>Ga0070741_10000639_pt1 | contig 120657 bp, 138 predicted proteins | sample Coa_R1_4_FD_66440 | JGI IMG/M metagenome (GOLD analysis project Ga0070741, IMG submission 66440) | Surface soil microbial communities from Centralia Pennsylvania, which are recovering from an underground coalmine fire - Coalmine... | ecosystem: Environmental > Terrestrial > Soil >... | reverse complement strand
CCGCAGAAGCTCGCGTCGCTGCCATGCCTGGGCGCGGGGCTTCGCACCCTCTAACCGAGCGGGAAGGGTTTCCGCGCGAGCGCGGCGAGCACCTGCGACGTGACCCACACCGGCGTCGTCACGTACTTCGCCGAGTAGCGATAGCTTCCGTCTGTCTGCCGCAGCCGTGCGAGATACGTGAACGCACGGTGCGGAGGCGTCATGCCGGCCGCGACGAAACCCTGGATCGCCCACGCGGTCGACTGCGCGTCGGAGCCGCGTCCCTTGCCGAGCGCGAAGCCGCCGTCCGCATCCTCGAAGCCGCGCAGGAACTTCACGGCGCGCGCGACCGCGGCGCCGTGGACACCGGCGACGTGGAGCGCCTCGAGCGCGGCCGCCGTGTCGTTGGAGTCCGGCTGCGAGCCGGCGAACCACGAGAAGCCGCCGGCTTTCGACTGGTGCGCGAGAATGAATCGCGTCGTCGCCGCCGACGAGTGTCCGAGCGCGAGCACCCCCCAGTAGGTGGCGTTCAGCGTGTCGCCGATCTCACCGCTCGGCTTCACGCTCAGGCGCGCGAGCAGCGACGCGTTGCGGTAGCCGAGCGCCTCCTCCGCGAGCGCGACCAGCGCGATGTCGGTCGACGAGCTCAGCGAGCTCTCCTGGCTCCGCAGATAGGCGAGCGCGCCGGGAGCCGGCGCCCCTGCGGCGCGCAAGCCGAGCACCGCCCACGACGTCAGCTCCGCGTCGGCGGTGCCGCCCGGCTCCGCGAACGCGCCGTCGGTGTCGTGCGCCTGCAGGAACGCGACCGGCGAGACCGCCAGTGCGAACGCTGCGGCGAGCGCTGCGGCTACGCCCACACGACCTCCGTGTGCAGGCGTCCGGCGTAGCGATCGAGCATGCGGCGAAGCTCCGGGCCGGCGGCGAGCGCGATGACGACGTTGCCCGCGGCATGGGCGGCGTCGAACCACAGCCCCCTGCCCACCACTGCCGCGAGCGCCGGCACGGTGTGCGGCGAGAACCCGTACCAGAGCCAGACGTCCATGCTCGCGCTGAACGCGAAGCCGAGCACCGCAGCCACGGCAGCGAGCACCCAGCGGTTTCGGAGAAACGGCGCGAGCAACGCGCCGGCGGCACCGCACGCGCCCCAGCCGAGCATCTGCTGCGGCGTCCAGATTCCCTGGCCGAGGAAGAAGTTCGAGACGAACGCCGCGAGGGCGCCGGTCGCGACGCCGGCACGCAGCCCGAGCGCCGCGCCGGCAACGATCGCGATCACCGTCACCGGCTGCACGCCGGGAATCGCCGCAAACAGCACGCGCCCGGCCGCCGCCGCGGCCGCGAGCGTCGCAATGACGGCGAGCTCGCGCGTCGAGTCCGTTCCGGCCTCGAACCACGACACGCCCGCCGCGACGAGCGCCGCGGCCCCGAGCGCCGTCGCGAGCGCGCCGTTCGGCGCCGCGAGCGCGGCGACGAGCAGTGCAGCCGCGATCAGGAGCAACCTATGCATGCACGTTCTCCAGCACGTCGAGCTCGACGACACGATCGGCGACCTCCGCCGCCCAGGGAAGGTCGTGCGTCACGACGAGCGTCCCGCGCGCGGGAGCCTGCGACCGCAGCAGCCGTGCGAGCGCGGCCTTGCGCTCGGGGTCCACGCCGCGCGTCGGCTCGTCGAGCACGAGGAGCTCCGGCTCCGTCGCGAGCACCGCGGCGAGCGCGAGCCGCTCCCGCTCGCCCGACGAGAGATCGCGCGGGTGCCGGTCGGCGAACGCCGTCAGATCGAGCTGCGCGAGCGCGAGGCGTGCGCGGTCGGCGTCGGAGCCCAGCGCAACCTCGTCGAGCACGCGTTCGGTGACGACGTGGTGGCCCGGATCCTGCGCGAGGTACGCCGCACGGCCGTGGGACACCGAGCCGGCGTCCGCTGTCCGGAGGCCGCATGCGATCAGCGCGAGCGTCGTCTTCCCCACGCCGTTGGGCCCTGTGAGCGCGACGATCTCGCCGCGGCGCACGTCGAGGGAGGCACCCGCGAGCACTTGCGTGTCGCCGTAGGCGAAGGACACATCGCGCACCCGGCAGACCAGATCCGGTTCGTGCGGGAGGTACAGCGGACGGTTCGCGGCGAGCCACGCCAGCGCTTCCTCGCGCGGCGCGTCGAGCACGACGCGGCCCTCCGCCACGAAGAGCACGCGGTCGACGTGTGCGAGCGGCCGTGCCGGCCGCTGCTCGGAGACGACGACCGCACACGGAAGCTGCTCGATCGTCTCGAAGAACGCCTCGGCCGCAGACGGATCGAGCTGCGACGTCGGCTCGTCCAGAAGCAGCAGACGCGGGCGGAGGGCGAGCGCGGACGCAAGCGACACGCGCTGCAGCTCCCCACCGGACAGCTCGCCCGTCGACCGGTCGGCGAGGTGCTCGGCACCGACGAGCGCAAGCGCCTCTTCGGCGCGTGACCAGATCTCGCTCGGCGGTGCGCCGATGTTCTCGAGGCCGAACGAGACCTCGTTCAGCACCTTCGACATCACCACCTGGTCCTCCGGGTCCTGGAAGACCGACGCGACGACGCCGGCGAGCTCGCTCGGCCGCACCTCGCGCGTGTCCAGGCCGCCGACGACGACCGAGCCCGAGAAGCTCCCGCCGTGGAAGTGCGGCACGAGCCCGGCGAGCGCGCGGAGCAGCGTCGACTTGCCGGAGCCGGACGCACCGAGCACGAGCGCGTGCTCGCCCTCCTCGATACGCAGCGACACGCCGTCGAGCACCGGCGCGCCGCCGGTGTAGGCGAACCGCAGCCGATCGACGACGGCTACAGCCACAGCGCTCCTACGACGACGACCAGCACCGACGCGACAAGGGCGAGCCGGTCGCGCCGCCCCCACGACGGCCGCGGTGCACGGGTCCGTCCCGCGCGCCCGTAGCCGCGCGCCTCCATCGCCTCCGCGAGGTTCAGCCCGCGCTCGAGCGACCCGGCGAGCAGCGGCGAGAGCAGGCGCACCGGGCCGAGCTCGACCTGCCGCCCGCGCAGCGCCAGCCGCAGGTCGCGTGCGTCGCGCTCGAGCAGCGGCACGAGCCGCGTCGCGAGCGCTGCCGCGAGCGTCGAGCGCCGCGCCCAGCCGGCGGACGCGAGCAGCCGATCGTGGTCGAGCAAGAGCGCGTAGACGGCGAACGCAAGTCCGACCGCGACCAGGCGCGAGCCCTGGAACATGCCGTTGCGGAGCTCTTCCGTCGTCACGTCGAGCGTCCCGAGCACCGGGACCGTCGGCCCGACCCACAGCTCGTGCGTCCCGAGCTGCTCGACGAACGGCGTGATCAGGAACACGGTGAGCCCGGTCGAGAGCGTGCCCAGCAGGTACGGCCAACGGCGCCGCGCGGGGGCGCGGAACGCGAGCACGGTGAGCAGCGCGCAGATCGCGAGAACCGAGAGCGTGTGCGTCGCGAGCAGCGCCGCGACGGCGAGCGCGGCGAGCAGTGCGGCTGCGGGGGCGGCGCTCAGAACCGGTACCTCAGCGCGGTCGGATCGTGCGCGAGCCTGGTCGCGATCGCCGTTCCGAGCTCGAGCTCGTAGCCGTTTCGGAACTTCGAGATGTGCACCGTGTTCAACGGGAGCTTGCCGCCGATGACGATGAAGCTGCGCAGCGTCTTCTTGGCGTTGGCGACGCCGTGCACCTGCTTCGCGATCGGCCGCGCGAGTGCCGCCTCGCCGATCACCGACGTCGGCCCCGCGCGCAGGAACGGCTGCGGGTACGCCCCGGCGACGACGGGGATGTCCATCGTCGACCCGGTCCAGTGGCGGTAGTCCCACCAGAGCACGTCGCCCGCCTTCAAGCGGACGGAGGCGGCGCTCTCGCTCCCTTCGATCCCGTCGACGTAGAAGAACCAGTCGCGCTGGTGCGAGAGCGAGCCGGAGACGCCGCCGATCGACTGCAGGTACCGGCCGCCGTAGCGGGTCGTCACCTTCAGCTTGCGCTCGACGGCCTGGATGCCGTTCAGCCCGGCCGGCACCGTGCCGGTGAAGACGACCTGCCTCCCACGGTCGCGCGTGATCCAGACCGTCGCCGTCCCGTGCTCGCGCTCCACCCCGCCGCAACCGGCGAGGCAGAGCGCGAGTAGCAGGAGCGGCGCGCGTCTCATAGGACAACCTTCGGTTGTCCTATGACCTCTCCGCGCAGGTGCCGGCGGAGCCGGCACCTGCGCTCTCTGGTGAGCTCCGGTCAAGCCTACGCTCACGCGATTGCGTTCGACCGAACTGCGTTCGTTGCGGTCGCACGAATCAACAAGCCCGTGTGGGTTCCGGGGCAGAACGACTTGCCGGTCGACCCGGCGGCGGTCTTCTTGCCGCCGATGTGCCACGTCAGGCCGGTGACGGCGGTCGCCTTGCCGCTGTCGTCGTACGCGGTCGCGGTGTAGCAGCCCTTGCCGGCCGCCTTCACCTCGAGTGTCGGCGGGCCGCCGTTCGGGCCGAAGGTCGCGTAGTACCAGAGGACGGTGTCGCCGTCCTTCAGCTGCACCTGGTCGGCGCCGACCGGAGGCGATGCGTTGTCGACCTTGAACACCCAGCCGTTCGAGCCTGTTCCCGCATAGCGACCGATCTGGTCGACGTACGGGCCGAAGCTCGTCGTGGTGACGTGGTAGTAGAACTCGCCCAGGATCGACGCCTGCTCGAGCGCGTCCATCGCGTTCGACGCGTTCACGGTGATCTCGGTCGGGGCGAAGAGCGTGCGCGTCTTACCCTCCACGCGCACCTTGACGGACGCCGCGAGCGCAGACGTGGGCAGCACGAGTGAAAGAACGACCAGCAGGATGAGGCGCTTGGCCACGAATCCTCCTTCCGCGAGGGGTTCGGTATGGAGGGCGACCGGCAGGTCTTCTGACTCGAGGCTCCCCCTTCGCCGCCTTCCCGGGCCTTCTCGCCCAGTGGCGTCGTGGCGAAGAGCGTCTCCTCTTACAGCGGCGGGACCGTCCCGGACTTGCACCGGGTTCCCTCACCGTTCGCCCGTTCTGGATGACGACTATAGCCTTAGGGCATGGAGCACGGAGAGGTCACGGACCGGCAGCTCGAGGCGCTTCTCGGCCGGCTCGACCGGCTGGTGGAAGAGCTCGCCCGGCTGAACGCGCGCGAGGAGCGGCGGGAGGAGCTGACGGTCATCGCGCACGAGCTGCGGAACCTGAACGAGTCGCTGCAGGCGATCACCTACGCGGCGCTCGGCACGCAGGGCCCGCAGGTGCGCCGGCGCCGCGCCGGCTAGCGCAGCCGGAAGATGTCGAGGACGCCGCTCGTCGAGTGGTCGTTCGCGTTCCCCTCGGGCATCGCGACCCGGCCGGCCGCGACGATCGGGCTCTGCCAGTGCACCGCGCCGGTCGGAAGCGTCGCGACGAGCCGGCCACTCGTCGGGATGTAGACGTGAATCGCGCCGTTCCCGGCGATGTAGAGCAGGCCGCCGGCGATGACCGGCGACGTGCCGTCGGTGCCGTTCGACCACTTTGCGTGCAGCCGGCCGCCCTGGAGAAGCCAGCTCGCGGTGCCGCTGCCGTCGGCGACGAACACCCACTTGCCGTTCCAGACCGCCGGCTCGCTGAAGAGATCCGTCGGGCCGGGCACCGGGACGGTCTGCAACTCGCCCCCGGTCTTCGCGTTGACGCCCGGAAGCTTGTCGATGTTCAGCAGCCGCAGCAGGCCGTCCTTGCCGCCCTGGACGGCGAGGCCCCCGCTCAAGAACGCCGGGCTCGTCGAGCCGAGGTCGAGGTCGGAGTCGTTCAGGTGCGCCTGATCGGCCGGAGTCCAGTGGCGCAGCAGCCGGGACGCGTCCGGCGAGAGCACGAGAACGCTGTCGCCCCAGTCGGTGCTGCCGTTGAACGGTGCATTCCCGGTTGCGACGACGAGGTCGCCGTTCTGCGGATCGACGGCGGCGCCGTTCCGTGACCAGATCGCCGAATCGCTCGCGGGGCACGTCTTCGGGAGGATCAGCTTGTGCTCGTTCGCGCAGAGCGAGTTCCAGACGTGATCGATCTTGCCGTTCCCCTCGAACATCGTCACGACGTGCCCCTGGTAGGGCGGTGCATCGCCGATGTACCCGCCCGTTGTCGCGAGTACGAGACCGCGCGACACGTTGAGCGACGACGTGATCTTCTCGTGCGTCGGATCGCGCGTGATCGTCGTCGTCCAGAGAACGTGTCCGTCCGAGAGACGCAGCTTGCGGATGCGGCCATCGGAAGCCGCGGCATAGACCGCCGAGCGGTCGGTCGACAGGACGGGCGTGGCGTTGGTGATCTGCGCGCTGCCCGCAAGGCGCGAATACGCCGGCGGGGTGAACCGCCAGAGGATCTTGCCGGTGTTCGCGTCGATCGCTTCCGTGCGGCCGTACGTCGTCGTGACGATGAACGCATCGCGGCCGCGAACGCCCTTGGCAACGTAGATCGGCGACGAGTCGACGGTGCCGCCGACCTGCACACGCTGCCGCTGAAGCTTGCCGATGTTTGCCGTGGTGATCGACGTGTCGAGCGAGACGTTGCTCCGCGCGGCGTCGTAGCCGAAGCGGCCCCAGTCGTTATTCGCGGCGCCGCCGGACGCAGTGGCTGCCGGCAGCGCGAGCAGCAGCAGAGCGAGGAGCGCAAGCCTTCTCATTGCGCAGCGAGGTCGGGCGTCTTCTTCACCCATGGGCCCGGGGGCGTCAGCAGCGACTCCGCCTGCAGGTACGCGAGTCCGGCGAGCGGGAAATCGCTCCAGCGCTCGAAGCAGAAGTACCGGCGCCGCCAGTGCGGGAAGAACTTGCGGTTGAAGCTGTGCAGGCGCTCCACCTGGAAGAGCCGGTCCGCCTTGAGGAGCGTCCAGCGAACGACGCGTGTCCAGCGGCGGGCGTCCGGCTCGGCGCGCAGGAAGTCCGCGAAGACGGCGAAGTTGAGCGACAGCTCGGTGACCGCGTGCGACCGCGCCCACGCAACGGTCTCCGTGATCAGGTACTCCATCAACCCGTTCGGCGTGTCACGACGGCGGCGCATCGACGCCAGGGAGTAGCCCTCGCTGGCGGGAGACGGCACGAGCTGCAGGAACCCGCCTACCGCGCCGTCCGGGTCGATGGCGACGGCGAGCACGGTGTCGGGATAACGGAACATCGCATCCATCGCCATCGTGAACCCGCGCTCGGGCCAGTTGCCGCGCCATTCCTCCGAGACGACGCGCAACTCGTTGCGCAGCCGCTCGTCGGCATCGGCGGTCGAGAGAACACGCACCTCGTATCCGTTCTTCTGCAGCCTCGAAACGGATTGGCGCACCTTCCGGATGGCACGGCCTTCGAGCGAGAACGACGCCGGCTGGATGACCGCCTCGTCGCCGAGGTACATCGACTTGAAACCTGCGGCCACGTAATCCTCGAGCGCTTCGTTCGACGCGCCGGCGATCGCGACGCGCCAGCCCTTGGTGTGTGCCACGCGCCGGAACTCGCGGATCAGCTCGCCGCGCTCGGACCGGTCGCCGATCGGGTCGCCCGCGACGAGTGCGGTGCCGCGGATCACGCGGTACGCGAGAAACGACCGGCCGCTCGGCGAGAAGAAGTAGCTCTTGTCCCGGCGCAGCGAGAAGTAGCTGAGGCTGTCGCGCCCGTGCGACTGCACGAGCTCGGCCGCCCGCTCGCGTTCGCCGCCGACCGGGGGGATCACCGGATGCGGCCGCAGCCAGAGCCACAGCGCGCGGAACGCGAGCGCCGCGGTGAGCAGGCCGAGCGCGACCTCGATCCGCTCCGAGTACGCGTCCGAGTCGAAGAAGCCGAAGACGTTCGCCGCGACCGAGATCGTGAGCGCGACGCCGACCTGCACGAGCGGGAGCACGGTCGCGGGGTCGCCCGGGGCGACGAACTGGCGGCGCGAGCGGAGGAGCGCAACCAGGAGCAGCACGTGCACCGACGCCTCCTCGACGTCGAGGCCCTTGGCGAGATGCGCGATCGCCGAGGCGATCACCAGCACCACCGCGAGCCACCACGCGCGCCGCTTGCGCCGCGCCAGGCCCCGCGACAGGAACACGAGGCCGAGCCCCAGCGCGAGCGCGATCGTGCGGGCGGCGCTCGGAACGCCCGGCGGCAGCACGCCGTCGACCAGGCGCAACCGGTCCGCGAATTCAGGCGTGAGGGCGGAGACGATCGAGATCAGCCCGGCGAGGGTTGCTGCCCACGCCAGAAGCACAGGGGTGGCCGGGCGGCGCACCCCCACAAGGTAGCGCGCCTAGTCCCGGAGCAACGCCTTGCGGAGCTCGTCTTCCTTGCCGGGCTCCAGGATCGCGAGCACCTGGTCGCCGATCTGGAGCTGGGTCTCCTCGTCGGGGACGGCGGCCTTCCCGTCGCGGACGACGGAGATCAGGCGGGCACCCTCCGGCAGCCGCAGCGCACGCACCCGCTTGCCCTGGCAGTTCGCGCTCTTGTCGACCGTCACCTCGACGATCTCGAGGTTCTCCTTGCGCAGCTCGAGCAGCTGCACGAGACCGTGCTCCGGCACCTCGTGCTCGATCAGGCCCATGATCGCGCCGGTCGCCGAGACCGTCGGCGAGATGCCGAGCAGGTCGAAGTACGACTGGTTGCGCGGGTCGTTGATCCGCGCGATCACGTTGCCGACGCCGTACTTCTCGCGCGCGAGCTGGCAGATGACGATGTTGTCCTCGTCGTCGCCGGTCGAGGCGACCACGAGGTCGGGGGGCCGCTTGATCCCGGCGCGCTCGAGCACGAACAGCTCGGTCGCGTCGCCGCGGATGACCTGGTGCTCGAACTCGGCCTCGAGCTTGTCGAACCGGTACGGGCGCTCCTCGATCAGCGTCACCTCGTGCCCCGCCCGCAGCAGCGAGCGCGTGAGGTTCGTCCCGACCTTGCCGCCGCCTGCAATGAGCACATACATCTACGCAGTGACCTCCTCGGACTGCCGCACGGCTGAGACGAGCGTCTCGATCGCGGACGAGGTCGGGCAGACGATCCGCAAGCCTCGGGTGGCGTAGAACTGCGCGCGCGCCGGATCGAGGATGCGGACGATCACGGTCGGCACCTGGAAGTGCTTCTGGGCGGCCTGTGCGATCACGATGTTCGTGTTGTCGCCGTCGGTGGTGACGACGACCGCGTCGGCCTCCTCGATCCCGGCCTCCCGGAGCAGCTGCAGGTCCATCCCGTGCCCGACGACGAAGCCGCCGGTCCACGACTCGCCGAGTCGCCCGAGCGCGTCCTCGTTCTCGTCCAGGACGGTGACGTCCCAGCCGGAGAGCTGGAGCTGCTGCGCGACGGCCGAGCCGACCCGGCCGCACCCGATGACGATCGCCTTCACAGCGGCGCAGCGTACTCCCTGCGGCCACCCTCAGGTGGCTGCGAGTTCCTCGTCGAGCACCGACTGCGGGAAGGCGACGATCAGCACCTCGCACGGCGCCCGGCGAAGGACGAAGTCGACGGTCGGCGAGAAGAAGCGGGACTGCCGCCGCCAGCGGGGCGCCGAGCCCAGCACGATCAGGTCGGCGCCGACCTCCTCCGCCCGGGCGACGATCGCGTGGCCGATCGCCCGTGCCCGCACTGTCGCCCCCTCGACGGTGACGCCGAAGTCGGCACCGAGGAGCTTCGCCTCGGCGAGCGAGGCCTCTGCGCGCTCCTCCTCGTCGATCAGCGGCGCGTCGAGCGGCTGCTCGAGCGGGACGCGGACCACGTGCAGCGCCTCGACCTTGGCGTCGTGCTCGGCGGCGAGCTTCACCGCGGTCGCGAGCATCTCCTCGCCGATCACCCCGAGCTTCATCGGCACCAGGATGCGATGGAACTGCGCCTGCGCGGCCGCGGGGTGCTCGTCGGGCGCCGAGACGCGCTCCATCAGACCCTCCCCGTGCGAGCGCCGAACCAGGACGAAGACGACGAGACCGGCGGCGAGCCAGGCCGGCCCGCCGTAGCGCGCTGCGGGATGCGTCGCGAGCGCGACGATCCAGATGGCGAACGTGGCGATGGAGCCGACGATCGCCGGCAGCGGGATCGCCTTTCCGCCGACGCGCACGTCGAACGGCGCGCGATACGGCCGCGGCAGGTCGGGCTCGTCGATCCGCAGCTTGATCACCGCCACCTGCGCCGCGGTGAAGGCGAGCAGGACGCCGAACGAGAACAGGCTCGCGAGCGACGCGACGTCTCCCCTGACGAACGACGTCGCGATCACGATCCCCGACGAGATCGTCGCGGCGGCGGCGATCGCCTGCGGCGACACGTGCGCACGCCGGCTGAGGCGCCCGAAGCTGCGCGGCAGCTGACCGTGCTCGCCGAGCGAGTACGCGAGTCGCGAGAAGCCCGAGATCGAGGTCGTGATCGCGACGAGGAGGATGAACGCACCCGTGGCGCCGACGTAGAACCGGAGCGCGCCGCCCAGCCCCCACGGCAGCTCATGGTGGAGCCGTTCGGCGATGCCGAGCAGCGGCGCGCGGAGCCAGGTCGAGCCGAGCGCGGTGTGCGGGCCCGGGAACGCGGAGACGGCGACGACCGCGATCGCGACGTAGACGGTGACGACGGTCGCGATCCCGGCAAAGACCGAGCGCGGCAGGTCGATGCCGGGCCGGCGCGCCTCCTCCGCCAGGTTCGCCACGGTCTCGAGCCCGGTGAAGGCGAGCATCGCCAGCGGCAGCGCGAAGGCGAGGTTGTGCCAGGTTGGGTGCGAGCCGAGCGACGTCCCGTGCGTCAGTGCGTGCGGCGAGAAGAGAAACGCGAAGCCGAGCACGACGAGCAGCAGCTGCGTCAGCAGGTCGAGCGCCGGCACGACGATCCCGACGCCGTAGAGCGACGGCCGGCGGACGACCCGGATCAGCGCGACGAGCGCGATCGCGCACACGGCCACGACGATGTCCCACGGGTTGCGCGCGAGCGCATGCACCTGCAGCGCGCCGGCCAGGTAGTGCGGCAGGAAGAGCGCCGACAGCGCGATGACGATCAGGTAGTCGAGGAAGAGCGCCCAGCCCGTGAGGAAGCCCGCCACGTCGTTGGACGCCCGGCGGACGAACGTCGCCGCGCCGCCGGTCTCCGGCAGGGCGGCGGTGCCCTCCGCGTAGGAGAGCGACACGATCAGGAACAGCGCGCCGACGAAGAGCAGGACGAGCGGTGTGAAGCCGAGCGCGTGCGCGGCGAGCACGCCGAGCGCGAAGTAGATCGACGACGCGATCTCGCCGTACGCGACCGAGTACAGCGCGCGCGCGTCGAGCTCGCGGCGAAGTCCCGGCAGCTTCCTAGCCACTGGTCCTCCGCATCAGCAGGAGCCGGCCGATGCCTGCCGCCATGAACAGCACACCGAGCAGGATGCCGACGCCGAAGCCGTCGACGAGCGTCCGGACGATCAGCGCCACGCCCAGCGCCACCATCAGCAGGGCCATCCCCTGTGTCGCCGACCTCACGCTGCCCGCTTTCCGGCGGCGACCATCACGCGCGAGGGCGCGTTCTTGAGCACGAAGTCGACCGTGTGTCCGAAGATCGCGCGATGCCGGCCGCGCGGCGCACCGAGCACGATGATCTCGGCGCCGCGCCGCTCGGCCTCCTCGACGATCGCGCGGCCGGCGTTGCGGGCGCGCACGACGCGCTCCACGGCCCGCACGCCGTAGGTCTCGGCGATCGCGCGGTGCTCGTCGAGCAGCTCGTTCGCCGCGTGCAGCTGCTCCGACAGATCTGCGTCGAGCGGCAGCTCGAGCGGAACGACGAGCACGCGCAGGAGCACGATCCGGCCTGCCCGCTCCGTTGCGAGCCGCGCTGCGAGCTCGACTGCTTCACGCGACTCGACGCCGGTGACGACCGGAACGAGGATCGTGCGGTACTCGAGCGCGATCGCCGCGCCGAGCGGCACGGGTGCTCGCATCGTCTGCTTCAACGGCAGCTTCAGCCGGCGGCGATACAGCGGATAGAAGACGAAGCCGACGGCGAGCCAGGCGAGGCCGGCGTACCGAGTCGGCGCGTCCTGCACGACGACGACGAGCCACGCCGCGCCCGTCCCGAGCCCGCCGATGATCGCGAACAGAGGCCAGTCGATGCCGCGGAAGCGAATGTTCGGACGCGCACGCCACTCGAGCTCGTGGTCGCGGTGCCGGATGCGGAGCGCGACGACCGCGGCATGCGCGATCGTGAACGACAGCATCGCGCCGAACGCGTACATGCGTCCGAGGAAGCCGACCTGTCCCGAGAGCAGGAAGATCGTCGGCCCGATCGCACTGAACACGACGAGTGCGAGCCACGGTGTCTTCAGCTTCGGGTGCAGGCGGCGGAAGATCTCCGGCAGCTGCCGGTGGCTCGACATGGCGTACGTGATGCGCGACGCGCCGATGACGCCGGCGTTCGTCGCGATGAACAGGATCGTCGCGGCGAGGATCCCGACGTACACCTTGGCGAGCGAGAGGATGAATCCGTGCAGGCCGAGGTTCTCGACGAGACCGAGCACCGGGTCGTTCTCGAAGCCGTGCGGCGGGGGCTGGCCGAGCTGGGTGACGTAATGACCCGCCTGGTGCACGACCGGCATCGCCGAGAGCGCGATCCAGGGCAGCGTGAAGTAGATGGCGAAGACCGCGATCGCGACCCACGAGATCGCCCGCGGGATCGAGCGCACCGGATCGCGCGCCTCTTCGGCCAGGTTCGACACCGTCTCGATCCCGGTGTACGCGATCATCGCCACCGGAATCGCGAGCAGGAACGCGCTCCACGACGGCGCGGTGCCGAAGTGGACGTTCGCCCGCAGGACGTGCGGGTGGAAGATCAGGAAGAAGCCGAGCGTGACGAGCAGGAGCTGCGTCGCGAAGTCGATGACGGCGAGAAAGATGTTGAGGTTCGCCGCTTCCTTGATGCCGACGATGTTGATCCCGACGAGCACCCAGGTCAGCACGATCCCGACGACGATGTCCCACGGGTTCGTCTTCAGCGGCTCCCAGAAGATCGAGAGGTAGTGCGGGACGAAGATCACCGAGATGGCAACGGTGATCACGTAGTTGAGCATCTGCGCCCACGCCGCCCCGAACGAGACGAGCTCGTTGAACGCGTGGCGCGCGAAGCTCGACGAGCCCCCCGCCTCCGGGTACCGGACCGTGCCCTCGGCGTAGGTGGCTGCCGTCGCCGCGAAGATCAGGCCGCTGACGATGAAGACGATCGGGGTCAGCCCGAGCGCGATGCCGGCGGTCAGGCCGAGCGCGTAGTAGATCGACGAGCCGACGTTGCCGTACGCGGTCGCGAACAGGGCAGGCGCGCCGAGCACCCGTTCGAGGCTGTGACTCCGTGTCCGCCGCCGTGGCACGACGCCGAAGCGTAGTCCCCTACCTGAACAGCTGGTAGGGCACCGACGAGAGAATGACGCGGCGCTCGAAGAGGAGCGTCCGCTTGATATAGAGCGCCCGCTGGTTGTGGAGCGCCCGCGCCCAGCCCCGGACGACCATCTCCGGCATGACGATGTTGACGACCATGTCCGGGTCGGCGGTCAGCTGGCGGATGTAGTGGAGGAGCGGCGTGCCGATGTCGCGGTAGGGAGCATCGCTCAGGTCGAGGGGGATCCCGACGCCCGCCGCTTCCCAGTCGGCCCGGAACCGGCGGCCCGCCTCCTCGTCGAAGGCGAACGTGACCGCACGCACGTCCCCGCAGCCGAGCGACTGCGCATAGCTGAGCGCACGCATCGAGCCTGCGTGCACGTTCGCGAGCAGCACGCGCACGGCGATCTTCGTCGGCGTGCGACCCTCCGGCCCACGGGCGGCCGTGACCACCGGGACGTCCGTCACGACGACTCCCGGCTCGGAAAGCAGCCGCACCTTGAGGCGGAACGACGTGCGGCCGGCAGCGGAGAGCAGCGACTGGCGCTTGAACTGCTCGGGGATGACGAAGGTGACGAACTCCGCTTCGCCGCGCGGAAGGCGCCACACCTCCTCGAGCGCCGCCTGCATCCGCCCCTCCTCGACGGTCAGGACCTCGAGCCGCGGCTCTTCGTGCGCGAAGTCCCACCACCGCGGGCGGATCCCGGGATCCGTGTGCCGCCCGGGAGCGAGCAGCGCCCGCACGGGCACGCCGCGCGAGATCTGCCGCGCGTACCAGAGCGCGCCCTCGGTGGCGACGTCGATCGACTCGACCCAGAGCAGCACCTGGTTCGTCGGCCTTCCCGCGAGCTGCACAGCGCTCATCCCCACCTCGAGCCGCCGCGCGAAGCGCCGATAGTGGCGGTTGACGCCGAGGAAGAGCAGCACGAGCGTCGGGATCGCGACGATCACGAGCCAGGCGCCCTCGGCGAACTTCGACCAGATGACGACGATCGCGACGACGCCGGTCGTCGCGGCGCCGAGGGCGTTCACGGCCGCCCGGTAGTGCCAGCCGGTCTCCCTGGTGCGATTCCAGTACCGCACCATCCCCGCCTGCGAGAGCGTGAACGCGGTGAAGACGCCGACGACGTACAGGTGGATCAGCGAGTTGACGTTCGCGTGGTAGACGACGATCAGGGCGAGCGCGAGGCCCGTCAGGAACACCACGCCGTTCGAGAACACGAGCCGGTCGCCGAGGTTCGTGAACTGCCGCGGCACGAAGCGGTCGCGCGCGAGCAGCGCCGAGAGCCGCGGGAAGCCCTGATACGAGGTGTTGGCCGCGAGCACGAGGACGGAGAACGTGAAGATCTGGACGACCCAGTAGAGGAACGACGTCGCCCCGCCCGCCGGGAAGGCTGCGCGCGCGATCTGGGACAGCACCGACACGCTGTTGCTCGGACGCGCGTGCATGTGCACGGCGAGCCACGAGACGCCGAGGAACAGCGAGATGGCCACCGTCCCGAGCACGAGCAGCGTCCGTGCAGCGTTCGCCGACTGCGGCCGGCGGAACGCGTTGACGCCGTTTGCGATCGCCTCGACCCCGGTGAGCGCGGACGCGCCCGAGGAGAACGCCTTGAGCACGATCAGCACACCGACGGCGCCGACGCCCGCCGGGAGCGCGTGCGGCGTCACGGCGTGCGGGCAGCCGCCCGAGGCGCACCGCGCGATCCCGGTCCCGATCGCCGCGTACACGCTCAGGATGAAGCCGTAGGTCGGGACGGCGAAGAGGATCCCGGCCTCGCGCACTCCGCGCAGGTTCACGAACGCGATCAGGACGATGGCTGCGAGCGAGAGCTCGACGCGATACCCGTGCAGCGACGTCACCGCGGACGTGATCGCGAAGATGCCGCTCGCCACCGACACGGCCACCGTGAGCACGTAGTCGACGAGCAGCGCCGCCGCGGCGACGAGCGACGGCACCTTGCCGAGGTTCTCCTTCGCGACGATGTACGCGCCGCCCGACTGCGCGTACGCGCGGACAGTCTGCCGGTACGACGCGACGACGATCGCCATTAGCAGCGCGACCGCGATCGAGATCGGCAGCGTCAGATGCAGTGCGTGCAGCGAGACGCCGACCAGCACGACCATCGCCGCCTCGGTCGCGTAGGCGACGGAGGAGATCGCGTCGGCAGAGAAGATGGGCAGCGCGAGCGAGATCGGGAGCAGCTGCTCGTCCATCTCGCCGGACGCCATCGGCGCGCCGACGACGTAGCGCTTGAGGCGTGGCATTGCCTGCCACGCTAACGCGTCAGGCGGCTGCAGCCTCGGGTGCCGGCCGGAGCACGATCGTCTCCGCCGGGGCGTTCGTGAGGATCCAGGCGAGCTCCTTCGGCGAGAAGCCGACGGCGGGCGCGACGATCCGGTCGAAGCGCTCGACTTCCCAGAGCCGGCGCAGGGCATGCGTGAGCGAGCGGCCCTTCTCGATACGGGCGTCGACCGGAACGCCCTCGCGGAGAGCGCGGTGCTCGACCGCCTCGAGGAGAGGCAGCGCGAGCCCGACCTGATCCTTGCGCGCCGAGTCCTCCGGGTACTGCAGCGGGACGACGAGCAGGTAGGCGGCGACGAGGGTCGCCTGCTCGGCGCGCGCGACCCTGATCGCGGCTTCGAGCACACGCTCGTCGAGCGCGCCCGCGAACGGGACGAGCACGCGGCGAGTCCCGGCGTACGCCGCGCGCTTGCGCCGGAAGCCGATCATTCGCGCGGCTCCCGGTCGGCGCGGTTCGCGATCACGCGGATGTCGACGCCGGGAAGATTTCGCACGAGCGCCGACACGAGCGAGCCGTGCAGGATCTCGCGGCGGCGGCTCTCGTCCGGCGTGCCGACGAGGACGTACGTCGAGCCGCGCTCGCGCACCACCCGGCGCACGGTCTGGACGAGGTCGTCGCCGTCCTCGACGAGGAAGTGCGCGCCGAGCACGACCGCGAGACGGCGCAGCGCCGCGAGCTGCACCTCGTCCTCCGGCGTGAGCTCGTTCGACGGGCGATGCACCCAGAGCGCGTCGAGCGGCGCCCCGAGCCGCTCGGCGGAGCGCCACGCACGCCGCAGGATCCGCTGCGAGCGCGGCTCGGGCGTGACGAGCGCGAGCACGCGCTCGGCGACGGCCTGCGCGCTGACCGGGTCGAGCACGACGGCGAGCCGGCGGGACTCGACGTCCTCCGCAACCTCGCGGAGCGCGAGCTCGCGCAGCGCAGAGAGCCGGTCGGCCCGAAAGAAGTTCGTGAGCGCGGTCTCGACGCGCTCCGGCGAGTACACCTTCCCCGCGCGCAGGCGCTCCTGCAGCGCCTCGGGCGTCAGGTCGACGAGCACGACCTCGTCGGCCGACTCGAGCACGCTGTCCGGGAACGTCTCGCGAACACGCACTTCCGTCAGCTCGGCGATCGCGTCGTTCAGGCTCTCGAGGTGCTGGATGTTGACGGTCGAGACGACGTCGATTCCCGCGGCGAGCACCTCGTCGATGTCCTGCCAGCGCTTCTCGTTGCGTGCCTCGGGAAGGTTCGTGTGCGCGAGCTCGTCGATCAGCGCGAGCTCGGGAGCGCGGCGAACGACGGCGTCGACGTCCATCTCCTCGAGCGCGAGCCCGCCGTAGCCGGCCCGCAGGTGCGGCACGACCTCGAGCCCCTCGGCGAGCGCTGTCGTCTCGGGGCGGTCATGCGGCTCGAGGTAGCCGACGACGACGTCGCGGCCCTCAGCGTGCGCCGACCGTCCCTCCTGGAGCATGCGGTAGGTCTTTCCGACCCCCGCGGCCATCCCGAGCAGGATCCGGTAGTGGCCACGCATTCATTCAGGCTCCGAGCAGGTTGTGCACGATCAGGTCGATCAGCTTGATCCCGACGAACGGAAGGATCATCCCACCGGCGCCGTAGATCAAGAGGTTGCGGCGCAAGAGCGCCGTCGCGCCGATCGCGCGGTACTTGACGCCCTTGAGCGCGAGGGGGACGAGCGCCGGGATGATCAGCGCGTTGAAGATGACGGCGCTGAGGATCGCGCTCTTCGGGTCGCCCAGGCGCATGATGTTGAGCGAGTTCAGCGGACCGCGGTGACCCGGAGTCGCGGCGTAGGTGTACGCGAACATCGCCGGCAGGATCGCAAAGTACTTGGCGACGTCGTTCGCGATCGAGAACGTCGTCAGGGCGCCGCGCGTGATCAGCAGCTGCTTGCCGACCTCGACGATCTCGATCAGCTTCGTCGGGTTCGAGTCGAGGTCGACCATGTTGCCGGCCTCCTTGGCCGCGGTCGTGCCCGTGTTCATGGCGACGCCGACGTCGGCCTGCGCGAGCGCGGGGGCGTCGTTCGTGCCGTCGCCCGTCATCGCGACCATGCGGCCGCGCGCCTGCTCCTCCTTGATCAGCGCCATCTTCGCCTCGGGCGTCGCCTCGGCGAGAAAGTCGTCGACGCCCGCCTCCTGGGCGATCACGGCCGCGGTGACGCGGTTGTCGCCGGTGATCATCACCGTGCGGATGCCCATGCGGCGCAGCTCGTCGAAGCGCTCGTTCATGCCGCCCTTGACGATGTCCTTCAGGTAGACGACGCCGAGCGCGAAGTTGTCCTTCGAGACGACGAGCGGCGTCCCGCCCTGCTCGGCGACGTCCTGCACCTTTCGGTCGAGATCCGGCGGCGTCACCCCGCCCTGCTCGGCGATGAACCGCTTGACCGAGTCCGCCGCGCCCTTGCGGATGACCGTGCCGTTCATGTTCACGCCGCTCATGCGGGTCATGGCGCTGAACGGCACGAACTCGTGCTCGCCGAGCGCACGCTCGCGCAGCCCGAACCGCTCCTTCGCGAGCACGACGATCGAGCGGCCCTCCGGCGTCTCGTCGGCGAGTGACGCGAGCTGCGCCACCTCGGCGAGCTCCGCCTCGTCGACGCCGGCGACCGGCAGGAACTCCGCCGCCTGGCGGTTGCCGAGCGTGATCGTGCCGGTCTTGTCGAGGAGCAGCACGTCGACGTCGCCCGACGCTTCCACCGCACGGCCCGACATGGCGAGCACGTTCCGCTGGACGAGGCGGTCCATCCCGGCGATCCCGATCGCCGAGAGCAGCGCCCCGATCGTCGTCGGGATCAGCGCGACGAGGAGCGCGATCAGCACCGTCTCGGACTGGGGCGACCCGGCGTAGATCGCGAACGGCTGCAGCGTCACGACGGCGCCGAGGAAGGTGATGGTCAGCCCTGCGAGCAGGATGTTGAGCGCGATCTCGTTCGGCGTCTTGCGGCGCTCTGCCCCTTCGACGAGCGCGATCATGCGATCCAGGAACGAGTGGCCGGGCTCCTGCGTCACTTCGATGACGAGCCGGTCCGAGAGCAGTTTCGTCCCGCCGGTCACGGCCGAGCGGTCGCCGCCCGACTCGCGAATCACCGGCGCCGACTCGCCGGTGATCGCCGACTCGTCGACCGAGCCGACGCCCTCGATCACGTCGCCGTCGGCCGGGATGATCTCGCCCGCTTCGACGATCACCACGTCGCCGCGCTGCAGCTCGGGCGCCGGAACCGATCGTCCGTCGCGAAGCCTCGCGTTGGTGGTGGTGCGCGTCGCGCGCAGTGCGTCCGCCTGTGCCTTGCCGCGTCCTTCGGCGATCGCCTCCGCGAAGTTGGCGAAGAGCACCGTCAGCCAGAGCCACACGGCGATCGAGGCGACGAACCAGAGCTGGCCGGTCTGCCCGCGGCCGAGCTCGAGGAAGAAGATCACCGTCGTCACGACGCTGCCGAGCTCGACGATGAACATCACCGGGTTCTTGAGCTGCATCCGCGGATCGAGCTTCGGGAACGAGTCGCGGATCGCGGCGAGCGTGAGCTCGCGCGAGAAGATGCCGGAGCGCTCCATCAGCTCACCCGGTCCAGTGCGAGGTTCAGGTCGAGGACGTTCACGCCCGGCTCGCCGAAGAAGCCCCACGAGCGGCCGGTCGTGTTCTGCGCGATCAGCTTCTGCACGGTTGCGAGCGGCAGGTGGCGCACCGCTGCGACGCGCCGCGACTGCAGTGCTGCGTTCGCGGGCGAGATGTCCGGGTCGATGCCCGAGGCCGACGTGGTGACCGCGTCGACGGGAATGTCGTGGATCGTGAGCCCGGGGTTGTACGGGCCTTCGAGCTTCAGGATCGCCGCGGCTGCAGCCTCGACGTTCTTCGCGAGATCGGGATTGGTCGGCCCGAGATTCGCGAAGGTCGTGCCGTCGGCGTTGTAGGCGGGCGAGGTCGCCGACGGCCGCTCGTGGAAGTACTGCTTCCCGGTGAACGACTGCGCCGCGAGCGACGAGCCGACGACGGTGCCGTTGCGCCTGATCAGGCTGCCGTTCGCCTGGTGCGAGAAGGCGACCTGCGCGAACCCGGTCAGCACGAGCGGGTACGCGAATCCGAAGAACGCAGTGATGGCGACGATCGCGATCAGCGAGCTGACGATGTTCGCCCTCACTGGTGCATCAGCCCTTCGACGATCGGGCCGAGCGTGAGCGCCGGGAAGATCATCAGCCCGGCGGTGAGCGCGATCACGCCGACGAGCAGCACGACGAACGTGGCGCCGTCGGTGCGGAAGGTCCCGGCCGATGCCGGCACGATCCGCTTCCGCGCGAGCGCGCCGCCGAGTGCGAGCGCCGAGAGCATCGGCACGAAGCGGCCGAGGAGCATCGCGATCGTCCCGAAGTCGGCGCTGAAGTTCGTCAGGCCGAAGCCCGCGAACGCGCTGCCGTTGTTGTTCGACTGCGAGTCGTACGCATACAGCGTCTCCGTGAAGCCGTGGACGCCGCTGTTGTAGACGGAGGCGAGCCCGCTCTTCGTCACGATCGAGAGCGCGGCGAGCGCGAGCACCATCGTCGGCACGAAGAGCGCGCCGAGCGCTGCGTACTTGATCTCGCGCGCCTCGATCTTCTTCCCGAGCCACTCCGGCGTTCGCCCGACCATCAGGCCGGCGACGAACACGGCGATGATGATGTAGAAGAACATGCCGTACAGGCCGGTGCCGACGCCGCCGAAGATCACCTCGCCGAGGAAGAGATTGACGAGCGGAACGGCGCCGCCGAGCGGCGTCTGCGCGTCGAAGCCGCTGTTCACCGAGCCGTTCGACGCATCGCTCGTCGCCACCGTCCAGGCCGCGCTGTTCGCCTGGCCGAAGCGAACTTCCTTGTCGGACATGTTGCCGCCCGACTGCCCGTGTCCCTGCGTGAGGTTCACGCCCGAGCTGCGAAGCACCTGCGACCCGTGCTGCTCCGCGGGCAGGTTGACCGCCACGCCGAGCAGGAAGACGACGAACATCGACGCGAACACCATCCAGGCGTGGCGTCGTGCGAGCACCATCCGTCCGAACATGAAGACCTGCGCCGCCGGGATGAGCAGGATCGCGAGCAGCTCGATGAAGTTCGAGAGGCCCGTCGGGTTCTCGAACGGGACGGCCGAGTTCGAGTTGTAGTAGCCGCCGCCGTTCGTGCCGAGCTGCTTGATCGCGATCTGCGACGCGACCGGGCCGCGCGCGATCGGCTGCGTCGCGCCCTGGAGCGTGTGCGCGGTCGCGTGGCCGCTGAGCGTCTGCGGAACGCCCTGCCAGACGAGGATGACCGTCACGACCACTGCGAGCGGCAGCAGGATGTAGACGAGCGACCGGTAGAGGTCGACCCAGAAGTTTCCGAGCGTGCCCGCCGACCGACGCGCGATCCCGCGTACGACGGCCGCGAGCACGGCCATGCCGACGGCTGCGGAGACGAAGTTCTGCACCGCGAGCCCGGCCATCTGCGTCAGGTACGACATCGTGTACTCGCCGCCGTAGAACTGCCAGTTCGTGTTGGTGATGAAGCTGGCGGCGGTGTTCAGCGACAGGTGCGCCGGGACGCCCTTCAGGTGATCCGGGTTCAGGAACAGGTGTCCCTGCATGCGCTGGATCGCGTACAGCAGCCCCCAGAAGAGGATGCTGAACACGATCACGGTGCCGCCGTAGCTCTTCCAGTCCTGCTCCTTCTTCCCGTCGACGCGAATCAGGCGGTAGACGCCGAGCTCGATCCGACCGCGGCGATCGGCCATGTAGATCCGCGCCATGTACATGCCGAGCGGGTAGCCGAGCGCGATGAGGGCGACGCAGTAGAAGAGGATCTGGCTGATCCCCTGGCCGCTCAAAACCTCTCCCCGCGGAAGAGCGCGTATACGAGATACGCGAGTACGAGGACCGAAAGCGCAAGACCGATGACGTCGCCTGCCGGCACGGCTAGACCTTCTCCAGCACGTGCAGCAGCAGATAGATGAACGCGAAGCACGCTGCCGCGATCGCGATTGCCGCGAGGTCGTACATCACTGCACCTCCAGCTTCGCGATGACGCTGCGGAGGCACGCGTCGACGTCGCCGTCGGCGAACAAGCAGCTGCCCGGACTCGTCAGCAGCTCGTTGACCGCGAGCATGCCGGCGGCGGAGACGTCCTCCGGAGCGAGCAGCCGCTCCTGGAGCGCGACGAAGAGATCGAGATGGGGGCGCAGGGCTGCGCGCCGGAGGGGCGTGGCGCCCGGCAGCTTGGAGCCGTCGAGCTCGCCGATCACCCCGCGCAGGGAGCGCGCGCACAGACGGCGCTCTCGTCCGTCCGTCAGCTCGGCGACACGCCAGGGATAGCGCGACTCGAAGCCGTGGCCGATCCAGTGGTCGGCCTCGCGCCGCGCGCGCCGCCGCTCCAGCCAGCCCAGCGGATGAGGGACAGTTGCCATGCGAGCCACGCTAGGGCGGGCTCGATCAACGCCGCCTCAAGCTTCCAGGCGCGCCCCTAAAAGGTTTCTTAAGACGTCGCGGGATCGACGAAGCGGTAGCCGGCGCCCGGCTCCGTGACGATCAGCTCGGGATGCGCCGGGTCGCGTTCGATCTTCGCGCGCAGGTGCGACACGTACACGTGGAGGTAGTGCGCCTCGTCGGCGTAGGACGGCCCCCACACCTCGCGCAGCAGCATCCGGTGCGTCAGCAGCTTGCCCGGGTTCTGCGCGAGCACGCGCAGCAGCCCGAACTCGTGCGGCGTCAGCTTGATCCGCTCGCCGTCGCGGCTCACGAGCCGGTCGGCGACGTCGATGCGCAACCCGCCCGCCTCGATCACCGGGCCGGCCTCGGACGCGGTGCGGCGAAGCACGGCTCGGAGCCGTGCGAGCAGCTCGTCGACGCTGAACGGCTTCATCACGTAGTCGTCGGCGCCGGCGTCGAGCGCGGCGATCTTCTCCTTCTCCTCGCCGACCGCCGAGAGGACGATGACGGGAGCGTCGCTCCAGCTGCGCAGCTCACGGCAGACGTCCGTCCCGCTCCCGTCCGGCAGGACGAGGTCGAGGATCACGCCGGCCGGTGGATGCGCGGCCGCGGCCGCGAGCGCCGACTCGGCGGTCGCCGCGGTGTCGACCGTATACCCGGCGCCGCGCAGCGTCGTCCCGAGCGCACGCAGGATCTGCGGCTCGTCATCGACGACCAGGATCCGCTGTCCCGCAGCATCCGTCAATGTTCCCGCTCCAGCGCCGGCCAAGCCGGCACTTCCGCTCTTTGTGAGCCTCCGTCGAGCCTACGGCTCATGCGGGCAGCTCCACGCGCGCCTCGACGACCGGCAGCGCGAGCGCGAACGTGGCTCCCTGCCCCGGACGGGACTCGGCCCACACGCGCCCGCCGTTCGCCGCCGCGAACCCGCGCGCGATGGCGAGCCCGAGGCCGGCCCCGGCGCGGTCGGGGCCGCGGTAGAAGGGCTCGAAGACGCGCTCGAGCTGATCCTCGGGCAGGCCGGGCCCCTGATCGACGACGCGGACGATCGCCTCCTTGCGCGTCGCGGTGATGTTGGCGTGCACGTGCGCGCCGGGAGGCGAGAACTTGACCGCGTTCTCGAACAGGTTCGCGAGCACGCGCTGCACCTGCACCGGGTCGACGTTCACGAACGGCGACGCGCCCGCGACCTCGACGCGCTCGCTCAGGCCGAGATCGGCGACGACGTCGTTCACGAGCTCGTCGAGCGACCACACCTCCGGCTCCGGGTCGGCGCTCCCGGCTTCGAGCCGCGAGAGGTCGAGGAGGTCGGCGACGAGCCGGGCGAGCCGCTCGGAGTCGACCGCGATCGTGTCGAGGAGCTCGCGCCGGTCGGCGTCGGTGAAGACGAGCTCGTCGTTGCGCAGCGCGCCGATCGCCGTGGTGATGCTCGTGAGCGGGCTGCGCAAGTCGTGCGACACGGCCCGCAGGAGCGCGGTCTTCACGATGTCGGCACGCCGGAACGTCTCTGCCTGCAGCGCCTCCTCTTCGAGCCGGCGGCGGTCGGAGGCAACGTCGATCAGCGCGCGGATGCCGCTCTCGATCTGCGGCCGCGGCCGACCTAGCACTTCGGTGACACGGCGCTCGATCCCCTCGGGCTCGGCGCCGGCGAGCAGCTCGCGCGCGATCTCCGCGAGGAACGTCGCCTCGCGCTCGCGCTGCTCCGCAAGCTGCGCGCGCCGCCGCGACGAGGCTGCGAGCTCGCTGACGACGACTGCGGTGACGGAGTACGCCGCGAGCGCGAACCAGTTCGTCGAGTCGCGCAGCGAGAACGTGTGCGTCGGCGGCAGGAAGAAGAAGTTGAACGCGAGCATGCTCGCGATCGCGACCGGCAGCGACCAGCGGATCCCACAGAACACCGCCACCGGCAGCACCGCGAACACGTAGAGCACGCCGAGCGACAGGTTCGGAGCGACGGGCTCCAGCGCCCAGACGAGCAGTGTCGCGATCGTGACCGCCGCAACCGACCCTGCAAGCGGAGCGAGGCGCGTCATCGGCTGAATCTAGCGCGGAGGCCCGGCATGCCGGGCCTCCGCGCCGGCGAAGCGCTAGTGGACAGAGATCAGCAGCGGGATGATCAGGATCGCGACGATGTTCGTGATCTTGATCATCGGGTTGATCGCAGGGCCGGCCGTGTCCTTGTACGGGTCGCCGACCGTGTCGCCGGTGACCGAGGCGGCGTGCGCCTCCGAGCCCTTGCCGCCGTAGAGGCCGTCCTCGATCGACTTCTTCGCGTTGTCCCAGGCGCCGCCGCCCGAGGTCATCGCGATCGCGAGGAAGAGGCCGGTCACGATCGTGCCGATCAAGAGGCCGCCGAGCATGCGGACGTTGATCAGGCCGACGATGATCGGGAAGCCGATCGGGATCAGCGCCGGCGCGAGCATCGACTTGATCGCCGAGCCGGTGACGATGCCGACCGCGCGGCTGTAATCCGGCCGCTCGGTGTACTCCATGATCCCCGGGTGCTCGCGGAACTGGCGGCGCACCTCCTCGACCACCTGGCCGCCCACGCGCCCGACCGCCTGCATGGCGAGCGACGCGAACAGGAACGGCATCAGGCCGCCGATGAAGAGGCCCGCGACGACCCAGGCGTCGGAGAGGTTGAACGACACCGTCGCCAGGCTGCTGCCCGGGTGCGCCTGCGTATGCAGACCGCTCGTGTAGCTGTCGAACAGCACGAGCGCCGCGAGCGCGGCCGAGCCGATCGCGTAGCCCTTCGTGACCGCCTTCGTCGTGTTGCCGACGGCGTCGAGCGGGTCGGTGATGTCGCGCACCTCGTGCGGCAGGTCGGCCATCTCGGCGATGCCGCCCGCGTTGTCCGTCACCGGCCCGTAGGCGTCGAGCGCGACGATCAGGCCGGTCATCGACAGCTGCGCCATGACGGCGACGCCGATGCCGAACAGGCCGGCCTCGTGATGCGCAACGAGAATGCCGGCCGCGATCACGATGACGGGCAGCGCCGTCGCCTGCATCCCGACGGCGAGCCCTTCGATGATGTTCGTCGCGTGCCCCGTTTGCGACGCGCGCGCGATCATCTTCACCGGGTTCCAGCGTGTGCCCGTGTAGTACTCGGTGATCGCGACGAGCAAGAACGTCACGACGAGACCGATGATCGCCGACACGTAGAGCTGGCTGAAGTCGTACGAGCCCTTGTCGAAGCCCATCGTGATCGGGATGAACCCGAGCGCGGAGAGCGCCGTCGCGGCGAGCACCGCCTTGTAGAGCGCGTTGATGACGGCGTTCTCGCCGCGGCCGAGCCGGGCGAAGAACGTGCCGATCACCGACGCGACCGCGGACACGCCGCCGATCGCGAGCGGGTAGAGGTACAGCCTCGCGTCCGAGAGCCCCTCGAGCGTGCCGAGCAGCATCACCGCGACCGCGGTGACTGCGTAGGTCTCGAACAGGTCGGCGGCCATGCCGGCGCAGTCGCCGACGTTGTCGCCGACGTTGTCGGCGATCACGGCCGGGTTGCGCGGGTCGTCCTCCGGGATGCCTGCCTCGATCTTTCCGACGAGGTCGGCGCCGACGTCGGCCGCCTTCGTGAAGATGCCGCCGCCGAGACGCGCGAAGACGGAGATCAGCGAGCCGCCGAACGCGAGCCCGACGAGGTCGGTGATCGCGCGCTTCGGCGAGTCGTTGACCGCGCCGGTCAGGAGCCAGTAGTACCCGGTGACGCCGAACAGGGCGAGGCCGGCGACGAGCAGCCCGGTCACCGAGCCGGCGCGGAACGCGACGTTCAGCGCGGGCTTCAACCCGCCGCGCGCCGCCTCGGCAGTGCGGCTGTTCGAGCGCACGGCGACGTTCATGCCGATGAAGCCTGCGGCGGCCGACAGCGTCGCGCCGATCAGGAACCCGAAGGCGGTCCCCCAGCCGAGCTTGTCGTAGACGCCGATCAAGACGAACGGCACGACCGCCACGATCGCGATCGTCGTGTACTGCTTGCGGAGGTACGCGGCGGCGCCTTCCTGCACCGCGCGCGCGATCTCGCGCATGCGCTCGTTGCCCGCGGGCTGCTGGAGCAGCCACCAGGTCAGATAGAGGCCGTAACCCACGGCGACGCCGGCACCGACGAGGCCGAGGAGCACGGGATGATGCCTGAACCAGTCCATCCGTTTCGCTCCCTCACAAAGTCAAGCGCCGAAGGGCTTCGGCGCGGGCGATTATGTATCACAAGCGCCGGTTGCCGCTAGCCGGAGACTGCCGCGGCGTAGTCCACCTGGAGCTTGCTCAGAGCGAGCTGAAACTGGGGGTTGAGCGGCCCCTCGACGAGCGGAACGAGGCTCTGGAGCGCGTCGATCGCCTTCTTCGCCTCCGGCAGGTCGCCCCGCTCGAGCTTCGCGTAGGCGAGGCTCGCGATCGTCGAGGCGGTCGAGACGAGGAACTGGCCGACGCTGAAGCTCGCGAGCTCCTCCTGGAGCGCGGCCAGATCCTCCGGGGTCGGCGCGTCAGCCATGCGTCGGCTCCCCCGCCCTGACCTGCTCGGCGTAGATCTCCTCGAGGCTCGCGCCTTCCTCAAAGCGGGCGATCTGGCGCTCGGCGGCCGTCCGGTCCGGCACGTTCAGGAACTGTGCGGCGCCGACCTCGTCGGCCACCGGCGCGACCCAGTCGAGCAACGTCTCGATGCGCGCCCGCGCCGGGACGGCCTCGCCGCGCTCGAAGTCGAGCAGCTCGCCGGACAGGCCGTAGCGGATCGCCCGCCACGTGTTCTCCTCCAGGAGACGGTGCGGCAGGCTCGGCAGCGTCTCCCCTTCGTCGTGTGCGCGGGCACAGCGCACGGCGAGCCCGTAACAGAGCGCCGCGAGCGACTGCGCCTCGGCGAGGTCCGGCTGGCCGTCGCAGATGCGGATCTCGACCGTCGGGTACGCGAGGTGCGGGCGCACGCTCCACCAGATCTGCGTGTGCTCGTTGATCGAGCCGGTGCGGTAGAGAAACGACACGTAGTCCTCCCAGCCCTGCCAGCTGCCGTACGCATCCGGAATGCCGCAGCGCGGGAACATGCGCGTGAACACCTCGGTGCGCGCGGAGTGCAGGCCGCTGTTCACGCCTTCGACGAAGGGCGAGCTCGACGAGAGCGCGAGCAGCTCGGGCAGGAAGTTGCGCAGGGCGTCGTGCACGGCAATCGCGCGGTCGGCGCCCGCGATGCCCACGTGCACGTGCAGCCCGAACGTGTTGTTGCGCCACACGACGTAGCGAAGGATCTCGTCGTTCCGCCGGTAGTGCGGGGTGTCGATGATGCGCTGGTCCTGCCAGCGGCTCCACGGATGCGTGCCGGTTCCGCCGAGCGCAAGCTGCTGCTCGCGCGCGAGCCCGTGAAGCTGGCTGCGGCGCTCCTGCATCGTCGCGGCCGCCTCGCCGAAGTTCGTGCAGCGCCCGGTGCGGACCTCCACTTCGGAGGCGATGAGCTCGCCGACGACGTGGTCGGCGAAGTCGGTCGCGTCGGCGGCGGCCTTGATGTCCTCGAAGCGATTCGTGAGCTCGAGCGTCTGCGGATCGAGCAGGGCGAACTCCTCCTCGACGGCGACGGTGAAATCGGTGCCCGCTTCGAGCTCGTCGCGGCTGCGAGCGAGGAGCTCCTGCCAGGTCATGCGCTGTTCGTCGCCCATCGCGCGGAGCCTAGCTTGCTCTATACGGGAGCCAGCAAGCGCTGGGCGACGCTCGCCCACGACCAGTTGTCGACGACCGCGGCGCGGGCCGCGTGCCTCAGCGCATCACGGTCTTCGCGTGGAAGTGCGAGCAGTTCGACGAGCTTTCCATGCAGGTCGGCGGCGTCGCCCGTGTCGAACGACACGAGGTGCTGCAGGTGCGGCGGATACCGGGCTTCGATTCCGGCCGCGACTTCGGCGAGCCCGGAGTGGCGCGCGACGAGCGGCGGCGAGCCTGCGGACGCCGCTTCCGCGGCGACCATGCCGAACGCCTCGGGGAAGATGGACGGGACGACCGTCACGTCTGCGAGCGGCAGGAGCTGCGCAAGGTGGCGGTGCTCGAGCGCGCCGGTGAAGAGCGTCCGCGCAGGGGCGAGGCGCTCGAGCGTCGCGCGGTAAGGGCCGAAGCCGACGATCACGAGGCGCGCGTCGACGCCGCGCATGGCTTCGAGCAGCACCTGCACGCCCTTCTGCTCGATCAGCTTGCCGAAGTAGAGAACGGTCGGCTCGTCGCCGGCGAGGAACTGCGCCAGCCGCTCGGCGTTCCCTTCGTCCGGCAGCCGCTCTTCGCGGTTGCCCGGGTTCGGCGGGTCGTTGCGTGCTTCTTCGAGCAGCGCCGCGAGTGCCTCGTCGCGGTCGCGCAGGATGAACTCGTCGACGTCGACGCCGGGCGGGACTTCCTGCACGCGATGGACGTGTCCGACGACGTCTTCGAGCACCTTGCGGATGTGCTCGGAGCCGACGTACGTCACCTCGGCGGCGGCGAGCACATGCGCGCCCCACTTCTCGAGGTCGGGACGGCCGCGCATCGAGTACTCGAGCTCGGAGCCGTGCGCCTTCACGCGAAACGGGGCGCCGGTGCGCTCCCCGACGGCGCCGCCGAGCAGCACGTGGTTGGCGAAGACGACGTCGGCCGGAAGGAGCTCGCGCAGCGCGGCAGCGTTCGCCTCGACGTACGCGCCGCGCTCGCTCGCAGTGAAGTCCTGCAGGAGCTTCGGCTCGAGCCCCGCGTAGCGGTCCAGGACGAACACCGGCAGCAGCAGCCCGGGCAGCTCCGGGACGACGACCTGCGCGCCGCCGAGGTCGTACTGCTCGGGCGCGCGTTCCTGGCAGACGACGGTCACGTCGTGCCCGGCGTGCGACCACTCGCGGGCGAGCGCGCGCGTGTAGACGTTCGACCCCGTGCCGCCGAGCAGGTACCCGTGCCACAGAAGGACTCGCATCGGCCCGCAGTATCCCCGCGATGCGCGGATGTCCGCTTCCGGACATCGACCCGAAAAGACGATGTCGCGCGAGCAGGGGTTTTCGCACTTCCGCGCGCGCCTCGTGCGCGTTTCGTTCACCCCGGTGTCAGACGTGCGTCAGACGTGTGTCAGACGCCGGAAGTGCGCTACGCGAGGTGGAAATAGAGCGCGTGCAGGAGCTCGACCGCGGGGTTCGAGGTGTGCACGGTGACGTCGCTCGGGACGTCGAGGAGTGCTTCCGAGTAGTTGAAGATGATGCGCACGCCGGCGTCGACCAGGTCGTCGCACACCTTCTGCGCGGCACCGGCGGGAACGGCGAGAACGCCGACGACGATGTTCTTGTCGCGCACCTCGTCCTTCAGCCGGCGCTCGTCCTCCACCGTGATGCCGCCGATGTCGGCGCCGATCATCGTCGGGCTCGAGTCGAACACCGCAGCGATGTTGATGCCGTGCTCGGCGAAGATCGGCGAGCTGGCGATCGCCTGGCCGAGCCGCCCCGCGCCGACGAGCGCGATGTTGTGCTGACCCTGCGTGCGCAGGATCTTCCGGATCTCCGAGAGCAGCGAGTCGATCGAGTACCCGACGCCGCGCTTGCCGAACTTGCCGAAGTTCGAGAGATCGCGCCGGATCTGCGTCGCGTTGATGTTCGTGTAGTCGGCGATCTCCTGCGACGAGATGCGCTCCTTGCCCATCTTCTTCGACTGGGTCAGCACCTGGAGGTACCGCGAGAGCCGGGCTGCGACGCCGACCGTGAGACGGTCGGGCGCACCGGCCGGGACGGGACTTTGCAACATCACGAACCCATTGTGCCCAAGGCTCGCGCTCTACGGTTCAGTTGTCACAAACCCTTACGTTTGTGACAACTTCCGGCGCAGCGCAGCCTCGTCCACGAAGTAGACGAACGCGCGCCTGCCGTCGATTTCGACCACCGGGAGCCACTCACGGTAGCGCGCCTCGAGCTCGGCCACCCCGGTGATGTCAACGGTGTCATACGTCACCCCGACACGGTCGAGCGTCTCTCGCGCGCGCTCGCACAACGAGCAATCCTGCGCATGAAAGAGAACGAGCCTAGGGGTAGAGGCCACGTGTCACCGTGGCTTCGGCGACGCGCTGCACGGCCAGTCCGTACGCGGCCATGCGCATCGAGATCGAGCGATCCTCGCGCGTCGCCCACGTCTCGTCGAACGCGCGCGTGACGATCTCGTTCAGCCGCGCGTTCACCTCGTCTTCCTTCCAGAAGTACTCCTGCAGGCCCTGCACCCACTCGAAGTACGAGACGACGACGCCGCCCGCATTCGCGAGCACGTCGGGAAGAATGAACACGCCGTTCGCCTCGAGGATGTCGTCGGCCGCGGGAGTCACCGGGCCGTTCGCGCCCTCGACGACGATCTTCGCCTGCACGCGGTCGGCGTTCGCCTCCGTCACCACCTGTTCGAGGGCGCACGGCGCGAACACGTCGCAGTCGATCGCGACGAGCTCCTCGTTCGTGATCCGGTCGCCGCCCTTGAGCTCGGAGAGCGAGCCGCCGTCGCGCTTGTGGGCGAACGCGGCCGCGACGTCGACACCGTTCGCGTTGTACAGCCCCCCGCCCGAGTCGGAGACGGCCACCACGGTGGCCCCGCGCTCGGCAACGAGCTTGGCGAAGAACGAGCCGACGTTGCCGAACCCCTGCACGGCGACGCGAAGACCCTCCATCGAGCGGCCCTGCTTCTGCAGCGCCGCCTCGAGGCAGAAGACGGCGCCGTTCGCGGTCGCCTCGACACGTCCGAGCGAGCCGCCGATCGTGAGCGGCTTGCCGGTGACGACGCCGAGCACCGAGTGGCCCTTGTTCATCGAGTACGTGTCGAAGATCCACGCCATCGTCGCGGCGTTGGTACCGACATCCGGGGCCGGGATGTCCTTCTCCGGGCCGATCTCGTTGATGATCTCGGAGGTGAAACGGCGCGTCATGCGCTCGAGCTCGCGGCGGGACATCGTCTTCGGATCGCAGATCACGCCGCCCTTCGCGCCTCCGAACGGCAGCCCCATCAGCGAGCACTTCCACGTCATCCACATCGCGAGCGACTTGACCTCGTCGAGCGTGACGTCCGGGTGGTAGCGGATGCCGCCCTTCGACGGGCCACGCGACACGTTGTGCGTCACGCGGTACCCGGTGAACGCGACGACCGAGCCGTTGTCGAGCGACGTCGGGATCGAGACCTCGACCGCCTTCTTGCACTCGCGCAGGACGTTGACCAGCCGATCGTCGATGCCAAAGACGTCGGCGACGCGCTCGAGCTGGTGCTGCGCAAGCTCAAACGGGTTCTCGCGCAGATGCGACTCGGTGGCCGTAGCCATCGGTCGCGGAATCTACTCGATCCGGAACGACACCTGCGCCCGCTGCGGCTTCGCAGCGAGCGGCAGCGTGGGCCAGGCGGCCAGCCTGAGCTGGTAGGAGCCGGGTGGCAGCCGGACGCTCGTCGGCCCGCGACCGGTGATGCCGAAGCTGTAGGAGCCCGGCAGCAGGTCGTTGAGCCGCGCCATCACGCCGAGGAACTGACCGCTCGCCGAGTAGAGCAGGATGTCGAGGCGCCGCACCGGCACGATCTGCACGCCCCCGTTCCGGACGACCGCGCCCGCCTGCACGGTGAGAATCGACGGTTTCGCATCGGACGGCTGAAACGCGGTGCTGCTGAGCGAGGCCTGCCCGAGCAGCTTCGCCGTCGGCTGCGAGAAGAGCAGCGCCCACGGCACGCGGAGCGTCTCCGAGCCCGTAGCGGCAACGTGGATCGCGCCGGTGAGGATCTGCTGCGGCGGCTTGCTCGCGGCGAGCACGGAGATCTGCACCTTGCGCGCGCGGCCGGGCGCGAGCCCGAACGATGCCGGGACCACGCGGAAGCGCAGCGCCTCGGAGTCGCCGTCGGTCGCGGCTGTCACCGACAGCGCGAGCCGCCGCGTGGTGACGTTGCGCACGACCAGCGTCCGCGTCGCGTGCCAGTGCGCGCCCTGCCAGACGCCGAAACCGAGAGTCGTCGGGTCGGACGCGATCTCGCCGACTGCAGACGCGCCGAGGTCGAGGCCGCCGGACCCGACCGCCGTCGCCGACGTCGACTCGGGCTCGGCGTAGCCGGCGAGCAGGCTGGCGAGGGCCGGCCCGTCGAGCGCGGGGCGCATCTGCGCGAGCAGCGCGGCCGCGCCGGCGACCTGCGCCGCCGCGACACTCGTGCCGTTCACGGTGCCGTACAGCGCCGTGCCGTCACCGGCGGAGCCCGGCTCCGACGTGGCGATCGCAACTCCGGGCGCGGCGACGTTGGGCTTCACCTCGCTGTCGTACGCGAGGCCGCGCGACGAGAAGCCGGCGACGCGGCCGCGCTCGTCGTTCTCCGCGGTGTGCGAGCCGCCGATCGCAACGCCGACGTCGAGCCCCGCACGCTGCGCAGCGAGCAGCTCCACGGCGGCGGCCGCCGGCACGACGACCGTCGGCGCAGTCGCCGTGTCGGAGAGCCGAAGGCCGCCGGCGGGAAGCGACGCGCCGTAGAGGACGACCGCCGCGGCGCCCGCGCGCGACGCAGCTGCCACGGTCGCCTCCGGATCGCTCCCGATCGGCGCGACGACCGCCCGCCCGGCGGCCTGTTTCCCGCGCGCGCCGGCGAGCTGCAGCGTCAGCGCATGCGCCGGCGCCGCCGCACCGAGCAGCGGCATCTTGCCGTCGAGGATCACGTCGAGCCCGCGGCGGAGCACCACGCGCACCTCGGGCAGCGACGAGCGCGAGTCGGTCGCGGCGACCGCCAGCGCACCCGGCGCACCGGCCGGGCCGGCGACCGACCCGAAGGAAGGACCGGCCGCGCCGTCGTTCCCGGCCGGGGCGACCACCACCGTGTTCAGGTCGAGCGCGCCCTGCACCGCCTGCGCCTCCGGGCCGTCCGTGAACGCCGCGTACGGCTCGGCGACACCGACGAGCGCGACCCGCACCGCGTCGTGCGCGTCGCCGTCTCCGTTCGGGTCGACGGCGCGATCGAGACCTGCGATCAGCTGGTCACTGCGGCCGTAGACGATGTCCCTGCCGGCGGAGTCGGGCTGCCAACCGGCGACCCGGATCGGCAGCACGGTTGCACCGGGTGCGACGCCGTGCAGCCCACCGGGCCCGTTCGAGCCGGCCAGGACGCCGGCGAGCTCGGTCCCGTGCTGCTCGAGCTGCGACGGATCCTGCGGATCCGCCTGCGCGGTCGCGTCGTCGCCGCTTCCGACCACGTCGATCCCCGGCAGCACGTGACCGCGCAGGTACGGCTGTGCCTCGTCGACTCCGGTGTCGAGCAGCGCGATCGTGACACCGCGCCCGTTGTAGCCGGGGAGCTCGACGGACGGCCGGTGCCCGGATGCCTCCGAGTACGCGCTCGACGCGAGCACATGCTGCGAGACGGATGCGGGGTACGCGGCCCGCACCGGGTAGATCCCCGCGACCTCCGGCATGTCCTGCAGCATCGAGACCGCGCGCGGGTCGAGCTGCGCCGAGAAGCCGTCGAGGACACGCGAGTAGGTGTAGAGCGGCGTGACGGTGACGCCGAGCGCCGAGAGCTGCAGGAGCACCTCCTTCTGCGCCGCGTCGGCGGATGCCGACCACGTTCGCTCCTGCGCCTCGGTCGCGAAGCCACCCTGCTGCTCGACGCGCTGCGCGACGGACGGCGTCTTGAGAACGACGATCATCTTCCCGGCGAGCGGGACCGGCTCGCGCTCACCGCCGACGAGACCGAGCCAGCTGACCGTCGCCGGCGCGGGCGTCGGATTGCTGCCGGTCGCCGTCACGACGAGACCACCGGCAATCCCGATCCCGGCCACCGCGAGCAGAGCGACTGCGCTACGCGGTAGGACGCGCATCGAGCGAAAGGTAGCCCGGATATGGGACGGCTTCGGTGTAGCGCGCGGCCGACGCGATCATCGCGGCGTTGTCGGTGCAGAGCGGCAGCGGCGCGAGCGCTGCGCCCGGCAGCGCGGCTCGCAGCTCGGAGTTGGCAGCGACACCCCCGACGACGGCCACGCGCTCGGCGCCTGTCGCCTCGACGCGCTCGACGAGCGCGCGGACGATCGCCCGCTGGTAGCTCGCGGCCAGATCCGCCTTGCGCGCTTCGAGCTCGCCCGGCGTGAGATCGCGCACCCGATAGAGCAGGGCCGTCTTCAGCCCCGAGAAGGAGAAGTCCAGGCCCGGCACGCGCGCGACCGGGAACTCGCAGGCCGTCGGATCCCCCTGCCTCGCGAGCAGGTCGATCTCGCGGCCGCCGGGATAGCCGAGGCCGAGCAGCCTCGCGCCCTTGTCGAACGCCTCACCGGCGGCGTCGTCGAGCGTCGTTCCGAGCACGCGGTAGCTGCCGCGATCCTGGACGTCGAGCAGCATCGTGTGGCCGCCGCTCGCGAGCAGGCAGGTGAACGGCGGCTGCAGATCGAGCGGCTGCAGGTACAGGGAGGCGACGTGGCCATGCAGGTGGTTGACGGGGATGAGCGGCAGCCGCTTCGCCCACGCGAACGCCTTCGCCGCCGAGACGCCGACGAGCAGCGCGCCGATCAGGCCCGGGTTGACGGTCACCGCGATCGCGTCGACCTCGTGCCCGTCCAGCGCCTCGCGGATCACGGGCGAGATCAGCTCGAGATGCCGTCGGCTCGCGACCTCCGGCACAACGCCGCCGAACCGCGCGTGGAGCGCGGCCTGCGATGCAACCACGTTCGTGACGATCTCCCCCGCCTCGCTGACGACCGCCGCTGCGGTCTCGTCGCACGAGGTCTCGAGCCCGAGGATCACTGCGCGGCGTCTCGCCACATGATCAGCGCGTCTTCCCGGTTGTCCGTGTAGTAGCCGCGGCGGATGCCGCGGGCTTCGAAGCCGAGCTGTTCGTAGAGGCGGATGGCGCCTTCGTTCGACACGCGCACCTCGAGCGTGTAGCCGCGGCGTTCGTCGTCACGCGTCAGCTCGAAGAGCCGCTCGAGCAGCGCCGACGCCACGCCTCGCCGCTGGCGGCCCGGGTCGACGGCGACGTTCATCACGTGCCATGCATCGACGTAGCGCGAGTTGATCACGTAGCCGACGAGCTCGTCGCCCTCGAACGCGCCGAGGCAGATCGACGTCGGCTTCGCGAGCTCGGAAGCGAACATCGAGCGCGACCACGGCGTCGGGTACGCGCGCTGCTCGATCTCCTCGATCGCGTCGAGATCGGCGAGCTCGAGCGGGCGGATGTCGACGGCGACGGCGGTCATACGCTCGGCTTCGCGTCGGGCTCGCGCACGTAGAGGGGCTCGACGATCTCCGCGGGGCCGAAGCCGCCTGCGCGCTCGATCAAGAGCAGCGGGTCCGGTGTGTGCACAGGATCGCCGTCCGGCGGAATCGTGGCGCCGCGCGCCTCGAACACGTCGCGGTAGCGGACGGCACCGTCGCCGACGAGCGTCAGGCCTGCCACGTCGAGCTCCTCCGGCCGGCAGACGAGCGGGCCGGGCGCGAAGACCTCGCCGCGGCGCGCGTCGATCACCGGCGTCGCGTCTGCGTACGCGTCGAGCGTCGAGGCGCCGGCGACCGGAACGCCGAGCGCAAGGGACAGCGAGCGCGCGACGGCAAGGCCGATGCGAATGCTCGTGAAGCTGCCCGGCCCGCGGCCGACGACGATCCCCTCGAGCTCGGCCGGGTCGCCGACCAGCTCGTCGACCGCCGCGAGCAGGTCGCCGGCACGCTCCGCGCGCGCGCGGCCGCCGGTCGAGACGCCGCAGACGGCGCCGTACGAGGTCGCTGTGTCAAAGGCCAAGATCACTCGATCCTCACGCTGCGATGCGACTCGTCGACATGCCCGAGCCTAACGACGCTGCGCGCGCGGGGCAGCCAGTCGCCGCCGTGCTCGGGCCACTCGACGAACGCGACCGTGCCGTCGAAGTACGGCTCCAGGTCGCCCCACTCCTCCGGATCGAGGCCCGCGATGCGATACAGGTCGAGGTGCGCGACCGGGACCGGCGCCTCGTAGCGGTGGCCGATCGTGAAGGTCGGGCTCGAAACCGGCTCGGTCACGCCGAGCGCGCGCGCGGCGCCGCGCACGAAGGTCGTCTTGCCGGCGCCGAGCTCGCCGGACACGGCGACGACGTCGCCCGCGTGCAGCGAGCGCGCAAGCTCGGCGGCGACTGCCTCGGTCTCCTCGGGGGAGCCGGTGACGACCTCCATGTCCGGGAGGCTAGAAGAGGCCGAGCTGGACCGGCTGCTCGAGCGGCGTGTCGGCCACCGGCTCTGGCGGCGGAGGGGGCGCGATCGCTGCACCGAGGAGCTCGGGGATGCGCCTGAAGTCCTCGCGCAGCACCTCGAGCATCCGCGGCGTGTAGAGCGCAGCCGCCGGGTGGAAGATCGGATAGAGCGTCACGGCGTTCCCGCCGAGCACGACGTCCTGCGGCCGGCCGTGCACCTGCGTGATCCCGTTCGGCCGCCCCGAGAGGAGCTTGGTCGCGAAGTTCCCGAGCGTGCAGATCAGCTTCGGCTGGATCAGCTCGATCTGCTTCCACAGGTGCGGCTCGCACGACTCGATCTCGTCCGGCTGCGGGTCGCGGTTGCCGGGCGGCCGGCACTTCAGGACGTTCGCGATGTAGACGTCGTCGCGCTGGAGGCCGATCTCGACGAGCAGCTTCGAGAGGAGCTGGCCGGCCGCGCCGACGAACGGCACGCCCTGCTTGTCCTCGTGGAATCCCGGCGCCTCGCCGACGAACATCAGGTCCGCCTCGGGCGAGCCCGACCCGAAGACGACCTGTGTGCGGCCCTGCGCGAGCGCGCAGCGCATGCAGCCTGCGGTCGCGTCGGCGTAGGCGAGGAGCGAGAGCTCAGCAGCAGCCACAGCTACCGCCGCAACAGCCGCCACCGCCGAAGCTGGGCTGTCCGGAGGTGCCGTGCGCTGCGAACGAATGGCTGAACTGCTTCGCGACCTTCACGGCCCCGCAGTCGGGGCAGGCCGGATCGGGATCGGACATCCCGACGAGCTCCTCGAAGTGCGACTCGCAGCTCATACAGACGTATTCGTAGATCGGCACGTTCCGCTCACCCTAGCACCGGCATCCTGGCATCCCCGGCGGATAGACTGCCGGTGCCCGGTACCCGGAAGGGACTGGAGCCCGACATGTTCGACGACGTCACCGTCATCGGCGCCGGCCGCGCCGGTACCGCCATCGCCGCGCGCCTGCGCGAGCGTGGCATCGCCGTGCGCGAGGGCGCGGAGCTGCGGCTGCTCTGCGTGCCGGACCGCGCGATCGCCGAGGTGGCCCGTGCGATCGAGCCGGGCCCGTGGGTGGCGCACGTCTCCGGTGCGACACCGCTCGCCGCGCTCGCTCCGCACGAGCACCGCTTCTCCGTGCACCCGCTCCAGACCCTCGTGAAGACGCGCGGGCCTGAGCAGCTCGACGGCGCGTGGGCCGGCATCACCGCCGAGAACGACGAGGCGCACAGGCGCGCGCTCTGGCTCGCGGACACGCTCGGCCTGCAGCCGTTCACGCTCGCCGACGACGGACGCGCGCTCTACCACGCCGGCTGCGCCGTCGCGTCGAACTTCCTGGTCACGCTCTACCGCGTCGCCTCCCAGCTCGTCGCACAGGCCGGCGCGCCACCCGAGGCGCTCGTGCCGCTCATGACCCGCACGATCGAGAACGGGTTCGAGCTGACCGGGCCGATCGCGCGGGGTGACTGGCAGACGGTCGAGCGGCACCGCGACGCCCTGCGCGGCACCGAGTTCGAGGCGCTCTACGACACGCTCGCGGGAGCAACGCACGCGTGATCGTCGTCCGGTCGATCGGCGAGCTCGACCTGCCGCGGCACGGTGTCGTCGGCCTCGTGCCGACGATGGGCGGCCTGCACGAAGGCCACGCGGCGCTCTTCCGTGCGGCGCGACCCGAGTGCGACGTCCTCGTCGCGAGCCTGTTCGTCAACCCGGCGCAGTTCTCGGACAGCGCCGATCTCGCCGCCTACCCGCGCGACTTCGAGCGCGACACGGCCCGCGCGGAGGCGGAGGGAGTGGACGTGCTCTTCGCGCCCGCTGACGAGGAGATGTATCCGCCCGGCTTCGCCACGTGGATCGAGCCGGCGGGCGCGGCAGAAGGGCTCGAAGGCGCGCACCGTCCCGGCCACTTCCGCGGCGTCGCCACCGTGTGCGTGAAGCTCTTCAACATCGTGCGGCCGCAGGTCGCGTGGTTCGGCCGCAAGGACGCGCAGCAGGTCGCCGTGCTGAAGCAGGTCGTGCGCGACCTCAACCTGCCGCTCGAGATCCGCGTCGTCGACACCGTGCGCGACCCGGACGGGCTCGCGCTCTCGTCGCGCAACGCGCGGCTCTCCGCCGGAGAGCGCGAGCAGGCGCTCGCCCTGCCGCGTGCGCTCGCGACACGCGACGCCGCGAACGCTCGCGCCGTCCTCGCCGAGGCAGGCATCGAACCGGACTACGTCGAGGTCGCCGACCTCGACGGCCCCACTCTCGCCATCGCAGCCCGCGTCGGCACGACGCGGCTGATCGACAACGTCCTCCTGGAGGGAACCGCATGAGCACCCGCCCGCGCACACCCGCACCGTCCACCCCCGCGCCCGGCAAGCTGCCGCTCCCCGAGCTCGCCGAGATGAAGCGGCGCGGCGACAAGATCGTGATGATCACCGCCTACGACGCCCCGGCCGCGCGGATCGCGGACGAGGCCGGCGTCGAGCTGATCCTGGTCGGCGACTCCGCCGCGATGGTGATGCTCGGCTACGACTCGACCGTCCCGGTCACGCTCGACGAGATGATCGTCCTGACGCGCGCGGTGACGCGCGCCGCCCGGCGGCCGCTCGTGATCGGCGACCTTCCGTTCGGGACGTACGAGATCTCCGACGAGCAAGCGGTCGCGAGCGCGATCCGGATGCTCAAGGAGGGCGGCGCCGACGTCGTCAAGCTCGAAGGTGCAGGCCGCATGGTCGACCGCGTCCGCGCGATCGCCGGGTCGAACATCGGCGTCATGGGCCACATCGGGCTGACGCCGCAGTCGGCGACCAAGCTCGGCGGCTTCAAGGCGCAGGGACGGACCTCGGACGCCGCGAAGCGCCTGTACGAGGACGCCCTCGCGCTGCAGGAAGCGGGCGCGTTCGCGATCGTCCTCGAGGCGGTTCCGGCCGCGGTCGCCGCGCGCGTCAGCGAGGCGCTCGCCGTGCCGACGATCGGCATCGGCGCCGGGGCCGGCACGGACGGCCAAGTGCTCGTCTGGCACGACATGCTCGGCATGTACGAGGGACGGACCCCGCGGTTCGTGAAGCGCTACGCCGAGGTCGCGCAGGAGATCGGCGACGCCGTCTCGCACTACGCGCACGAGGTGCGCACGGGCGCCTTCCCGGCGGAGCAGCACACGTACTCGATCACCACCGAGGAGCTCACGCAGTTCGAGAAGTCCATGCCAAACTGAGGTCCCGCTCCGGCGCCGGCAGAGCCGGCACCTCCGCCCTCCGATGAGCTCCGTCAAGCCTACGCTCATACGCGTTTCAGTCCTGGGGGCGTTGTGCTCGTTGCTCTTCACCGCAGGCGCGGGCGCCGACGGCGACCCGGCGAGCGACTACCTCCTCCAGCAGGACGTCTTTCTGCCGTATCCGGCGCCGAGCGCCGCCGCGGCGCAGCAGCTGCGAAGCGCCGTTCACTCGCTCCCCACCGGCAGCCGCGTCAAGGTCGCGGTCATCGCCTCGAAGCAGGATCTCGGCTCGGTGCCGCAGCTCTTCGGACAGCCGGTCAAGTACGCGAAGTTCCTCGCGCTCGAGATCGCGTTCGTCTACAAGGGGCCGCTGCTCGTGGCAATGCCGGTCGGGCTCGGCTTCTACGCCGGCGGCGCCGCCACGGCACCCGCGGGCATCCGCGTGTCCGGCGCGAGCGCGGACGACCTGACGACCTCCGCCGCGGCCGCCGTGGGAGTGCTCGCCCGCGCGAACGAGCTGCGCTACCGGGACACCACCCGCCCGCTGGCGACCGTCGCCCCGGAAACGGGCGCCGCAGGGACGAAGGTCTCGCTCCGCTACCAGGCATGGGACGACAGCGGCACGGCACGCATCGACCTGCGGGTGACGACCGCGGCAGGCACGCCGGTGACCGCGTTCCACCTCCCGTTCCGCTCCGTGCGCGAGGGAACCTGGCACTCGGTGCCGTGGCTGATCCCGGCCAGGTTCGCCCACAAGTCGCTCCTCCTCTGCGCCCAGGCAACCGACCCGGCGGGCAACAGGAGCAGCACAACCTGCGCAAAACTCTCCGTCACGTAACCTTGGCGCATGCGTCCGCGCTCGAGCGGCCTTCTCCTCGTCCCGGCGGCCGCGCTGGTGGTACACCAGGCGCGGTACACGCTGGCGTACGGGTCACGCGCGAACGCCGAGCTCGCCGCACAGGGCCACTCGTATGTGAACTCGGTGATCCCCTGGGCGATCCTCGCGCTCGGGCTCGGCGGCACGGCCTTCCTGCGCCGGCTTGCGCACGCCTCCCGCACCGGTGATCCGGGGCGGCCGGCGCGCATCTCCGCCGCCGCGCTCTGGCTGCTGACCACCGTCGGCCTGATCGCGATCTACGCGGTGCAGGAGACGCTCGAGGGGATGATGGTCTCGGGTCATCCGGGCGGCCTCGCCGGCGTCTTCGGCCACGGCGGCTGGTGGGCGGTGCCCGTTGCGGCGCTCGTCGCGATCGGGGTCGTCGCGTTGCTCGGTGTCGGCCGCGCCGTGATTCGCCTCGCAGCCCAACGCGCGCCCGTCGGCGCGCCGGCCGAACTGCTCCAGCTTCTCTTCCCGGCAGCCCCGATGCTGCCCGCACCGGCGCCGCTCGCACGCGCCGCCGCGGGCCGGGCGCCGCCGCGCGCTCGCAGCTGACGCCGTAAACGTCCCTGCGAACGAAGGAGGCCCGTGAAGCGAGGCACGATCGTGCTGCTCTATGCCTGCGTCGCACTTGCGCTGCCCGCGCAAGCGTCGGCGCACGCGCGCTCGGCGACGGTCGCCCTCGACTACAAGCTCGTGCTCGACCACGCCACCGAGTCGCTCCGCGGCGTCGGCGTGCACATCCTCGACGGCGATCGCTCGCTGCACGTCGTCACGCACGGCGTGACGCTCGTCGTCTATGGCGATGTGCACGACGCGATGCTTCGGATCGGCCCCGGCGGCACGTGGGTCAACCGCGCGTCGGTGACCGCCGTCGCCGAGAAGCTGACGACGCCCGCGCGCGGCTGGAAGCGGCTGTCGCACGACGGCGACTACACGTGGCACGAGCACCGGCTCGCTCCGCCGCCCTGGCAAGCGACAACCGGGCCGGTCGCTCAGTTCGACATCCCGGTGACGGTGAATGGGAAGCGCGCAGCGATCGCAGGGACGTTCGTGCGCTACGCGCGGCCTGCGATGTGGCCGTGGCTCCTGGCCGCGGTGGTGTTCGCAGGGCTCGTCGCGCTCGCGCTTCGGCTGCAGCGCCCGGTGACGACCGGGCTCGGCGCGCTCGCGGGCATCGCGGCGCTGACCTCGCTCGTCGCGTTCTCGGTCGCCGACGCGCCGAACGGGCGCGTCGCGTGGGTGCAGATCGCGCTCGGAGCCGGGCTCGCAGTTGCGATGTACGCCGCGCTCGTCCGGGCGCACGGCGCTCGCCGTTCGGCGATCGCCGGGCTGCTCGGCGGTGCTGCTGCCGCGGTGAGCCTGGGCTCGCTCGGCGTCTTCCGGCACGGCGTCGTCGTCTCCGCGCTGCCGGCGAACGCCAGTCGCGCGCTCGTCGAGGCGGCGTTCATCACCGGCGTCGCCGCGGCCGCGACGAGCCTGCGCAAGGAGAGCCTGCGGTGATCGGGTCGTCGCCGGGCCCCATCTACCCGTGGCCGATCGGGCCCGGCCCGCGCTACCAGCCCCAGGCGGCGAACGTCCGGGTGCGCGAAGGCAAGCCGGTGGACGGCTTCAGCTGTGCAAACGGGAGGCGCTTCGCGGTCCACGTCGAACTGTTCGCGAATCGCCGCGTGATCGTCGTGCCGCGCGGCATCGGCGTCTCTGCGAGCGGCTGTCGCTACCCCCTCTCGACGAACGCGCCGACGGGCGTCGTCGAAGTGCTCGCCTCGCACCGCTTCACCCTCGGCGATCTCTTCCGCATCTGGGGACGCGTGCTCACGCCGAAGCGCCTCGTCTCGTTCCACGGCCGCGTCGCCGTGTTCGTAGACGGCCGCCGCTTCACCGGCAAACCGGGCAGCGTCCCGCTGACGAAACACGCGGAGATCGTCGTCGAGCTCGGCGCCCACCTCGCGCCCCACGTGGACTACCTCTTTCCGAAAGGAGTCGGATGATCCGGCGCTCGCTCGTCTTGCTCGTCCCGCTGCTCTGCCTGACCGCGTGCGGCGGCTCGTCGTCGACCAACGGAGGGCTGCCGACGATCCAGGCAGCGAAGCAGTTCACGCTCGCCGACTTCACACCGACCGCGCCGATCGCCGTCGGCAAGCCGGTCAGGGTCTCGTTCGTGATCCGGCAGCCGAACGGCCAGCCGCTCACGAAGTACAAGCACGGTGCAGGCCCGCACACGGGTGTCCACCTGATCATCGTCCGCCGCGATCTCTCGACGATCATCCACACGCACCCGCCGATCGGAGCGGACGGCAGGATCGCGACGACGATCACGTTCACCCAGCCGGGCCCATATCGCGTGGTGGTGGACGCATATCCGCAGTCCGGCGTGCAGCCGAACTTCCAGCTCTTCACATCGCTGCGTGTGGCGGGCACGTACACGCCGATCAAGCTGCCGCCGTACTCGGCCACGCAGGTCGTCGACGGCTACACGTTCACGATCCACGGCACGCCGAAGCTCCAGGCGATCCAGGCCGACTACCTCCATGCGACCGTTACCGGCCCGAACGGCAAGCCGGCGCCCTTCACACCCTGGTTCGGCGCGATGGCGCACGCGATCTTCTTCCGTGAGGGCTCGCTCGACTACTTCCACACGCACATCTGCGCCCCGGGACAGAGCGCCTGTGCCGCGGCGGTCGGCGCGCGCGTCAGCGGCCAGTCGCTCGCGCCCGGCAAGCTCACAATTGCCGTGCTGCTGCCGGAGGGCGGGACCTGGCGGCTGTTCCTGCAGTGCCGGCCGAACGGCAAGCTCGTCACCGCCCCCTTCACGCTGACCGTGAAGCAATGAGGCGCGCACTTCTCCTCGTCGCTGCGCTCGCGCTGCTCGCCCTGCCCGCCGCTGCGCGTGCCGACGGCGATCCGGCGAGCGACTGGCTGCTCACGCAAGCGCAGTTCGTGCCACCGGACGACGGTGTTCCGGCCGCGTACTCGAAGCAGCTCGCCGCGGTGCTCAGCGATGCGGAAGCGCGCGGTTACCGGATCCGCGTCGCCGTGATCGGCACCCGCTACGACCTCGGCTCCGTCTACGTGGACTGGCAGAAGCCGAAGCGATACACGCCGTTCCTGAGCGAAGAGCTGTCCTTCGTCTACAAGGGGCGCGTGCTCGTCGTGATGGCGAACGGCCTCGCGGTGGCGCGCGACGGAAAGCCGATTCCGGCGGATCAGGCCGTCGTCGACAAGATCCTTCCGGCCGGTTCGTCGGGAGCCGCGCTCACCGCCGCGGCGACGCGCGCGGTCGTGAAGCTCGCCGCCGCGCACGGTGCCGTCGTGACCGTCCCGCCGCTCGGCCACACCACCAAGCCCACGACCGGCGGCGACCGGGTCACGATCGCCGCCGGAGGTCTCGTCGTCGTCGCACTGCTCGTGGCGGGCGGCGTGTGGCGCCGGAGCCGAGTGAAGGCGCGCGCATGACAAAACGGCTCGCACTGCTCACGCTCGTTCTCATCGCCGCAGGCTGCGGCGGCGCGAAGAAAGCGGTCATCTCCCCGCCGGCGCCGCACAACGACGGCGACATCATCTCGCCCTCGGCAGCACCCTCGTTCCTGCTCCGCGACCAGGCGGGAAAGCTCGTCGGGCCGCAGCAGGACCGGGGCCACTGGACGATCGTCACCTTCCTCTACACGCATTGCCCGGACGTCTGCCCGCTCGTGACGAACCAGCTCGTTGCGGCACAACGCGTCGACGCCGACCTGCGCGTGATCGCGGTGAGCGTCGACCCGAAGCGCGACACCACCGCCGCGGTCCGGCACTTCCTCGCCGTGCATCACGCCGGGCCGCGCTTCCGCTACGTGATCGGCTCGACCGCGAAGCTCTCGCACGTGTGGCTGCTGTACCACGTCGCCTCCACACCGGGACCGCAGGGGACGGTCACGCACAGCACGTTCGAGATCCTCGTCGACCCGAAAGGGCGCGAGCGCGTCTTCTTCGACTCGCGTGTGACGGCGCATGACGTCACGTCGATGCTCGCCCACCTGAACAAAGGAGCAACCGCATGAAGCCTTTCGCCCTCGCCGCCGCGTGCGTTGCCGCGCTCGTCTTCGCCGGCGTCGCCTCCGCGCATGCGCGTGTCAGCCCGCCGGTGTCCGTCGGCGGGAAGCTGCAGCTCTACAGCCTCGCCGTTCCGACGGAGAAGGAGAACCTGACGACGACGAAGATCGTGATGACGGTGCCCAAGGGCTTCGGCATCGACTCGTTCGTGCCGCCGCCCCAGGGCTGGACGATGCACGTCCAGCAGACCGGCTCCGGAGACAGCGCGGTCGTCCAGAAGGTGACCTGGACGGGCGGCAGCACGCCGACCGGCGACGACTCGCTCTTCCAGTTCCTCGCCCAACCCGCCCACACGGGCACGTACACGTTCGACGTCCAGCAGACGTACTCCGACAACTCGATCGTCGAGTGGAACGAGGCGGAGACGGCCGCGAACCCGGCGCCCACGATCGAGGTGAAGAGCTCGCTGGGCGGCGGCGGGACGCCGGTGCTGACGATCGTCGCGCTCGTGCTCGGCGCGCTCGGCATCGTGCTCGGCGGCATCGCACTCGTCAGCCGCTCAGGACGGCAGCTCGCGTGAATCGTCGCGCGGCGGCAGTCATCGCGGGCGTGCTCGTCGCGCTCACGGCGCCTGCCGCTGCGTCGGCGCACGCCTACCTCACGCACACCGTCCCAGCCGCGAGCGTGACCCTCTCGAAGCCACCGCCGAGCGTCCAGCTGACCTTCGACGAGGCGGTCGAGCCGCGCTTCGCGATCATCTCGGTCACCGACGTCGGCGCGCATCAGGTGACCGACGGTCACCCGGCCCGGTCGCCCGCGAACCCCGACACGCTCGTCGTGCCGCTGAAGCGCGTGCCCGAGGGCTGGTACCTCGTCTACTGGCGCGCGATCTCGGTCGACGGGCACCCGGTGCAGGGCGCCTTCACGTTCGCCGTGGGCCCGAACCCGGGCCCGGCGCCGGAGTTCGTGATCCCGCACATCGCGCAGACGGCAACGTCGACACCGCTTCTGATCGCGCGCTGGGTGAGCTTCCTGACCGTGATGACCGCGATCGGGCTGTTCGTGCTGCGAGCCTTGATCGCGCGACCGCTCGTGGGGCGCGTGCCGGACACGAGCCTCCGCAACGTCTCGATCGCGTTCTTCGCCGCGTCGGCGCTCGGCGTGATCGCCGTCCCCGTGTATCTCGAGGAGTCCACGGCGATCGACTCGCTGCGTTCGTTCTTCTCGATCGGCGCGCTCGTGCCGCTCTGGCGGACGACCGCGTTCGGGCGCGGCTGGTTCGACCTCTGGATCTGCTTCCTGCTCTTCGCCTTCGCAGGGGCGGCAGCGATCCTGCTCGACCGCGCCGAGCTGCCGCGACGCACGGTTGCGGGCCTGCTCGCACTGACGGGTGCGCTGGCCGCAGCTGCGGCCGTGCTCGTCCTGCCGGGTGCGAGCGGCCACGCGGGCCAGACGTCGCCGCGCGGCCTCTCGGTGCTGCTCGACTGGCTGCACCTCGTGTCGGGCTCGGTGTGGATCGGAGGCCTGATCGGAGTGCTCGTCGTCTGGTGGAGCGTGCCGCGCGCGCGGCGTGTCGCCGCTCTCGTCATCGCGGTGCCCCGCTTCTCGAACGTCGCGTTCGTGTCGGTGCTCGTGCTGCTCGGCAGCGGCGTGTGGGCGTCGATCCTGCATCTCCCGGTGCTCGATGCGCTCTGGGAGACGAGCTACGGCAAGGTGATCCTGATCAAGGCCGGGATCCTGCTCGCGACGATGCCGCTCGCGGCGGGGAACCTCCTGCGGAACAAGCCGGGGCTGTCGCTCCCGGAGCGCAGCGAAGGCGCGGCGCGCGCACTGCGTGCGTTCGTCGCCGGCGAGACGGTGCTCGTCGCGGGCGCGATCTTCGCCGCGGCGCTGCTCTCGAGCCTCGCGCCACCCCCGCCCGCCTTTGCCCGCGAGAACGGCGCGCTCGCGCGCGTCGGCCCGGGCAACGTCGCTGCGACCGTCAAGGCCGACGGCTACGCGATCAAGCTGCTCGTCACGCCGAACAAGGCTGCGGCGCAGAACGAGTTCGCACTCGACCTGACGCGAGGCGGCAAGCCCGTCACCGGCGCCACCGTCACCGTGCAGTTCAACATGCTCGACATGGAGATGCCGCAGCTCGAGTACGGCTTCCCGGAGAAGCAGCCCGGCGTGTATTCCGTGCGCGCGGCGCCGCTCGTGATGGTCGGCCACTGGGGCCTGACGTTCAACGTCACCCCGCCGAAGGGCCGGCAGTTCAGCGGCACGATCGTCGACAGGGCGAACGGATGAGGCTGCCTCCCCAGCTCCTTCTTCTGCTCGCGTTCGCCGCACTCGCGGCGGGTGCGGGCGCGGTGCTGATCGCCGTGCTGCTGCTGCGCACGGTTCTCTAGCCGAGGATCTCCACGACGTCGCCGTCGGCGAGCACGTGCTCGCGGCCGACGCGCTGTGCCTCGAACTTCGCCGAAGGCCCGGTCACGCGCGCGCCGGTGCACGACTCCGCGAGCGCGTGGTGCACCGCGCGCGCCGCGTCGACGACGGTCGCGCCCGGAACGAGCGCATGTGCCTCCTCGCGCAGCCAGACACGGATGAGCCCGGTCAGCTCCCAGATCCGTTCGCGAAGCCGGTCGAGGCTGTCGTCGTCGAGCACCGACACGCCGATCGCCGGCAAACCCGCTGCCCGGGAGATCTCCTCGACCCGTGACTCGTTCGCCTCGTCCAGCTTCGTCACTGCGATCAGCGCCCGTTTCTCGATCCCGGCCGCGTCGAGCTCCGAGCGGATCGTCGCCAGCTCCGCCAGCGGCACGTCCGCGGCATGGCACAGCACCATCGCGTCGGCGCCGCGCAGCACGCCGAGCAGCGCCCTGCCGCCGCCGCGATCCTCGGAGGCACCCTCGATCAGGCCCGGGATCTCGACGAGCTGCACGCGACAGTCGTGGATGTACGTGACGGACGGAACCGGCCGCGTCGTCGTGAACGCGTAGTCGCCGGTCTTGATCTGGATGCTCGACAGCGCCTGCAGCAGCGACGACTTGCCCGCGTTCGGCGGGCCGACGAGCGCGATCTGCGCGACGCCCTCCCGGCGCACGGCGAGCGAGTCGCGGTGGACCGCCTTCTTGCGCACGCGCGACTCCTCGATCTGCGCGTTGACCCACTTGCGCAGGTCGGCGTACGGGCCGTTCTTGTAGTCGGGGATCTCCGTCAGGAATGCGCGGAGCTCCTTGATGCGCTCGCCGCCCTCCTTGCCGACGAGGCGACGCTGGATCATCTGCTTGGCGACACGATGCGGGATCGGCATCGGACCTGCACCTTCCTTCCTGGGTGAACTCAGGCGGGAAGGCGCACGCGCAACCGGGGACAGCAGGCTACGCGTCCCTGTCCCGCCGCTTCCTCGGACGCTTGATCTGGAAGCGGCGGACTAGCCGTTTTGGTGCGTGGTGCGGGCGAACCAGCGGGTCATCGCCTGCGCAGCATACTCGAGGCGGCCGCCGCCGTTCGGCGACGGAACGGCACCGTCCGTCGAGTCGGCCATTGCCGCGAACGCGTCGTGTGCGCAGGCTCGTGACGTGGCGCGGATCACCTACGACGAGCTCACCGCCGAGTCGTACAAGGCGGTGCGCGAGATCCCGCGCGACGGGCTCGCGGCGTGGCGGGAGGCAGTGCGCCGCCACGTGCGCCCGGCGGCGGGAACGACACTCGTGGACATCGGGGCCGGAACCGGGCAGTTCGCGGCGGCCTTCGGCGAGTGGTTCGACGTGAACGTCGTCGCCGTCGAGCCGTCGGCGGCGATGCGCAGCCAGATCCCGGAGTCCGCGAACGTCCAGGTGCTCGAAGGAAACGCGAGCGCGCTGCCGCTCCCGGACGCGTCCGCCGACGCAGCCTGGATGTCGCTCGTCCTGCACCACGTCCCGGATCTCGAAGCGGCTGCACACGAGATCCGCCGCGTGCTTCGGCCGGACGCGCCGCTCCTCATCCGGCAGGGCTTCCCGGGCCGGCTGGACCGGGTCGAGCTCGTCCGCTGGTTCCCGGAGACCGCTCGAGCCGTCGACTCGTATCCGTCCGTCGAGTCGACGTGCGAGGTGTTCGCGACCGCCGGGTTCCGCCGGGACGCGCTCGAGCAGCTTCCCGAGACGTACTCGGTGAGCCTCGCCGGCCTGCTCGACCAGATCGACACGCTGCGACAGGCCGATACGTCGCTGCGCAGCCTCACCGACGACGAGTTCCAGCGCGGCAAGGAACGCCTGCGCCGGGCAGTGGCCTCGTCGCCCGACGAGCCGAGAAGCAACTGGCTCGACTTGCTCGTCCTGCGCTAGAGCTGCGACGGAAGCGGCGGCACGACCGGTCGCGGGAAGATCGGGAGCTCCAGCCAGCGGCCGTCGGAGTGCTCCCACTCGTCGATCAGCGCTCCGCGCGGCGAGAAGCAGAACTTCTCGGCGTCGATCTGCGGCGCCACGTGCAAGTTGGGCGCGTCGCGGTCGATGTGATGCACCAGGCAGCGTCCCTGCGTGCGCGCCGACTGCTGGAGCACGCTGCGCACACCGTCCCAGTCACAGAGATGCGCCGTGCCGATCACGCAGGCCGCGCTGTCGGTGTCGGGGAAGAACACCGGCTTCGGCGACGCAGCGGACGAGCGCGAGCCGGCGCTGTGCTCGTGCACGACGAGCGCGACGGCGCCGGCAAGAGCCAGGGCGATCGCCGTTCCGGCCACGACACGTCGCCTCACGAGCTCTCCTGCACGTACCAGGAGGGCACCTTTGCGATAGCGACCGTGTACCCCCATCGCGCGGGGAATCGCCTCTTGAAGACGGTGTGCGACATGGGATCCGTCTCGACGATCGTATGCGCAACCGTGTGGCTGTAGATCTGCGTGACGACGTTGCGACCGAGCGGGCCCGGCGAGAAGCAGAACTTCAGTGCGTCGACGTACGGACCGGAGACTCGGCCTCGAACGGCTCCGGCGCGTCCTCGGTACACCCAGCAACTCCCGTCCCTCGTCGTCGGCGCACCGAGCCGGCGCACCACCTGCTCCGGGGTCGCGCCAAAGGCGACTCCCAGGCTCAACTCGCCGAGCGGGAGCGCCGCGCTCCGGCGCTCGCGGGGCCTTGGAGACACGGGGGCGGACGCCTTGCCGTGTCCGAGGAGGTGGCCGACGAGTCCGGCGACCACGAGCAGCCCAGCGGCCGCTCCAACGAGCACCGCACGCCTCCGGTTCGCCACACCGCTCACGGCCTGGCGACGACGGTGAACACGCCCCAGCGGTGCGAGCCGGCGTCCTGCTGAAGCACCCGGCTGACCACGGTGCCGCCGGTCGGGCCGGGCCCGAAGCAGAACTTGAATGCGTCGACGGTCGAGTTGACCGCGCGGCCGCGGATGCTGCCAGGCTGCCCGCGGTAGACCCAGCACCCCCGACTCGTCTCCGTCGGCCGTCCGAGCTGCCGCGCGACCTGCCCGGGCGTCGAGCCGTAGGCGACTCCCATCGTGTCCTCGTCTGCGATGTCGTCGTGGCGGCCATGCGCGGCCGGGCGGGAGTGCGAGTCTCCGGAGTCGACGTGGCGATAGATCGGCACGGCGAGCACGACTGCTAGCCCGACGGCCGCCGACAGCACAGCCGCGCGACGCCTCGCGCGCGGCCCCGGAGCAAAGGCAAGCATCGACGGATCGAAGCCGCTGTGTCTAAACCGAGCCTGACCGGCGCCTAACCGATCGGTAAAAGCGACAGACGAAGAATCGCGCCGCCGTCGGGCGCCGTGTCGACGCCGACGCTGCCGTTGTGCGCATCGGCAACCTGCTTCACGATCGCCAGGCCCAGGCCGGCGCCGGGTGTGCCGCGCGCGTCGAGCGAGCGGTAGAAGCGGTTGAAGACGAGCGGCTCGTCCTCCGGCGCGATACCGGGGCCGCGGTCGCGGACCTCCACGACGCCGTTTCGGACCGATACATCGATCGTCTCGCCGGGCGGGCTCCACTTCCGCGCGTTGTCGAGCAGGTTGTCGACGGCACGCTCGACACGTTCGGGGATACCGACGACCTTTGACGGTCGCACGTCCGTGCGGAACGTGACCGACTGCGTGCGCTTGGCGGCGCGTTCGACCGCGGAGCGAACGACGTCGTCGAGCCGGAACTCGGTCGGCTCAGCGTCCAGCTCCTCGCCATGCGCGAGCTCAACCAGCTCGCCCACCAGCACGGTCATCGCTTCCAGCTCCTCTTCGACGTCGGCGAGCAGCTCCGCACGTTCCGTCGCGTCAAGGCTGTCGGGATCGGCGAGCAGACCGACGTTCACCCGTAGCGTCGCGAGCGGCGTACGCAGCTCGTGCGACGCGTCTGCAACCAGCTGCCGCTGCGTCGCGAGCGAGCGCTCGAGAGACGCCAGGAGCGCGTCGAGCTGCGTCGACAGGCGGCTGACCTCGTCCCGTCCGCGCCCTCCCGTCCGTGCGCTCAGCTCGCCGGTGGCGGCGATCCGCTCCGTGGCTTCCGTGAGCCGCCGCAGCGGAGCGATCGCGCTCCCGGAGACGAGTGTACCGAGCAGGGCTGCGACCCCGATTCCGCCCAGACATGTGAAGACGAGCAGCCAGCGCAGGTGCGCGAGGCTCCGGTCCACGTCGGATAGCGACCGTCTCACCGTGACGCTCGAGTGCTTCCCGTGCACCGCCACCTGCCGCGTCGGCACGCCGCCCAGGCTCAGCGTCTCGTAGCTGAGGGCGCCCACCGAGCCGGTGTACACCGAGGCGCTGGGCACCGCGTGGACGACGAGCGCGGTCGACGAATTGGGCAGAACGACCCGGAAGGTCGGCGGTGTTCTGAACGTCGACGCGACCGTCGGGCGGCCGTTCGAGCCGAAGGTCACCATCTGATCGAGCGGTGCGACGCTGAAGCTCGACCCAAGCTCGCCGTCGACCTGCCGCATCAAGTCGCGACGGTAGGAGTAATAGACGGCGACCGACGCACCGACGAGCGCGACCGCTACCGCGAGCGCCGCGAGAACCGTCAGGCGCATCCGGAAGGTCATCGTTCCCTCAGGATGAACCCGATGCCGCGGACCGTCTGGATCACGCGCGGTTCTGCTCCCGCTTCGAGTTTTTGCCGAAGATGGCTCACGAACATGTCGAGCGAGTTCGACGACAGTGACGCGTCGTAGCCCCACACCCGCTGGTAGATCGTCGCGCGGGCGAGCACCTGCCGCGGATGACGCAGGAAGAACTCGAGCAGTTCGAACTCCATACGGCTCAGCTTGATTTCGCGTGCTCCGCGGCGCGCGTCTCGGGTCAGTAGGTCGAGCTCGACGTCGGCGAACGTGATCGTCTCTCTACGCGTGCCCGCGCGGCGCAGGAGTGCGCGGAGCCGGGCGATCAGCTCTTCGGTTGCGAACGGCTTGACGAGGTAGTCGTCGGCACCCGCCTCGAGCCCGGCGACGCGGTCGCGGATCGCATGACGAGCGGTCAGCATCAGCACCGGCAGGTCGTCGCCGGCGGCGCGAAGGCGCTCACAGACCTCGATCCCGTCACTCCCCGGCATCATCACATCGAGCACAACGGCGTCGTAGCTCTGCGTCCGCAGCCGCGTCAATGCTTCAGTGCCGTCCTCGGCAACCTCGACCGCGAAGCCGTGCGCGACGAGCGCGCGTCTCAGCGCCTTGCGCAGCGCGGCGTCGTCGTCGACAACCAGGATCGCCACGCCTGAATTCTGCTCTCGATCCGTAAACGGACCTTAATCGCCTTTCGACGCTAGAGCGAGACGAGTGCCGCGAACAGCACCGGCGCCGCGATCGCGAGCGCCGTGGCGGCGAACGCACGCCGGCGCGACCAGCCGTGCACGGCGCGTACGCCCGTCACGAGCAGGACGAGCGCCCAGAGGAAGAACGCGTACGTGATCAGGTCGAAGATGCCGCCGCCGAGGCCGGTGTCGCGGCCGCCGGTGCGGAACCAGTCGCCGCCGTACAGCGAGAGCTTCACAGGCCAGAGCACGAGCGACAGCGCCATCGGCACCGCCGCGAACGCGAGCACGTGCCGTGACCGTCGGTACGAGCCCTGCGAACCGAAGATTCGCACGCTGACGTGCAGCAGACCGCCGACGATGAAGTAGCCGAACATCCCGTAGATCAGCCCGAAGAAGAACGCCCAGATCGCCGTCGTCCCCGGGTCGAGGGCACTGCCGTCGGGGTCCATCAGGTGCGCGGCGGTCGCCGTCGTGAGCACCGCGGCCATGCCGGCGAGGATCACGATCAGCAGGATCGGCTCGGCGCGATCGCCGGCGGCCTCGCGGCTGTCGTCGCGCAGAGCGACGAACACCGCACGCGGATGCTGCAGCACGAGCAGCGTGCGCAGCCACCAGTCGCGGGCGCTGTTCTCGGCGAGCGGGGCGTCGACGTCCATCAGTCGGAGACGGTGATGATCTTCCCGTCGTGACACTTGTAGTCGACGAGGCCGAGCATGTCGGCGCGCTGCGCGACCGGCGGCTTCCCGTCCGGGCACACCTCGTGGTGACGGTTGTGCCACGCGGCGGCCATGCCGCCGGCGAACAGCACGACGCCGACCGCGGCAAGTGCCAGCAGGACGACTCGCTTCGAACGCCAGTTGAGGTTCACGCCGCGACCGCGTCGCGCTCGAGCAGCGGGCGCAGGAACTGCCCCGTGTAGGACTCGGCGACCTGTGCGACCTCTTCGGGCGTGCCGGTGGCGACGATCTCGCCGCCGGCCTCGCCGCCTTCCGGCCCGAGGTCGACGAGATAGTCGGCCTGCTTGATCACGTCGAGGTTGTGCTCGATCACGAGCATAGTGTTGCCGCCGTCGACCAGCCGTTGCAGCACTTCGAGCAGCTTCTGGATGTCCGCGAAGTGGAGGCCGGTCGTCGGCTCGTCGAGGATGTACAGCGTTCGCCCGGTCGCGACCTTGCACAGCTCGGCCGCGAGCTTGACGCGCTGCGCCTCACCACCGGAGAGCGTCGTCGCCGGCTGGCCGAGCGTCATGTAGTCGAGGCCGACGTCGTGCAGCGTCTGCAGGCGGCGCCGGATCTTCGGGATCTTCGAGAAGAACTTCAGCGCCTCCTCGACCGACATCTCGAGCACGTCGGCGATCGTCTTCCCCTTGAAGCGCACCTCGAGCGTCTCGCGGTTGTAGCGCTTGCCCTTGCACGTCTCGCACGGCACGTAGACGTCGGGCAGGAAGTGCATCTCGATCTTGATCTGGCCGTCGCCCTTGCACGTCTCGCACCGGCCGCCCTTGACGTTGAACGAGAAGCGCCCCGGCTTGTAGCCGCGCACCTTCGCGTCGGGCGTGAGCGAGTAGAGCTCGCGGATGTGCGTGAAGAGGTCGGTGTACGTCGCCGGGTTCGACCGGGGCGTGCGGCCGATCGGGCGCTGGTCGATCTCGATCACCTTGTCGAACGCCTCGATGCCCTCGACGCCGTCGTGCGCGCCCGGCCGTGTGCGCATCCGCTGCAGCTGGTTCGCGAGCGCCTTGTAGACGATCTCGTTCACGAGCGTCGACTTGCCGGAGCCGGACACCCCGGTGACGGCGATGAACTTGCCGATCGGGAAGTCGACGTCGATTCCCTTCAGGTTGTGCTCCGCCGCGCCGAGCACGGTGAACCAGCCGTTGTCGTCGGTGCGGCGCTCCGGCACCTCGATCGTGCGGGTCCCGGCGAGGAACTGCCCCGTGACCGACTTCTTGTTGCGCTGCACCTTTGCGGCCGTTCCTTCGGCGACGACGTGCCCGCCGTGCTCGCCGGCCCCGGGCCCCATGTCGACGAGCCAGTCGGCGGTGCGCATCATCTGCTCGTCGTGCTCGACGACGACCACCGTGTTGCCGAGGTTGCGCAGCCGCTCGAGGGTGCCGATCAGCTTGTCGTTGTCGCGCTGGTGCAGGCCGATCGACGGCTCGTCGAGGATGTAGAGGACGCCGACGAGCTGCGAGCCGATCTGCGTCGCGAGCCGGAGGCGCTGCGCCTCACCGCCCGAGAGCGTCGCGCTCGCGCGGTCGAGGTTCAGGTAGCCGACGCCCACGTCGTCGAGGAACGTGAGCCGCTCGCGGATCTCCTTGACGATGCGATGACCGATCAGCTGCTCGGTCTCGGTGAGCTCGATCTCGTTCAGGAACTGCAGCGCACGGGTGATCGAGAAGCGCGTGAACTCGTGGATGTTCTTGTCGCCGACGGTGACTGCGAGCACCTCGGGCTTGAGCCGCGCGCCCTTGCAGACCGGGCAGGGGCGGAACGACATGTACTCCTCGATGCGCTCGCGCTGGCTCGACGAATCGGTCTCGCGGTAGCGGCGCTCCAGCGAGGAGATGATCCCCTCGAACGCGATCATGTACGAGCGCCGGCGGCCGATCCGGTTGCGGTACTGGACGTAGACCTTGTCGCCGTCGGTGCCGTAGAGGAACCAGTCCTGCTGCTCCTGCGTCAGCTCCTGCCACGGCACGTCGGTGGGCACCTCGTAGCGGTCGGCGATCGCCTGGATCACCGACTCGTAGAAGCCGCTGCCGCCGACCGCCCACGGTACGAGCGCGCCGTCGTCGATCGAGAGGCTCGGATCGGGGACGAGCAGGTCAGGGTCGATCTCCTGCTGCGCGCCGAGCCCGGTGCAGCGCGGGCACGCGCCGTGCGGCGCGTTGAAGGAGAACACGCGCGGCTGGAGCTCGGGCAGGACGCTGCCGTGCTCGGGGCACGCGAAGTTCTGGCTGTACGTCGTCTCCTCGCCGGTGTCGACCTGGTCGACCACGACGAGCCCCTCGGCGAGCGCCGCGGCCGTCTCGACGGATTGCGTCAACCGCGTCCGCAGGTCCTCCTTCATCACGAGCCGGTCGACGACGACCTCGATCGTGTGCTTGAACTTCTTGTCGAGAGTCGGCGGCTCGTCGAGCGAGTACTGCTCGCCGTCGACCTTGACGCGCGAGAACCCCTCGTTGCGGAGCTCCTCGAACCGCTCGCGGTACTCGCCCTTGCGGTCGCGCGCGATCGGCGCGTTGACGGTAAAGCGGGTTCCCTCCGGCAGCGAGAGGATCCGCTCGACGATCGAGTCGATCGACTGCCCGGCGATCGGCCGCCCGCACTTCGGGCAGTGCGGGCGCCCGACGCGCGCGTAGAGCAGGCGGAGGTAGTCGTAGATCTCGGTGACCGTGCCGACCGTCGAGCGCGGGTTCCGCGACGTCGTCTTCTGGTCGATCGAGATCGCTGGGCTGAGGCCGTCGATCGAATCGACGTCCGGCTTCTCCATCATCTGCAGGAACTGCCGCGCGTAGGCGCTCAGGGACTCGACGTAGCGCCGCTGTCCCTCGGCGTAGATCGTGTCGAAGGCAAGGCTCGACTTCCCGGACCCGGACAGGCCGGTGATGCAGATGAGGGCGTTCCGCGGGAGCCGGACCGTGATGTCCTTGAGGTTGTGCTCCCGGGCGCCGTGGACGACAAGCTCGTCGGCTGCCATGGGACGACCATTGTACCGCGCGAACGTGTGTTCGCCTAGGGTCGTTTTAGGCTTCGAAAGGCGTGAGCACGGCAGACTTCGACCTCGTGGCGGCCTCGCTGCGCGCGGACCGCGGCGACCTCCACGCCTTCGTCGAGGCGCTCGCGGCGAAGCTCGAAGGCGCCCTCCCCGGCTCGGCGTCGGTGCACCGCGGCGGAGGCGGGATCTTCGGCGGCGCCAAGCACGTCGAGCGGATCGCCGTGCAGCTCGGCTCCGACGAGTACGAGCTCGAGCAGCGCAGCGGAGCGATCGACTGCCGCCGGCGCACCGTCGTCCGCGGGATCGCGCTGAAGAACGAGGAGCTGACGGTGGACGAGTGGATCGACGCCGTCTCGCAGGCGCTCGTCACGGAGGCCGACCGAAGCGAGCACGCCCGCGTGGCGCTCGAGAAGCTGCTGGACGCATGACCCGCGACGAGCAGAGCCTGGCGGCGATCGAGGCGGGCGGGATCCCGCTCGCCGCGCAGGAGCGGCTCGACGAGCTGAAGCGCCGCGGCGGCGGCTTCTTCACCAGCGATCTCTCGACGAACGAGTTCCTGCTCTTGCGTCAGGCCGGCTTCGAGCCGGTCACCCAGGTGATGGGCTCGAGCGTCTACCACGTCGGCTGGCAGCAGATGCCGTGGGCCTCGTCGTGGACGTATGCCGACGGCGGCTCGGCAGAGCTCGACGTGCTGACCGGCGCATGGAACGAGGCACGCCGCCTCGCGCTCGGCCGGCTGACGGAGGAAGCCCGGCGCGCCGGCGCCGACGCGGTCGTGGGCGTTCGCCTGGAACGCAAGCGCCTCGACGTCACGAGCGACCTGGTCGAGTTCGCGGCCTTCGGCACGGCGGTGCGCTCGACGCGCTACGCGCTCGGCGACGAAACCGTGCTCTCGAACCTCTCCGGCCAGGACTTCGCGAAGTTGTTCGTCCACGGCTACTGGCCGGTCGGCTTCGTCGCCGATACGAGCGTCACCTACGTCGTCGCCGGCTACGCGAGCCGCCAGGCCAAGCAGGGATTGCTCGCCCGCACGGCACAGGGCGGCCCCGCCTTCATGCAGAACATGGAGTTGACGGACTACACGCAGGGCTTCTACGAAGCGCGAGCGAACGCGATGCGGCGGCTCGAACGGCAGGCGCACGAGCTGTCGGCGCAGGGCATCGTCGGCGTGCAGATCTCGCAGCAAAAAGAAGAACGCGAGGTCGACCAGGGCGGCCCGCGCACCGATCTCATCGTCACCGTCCACGTGCTCGGCACGGCAATCGTCGAGCTCCGCGGCGTCGAGCCACCTCCCACCTACTACGCCGTCTCGGTCAAGGAGAACGCATGAGCGACGAACTGCAGGACCAGGAGCAGTACGAGGCAGGGTCGACCGTCGGCATCCCGGAGCACGGCCGCGAGCGGCTGGAACAGATGAAGAGCCGCGGCTTCTTCACGAGCGATCTCTCCGTCAACGAGTTCCTGCTCGTCAAGGAGGCGGGATTCGAGCCGCTCGGCCTCGTCGTCGGCAGCTCGATCTACCACATCGGCTTCCAGGCGGGACAGTGGAACCAGAGCCAGGAGATGGACGTCCTGACGCAGGCGATGTACCACGCGCGGGAGCTGGCGATGACCCGCATGGAGGAGGAGGCCGACCAGCTCGGCGCCGACGGAGTGGTCGGCGTCCGTCTCGACGTCTCGCGCTACGAGTGGGGCGGCGACCTGGCCGAGTTCATCGCGATCGGCACGGCCGTGCGTCACCGCGAGGGCGTGCTCCACCGGGCGCCGAACGGCAGGCCGTTCACGAGCGACCTCACCGGTCAGGACTTCTGGACGCTCCTCTCGGCGGGCTACCGGCCGGTCGGGCTGGTGATGGGCACGTGCGTCTACCACGTTGCGCACCAGGGGCTCGGGGGCTGGTTCAAGCGCGTCGGCCGGAACACGGAGATGCCGAACTACACGCAGGCGCTGTACGACGCGCGCGAGCTCGCGATGGAGCGGATGCAGGCCGAGGCGGAGGCGCTCGAAGCGGAGGGCATCGTCGGCGTGCAGCTGCACGAGGGCTCACACGGCTGGAGCTCGCACGTCATCGAGTACTTCGCCGTCGGCACCGCGATCGTGCCGACCTCGGAAGACCATTCGATTCCCGCGCCGTCGCTCGTCCTGAACCTCAACGACGGACCGCGCCAGGACCGGCTCAGCGGCTTCTAGGCCCGCGTTCCCTTGCGCCGCAAGGGACATGCTGCTACCTTGCGTCGCATGGCAACGACGCGCCGGAACACCGAACTGCTTCGCGGCGTCCTCGACCTGTGTCTCCTCGCCGTGATGCAGGACGAGCCCGCGTACGGCTACGAGATGACGAAGCGGCTCCGCGAACGCGGACTCGCGATCGTCGGCGAAGGCTCGATCTACCCGCTGCTCGGCCGGCTCGAGCGCGAAGGGCTCGTCGAGACGCACATGGCGGAGAGCAACGGCGGTCCGCCCCGCAAGTACTACTCCGCCTCGCGCGCCGGCAAGAAGGCGCTCGCCGCGGGAATCGCCGAATGGGAAGCGGCCCGCGACGCCGTCGATGCGGTGCTCGGCCTCGAACCGGCCGCGGTGGCCGCGTGAGCGCCGAGTTCGTCGCGGCGTGCCGCCGCGAGTGGAAGCGGCTCGGCGTGCCGCTGCACGTCGCCGTCGAGATGGCAGACGAGTTGCGCGCCGATCTCGACGAAGCGGCTGCCGACGGGGTCCCGGCGGACGAGCTCGTCGGCGGCGATCCGCGCGCGTTCGCCGCGTCGTGGGCGGCCGCGCGCGGCGTCGTTCCGGCCAGGCGAGCCTGGTTCCGCCCCACGCTGTTCGCGTTCGCGACCGTCGCAGCCGCGGGTCTCGCGATCGCGGGCACGGTGCTGCTGGCGACCCGGTCGACGTCGAGGTCGGCGACGCCGTCGACGTCAACGATCACGCTCACGTCGCTTCCCACGACGGCCTCGGTCACCTTCACCGCAACCAAGGTGGCGGGCAGCGTCGTCTCGGTCAATCCGAGGAACGGATCCGTCTCCGGGATCAGCAGCGCGCCTGCGGAGTGGTTCGACGGTCCGGCTGCAACGACCGGCTCCGGCAGCCGGACTCCCGCTCTCGTCCTGCTCTCGGTCGGGCTTGCCTTCCTGATCCTCCTGTCGCTTGCCGCGCCGCGGCTCGGCCGGCCACCTGCGCGGCCGGCCGGGCCCTGAGCGCCGTTCGTTGCGAAACCCGCCGGGATGGGAACGACGGCGGGGATGACAGAGACAGCAAAGCGGGTCGCGATCACGACGCTCGTCGTGGTCGGCATCGTCGTAGTCGCACTGGCGCTCTGGAAGCTCCGGCTCGTCGTCGGGCTGCTCTTCGCCGCGATGATCATCGCGGCCGCGCTCCGGCCGAGCATCGACTGGCTCGGACGCCACCACGTGCCGAGGCCCGCCGGGCTGCTGCTCCACTACGCCGCGCTCGCCGCGCTGATCGGCGTCGGGATCGCCTTCGCCGCGCCGGCGGCGCTCCATCAGGTCGACCACGCGCTCAGCCCGAGCGGCAAGGCCGAGATCGCGCACGCGGCGAAGCACTCGAGCGGCGTCAAGCACGAGCTGCTGACCGCTGTGCAGAAACGCCTTCGCCACCTGCCGACGAAGTCGCAGCTGATCAAGCCTGCGACGCAGATCGGCCTCAAGGCGTTCGAGGTGCTGATCGGCTTCTTCTTCACCTTCGCCGCCGCCGCGTACTGGATCTTCGAGCGCGACAAGACCGTCGACGTCGTCTGCTCGCTGATCCCGCGACCGAAGCGCAAGCGGGTGCGCGACACGTGGACGCTGATCGACCTCCGCCTCGGCGCGTTCGTCCGCGGGCAGGTGCTGCTGATCCTCGCGGTCGCAACGGCGCTGTCGCTGCTCTTCTGGGCGATCGGCGAGCCGTACTGGATCCTCGTCGGCTCGTTCGCCGGCCTCGTCGAGATCATCCCCGTCATCGGCCCGCTCAGCGCCGGCGTGCTCGCGATCGGCGTCGGGCTGACGGCGTCCGTGCAGGTCGCCGTGCTCGCCGCCGGCTGCGTGCTGCTCGTCCGCGTGACCGAGGATTACCTCGTGATGCCGAAGGTGCTCGGCGAAGCGGTCGGGCTCTCGCCGCTCCTCGTGCTCGTCTCCGTCACCACGGTCGGGATCCTCTTCAGCGGCTGGGCCGTCCTCTTCGCCGTCCCGATTGCCGCAGTCGCGGTGACGCTCTTCGACGTCGTCCTCCGAAACGTCGACCCGGCCGAGGAGGAGACGCCGGCAGTCATCTTCTCGCCGAAGGAAGCCGAGGCCGGCTAGCCGAGCGCCGCGGCGAACGCGTCGTGCACCTCGTCGTTGAAGAGGACGAAGCGCACGACGTCGAGATCGTGACCGTGCTCGCTCACGGTGGCGACGGCGATCGTCGCCGCCTCTCGCGGCGGGTAGCCGTAGACGCCGCACGAGATCGCCGGGAACGCGACGGTGCGGGCGCCGAGCTCGCGCGCGACGTCGAGCGAGCGGGCGTGACACGACGCGAGCAGCTCCGGCTCGCCGGTTCCGCCGCCGCGCCAGACCGGGCCGACGGTGTGAATCACGTAGCGCGCCGGGAGCCGGTGGCCGGAAGTCGCTTTCGCGTCGCCGGTCTCGCAGCCGCCGAGCAGGCGGCACTCGGCGAGCAGCTCCGGGCCGGCAGCGCGATGGATCGCGCCGTCCACCCCACCCCCGCCGAGCAGCGACGGGTTGGCGGCGTTGACGATCGCATCGACGGCCTGCGTCGTGATGTCGCCGCGGACGATCTCGATCTGCGCGCTCAGGCTTTGCGCCAGCGGCCGAACACGAGCCCGCCGAGCGTGAAGCCGAGCCCGAAGGTGCCGAAGGCGAAGCCGCCGATCGCCACACCCTTGCGCCACGGCGACAGGCGTTGCCAGCGCCCGAGGGCGTCGCGTTCCTCTGCCGTCAGCGGCTCGCCGCGGCGCTGCTTCCGCAGGGCGCCGCCGGCACGCAAGCCGAGGTAGAGGTCGTCGAAGATCTCCGTCGACTGCTCGTCGGCCATCTCACTCACTGTATAGCCTGCTTCGGCGGTGATTACGCGCATCCTGCACGTTTCGGATCTCCATGTGGGGGCCCGGGACGACCCCGTGCTGGAGCGTGCGCTCCGCGGCCTGGTCGAAACGGCCGAGCCCGACCTCGTGCTCGCGACCGGCGATCTGACCCATCGCGGCCGCCGGGAGCAGCACGAGCGCGCCGCGTCGCTCCTCCGCTCGCTCGGCCCGCCCGTCGTCGCCGTTCCGGGCAACCACGACATCCCGTACACCGTTCCCGCCCGCTTCAGCGCCCCGTGGCGGGAGTTCGAGCGGCAGTGGGAGACGACCGAGCCGCTGCGCTCGACGCCTTCGCTGCAGCTCGCAGGCCTCAACTCGGTGCGGCCGTGGCGCCACCAGTCCGGCGGCGTCCGTGACGCACAGCTCGACCGCGTCGCGGAGCGGCTCGCCGCCGCCGCGCCGGGGGCGCTCCGACTGGTCGCGCTCCACCATCAGCTGATCGGCGCACCGTGGCGGACGCGCAAGCGTCCCGTCGCGCGCCGCGACCACGTGCTCGCGCGGCTCGCCGCCGCGGGCGCCGAGCTGATCGTCGGCGGGCACATCCACCAGACCGCGGTGTCCGAGCGCCGCGAGTTCGAGATCTCCGGCGCCGGGCGCGGAACGACGGTCGTCTCGATCGCACCCGGCATCGGGCAGCCGCGCCCCCACCGGCGTGGCGAGGCGCGCGGCTGCGCCGTCTACCGCGCCGAAGAGCGCGAGCTCGCGATCGAGACCTGGATCTGGGGCGATGCGTGGTCGCACACGGCCACGCGGCGCTTCGCGCGACGCTAGATCGGTCGCGCGCCGCCGCGGCGCACGTTGCCGACGACGCCCACGAGCACCGCCGCGATGATCACGGCGAGGATGAAGCCGAGCAGGCCGCCGATGAGGATCCCGGCGATCAGCGACGCAACGACGCCGATCACGATCGTCAGCCAGATCGGCATCGGGTCGGCGCCCGGATGCACGAGCCTGCCAAGCGCTCCGATGATGAGCCCGGCGATGATCAGTCCGATGATGAACATGCGCGCTCAGTTCTCCTTTGGCGTTGAGTGCAACCGTTCTCGCTTCGCGGCGAGCTCGTCGTCGTCGATCACACCGGCGCGGTGCAGCTCTTCGAGCATCGCCTCGAGCCGCGCCTGCCGGAGGTGCGTGGGATCGGGACGGAGGTGGTCCGGATCGATCCCGAGCTTGCGGAGCTTGTCGCGCTGCTCGGCGACACCCAGGCCGCGCTCCGGAAACGCAAGTGCGCCCGGACCGAAGATCGGCCGCCGCTGTACGAAGTGGCGGTAGGCCGCGACGAGCCCGATGGCGATCCCGAAGGACAGGAACGAGACGACGTAGCCGTTGTCGTTGGAGATCGCCTCGCCGATCACCGCGCCCACGATCGAGCCGGTGAGGCCGATCGCGAGCGTCAGCCAGACAGGCATCGGATCGGGGCCGGGAATCGCGAGCCGCGCGAGCCCGCCCGTGATGAACCCCGAGATGAGAATCGCGAGCACGAAGCCCAGGCTCATGTGACCGCCTCCGCGAGCATGTTGAGGTCGCGCCGGATCTCCTTGATCTCGTCGCGCAGCTTGGCCGCGTATTCGAAGCGCAGCTCCTCGGCGGCGGTGTACATCTCCTCCTCGAGCGTCACGAGCAGCTTCTCGAGCTCCTCGCGGTTCATGCCCTCGGCCTTGTCGCCGCGGCGGCGGCGCGACTTCGGGACGTGCGGCTGCTCGAGCGCGAGGAACTCGGCGATGTCGGATACGCCCTTCGTGATCGAGACCGGCTTGGTGCCGTGCTCTTCGTTATATGCGAGCTGGATCACGCGGCGGCGGTTCGTCTCGTCGACGGCCTCCTTGATCGCCTCGGTTTGCTTGTCGGCGTACATCAGCACCTTGCCCTCGATGTGCCGCGCGGCGCGGCCGATCGTCTGGATGAGGGCGGTGCGGCCGCGCAGGAAGCCTTCCTTGTCGGCGTCGAGGATCGCGACGAGCGACACCTCGGGCAGGTCGAGGCCTTCGCGCAGCAGGTTGACGCCGACGAGCACGTCGTACTCGCCGAGACGCAGCTCGCGGATGATCTGGATGCGCTCGAGCGTGTCGACTTCCGAGTGGAGGTAGCGCGTCTTCACGCCCGCCTCCAGCAGGTAATCGGTCAGGTCCTCCGCCATCTTCTTCGTCAGCGTCGTGACGAGCACGCGCTCGCTCTTCTCCTCGCGGCGGCGAATCTCGTTGAGCAGGTCGTCGATCTGATTCTTCGTCGGACGGAGCTCGACCTCGGGATCGACGAGGTACGTCGGGCGGATCAGCTGCTCGGCGATGCGCGCCGATTGCCGCAGCTCCCAGGCACCGGGCGTCGCCGAGACGAAGACGGCCTGCGGCACCTTCTCGAGGAACTCGTCGAAGCGCAGCGGCCGGTTGTCGAGCGCGCTCGGCAGGCGGAAGCCGAAGTCGACAAGCGTCTGCTTCCGCGAACGGTCTCCCTCGTACATGCCGCCGATCTGCGGGACAGTCTGGTGCGACTCGTCGATGAAGACGAGGTAGTCGTTCGGGAAATAGTCGAGCAGCGTGTGCGGCGCGGAGCCGGCGGGACGGCCGTCGAGGATGCGCGAGTAGTTCTCGATGCCGTTGCAGAAGCCGAGCTCCTTCATCATCTCCATGTCGTACTCGGTGCGCTGCCGGATGCGATGCGCCTCGAGCATCATCCCCTTCGACTCGAAGAGCTTGACCTGCTCCTCGAGCTCGTGGCGGATCTCGACGAGCGCGCGCTCGATCGTCGGCGCAGACGTGACGTACTGCGTCGCCGGGAAGACGGTGATGTGATCGAGACGCGCGAGCACCTCCCCCGTGAGCGGGTCGAAGTGCGTGATCTGCTCGACCTCGTCGCCGAAGAACGAGACGCGGTACGCCGTCTCGGAGTGCGACGGCTGGATCTCGATCACGTCGCCCTTCACGCGGAAGCGGCCGCGCCCGAGCAGCGTGTCGTTGCGCGCGTACTGGATGTCGATCAGCTTGCGCAGCACGAGGTCGCGATCCGTCTCCTCGCCGATTGCGAGGAAGACGAGCTTCTTCTCGTACTCCTCAGGTGAGCCCAGTCCGTAGATGCACGACACGGACGCGACCACGATCGTGTCGCGCCGCGAGAGCAGGCTCGACGTCGCGGAGTGGCGCAGCCGGTCGATGTCGTCGTTCCGCGAGCTGTCCTTCTCGATGTAGAGATCGGCCTGCGGGACGTACGCCTCGGGCTGGTAGTAGTCGTAGTACGAGACGAAGTACTCGACCGCGTTGTCGGGAAAGAACTCGCGGAACTCGTTGCAGAGCTGCGCGGCGAGCGTCTTGTTGTGGGCGATCACGAGCGCGGGCCGCTGGACCTGCTCGATGATCCACGCCATCGTCGCCGTCTTGCCGGTGCCGGTCGCGCCGAGGAGCGTCTGGTAGCGCTCGCCCGCGCGCACGCCGTCCGAGAGCTTTTCGATCGCCTGCGGCTGGTCGCCGGTCGGCGCATATGCAGCTGATGTTTTGAGCGGCGGCACTCCAGGGACAGGGTAACCCGCGTGCCCAGTCAGACGACCACCCCGCCCTACGGGGCCTACGCCGGGATCATGAGCACCTTCGTCGGCGGCCTCGCCGCCGCCGGCGGGATCGCGCGCCTGCTCGGCCGCGATCCGCGCGAGCACACGACGCTCGACTTCGCGGTGCTCGCGCTCGCGACCTACAAGGCGTCGCGCACGATTGCGCGCGACGAGGTGACGAGCTTCCTGCGCGAGCCGTTCGTCGAGGGCGTCGCCAAGGACGGTGCCGACGAGCCGATCGAGACCGGTGACCTGCGCCAGGCGGTGGGCGAGCTCGTGACGTGCTCGCGCTGCATCGGCACGTGGGTCGCCGCCGGGCTCGCAATGACCCAGATCACCGCGCCGCAGTTCGGCCGCCTGCTCACGTGGACGCTCGCGACCGCCGGCGCGAACGACTGGCTGCAAGCGGGCTTCGCCGCGCTGACGAACAAGTCGAACGAGCTCGAGCAGCGCGCCTCCGGCTAGCGCCGAGAAACAACGGTCTGACCCGGAGTCGTGGCGGTTCGGATGTGGACGTGCCTGGACTAGACGGCGCAGGCTACGACGCGAACCTGGTTCTCCGAACCAGGTTCGAGACCTGAGGTTCAAAGGTGGGTCGCCGATGCAGGACGAGTGTCGTGCGAGTGCGGGCTTTGCCCGTGCTCGCCAACAACGAGTTGCAACGTGTCGGAGGGGGAGCCAACGAGGGGGAACCGAAGGTGCCCCCTCGTTACATCAGTCGCCCCAGTCGAAGTCGCGCGAGCGCGACCAGAGGTTCTCGTCGGACGGCTGGTCCGGGTCGAGTGCCTCGGGGGGAAGCGCCTCTTCCGTTGCCTCGAGCACGGGCGACTCGGCGGGCGCGTCGATGAAGGTGTCCTCGGTGGTCGGCCAGTCGAGGCGGGTCTCCTCGGCTTCGATCCCCTGCACCCCGTCCATCGTGTCCTCGATCCGGGCCTGCTCCTCGGTCTTGAAGAGCGGGTGGTTCTCGAACGGATCATCCGTCAGGTACTTCTCGAGCGGCATCTCGTGCTCGAGCGTGGCGTTGCGCCGCTTCAGCTCGAGGTGCTCCTGAATGACCTGCGCGAACATCGACGAGGTGTCAACCGCCATGAATTCCTCCTGGTCGGACGCCATTTCTCTCCCGAAAGGCATTTTAGACCATCTTCTCCGAGGCCGATTCCGCGGCCCGCACGACCCGATTCTTGCCAGTTCGCTTGGCTTCGTAGAGCGCCGAATCGGCGGCGGCGAGCAGCTCGCCGGGCTCGGGCCAGCCGGCGCCCGACGCGACCCCGAAGCTCGCAGTCACGCGGATCTCGGTGCCGTCCGGGAGCCGGACCTGACGCTGCGCGAGCGCGGCACGCGCGCGTTCGGCAAGCCGCACGCCGCCGTCCGCGTCGGTGCCGGTCAGCACGAGCGCGAACTCCTCGCCGCCCCAGCGGCCGGCGGTGTCGCTTTCGCGCACCGTGTTCCGGAGCGTGTTCGCGAACGCCTTCAGCACCTCGTCGCCGGCTGCGTGCCCGAAGCGGTCGTTGACGCGCTTGAAGTCGTCGAGGTCGGCCATGACGACGCACATCGGATCGCCGAACCGCGCCGACCGGGCGACCTCGCCGCGCAAGGTCTCCTCGATGCTGCGTCGGTTCGCGAGCCCGGTGAGGCTGTCGATCAGTGCCTGACGTTCGACGATGCGATGCAGGCGCGCGTTCTCCAGCGCAACGACAACCTGCGCGGAGAGTGAGGTTGCAGCCTCGACCTGGCCGGGATCGAACCCATCGCCGGTCAGCACGAGCAAGCCGAAATCGGAGCTGCCGACGCGCAGCGGCAGCGCAATGCGCTCGGCGCCCGCGTCGGGGTCGCCCGCCCGCGCCAGCTCGCCGTCCGGGCCGAGGACGAGACCTCCGGCCGCGCCGATCGCTTCGACGGCCGACTCGACGACGACGCGGATCAGCTGGCCGACGTCGTGCGTCGCGGCGAGCGCCTCGCCGAAGCGCGCGACCGCCTCCTGGACGCGCAGCCGCTCCTGCTCGAGCTCGCCGAGCCGCTGCTCGAGCTGCGACGCCATCCGGTTGAACGCGCGCCCGAGTTGCGCGAACTCGTCGTTGCCGCGCACCTCGACGCGTTCGGACAAGCTGCCGCCCGCGAGCGAGTCGGCGGCGTTCGCAAGCCGGCGCAGCGTGCCGACGACAGACCGGCCGAGCAGATAGGTGACGAGGGCGAAGAGCAGCAGCGACGCCGCGAGTGCGGCGAGGATGCGCTTCTCCGCCGCGTGGGCGGCGGAGTCGATTCCGGACTGCCGCGTCAGCGCCGCGAGCTCGAGCCCCGGAGGATCGGACAGCCCGGTGGTGAGCAACCCGCGATAGGTGGTGCCGCCGGCGGTGACGCGTTTCGCCGCGCCGGGAACGAGCTCGAGCACGCTCCCCGTCGCCGGCCCGGCGACGATGCGCCCGTGCCGGACCGCGACCAGCTTGTCGCCGGGGACGAGCCCGGCGTCGAGCGAGGCAAGGAGCTTCGCGTCGATCGGCACGTAGACGGAGACGCGGCCGAGCACGCGGCCGTCGCCGACGACCGAGACCGTCTCGACGGCGGCCGGCCCCTTGGGCCGGACCGGAACGAGGCTCCGCAGCGCAGCCTGGTCGCCGCGGCGCATCGCCTGCTGGACGCTCGGGTCGGTGGCGAGCCTCCGGGCGCGATTCGCAGCCCGCTCGAGCCGCCCGCTGTACCCGGCGGCGGCGGCTCGGAGGCCCGCCTCGAGCGACGCGTCGGCGCGACGAACCTCGCTCCTCACCGCGAGCTTGTCGTAGCCGTAAAACGCCACGGCAAGCGGAAGCAGCGCCAGAAGCGCGAACCAGACGACCAGCTTGACTTTGAAGCTCCCCATCACATTCAAGGTACGGCGTCGATTGCCGATACCTTTCCCTAAGTCGTTGTCGGTCTGAACGGGGGAACACATGAGGGGCTTGTGGACTCAGGCGGCGACGGGGGCACTTACGGCAGCAGTCGTGGCGGGCCTGCTGGTTCTCCCCGGGCATGTGCTCGGGCCCGATTCGGGCGGCTCCCACGCGGTCCAGCTGCCGACAGCGGCGGCTCCGCCGCCGGTCCAGGCGGCGCCCGTCCGCGCGACGCCCGCACGCAAGGCGCCTCGGCGCGCGAGGACACCGGCGAAGACCGCCCCGGCTGTCGCCCACGCGGCGACGGTGGCCGTCGTCCAGCCGATCGCCCCCGCCCGGATCCCGACCGCCCACGTGACGCCGAAGCACGCGAAGACGAAGACGCTTGTCGCCGGTCGGCCGTCGGCACGGCGCTCGCGGCACGAGATCGCCCCCGATCCGAAGACCGTCGCCGTCGCAGCCGTCGCGCCTGCGCCGACGGCGCCGACCACGACCACGACCACGACGACGACCACGACGACGACCGCCGCTCCGGCGCCGGCGCCCGCGCCCGCCCCGGCGGCACCGCCCGCGACCGCGCCGGCCTCGACCCCGACCGAGGCGCCCGCCGCACCGGCCCCGACGCCGTCCGCGCCTACCCCGTCCACGCCCAGCACGCCGACGACGACGACTCAGGTCGGTCCCGCGCCGCCGTCGCTCCAGAAGCCGACGACCTTCGTCGCCGGCGTGAACCAGACGGTTCAGGCGGCAACGCAGAGCGCCGGCCAGGGCGCCTCCTACGACGACCGGGTCTCCGGCGACAACAGCCAGAGCCACGGCTGGAACAACGGCAATGACGGCAACGGCGGCGGCCGGGATAGCGGTGGCCACGGCCACTGTCACGGCCGGTAGGCACAATGGCATCCGTGGCGCGCTCGAAGCTCAGCCGTCGCGCCGGTCCCACCGTCGCGGCGATGTTCACCCTGTTCGATCTCTGGCGCCGGCTGCCGCCGGCTCAGCGTCGCTGGGTCATGAAGCAGGCGCGCGCCCATGGGCCGCGCCTCGCCAAACAGGCGCTCGCGGCACGGCGCAACCGGCGCTAGCCGGCTAGAAGCTCAGCACGTCGCGGGCGATGCGGTCCTGCTCGATCAGGTGCGCCGTCGGATAGCCCTCCGACGGGCTCGCACGCCACGGCCGGCCGACGTAGCGCAGCGTCACGTCGCCGGTCGCCTCCTCCAGGCGGTGGCGGATCGAGCGCCAGGGCCCCATGTTCTGCGGCTCTTCCTGCGCCCAGACGACCTCCTCGAGCGCGGGGTACGACGACACGAGCGCGGTCGCCGCCTCCAACGGGAACGGGTAGAGCTGCTCGATCCGCGCGATTGCAACCTGATCCGCGGTCGCTGCGCGCGCCTCGTGACCGGCGATGTCGTAGTAGACCTTGCCGCTGCAGAGCACGAGCCGCCGCACGGCGCTCTTGTCCGTGCGCGCATCGTCGAGCACCGGCTGGAACGCGCCGTCGGTCAGATCGGCAAGCGTGGAAGTCGCGTCCCGGAGACGAAGCAGCCCTTTCGGGGTCACGACGACGAGCGGGCGCGCCTGCGCATCGAGCGCCTGCCGGCGCAGCAGATGGAAGTACTGCGCAGCGGTCGAGCAGTTGACGACGCGGATGTTCTCCTGCGCACCGAGCTGCAGGAACCGTTCGAGACGCGCGCTCGAGTGCTCCGGCCCGTTGCCTTCGTAGCCGTGGGGCAGGAGCAGCGTCAGCCGTGACGTCTCGCGCCACTTCGAGAGCGCAGACGAGATGAACTGGTCGATGACGATCTGCGCACCGTTCGCGAAGTCGCCGTACTGCGCCTCCCAGAGCACGAGCGCTTCCGGCGCCGCCGCCGAGTAGCCGTACTCGAAGCCGAGGCACGCATACTCGGAGAGCGGTGAGTTGTAGACCTCGAACGACGCCGTCGCCTCGTCGAGGTGCTGCATCGGCGTGTACGTCTCGTTCGTGTTCACGTCGTGCAGCACGAGATGGCGCTGCGCAAACGTGCCGCGCTGCACATCCTGGCCGGTGAGGCGGATCGGGATGCCCTCCACGAGCAGGGACGCGTAGGCGAGCGACTCCGCGTGCCCCCACTCGATGCCGCCCTCGGCGATCGCGCCGCGACGGCGCTCGAGCTGCTTGGCGAGCTTCGGGTGCACGGTGAACTCCTCCGGCGTGCGAAGCAGCTCGTCGTTCAGCGTCGTGAGCATCTCCGCCCCGACTGCCGTGACGATCTCCGCCGTGGTCGAGGGCGGAATCGCGCCGTCGTGCTCGACCTTGCCGTCGCCGAACGACGCCTTCAGCCGGTCGTGTGCTGCGCGCAACATCGCCTCGACCTCCGAGACGAAGCCGTTCGCCTCGTCTTCGGTCAGAACGCCCTCCTCGATCAACTGCGCCTGGTACAGCTCGCGCACGCTCGCGTGCGCGTTGATCTGCTCGACCATGAGCGGCTGCGTGTAGGCGGCCTCGTCCTGCTCGTTGTGGCCGAAGCGGCGGTAGCCGACGAGATCGACGACGACGTCCTGCGCGAAGCGGCGGCGATAGGCCATCGCGAGGCGAACCGCGGCGATCGACGCTTCGGGGTCGTCGGCGTTCACGTGCACGATCGGGCAGTCGAAGCCCTTCGCCAGGTCGGACGAGTAGCGCGTCGACCGGCCCTCGTTCGGATCCGTCGTGAAGCCGATCTGGTTGTTCGTGATCAGGTGCAGCGTGCCGCCGGTCGAGTAGCCGGCGAGCCCGTGCAGGTTGAACGTCTCGGCGACGATCCCCTGACCGGCGAACGCCGCGTCGCCGTGCAGCAGCACCGGCAGCGCGATGGACGGGTCGTGCGCGCCGTTCTTCGTCGAGCGGTCCGTCTGCTCGGCGCGCGCGCGGCCCTCGACGACCGGGTTCACGGCTTCGAGGTGCGAGGGGTTCGCGACGAGGCGGACGCCGACCTTGCCGTTGCTCGTCGTGCGCGTGCCGGCAGCGGCGAGGTGGTACTTCACGTCGCCCGTGCCGCCTTCGGGATCGGCAGCGACGGCCTCGATCGTTCGCTCGCCCTCGAACTCGCGGAGGATGTACTCGTACGGCATGCCGATCGTGTGCGCAAGCACGTTGAGGCGGCCGCGGTGCGCCATGCCCATGACGACGTCGTGCGCGCCCGCCTCGGCGGCGAGCTCGATCGTCTCGTCGAGCATCGGGATCATCACGTCGAGCCCTTCGAGCGAGAACTGCTTCTGGCCGAGGAACCGCTTGCGCAGGAAGCGCTCCATCCCTTCCACCTCGCAGAGGCGGCGGAACAGCGCCTTCTTCTCCTCGGCTGCGAGCGGCTGGCGGTAGCGGCCGGATTCGATCGCCTGCCGCAGCCACACGCGCTGCTGGTGGTCGGAGAGGTGCTCGAGCTCGTAGGCGATCGTCCCGCAGTACGTCTCGGCGAGCTGCGGCAGGACGTCGGCCAGCGTGTCGCCGGGGACGTGCACGCGCAGCACGGAGGCAGGGATGCGCGCCTGGAGCTCCGGCGTCAGCTTCGGCTCGAGGCGCAGCGGCTCGAGCGAGGGGTCGCCGACCGGCTCCGACCCGAGCGGGTCGAGCCGCGCGGCGAGGTGCCCGTGCGTGCGGTGTGCCTTGACGAGCGCCATCGCCGCCGCGACGCCTCCGAGCAGCTGCCCGTCCGGCACCGTTTCCGCAGGAGCGGGCGCCGCCGCAGCCTCGGCATGGCCGTTGCCGGTTCCGTTGCCGTGGTCCGGGAGCTTCTCGAGCAGCCGCTGGATGCCCGGGTGCGTCGCGACGAGGGCGGAATCCCCGCTCTCGAAGAGGGCGCGCCACTCCGACGGCACCGCCTCGGGATTCTCGAGGTACTCGTCGAGCAGGGCGCGCGCGTAGCCGGCGTTCAAGCCGTCGACGTCGTGCGTGCTCACCCCTGTGTTGTACCAGGGGAATGTGCGTTGTCCTCTGCTAATAGAGAGGGTGGTGCGTGAGAACCTGGATCGCGGCGCCGACGACGAAGCACACGCCGACGATCGCGAACCCGACACGCACGAGCCGCTGCTGCGGGCCACTCATCACGGTCGCCGCGAGCAGGAGGATGAGCGCGGCCGGCGCCATGCGGAACGGGCGGTAGAAGAGCTCCATCGCACCGAGGAAACACGCGCCGGCGGCCATGATCCCGGCAACCGCCTCGCTGGGCTTGATCGGCTCGCGCGCGCTCGACGTCACGACGCGACTTTATCGCGTCGCGCGCGCGTGGCACGTGCGGAGTCGCGCGTGCCGTGCGGGCCGCCGCGCCGCGGGCGAGGGCCTGACGAGCGGCGCCACGGCCGCCAGATCGAGTAGTCGTCGGGCGTCGTCCCCGGTTCCGGCTCGGCCTTGATGGCGTACCAGACCACGAACACCAGGTAGATGATCGGGATCTTCAAGACGAGCATCAAGAAGATGAACCCCCACGCTTGACCCGACATTGCTACGAAGTGTACGAGATCGGGTGCATACCTGGTTTTCTACCCGGGAGCCGGGAGCGTGTAGCTACAGTCGGCACAGATGACGCGCCTGGCACATGTCGTCCTGCGGCACCGGAGGGTCGTCGTCGGCGCCTGGCTCGTGCTGACCCTCTTTGGAGCCTTCTCGGCCAGCCAGGTGTCGAAACGCTGGTTCCAGTCGTTCTCGATTCCGGGGTACTCCGCCTACGAAGCGAATCAGCGAACGCTCAAGGCGTTCGGCAGCGGGGAAGCGGCGCCGCTCGAAGCGGTCGTGACCGTGAAGGGCGACGTCACGCGGACACCCGGCGTCAAGAAGGCGCTCGAGGCCGCCGCCGCCGCAAGCCCCGGCGCGCGCGCGAGCTCGTACTTCACCACCGGCAGCTCGCTCTATGTGTCGAAGGACCGGCACACGACCTACGAGCAGGTCTTCCCGTCCGGCCAGCCGGGCTTCAGCTCGGGAATCGGCGACGGGCCGATCAGGCACGCGCTGCTCGCGACGCTGCCGGCGGGCGCGACCGGGCACGTGACGGGCTACAACGCGATCGTCTCGGCCGCCGACAAGGGCGGGAACGGCGGCCCGTCGGTTCTCGGCGAGACGCTCATCGGCGGCATCGGCGCGCTGATCATCCTGCTCTTCGTGTTCGGCACGCTGCCGGCAGTCGCAATGCCGCTCCTCACGGCGGCCGCCGCGATCCTGAACACGTTTACGCTCGTCTGGCTCCTGACCTACATCACGAACGTCTCGATCATCGTCGAGTTCCTGATCGCGCTCGTCGGGCTCGGCGTCGCAATCGACTATGCGCTGCTGATCATCTTCCGGTTCCGCGAAGAGCTCCGACACGGCGCGACGGTCGACGACGCGGTCGTGACGACGATGCGGCACGCGGGGCGTTCCGTGATCGTCTCCGGCTCCACCGTCGCGGTCGGGCTGCTGAGCATGGTGTTCCTGCCGCTGCCGTTCATCCGCTCGATCGGGATCGGCGGCCTGCTGATCCCGGCCGTGTCGGTCCTCGCGGCGATCACGCTCCTGCCGGCGATGCTGGCGATGCTCGGGACGCGCATCAACAGGGGACGCGTCATGCCGAAGCGCATCGTCGAAGGCACCGACGCGGGCGCCGGCTTCTGGAGCTGGTGGTCCCGCCTCGTGCGGCGGCGGGCGCCGCTGACGGCGCTGCTCGGCGCGGTGATCGTCGCGGCACTGCTGATCCCCGGCCTTCAGCTCAACCCGAGCCAGGCGAAGGCGAAGGACCTCCCGGGCGGAGGCGATGCGATCGCGGGGCGCACGGCTCTCGCCGATGCCGGCTTCTCACCGGGCGTCTACATGCCGTTCGAAGTACTCCTGGAGGGGAACGTCACGAGCGCGAAGATCGCGCGCATCACGCACGAGATCTCTCGGGCGGACGGTGTGGTCGGCGCCGCCGCACCCGCTGCGTGGCGCCGGCCGGGCAAGGCGATCATCGAGGCGGTCCCGACCGCGGACGGGTCGAGCTCGACGACGGTGCACACCGTTTCGCGCCTGCAGCATTCGGTGCTGCCCGCTGCGGCGGCGCAGACCGGTGTACGCGCGACGCTGGGCGGCGTCGCCGCCGAGAACGTCGATTTCGTGCACGCGGTGTACGGGAACTTCCCGTACGTCCTGCTGTTCGTGGTGCTGCTCACGTACATCCTGCTCGCACGCGCGTTCCGGTCGATCGTGCTGCCGCTCAAGGCCGTCGTGCTGAACCTCGTCTCGCTCGGCGCCGCGTACGGCATCGTCGTCTTCATCTTCCAGTGGGGCCACGGGTCGGAAGCGATCTGGAACGTCCCGGGCACCGGCGCGATCATCGCCTGGATTCCACTGATGATCTTCGCGTTCCTCTACGGCCTCTCGATGGACTACGAGGTCTTCATGCTCACGCGCATGCGCGAGGCGTACGACGAGGTCGGTAGCACCGACCAGGCGATCGCACTCGGACTGTCACGCACCGGAAAGCTCGTGACGAGTGCGGCGCTCGTTCTGTGCCTCGCGTTCTTCGTGCTCTCGACGAGCCCGGGCACGGACATCAAGCAGTTCGGCATCGGTCTCTCGGCCGGCGTGATCTTCGACGCGACGATCATCCGTGCGCTCCTCGTGCCGTCGCTCATGCATCTGCTCGGCCGCTGGAACTGGGTCTTCCCGCGCCCGGTCGCACGCGTTCTGCTCGTCGAGCAGCCGGCGCCGGCGCCGGTCGACTAGCCCGTCACGTACGTGATCGTGCGCCCGCGCCACTCCGCGAGCGACCACGTGACTCCGTCGACGGAGACGCGACGATCGCGCCGCGACGCGATCGTGCGCACCCAGGTGTCGAAGCGACACGGGCTCGGAATGAACAGGCCTGCGTCGCACTGCCGCTCGTAGAGCAGTCGCGTCGAGTCGGGCGACCACGCGAGCACCTGGTACTCGACGCCGATGTCCTGCGGCATCGCGATGACGCTACGGGTCCTCTTCACCGTGTCGACGAGCCCGGCGCCGCTGTTGTAGTTGCCGAACAGCTGCGTTGCGAGGTAGCGCCCGTTGGGCGACCAGAGCGGCTGCCAGCCTCCGTGCGGATAGCGGCGCGTCGTTCCGCCGCGGGTGACGCAGAGCGTGCCGCCGCCCGTGTTGCCGCACACGTATGCAACCGAGCGGCCGTCCGGGGAGAGCTCCGGTGTGGAGTCGTCGTCTGTATCGAAGGAGGCGCCGCTCGCGAGCAGCGTCGCCGTCCCGCCCGCTGCGGGAACCGCCAGGACGGTCGCCTGATCACCGACGATTCTTCCCGGATAGACGATCGTGCGCCCGTCGTGCGACCACGAGCCAAGTGCGGCGTCCACCGCCACCACGCGGAATCCCGCTCCGCTCGCCGGGGCGACGGCGAGCACCCAACTCGCCGGGCTGCTCCCGTAGTCACCGAGGCTGAACAGCACGCTCGAACCGGACGGGGAGAACACCGCGGCCTGTACAGACTGCGTCTCCGGCACGAGCGTTTGGTCGCCGCCGTCCGAGTTCTCGAGCACGAGCCCGTCACCCGTGTCGACTGCGAGCCTGCCGGTCGGCGCGCGTGCCAGGATCAAGCCGTCGACGGGAAGCGTGGTCACCGCCGTCCGCTGCGCGCCGTCGTCGCGGATCGACCACAAGACCGGGATGGTCGGCGCCGCCGCCGCCGACGGCGCGGCAAGGACGAGCGCGGCACTGACGGCGACGAGGACCCCTCGCACGCCCGTAGCTTGGCGAAGAGTTGTCGGGAACCTGTGACGGTTCCGTCAAGAGTGCAGGTCGGGAGTCCGGCGCTCCCGACCGAAGCGCGCGCTAGCCGCCGGACGTTCCCACCGTAACGACGGGAGATCGGCCGTGATGGTGATGGCTATGTACGAGCAGGAGCACTCCGACCAACGCGAGGTAGACGACCGCCACCACGCCGAGCACGCTCAAGAAGACGAGGACACCGCGAACCACCGACGTCTTGTAGGACTCCGCCACTAACACCCCCAGACGTTGCCCCAGCCGTCGACCTGGACGCACGTCGCGTCGGACGAGTCGTAGTGGATGGGAATGCCGAAGGGCACCTGCACGTCGCGGAACGTTCCCTTGTCCCGGTGCCCGTAGCTGAAGTCGAGGTTGTAGTTCCAGCCCTCGAACGAGCAGGCGGCAAAGCACGCCGCCTCGTCGCCCCAGCCGTAATTGGAGCTGACGGAGCCGTTGAGCCAACACCAGTGGTAGTACGACCTGACCCAGTTGCCGAAGCCGTCGCCGTTGTTCGTGTACGCGGTGGCGCAGCCTTGGACATTCCCCCCGCCCGCACCGCACGTCGCACACGCTGCGCGCGAGACGACCCTGGCGCCCGTTGCGATCAACGTCTTCCCGGCCGGCGCCTTCGACGGATCGGTCGTGATCGTCACGCCGGGGTCGGGGATGAACCCGCTGGTCGCGACCGGCGGTGTGGTGGCGCCGCTCGGACGACCGGTGGCGCCGGCCGTTCCCGCCGCACCCGCCGCGAGCGCCGACACGGCGGCGATCACCAGAAGCACTTTCCGCACGAGTCTCTCCTTCCGTTGTCGTTTGTGACAACGGTACGGGGGAACGCGTTACGTGTCTGTTCCGTCTTCGTGCCGAAAGCGTGACGCTTGCAGCGCGGCGGCGCCAGTGTCGGAAAGGGTCAGTGGGCGTGCCGGGCGCGGTACGCGTTCACCTTCGCACGGTTGCCGCAGCTGCTCATCGAGCACCACGCCCGCGAGCGGTTCTTCGCCGTATCCAGGAACACCCAGCGGCAGTCCTCGGCGCGGCAGGCCTTCATCCGGTCCCAGGTGCCGTCGGCCATCGCCTCGGACACGTCGGCCAGGATCTTCCCGACCGCACCCCTCACGCCGCCCACACCCGGGACAAGCCGCATGTCGCAGTCGACGAAGCGGAGCGCGAGCTTCGCCCGGCAGATCGCATCGTCGAGCTCGACGCCGGCCTTCGGGACGTCGACCGGCAGCTCGTTCTGCGCCGCGAGCAGGTCGCGCAGCGCCTCCCGCACGCGAATCGTCTCTTCGAGATCGGCGCTCGTCACGCGCGCGTCCGGCTCGAGCAGGCCCTGCCCGGCCAGCCACTCGCGCAGCGCCTGCGGCGAGTCCAGACCCTCCTCGTAGGGCCGCAGATCGAGCGTGTTCACGAAATCGAGGATCAGTTGATGGTCGTTCGTCACCATTCACCTTGCTTAGAGGGTTACGTAACTGCTATCATCGTATCACTGGTTACTCGAGGCGCAAGGGAGGCACGACATGCAGGACTACGCGCTGCGGCAGATGCTGATGAACGATCGAATCGAGACGCTCCGGCGGGCTGCGGCGCGGCCTGCGAAGGCGGCCCCGCGCCGCATTCAAGGCCCGGACGTCGAACTCCGGCTCTGCAAGCCGACGGACGATCCCGCTCTCGACGACCTGGCGGCGCTCTCCGAGCAGCCGGTCCCGGCGGGCCGCCTCGTCGTCGCCCTGCTCGACGGCCGGCTCGTGGCCGCCCTGCCCGTGGCAGGGGGTTGCGCGCTCCGCGACCCGTTCGTCCGGACCGCGCACCTGATGCGGCTGCTCGAGCTGCGCGCAGCGCAGCTGCGCGAGCCGGTCGCACGGCCGCTCGTGCCGCGCCTGCTCCGGAGGCATGCGTAAGGGTCGACGGAGGCGGTTATACGAGCGTCCATGGCGGAGACGATCGAGATCGACGTGCCTCGGGAGGGCATCGGGGAAGCCCTGACCGAGGCACTCGCGGCGCACGGGCTGCACGCAGAGGTGATCGACGAGGACGATCGCTGCGCGCTGCGCGTGCGCTTTGCGGACGAGCACGGGCGGCTCGTCGACGACGCGGTACACGCGATCGAGTCGTATCTCGCCGAGCAGGGATCGCCGCTCGTCGTGCAGCGGGCAAACGGCGGCGCGGTCGTGCGGCCGCCGGGAGACTAGAAGCGCGAAAGCCGCCCCTCGGGCGGCTTTCCAGTGGACCCAGCCGGGCTCGAACCGGCGACCTTCTGCATGCCATGCAGATGCTCTCCCAACTGAGCTATGGGCCCCAGCAGCGTTGTCAGTGTAGCTTCGAAAGACGCGAGCCTGGTTCGCTCCGCGAACCAGGTTCGAGACTAGGCCGTGGCCGCTTCGACCGCTTCGTGCGGGACGTCGTCCCACAGGTCTTCGAGGCGGTAGAACGCGCGCGCGTCGGGCGTGAAGACGTGCAGGACGACGTCGACGTAGTCGCCGACGATCCAGGTCGCCTCCTGCTGGCCGTCGGCGTTTCGCGGCAGCAGGTCGTGGTCGCGCTTCATGACGGCGTGCACCTCGTCCCAGATCGCCTTCGTCTGGCGCGGGTTGCCGCCGGTGACCACGACGAAGTAGTCCGTGTACGCACAGACGGGCTGCATGTCGAGAATGACGACGTCGCGACCGAGCTTGTCCTGGGCGATGGCCGCGATCCGCCGTGCCTGTTCGAGAGGGCTCAAGCGGTCGAATTGTACCCGTGGTCAGCGCGCATACAGGCGATCGCGGTGGATGATCTCCGCCACGGCGGACGGCACATCCTCGGCCACGAAGGTGTCACGGAGCTCGCGGGAGGCGACCGGGGTCGGCGGGATCTCGAAGAAGTGGACGCGTTCCGGGCGCTCGAGCCGGTCGAGCACGGTCTGCAGCCGCTCCCGCGCGAAGCCGGGCCGGGTGGCGACGCCCAGCTCGACGTGCCCGAGCACCTCGTCGGGCTCCTTCCACGAGAGGAAGTCGCAGAACTCGTCCGCGCCGACGAGGAAGATCGCGTCGCGCCACTCGGGGTGGTCGCGTAGAAGGTCGATCGTGCGCGCGTGGTCGTCGAGAACGACGTCGTCGTCCGGGAACGCCGCGCGGGCGAGCTCGAGCCGCACGCCGGCGGGAGTCGCGACCGCTTTGTGCCCGGGCTGTGCGGCGACGAGCACGAGCAGCCGGTCGAGCTCGAACTCCTCCTTGGCGCGCCGGGCGAGCTCGACGTGCCCGCGGTGCGGCGGGTCGAACGCGCCGCCGAAGAGCCCGACGCTCACGCGAGCTCGAACTCCTCGTCCCCCACCTCGATCGTCGCGCCCTTGCGCGCGCCGGCGGCCTTCAGCGCGCGCTCGAGCTCTTCGTCCGACGGTGGTGTGCCCAGCACGCGGTAGCCGCCTTCGACACGCAGCAGGCGCCAGGACCGCGCCTTCGCCTCGGGGCGATACACGAGGTAGTCCGCGAGCTCGTCCGTCCGCTCGTCCACCTCCGGCTCGGGAACGAGCGTGAAGAGGCGGCGCCTGAAGTCGTCCACGCCTTCGCCGGTTGCACAGGACAAACGAAAGACGGCGACGATGCGCTCGTCTTCGATCGCGAAGACCGGGTCCGGCTCGAGATCGATCTTGTTGAGGACGACGATCTGCGGGCGCTCGTCGAGCCCCGCACCGTACGCGCCGAGCTCGGCGTCGATCGTCCGCCACTGCTCGTCCGGCGGCTCCGAAGCGTCGATCACGTGCACGAGGGTGCGCGCACGCTCGAGGTGCGCAAGGAACTCGTGACCGAGCCCGACGCCTTCGCTCGCGCCCTCGATCAGGCCTGGAACATCAGCGACGACGAGCTGCCGCCCGTCGGGCGCCTCGACCGTCCCGAGCACCGGCTGCAGCGTCGTGAACGGATAGTCGGCGACCTTCGGCCGTGCGTTCGAGATCCGGGCGATCAGCGACGACTTGCCGGCGTTCGGCAGTCCGACGAGCGCCGCATCCGCGAGGAGCTTGAGCTGCAGCTCGACTTCGAGCTCCTCGCCCGGCGGGCCGACCTCGGCGAAGCGCGGAACCTGCCGCGTCGACGAAACGAAGCGCGCGTTGCCGCGTCCGCCCTGGCCGCCGCGGGCGAGCACGACACGCGCGCCGACGTGAGCGAGGTCGGCGACGAGATCGCCGTCCTCGTTGAGCACCTGTGTCCCGACCGGCACCCGCACCTCGACGTCGTCGCCGTCCGCGCCGTGCTTGCGGGCACCGCGCCCGTTCTCGCCGCGGCCTGCCTTGACGGAGCGGCGGCGCTGCAGCGACGACAGATCGCGGAGCGACGGATCGGCGCACAGGATGACGTCGCCGCCGCGGCCGCCGTCGCCACCGTCAGGGCCGCCTTTCGGCACGAACTTCTCGCGCCGGAACGAGAGACCGCCGTCGCCGCCCTTGCCGGCCTGGAGCTGAATCCGGGCCCGGTCGCTGAACATTGACGCTACTCCGCGTCGACAACCGACACGAAGCGGCGCTCACCGCTCGTGCGGAACTCGATCGTGCCCGCGCGCACCGCGAAGATCGTGTCGTCGCGGCCGATCTGCGTGCCGGGGCCCGGGCGGAACTTCGTGCCGCGCTGGCGGACGATGATGTTTCCCGGCTCGACGGCCTGGCCGTCGAACATCTTCACCCCGAGGTACTTCGGGTTCGAGTCGCGACCGTTCTTCGAGGAGCCGAGGCCTTTCTTGTGTGCCATGTCCTACGCCTCCTTCGCCTTCAGCGCCGATTCGAGCGCCGCGATCGCGCCCTTGCGCGCAGCGTGCGCCTGCTCGTAGGCGAGTGCCGCCTCGAGCATCGGCTTGTTCCACGTCTTCGCACCCTCGGAGACCTGCGCGACCGTCAGCTCTTCGTAGCCGTGCGGCATGCCCTTCACGTGATCCGCCGTTGCCGCCTCGGCCTTCGGGGCCTCGGTCTTCGGCGCGGCGGCCTCCGCCTTCGGCGCGGCGGCGGCCTTCTTCGGCGCCGCGGCGGCCTTCTTCGCACCGCCGAGCGAGATCTCGATCCGCGACGTCGCGGCGCGGAAGCCGTTGTGGCGGCGGTAGCCGGTGCGGCGCTTGACCTTGCCGATCCGGATCTTCGGGCCGCGCTCGTGCGCGACGACCTTCGCCGTCACCGTCCCGTCGCCGAGGAGGACGTCCGGGGTGAACGTCTTGCCCTCGTCGGCCTTGACGCGGTCCACGATGAGGGTCTCGCCCTCGCGGACGCGGTACTGCTTTCCACCGAGACGGATGATCGCGTAGTCCATGACAGGAAAAAACGCGGGCGGAGGCCCGCGAACGGCCGCCAGTGTAGCGGCTAGCGGTCGGGCTCGTCCAACCCCCACTCGCTCATCGGGGTGTAGCCCCAGTCGTCGTCGCCGCTGCCGTTCTCCGACGGCGCCGCGGTTTCGAGGGCCGCGGCTTCGAGGGCCGCGGTCTCCGGCACCTCGGCCTCGGGTGCCTCGGCCTCGAGTGCCTCGAGCTCGGGCGCCTCGGTCTCCGGCGCTTCCGCCTCGACCGTCGCCGTGCCCGTGCCCACCGGCTTCTTCTTGCGGTTCTTGCCGCCGCGCGAGCCTCGCCGAGTTTTCTTCTTCACGGGCTCGGTGCCGTCGCCGTTCGCCTCGACGCCGAGATCGCGATCGGGCAGGTGGATCACCGGGCCGTCGGCGGGCTCCGACTCCGGCTCCGGGTCGTCGGTGGTCTCCGGCGCCGGCGCTGCGTCGGACACCTCGCCGGCGCCGTTGGCCTCGGCTGCGGCAGTCGCCGGCTTCTTCTTGCGGTTCTTACCGCCGCGGGAGCCGCGGCGCGTCTTCTTCTTCACCGGCGCCGGCGCGTCGTCGCCCTCCGCGGACTCGGCGGCCGCATCGGCCTCGTCGGGCTCCTCGGCCTCTTCCAGCTCGGCGACCGCGTCCGCTTCGGCCTCGGGCTCGGCAGCCTTCTTCGCCGGGGCGCGCTTCGCGCGGGTCGGCCGCTCGGCCTCCGCCTCGGCGGTCAGCGGCTCCTCGCCGTGCTCGACCGGCGAGACCAGCTCCGCCCAGGCGAGATCGTCCGTCACGGCGGAGATACGCGCCGTCACCTTCTTGCCGACGAGCTTGGCCGCGTCGCCCACGACCACGCTCAGCTCGTCGATCTTGCCGACGCCCGCATGCGGGTCGTGGAGACCGACCTCGACGAGCTTCAGATCCACCTCCTGGCCGACCTCGACCGGGAGCTTCGGCGCGACCTTCTCCAGCGTCCCCTGCTCGAGCACCTTGAAGTGATCGAGGTGCTCGCCCTCGACGCCGACGAGGAAGAACCGGCGCTTCGTCGTCTCCTCGAGCTCGCGCAACCGCATCCCGCCGGGTCCGGCGACGAGCCACGCAACGCGCGCCGCGACCTCGACCTTGAACGCCTTGGCCCGCGAGCCCGGCATGACGAGCCCGCGCAGCCGCCGTTCGACGTCGACCGCAGCGGTGTGCTCGGAGACGACGATCCCGTCCCCGCCACACGTCGGGCACTTCTTCGTCATCACCTCGCGCGGGCCGTCGGTGACGTTCTGGCGCGTCATCTCGACGAGGCCGAGCGGTGAGATCTCGACGACGTACGTCTTCGTCCGGTCGCGCTCGAGCTCCTCGCCGAGGGCCTTCTCGACCGCAGCGCGGTTCTTCGGCGACGCCATGTCGATGAAGTCGATGACGATGATCCCGCCGATGTCGCGCAGGCGCAGCTGGCGGACGACCTCCTTCACCGCTTCGAGGTTGTTCTTCGTGATCGTGTCCTCGAGCCGGCCGCCGGACTTCTTCGAACGCGAGCCGACGAAGCGGCCGGTGTTGACGTCGATGACGGTGAACGCCTCGGCGTAGTCGAAGATCAGGTAGCCGCCCGACGGAAGGTCGACGCGGCGGCTGAGCGTCGAGCGGATCTCCTGCTCGACCCCGAACGCCTCCATCAGCGGCTCGCGCTCCTTGTAGCGCGTGACGCGCTCGGCCATGTGCGGGGACGTCTTCTTCAGGTAGCCGACGATGCGCTTGTAGGTCCGGTCGTGGTCGACGAGCAGCCGCTCGAAGTCGCCGGTGAAGAGGTCGCGCACGACGCGCAGCGGCAGCTCGGCCTCCTGGTAGATGAGCGACGGCGCCTTCGCGGTCTTCGCCTTCGCCTCGATCGACTTCCAGAGGCGCTGCAGGAACTCGAGGTCGCGCTGGATGTCCTCCGCGCTCGCACCCTCGGCCGCGGTGCGCACGATCACGCCGCCGGTCTTCGGCGCGCACTCCTTGAGGATCCCTTTGAGCCGGTTGCGCTCGTCGTCTTCGAGCCGGCGCGAGACGCCGAGGCCCTCGCCGTGCGGGACGTAGACGACGAAGCGGCCGGGGAGCGAGATCTCCGTCGTCAGCCGCGCGCCCTTGGTCTTCATCGGGTCCTTGACCGCCTGGACGAGGATCTTCTCGCCGCGCTGGATCAGATCCTGGATCTTGCGCGCGCCCTTGCGACCCTCGAGCTCGGGACCGACGATCTCGTCGACGTAGAGGAAGCCGTTCTTCTCGAGGCCGATCTCGACGAACGCCGCCTCCATGCCGGGCAGGACGTTGTCGACGACGCCGAGGTAGACGTTGCCGGCGATCGACCGGCGCTCCGGGCGCTCGAGGTACACCTCGGCGACCTGGTCGTCTTCGAGCACGGCGACGCGCTTCTCGCCGGTGTCGACGGAGACGACCAGCTCGCGCTTCGCCTTCGGCAGCGGCGCGCGCTTCGGCGCGGTGCGGCGGCGGGGCGGCGTGCGCGGCTTGCGCTCGGCGCCGCGTTTCTCGGCGGCCGGCTTCGGCTCCTCCGTCGCAGCTGCGGCACCGGCCGTCGTGGCCGTGCCGGTCTTGCGGCGGCTGCGGCCGCCTCGCGTGCCCCGCCGGCGCTTGCGCGCGGCGGCTGCTGCGGTGGCGGTGCTCTCGTCTCCGTCGGCGTCCGCCTCGGCGGCAGGCTCGGCGACGGTCAGTGGTTCAACTGCGGGTGTTTCTTCGGCGCGTTGTTCGCGCGCCTGATCTTCCGGCTTGTTCCGCCGGAACCAAGGAAGTGGCAAACGATCTCTCCTGAGTCGGATGCGCGCGCAGCCACGCTGTGCTTTGGAACGGCTCGAGCGGGCGCGCGTCGCTGATTAGTGGGAAAAGCCCTGGCATAGGCCTGTCCCAAGGGTAGCAATGCGTTGTCTGCGCAGTCGTCTACGCAGCTTCCGCGGCGGGGCGGAGCTTCGCCCGCCGGGCTCGGATCGCCCGCAGACGCTGGGAAAGCCGGGCCCAGGCCCACGGCTCGACCTCGACGTATCGAACGGCGGACTGCCCGCGCGTCGCGTCGAGGTACTCGAACCAGGCATCCGCCTCTTCGATCAAGAGCAGCTCGAACGCTTCTTGGTGTCCGGTCAGGGCCATGCGGGGCTCACCTCCGTTTCGATGGCTGAGAGCCTAGGACCTGGACCGGACGGACCCTCGTGCGAGGATCGGCCCGTGGCCGTCCCGCTCCTCGTCGTCGTCACCGGCATGCCGTCCTCCGGGAAGACGACGGTCGCCGAAGCGCTCGCCCGGGAGCTGCAACTGCCCCTGCTCGCAAAGGACACGGCGAAGGAGTCGCTCTACGACACGCTCGGCGCCGGCGACGTCGAGTGGTCCGGGCGGCTCGGCTCGGCGGCGTACGCCTTGATCTTCGCCTTCGGTCGCGCCTTCCTCGGCGCCGGCGTGTCGCTCGTCGTCGAGGCGAACTTCTTCCGCAGCCAGGCGAGCGAGCTCTCGACGCTGCCGGCGCATCGCACCGTCCAGCTCCACTGCCACGCGCCGCTCGGCGTGCTCCTCGCGCGCTACGCCGCGCGCGAGCGGCACGCCGGCCACCACGACACCGAGAAGATCGCAGAGCTGCCGCAGCGATTCGCGAGCGGCACGCACGAGCCGCTCGAGCTCGACGGCGAGGTGATCTCGCTCGACACGACGCAACCGGTCGACGTGGGCGCGCTCGCAGCGCGGATCCGCCCGTTGCTCTAAGAGCTCCTTTCACAATGACGTTCGGCACAAGCGCTCATTGTGAAAGGAGCTCTAAAGGGGTATCGACGGCGACCCGCGCCGAGCCGATGTGTGGGGCATGGCCGTGCTCGTCACATGGGGAGCCGTCGGCGCCGTCCTCGGCACGCTCGTCACCGTCGCGCTGACGAAGCTGCCTGCGCCCGGCCGCAGGGTCTTCAGCGCCGCCGCGACGATCGGCGTGCCGTTCGCCTCCGAGCGGCTCTTTCGGGCGCACTTCGAGGGCGACGAGCTCTTCGGAGGCGTCGCAGCGCTGCTCGTCTGGGCGGCGTTCGTCGCCGGCTACTGGGGCGCGTCGATCCTGACGGAGCTCGCCCGGTTCGCGAACGCGCGGTGGCGACGCGCCTAGGCGCGCGCTTCGAAGTAGCGCACCGCCGCCTCGCCGACCGCCTTCGTGCCGCTGAAGGCGACACCGCCCTTCAGCGCCCAGCCGGCGACCGGGACGAGGTCGAGCAGCTCGCGCGCGAGCGCGCGGAAGCCGAAGCCGGCTCCGACCACGCCGAGCAGCTCGAGCCGCTTCGGGTCGACCTCGACGCCGTAGGCGAGCCCGATGCGCAGGACGAGCCGGATCTGGTTGAGCGTCAGCACCGGCATGTCGACGCCCGGCACGAACACCGCGGCAGCGATCAGCGCGTTGCGCCGCGAGAAGGACGCGATCAGCGCATCGCAGACGGGGCGGCGCAACACGGGCAGGCGCGCGGCGAGGCTCGTGCCGTTCTCGCCCAGCCGGCGCGCCACCGCCGCGGCGAGCTCGTCGATCGGGAAGCCCCGGCCCGGCTGCACGCGAACGATGTCCGTCGCGAGCACGTACGGGACGCTGTCGTCGTCGGAGAGCGCGACGATCGGAGTGCCGCCGCGGGACGCAGCGCGCAGCTTCTCCTCATCCGGGTCGCCGACCCAGATGAGCGCTGCGACGTCCTCGACACGATTCTCGACGACGGCTGCCGGTTCGCCGCCGGCGCGTAGCTCACGCGCGAGCAGCGGCACGAGCTCGCGCGCGCCCGCGACGCCCAGCGGGCGCGGATCGCCCGAGCCGCGGCGCAGCTCGCGCACGATGCTGAGCACCTGGAGCGGCCCGAGCTTGGCCGCCTTGCCCTTCTTGCTCACCGGCGGCGGCGAACCGGTCGCCGGATGTAGATCGCCTGCAGCACGCCCATGGCGATGAAGTCGGTGATGATCGCCGACCCGCCGACCGAGACGAAGGGCAGCGGGATCCCGGTGATCGGCGCGATCCCCATCGTCATCGCGGTGTTGATGAACACCTCGAACAGGAAGAAGAACGCGATCGCGCCCGCGACGATGGCCGAGTAGAGGTCGCGCGCGACGGTGACGATCTTCAACGCTCTCCAGACGACGAGCAGGTAGAGGAGCAGCAGGATCGACGCGCCGAAGAAGCCGTGCTCCTCCGCGAGCGAGGCGAAGGCGAAGTCGGTCGAGTGCGACGGGAGATAGTCGAGCGCCGTTTGCGTCGCTCCGAGCACTCCCCGTCCGCGCAAGCCGCCGGCGCCGACCGTGATGATCGACTGCCGCAGGTTGTACGTCGCGCCGCTCGGGTCGTTGGACGGATGCGTGAAGCCGGTGAGGCGCGCCGTCTGGTACGGCTTGAGCACGCTCAGTCCGGCCGCCGGGAGCAGCCAGAGAATCATCACAGCGCCGAGCACCGTCACGACGAGCAGCAGCCCGAGATGCAGCCAGCGCGTGCCGGCGACGAGCAGCGCACCGGCGAGCGCCGCGACGTACACCAGCGCGGTGCCGAAGTCCGGCTGCACGAAGACGAGCACGATCGCGACCAGCGCATAGCCGATCGTGCGGAGCGTCGCCGTCGCAGAGGTCACCGGGCGCGACCGGTCGCTGAGCACGCCGGCGATCGAGAGCACGAAGAGCAGCTCGCCGAACTCGGACGGCTGGAACTGGAAGAAGCCGATGTTGATCCACCGCGTCGCGCCGTGGCTCGCGGCGCCGATGACGAGCACGAGTGCGAGCAGTCCGAGCGTGACGAGGTAGATCTGCCGGTGAAGTCGCGCATATCGCGCCGGGTCGATGAAGAGCGCCACGAGAAAGCCGACGCCGCCGACGCAGACGTACAGCGCCTGGCGCGAGAGCGACGAGCCGCCCGGATCGTTGGCGGTGATGCCGTTGATCGCGTACAGGCCGTACAGCGCGACAGCGGCGAGAGCAGCAGCGAGCACCCAGTCGAGCCGGCCGAGCACGCCGAGCCCGGAGATTCCCGACTCCGACTGGCCGCGGAGGCCGCGCGTGCGCGTGTTGACCGCTTCGATGCTCATCAGTCGGAGGCCTGCTGCGTCACGAGGGTCGGGTTCTTCTTGAAGTACTGCTCGAACACCTTGAGCGCGGCCGGCGCGGCGGCGCTTCCGCCCTCGCCGCCGTTCTGGATCATCGCGCACACGACGATGCTCGGATCCTCGTACGGACCGTACCCGCACCACCACGACTGCGTCAGCTTGAGCCCGTTGGGATAGCCGGGGACGCTGACGACCTTCTCGGCCGAGCCGGTCTTACCGGCGATGTCGATCGGGAAATGGCCGAAGACGCCGTAGCCGGTGCCGTACGTCGCGTGCGTCGCGTCGTTCAGGCCGGCCTGCACGACCTGGAGCGCACCGGGGTCGACGCCGCTCGCCTGCGGCGACTGGGCCCCGAACGTGCGCAGCACCTTCGCCGACGAGCCGTTCGGACCGAGCTCTTCCACGTCGTTCGCGACGTACGGCGTCACGAGCTTGCCGCCGTTCGCGATCATCGCGTAGAAGCGCGTCATCTGCAGCGGCGTGACGAGCAGGTCGCCCTGCCCGATCGCGAGCTGGATCGAGTAGCCCGGCTTCCAGGTGCGGTCGATCGTGTCGCACGTCGCCCCGCTGTACGGCGGCTTGCCCCCGAACGCCTTGCAGCGCCACTCGGGTGTCGGCATGAGCCCGTCCACCGAGCCGCCGATGTCGAGCCCGGTCGGCTCGCCGAGACCGAAGCGGTTCGCCCACGCCTGCAGCGGATGCCCGCGGTCGGGAGGCAGCTGGTAGAAGCGCTCGCCGACCTGGTAGAAGAACGTGTCGCACGACTCGGCGATCGCCTGCTCGAGCGTCATGTACTGGTCGATCAGGTTCGTCCAGTTGTTGAACGTCTGGCCGTATGCCTTGAACGACGGCGAGCAGAGCAGCGGCTCGCCGGGCGTGAGCAGATGGCCGCCGTTCGGGCCCGGCTCCATCATCGCGGCGAGGGCTGTCACGGGCTTGAACGTCGACCCCGGCGGATACGTGCCGCCGATCGCGCGGTTGAGCAGCGGCGCGGACGGGTCGTTGAACAGCTGCTGCAGCTTCTTGGCGTTGTGCGTGCCTGAGAAGATCGACGGCTCGTACGTCGGGTTCGACGCCATCGCGAGAATCGCGCCGGTGTTGGGGTTCATCGCGACGATCGAGCCGCCGTCGGCGTGCGATCCCTCCTCGCTCGCGTGCGCGAGGTGAATGCCGTAGGTGATCGCCTTCTCGGCTGCGCGCTGCAGGTTGATGTCGATCGTCAGCTTCAGCGCGTCGCCGGGCGTGGGCTGCGACTCGAGCGACTCCCGGCCTTTCGGCTGCCCGAGCGAGTTGACCGTCAGCTGCGCCTTGCCGTCGTGGCCGCGCAGATAGGAGTCGTACGCGCTCTCGACTCCCGACTGACCGATCTGGTCGGTCGGGAGGTAGCCCTTCTTCTTCAACGTCTTGTACTCCTGCGGGGAGATCGCCCCGACGTAGCCGAGCACCTGCGCTGCAAGCGACTGGTACGGGTACTTCCGCAGCCAGCTGTCGGCGAGGTGGACGCCGGGGAACTGCGCCTCGTGCTCCATCAGGTAGAAGACCTGGTTCTGCTTGATGCCGCGCTCGACGACGATCGGCGTCAGCGGATCCTCCCTGCTCTTCTCCAGGCTGGCGAGCATGTCCTTGACGGTCACGCCGGTGATGTCCGACAGCGCGCGCAGCTCGCTGCGCTCCGCCGGCCACTTCTTCGGCAGGTCGGCCGGCCAGAGCTCGACGCGCGTGCCGGCGACGTTCGTGACGAGCACATGCCCGTCGCGATCGAGGATCTCGCCGCGCGGCGCTTCGATGTCGAGCGTGCGGACGCGGTTGTCCTTCGCCTGTGCGAGGTACGTGTCGCCCGACAGCACCTGCAGCGCCCAGAGGCGCAGGAAGAGCACCGCGAACACGCTGAGCGTGAGGAAGGCGAGGATCGCGACGCGGAACGCGAGCTGCGGCGTCAGACGGTACGGCTCGGAGACGCGGGGATCGCCGGGCAGGAACCGCCCGCTGCCGCGCTCAGCCAAGGAGACGCACCTCGCGCACGCGGTCGCCGAGCTCCTGCGGCGGGAACAGGCGGCGCGCGAGCGCATAAACGGGCAGCGTCAGCAGCAGGTTGAGCAGCAACGCGCCCGGCACGCCGCGGACGGCAGCGCCGGCGGGAGCGGCCTCGCCGAGCACGAACTCCAGCGTCAGCTGGCCGAACACGTAGAGCATCGTCACGACGGCGACGGAGAGGAACGGCGCGTGGAAGCGGTCGCGTGCGGTCGTCTCGCCGTAGCGGCCGATCCAGAAGCCGGCGATCGTGAGCAGCAGCGACGTCACACCGAGCGTGCCGAGCGTGCCGGTGTCGAGCATCAGCCCGACTGCGAAGCCGGCGACCGCGCCGAACAGGGAGCCGCGCAGCAGCGCGATCGAGAGCAGCGCGACGAGGACGATGCTCGCCGTGCGGAACGGGTGGTACTCGGTCAACACCGACAGCTGCAGCAGGCAGGCGATGAAGAGAACGACTGCGGCCTTCAAGCCGTCCATCAGCGGTTGCTCGGCGGCGTCAGGACGATGACGGAGCGGATCGAGGAGAGATCGACCAGCGACTGCAGCTGGATGTTCTGGAACAGGTCGGCATCGCTGTTGGTGACGCTCGTGACCGTGCCGATCGGAATGCCGCGCGGGTAGCGCGACTTGAGCGGTCCGTCGCCGAGCGAGCCCGCCGTGATGATCGTGTCGCCGCGGCGGACGTTCGGCTCCTTGGGCACGCGGTCGAGGATCAGCGAGCTGCCGCCTGGCCGAACCGAGCCGATCACGTTCGAGTCGGTGAGGTCGGTGGCGGTGACGGCGCTGTCGTCGTCGGTGAGGAGCATCACGCGCGAGACGTGCGACGTGACGCGGTCGACCGTGCCGATCAACGCACCGGTGCCGTCGGGGTTGCCCGTCGGCTCGACGACGACGTCACCCGTCTGCAGGCCGTTCACCGAGCCGGCGGAGATCGTGATCGAGTCCTCCGTCGAGCTCAGCGGGTTCGCGAGCACCTCTGCACGCACCTGGCCGTAGGCCCGCACCGACGGCGGCGCCTGGTAGTTCAGCTCCTGGGTCAGCTGCGCGTTCTGCTGCACGGCGCCCTCATCCTGGATCAGCTCCTGCTGGAGGCCAGCGATCTGCACGCGCAGCTTCTTGTTCTCGCTCCGCGCGTTGACGAGGCCGTGGAACCAGCCGATCGTGTCGCGGAACGGCCGTGCGACCCGGTTGGCGGCGGTCTCGAAGGGGCGCAGGGCGGTCGCACCGTCGCCCTGGATGCCGTCGAGCGCGCTCGAACGGAACGAGAGCGTGATCAGAACGAGCGAGAGCAGCACGAGCAGACCCACGACGATCCGGCGCCGGATTGCGCTGGAGCGGCTCGAGGGGAACCCGTAAGGGGCGGCGCGCTGGACGGACGAGCCCAGGACCGCAAAACGGACGGTCCGGTTGCGTGGCACGTGGGAACAGCCTAGCCGCCCGGGCTGCCGAGCGTCCTAGATTCTCAGACTGGGGTCAGCTCGACGGCGTGGCCGGCGTCGATCGCCTCGGCGTCCTGCTTGCGGACCGTGCTCGCGAGGACGAGCCCGGCGAGCGCGAGCATCCCGGCGCCGACGGCGAACGCAACGTGGTAGCCGCTCGTCTGGGCTGCGTCCCGCACCGAGGTGCTGACGGTGCGGTGGCCCAGCAGGTGGCTCGTGCGAGATGCCGCGAGCGTCGAGAGGATCGCGAGCCCGAGCGCCCCGCCGACCTGCTGCGAGGTGTTGAGGAGCCCCGAGGCCAGTCCCGCGTCCTCGTCCGCGACGTTCGTGGTCGCGAGGAGGGTGCACGGGACGAACGTCAGCCCCATGCCGAGCGACGTGATCAGGATCGTCGGCAGGATGTCCTTCGCGTACGCCCCGTGCGTCGGCAGGCGCGCGAAGTAGAGCAGCCCGGCCGCGCCGAGCACGATGCCGATGTACGCGACGGTGCGCACCCCGACCTTTCTGATCAGCGCCTGCGACGCTCCTGCCCCGACGATGATCCCGGCGGTGAACGGCACGAACGCGAAGCCCGCCTTGAGGGGGTGGTAGCCGAGGATCTCCTGCAGGTAGAGCGTCGCGAAGTAGAACATCGCGAACAGCCCGGCCATGGCGAGCAGCATCGTGGCGTTGCTCCCCGTGAGCGAGCGCAGGCGGAAGATGCCGAGCCGGATGAGCGGCGCGCGCGAGCGCAGCTCGACGACGACGAACACGGCGAGCAGCGCAAGTCCCGCGAGGAACAGACCGATCGTCTTCGACGAGCCCCAGCCGTAGCTCTGCGCCTTCACGATCGCGAACACGAGCACGAGCAGCCCGCCGGTGACAGTCACTGCGCCTGCGGTGTCGTAGGTGGCGGGGCGCTGCTCCGCGCGCGAGTTCGGCACGAAACGCAACGACAGCAGCGTCGCCGCGATGCCGATCGGCAAGTTCACGAAGAACACCCAGCGCCATGAGAACTCCTGCGTGAGGAAGCCGCCGATGATCAGACCGAACGCGCCGCCGCCGGCGGCGATCGCGCTCCAGACGCCGAGCGCTTTCGTGCGCTCGCTCCCTTCGTCGAACGTCGTCGTGACGATCGAGAGCGCGGCGGGCGAGACGAGCGCACCGCCGAGACCTTGCAGCGCGCGCCCGGCGACGAGCACGCCGGCGCCGTTCGCAAAGCCGTTCAGCGCAGACGCGCACGTGAAGAGGATGACGCCGGCGATGAAGAGCCGCTGGCGGCCGATGAGGTCGGACGCGCGGCCGCCGAGCAGCAGAAAGCCGCCGAACATCAGCGTGTACCCGTTGACGATCCACTGCAGGCTGCCGGGGCTGAAGTGGAGCGCGTGCTGGATCGACGGCAGCGCGACATTCACGACGGTCGCGTCGAGCACGACCATGAACTGCGCGACGCAGACCAGGACCAACACGAGCCAGCGGTTCGGTTCGGACCTCACGCCGCCACGCTACCTACGAGCGTTCGTCTTGCCGAAGCTCGACGACCGCGGTCGTCAGGTAGACCGTTGGCACGAATCCGAGCTTCGTGTTGACGGCGCGCATCGCGTGGTTGTGCTCGGCGTTCATCGTGCCGACCCGTTCGACGTCTGGACGAGCCTCGCGCACGCGCCGGAGATTCTCGAGCTTCACCGCGTACGCGAGGCCGCGGCCGCGGTGCGACGGGATGACGGCGGTGTCGTCGGTCGTCACGTACGGACACGGCGGTTCTTGCACGCGGACAGCCGTGAACGCCACGACCTCGCCGCCGTCCAGGACGACGGTCGTGTACGGCGGGGTGCCGCGCGCCACCAACGTCGCGTCGTCGTCTCGCTGGCGCTCGATCGTCCACGGGATGTCACCGATCCCGCCCGGCGTCGGGGCGTCGTTCATCGCGTTGCGCGCCGCGACGAACGTCTCCATCAGCTCGTCGGGCACCGGGCCGATCCACGTGCGCAGCTCGAGCCCCACCGGCGGCGCCGGCAGCTCGGCCTCCTGCAGGTCGAGCACCGACTTGACGTCGCGCAGATCGGCGCGCGCACCGACCGCGGCGGCGAACCCGGCGCCTGCTTCCGAGCCGTGGTGGCCGAAGAACGACGGAATCGAGTGCTCACGCGCAGCTCCACACATGACGTCGAACAGGGCGCGCCCGATCCCGCGCCGGCGAAACGCCGGCCGCACGAGGACGTCTCCGATCGCGAAGGTCTCGCTGTGCACCTGCAGCTCGGCCAGCCCCGCGGGCTCGTGATCGGCATGGACGAGCCAGCGCCAACGCAAGCCGGTCCCCGGGTTGCGGTACCGCGCGACGCGCTCGGCGAGCGTGGGCGCAGGCGCCGAGCCGAGCAGCTCTGCCGACGCCTCCGACTCGACGAGGTAGATCTGCTCGAGCACCTCGTCCGGGGCCGTCGAGGCGTCGACCTCGACGATGTCCATTACCTGTGACGGCCGTTGCGGGAGCGTGCGCGGTTCGAGCGATGGATTGCGTCGAACTCTTCGAGGCTGCGGCCGGAGCCGACGGCGACGCAGGTGAGCGGCGACTCGGCGAGATGCACCGGCATGTGCGTCTCGTGGCGCAGGCGCTCGTCGAGATGCTGGAGCAGCGAGCCGCCGCCGGCGAGCACGATGCCGCGGTCCATGATGTCGGCAGCAAGCTCGGGCGGTGTCTTGTCGAGCGTCGACTTGATCGCGTCGATGATCTGGTTGACCGGCTCCTCGAGCGCGTGCCGCACCTCTTCGCTCGAGAGGATGACGGTCTTCGGCAGGCCGGTGAGCATGTCGCGCCCGCGCACCTCCGCCTGCACCTCTTCCTTGAGCGTGTACGCAGAGCCGACCTCGAGCTTGATCTCCTCGGCCGTCTGCTGACCGATCAGCAGCTTGTACTCACGCTTGATGTGATTGATGATCGCCTCGTCCATCTCGTCACCGCCGACACGCAGCGACTGCGACACGACGATTCCGCCGAGTGAGATGACAGCGACCTCGGTGGTACCGCCACCGATGTCGACGATCATGTTCCCGGTGGGTTCCGCGACCGGAAGGCCCGCGCCGATCGCCGCCGCCATCGGCTCCTCGATCAGATACGCCTTGCGTGCGCCGGCGTTCAGCGTTGCCTCTTCGACCGCGCGCTTCTCGACGCCGGTGACGCCCGACGGCACGCACACGACGACGCGCGGATGCGCGAAGCGATGCTGGTGCACCTTCTGAATGAAGTGGCGGAGCATCTGCTCGGTCACGTCGAAGTCGGCGATGACGCCGTCCTTGAGCGGGCGGATGGCGCTGATCGTCCCGGGCGTGCGGCCGAGCATGCGCTTCGCCTCGAGCCCGACGGCGTGCACGTCGCCGGAGCGCTGGTCGATCGCGACTACCGAAGGCTCGGAGAGCACGATCCCGCGCCCGCGCACGTACACGAGCGTGTTCGCGGTGCCGAGATCGACGGCCATGTCGCGGCCGCCGAACCCGGTCAGATAGTTGAAAACGCCCATGAGGAGCCGTCACTCTAGCCGTCGAGCACCGAAGCCAACCAGCGCGTCGCCTCCGCGTGAAGCGGCGGGTTGCTCTCGGGCGTGTAGTAGCCGAGCGCGATCAGCGCTTGCGACACGCACCAGCCCTTGGCGCGGAGCCACGTTGCATCGTCGACGCCGAGGCGCTCACGGAAGCGGTCCCGGTCCTCCGGCGCGAGCAGCTTCCATGCGACCTGCACGTCGACCGCAGGGTCGGCGATTCCCGCTCCGCCCCAGTCGAGCACACCGGTGAGCCTGCCGTCACGCACGAGCACGTTGCGCCGATCGAGGTCTGCGTGGATCCATACGCGCTCGTCCTCCCATTCCGGTGCGTGCAGCGCCTGCTCCCAGAGCTCGAGTGCGCCGGGCGCGCGGACCCGCTGAAGCGCGTCGCGCACGTACTCGTCGCGAAACGCGAGCGGCTTGCTGCGACCGCCCGCCGCCTCCGGGCCGCCGGCCGGGTCGGCTGCCTGGATCTCGGCGACGAGTGACGCGACGTCGTCGACCGGGAGATCGGCTGTCGGGTGCGCGCCGTGCAGCCACGTGTGCACGACCCACTCCCACGGGAAGTCGGCGGTCGGGGCGCCGACGGCGACGAGCCGCGGCACTTCGAACGTGAGCGAGTCGAACGTCGCCAGGATGCGATCCTCGACGTGCCCGCGCTCCGCTCGTCGCGGCAAGCGCACCGAATAGTCGTCGCCGAGCCGGTACACGACGTTCACCGTTCCGTCGCCCGCGCGCTCGAGCGGCAGGTCCGCCCACTGCGGAAACTGCTCGCGCAGCAACGTGCGCACGAGCGCGTCGTCGACGTCGAGCTCGTCGTCGTGGACGCGCATCTAGCGCGGCGGCCCCGCTTCGATGCGTGGCAGGACGTGCGTAGGATCGCCCCAGACGTTCTCGACCCACCACGTGACGCCGGCAGCCTCGTACGCGGCGAGGTCGGCGCCGTCGGAGTAGCCGATGAACGCGACGTCGCGCAGGTCGAGCCCGTCGATCCGCTCGCGTACCTCGTCGGGCGAGAAGCGGTTGCGCTCCTGGTCGGAGCTGTCGGCCAGCCAGCCGTCGTAGCGGGCGGCGCGGCGCCGCGCGCCGGGCGAGTTGCCGCCAACCCAGATCGGCACCGGCCGCAGCGGCAGCGGCGCGAGCGTCAGCCCGTCGACGGTGAAGTGCTCGCCGTGGTGGTCGACGCGCTCGCCGGCGAGCAGCCGTGCGACCACCTCGAGCCCTTCGTCGAGCAGCGCCGCGCGGTGCCGGTCGGACGACGCTTCTCCGAAGGCGTCGAGCTCGGGCGCGATCCCACTGCCCACGCCGAAGATGACGCGGCCGCCGCTCGCGAGCGAGAGCGACGCGATCTGCTGCGCGACCACTTGCGGCCGCCGCCGCGGCAGCGGCGTCACCGCCGTCCCGAGCAGGATCCGCTCCGTCGCGGCTGCACAGGCGCCGAGCGTCACCCACGGGTCGGCCGAAGGCCGGCCGGAAGACGCCCACGCGAGGTGGTCCCAGACGAACAGCGCCTCCCACCCGGCCGCTTCCGCGGCACCGGCCGCGCGCACGGTCTCGCGCGGATCGGCGTAGGCGCCGAGCGTGCAGAGCTGGATCCCGAATCGCATCTACCCGAAGCCGTACACGCCGGCAAAGCGCGTCGCCAGCAGGCGGACGAGCAGCGACCCCGGCAGGCCGACGACGTTGAGGAAATCGCCCTCGACGCGCTCGACGAGCGACGCGCCGAGCCCCTGGATCGCGTACGCGCCTGCGCGCCCCTCCCACTCGCCGGCGGCGACGTAGTGCGCGAGGTCGCGCGGCGTCAGCCGGCGGAACGTGACGTGCGTCGTCTCGTCATGCAGCTCCTCCCACGCCGCCGTGCGCAGACAGAGACCCGAGACGACGTCGTGCGTGCGCCCGGCGAGCGCTTCGAGCATCGCCTCCGCCTCACCGGCGTTCGCGGGCTTGCCGAGCAGCTCGCCGTCGAGCAGCACCTCGGTGTCGACGCCGAGCACCGGACGGTCGCCGCCGGCGACCGAGCGCGCCTTCCCGGCAGCGCGCTCGAGCGGTGAGGTTCCCGGCGTCTCCTCGTAGTCGGGCGCGACGACGTCGAACGGGATCCGCAGCTGCTCGAGGATCGCTCGCCGTTGCGGCGAGGTCGACGCGAGAACTAGGGGCGGTTCAACCGGGCTACCCATAGGTCCTCCGACGGCCACTGTTTCGCCCAGTCGGCGGTGACGAAGGTGTAGAACTCGTGCGTCTCCGAGTCGGCCGGCGCCTGCAGCTCGACGAGGCGCTCGACCTCGAAGCCGTTCGCGCGCAGCAGGTCGATCCATTTCCCGTGCGGCGTGTGGAACTCGATCCCCTCGTCGCCCTGCCACTCCATCCGGTGCAGGCCGAAGAGCGGCCGCTGCAGCTCGGTCGTCGCCGAGCCCTCGTCCTGCGAGCACAGGATCACGAGGTTCGAGTTCGTGAGGAACGCGAGCCGGCCGCCGGGGCGCAGCAGCCGCGCCGCCTCGGGGATCCAGCGGTACGGGTCGACCCAGAGCGACGCGCCGTACTCCGACACGACGAGGTCGGCGCACGCGTCGGGCAGGCCCGTGTCGCCCGCGTCCGCCTCGACGAGCGGGAACTCGATCCCGGTCTGCTCCTGCATCCGCCGTGCGGTCGCGAGCTGCGCGGGCGTGATGTCGACGCCGACCGGCCGGGCGCCGAGCTTTGCGAGCCACGCCGAGAAGTACGCCGTGCCGCAGCCGAGCTCGACGACGTCGAGGCCGGCGACGTCGCCGAGGACGTTCAGCTCCGACTCGGGAACGCCCCAGATGCCCCAGAAGACCTCGTCGAGCGCCCAGTTGGTCTCGGCGTTCTCGTCGGTGTAGTCGGCGTTTGCCCGGGTCCAGTTCGCGGCGTTCCGCGCGGCGTCGCTACGCCAATCAGGCGAGGCCATCCGGGAACCAGATCCCGATCTCGCGCTTCGCCGACTCGGGCGAGTCGGAGCCGTGCACGAGGTTGTTCGGCATCGCGAGCGCGAAGCGGCCGCGCAGCGAGCCGGGCGCCGCCTCGGCGGGATTCGTCGCGCCGATCGTGACCCGGCACGTGGCGATCGCGCCCTCGCCCTCGAGCACAAAGGCGAGCGTCGGCCCGGAGGTGATGAAGTCGACGAGCTCGCCGAAGAACGGCTTCTCCTTGTGCTCGGCGTAGTGCGTCTCTCCGAGCTCGCGGCTCGCGGTCACGAAGCGGGCGGCGCGCAGCTTCAGCCCGCGCCGCTCGAAGGTCGCGAGGATCTCACCGGCGAGGTTGCGCTCGACGGCGTCCGGCTTCGCGAGGATCAGGGTCTGCTCGACGGCCATGCGGCCGCGCAGATTACCCGCTCTGGCGGCGCTGGCGCATCCGCGGGCGCTTCTGCGCTTCCGCGATCGGCACCGGCGTGTCGTCGTGGTCGATCGGGGTCTCGCAGTACGGGCACACCTGCCAGAGCGCCTCGAGCGGGCGGCCGCAGGTGACGCACGCCTGCCGCAGCTTGGTCGTGCAGACCGGGCAGACGAGGTAGTCCTCGTCGACCTCGGCGCGGCAGACCGGGCAGTGGAGGTCGCGGCCGCCGAGCCGCTTCTCCATCGCCTTGATCTCGAGCTCGCGCTCGCGGACGTCCTCGAGATACTCGGGCGGCCGGAACAGCATGTAGATGACCGGGCCGATGAACGGGACGACGCCGACCGCGGTGACGACCCAGACGATCAGCGGATCCTCGACGCGCCGGCGGGCGTCCTTGTAGACCCAGTAGACGGTCGCGATCCAGAAGACGAGCACGAAGAAGATCGCGAGGTTGCGGATCACGTACCACGTCGACGAGTGGAAGAAGTCGTGGACCCCGCCGAAGGTCGAGAAGATCAGCGTCACACCAGCATCCTTCCTATTCCGTAGCCCGCGGCAAACGCGAGCGCGACGAACAGGGCGAGGAGGAACAGAGCGAACAGGAACACGGTGATCCGTTCACGGGCGCGACTCATGGTACGGGGATCTCAGGACGGGTTGGCAAGGTCGGCGAGAAGGTACAGCGATCCGGTCACGAGGACCCGGCTCCCGAGCGTGTGCGCCCGGGTGAGCGCGGCGCGGGGATCGGGGACGGCCTCCACGACTTCGAACCGGGCTCGCCCGAGCTCGGCCACCGTCTCGGCCGGCAGGGCGCGGGGGTTCGCCGACCGGGTAGCGACGAGCGTCCGGCCGGCCCGGGCGAAGCGGTCGAGGAGCGCGGGGGCGTCCTTGTCGCCGAGGATCGAGGCCACGACGACGTAGTCGTGCGGCTCGGGCAGGCGCTCGAGCAGCCAGTCGGCGGCCTCGGGCGTGTGGGCGCCGTCGCGCACCTCGCCGTCCCGGACCTCGAGCCGGCCGGGAAGACTCGCTTCGGCGAGCGGCACGTGCCGACCGAGGAACGCGTCGGCTGCCTCCTGCGCGCCGCCGAGCACGACCTCGCCCCGGACGAGCCCGGCGAACTCGTCGTCCGGCAGGACGACGGTCGCGGCCGCACCGGCGACGGCGAGCTTCTCGGCCGCAATTGCCTCACGCGTGTCGCCGAGCACCTCGGTGTGCTCGAGCCCGACGTTCGTGAGCAGGACGACCCGGGCGTCGATCACGTTCGTCGCGTCGTGCCGGCCGCCGAGCCCCGCTTCGATCACAGCGACCGTCGCGCCCCGTGCGGCGAAGTCGGTGAAGGCGGCGGCGGTCAGGACCTCGAACTGCGTCGCCTGGAGCTCCTCGGCGAACCGGCGGACGCGGGCGATCGCCGTTGCGAACCCCGCCGGATCCGTGTCGAGGCGCTCGTGCCAGCCGGCGACGTGCGGGCTCGTGTAAGCCGGCCCGCCGATCGTGCGCGCGATTCGCCGCGCCGCGGTCGACTTCCCCTTCGTGCCGACGACGTGCACGGCGTCGAACCGCTGCTGCGGGTCGCCGAGCCGTGCCAGGAGCGTGCGCATGCGCTCGGTGCCGAAGCTGTCCACCGGCCACGGCGACAGTGACTCGAGCCAGGCGACGTCGCTCATGCGGAGACGCGGTAGTGGTACGCGTAACGCTCGCCGAAGCCGAAGCGCGCATACAGCGACCGGGCCGGGTGGTTGTCGCGCTCCACCTGGAGCAACGCGCGCTCGCAGCGCCGGCTCCGTCCCCATGCGGCGAGCGCGCCGACGATCGCCGCGCCGAGCCCCTGCCGCCGCGCGGAGGGCACGGTGACCATCGACGTGATTCCGAGCCACGAGCCGACGGCAACCGCGCGGCCGACGGCGACGGAGCCGATGCGCGCGAAAACCGCCTGGCCCGGGCCGCCGGTGAGCAGGGCGCGCGCGGTCGCCTCGTCGTCGAAGCCCCGCGAACCGGCCCAGAGCCCAAGCCACTCGTCGTCGGGCTCGGCCGCAAGCGCGACGCGCCCGTCCGCTTCGACCGCCGGTAACGGCGCGGTCTCGACGCAGACCGGCTGCTGCGGCACGACGTAGCCGCGCGCGGCGAGCGCGTCGTCCAGACCGGCGGGCAGCGAGGCGTCCGTGAGCTGGAAGCGCACCGGCAGCCCGCGTTCGGCGTACCACCGCTCGACGCGGTCGATCTTCTCGTTCAGCGGGAGCCGGCCGGGCTCGTTGGGGAGCACCGAGTTCGCGCGTCCCGTCAGCCCGCGCGCGGACCGGAGCCGCCAGCCGTCGAGCTCGGCGATCTCGGGCGCGACCCAGATCGCCGCGCCGACCTCCTCGAGCGCGCGAATCTCGTCGCCGGTCACGGGTACACGAACCTCAGCGCGCTCGTCTCGCCGTCCTTGAACTGCGCGTAGTTCTCGACCACGCCGTCGCGGCGGAAGCCGGCTCGCTCCGCGACGCGCTGGGAGCGCACGTTCCGCGGGTGCGTGCACAGCACGAGCGGCTGCGCCATCCAGTCGCGCACGAGGATCAGCGCGCGCGTCGCGAGCCCGCGCCCCCACGCATCCGGGAGCAGGAAGTAGCCGACCTCGAAGGGACGCGCATGCGCGGCGAACCAGATGCGACCCACCGGCACGCCGTCGGCGACGATCGCGAACCACGGCGCGCTCGGATCGGGGTCGGCGGAGAAGCCGCCGAACGGCATCCCGAAGTACCGGCCGACCTCGCCGTCGCTGCCCGGTCCGACGCCGACCGCCTCGGCATGCCCGTCCCGCCACGGGCGCAGGAGGAGGTCGCCGTCCCGCAGTTCAACGGCCGAGGGCATCGAGCTCGCGCCGGTAGCGCTCGAGCTTCTCCCGTTCCGCCGCCACGACCTCGCCGGGCGCGTTCGCGACGAACCGCTCGTTCGCCAGCATCTTCTCGGCGCGCTCGACCTCGCCGCGCAGGCGCTCGCGCTCCGCCTCGACGTTGCCGTTCTCACGCTGCGGCGCCCGATCCGGCTTCACGACCGCGTCGAAGATTCGCTTCTCGTCGCCGTCGAGCTGCGGCACGACACCCGACCGGCGGAACACCTGCGCGTACTCCTGCACGCGCGCGAGCGCGTCGGCTTCCGCCTCGTCGCCTGCTTCCGGCCACGGCGCGACGATCAACCTCGACGCGCGCGCCGGCAGATGCGACCAGATCTCCTCGGTGACGTGCGGGAGCGCGGGATGCAGCAGCTCGAGCAGCCACTCGAGGGCGAACGTCGCCGTCGCGCGCACGTCCGCGTCGCCGTCGTACAGCCGTCCCTTCACCGCCTCGAGGTACCAGTCGCAGAAGTCGTCGAACGTGAGGTGGTACAGCTCGTCCATCGCGTGCGCGAAATCGAACTCGTCAATGAGCGACTCGACCCGCCGCTGCGTCTGCGACAGCCGCGCGAGGATCCACCGCTCCTCGAGCGAAGACGGCTTCGCGGCCGGCGCTGCGCCTTCGCATGACGTGACGATCAGCCGCGCCGCATTCCAGAGCTTGTTCGCGAGCTTGCCGCCCTCCTCGATCGCCGAGTACGAGAAGCGCACGTCCTGCGTGAGCGAGTTCTTCATCAACCCGTAGCGCGTCGCATCCGTCCCGTAGCGCTCGATCAGCTCGAGCGGGTCGATGCCGGTGCCGAGCGACTTCGACATGCGCCGCCCGTCGGGCGCGAGCACGGTCGAGTGGATGATCACGTCCGTGAACGGGATCTCGCCCAGCAGCTCGAGACCCGAGAAGATCATCCGGTTCTCCCAGAGGCGGATGATCTCCCGCGCCGTCGTCTGCAGGTGACCGGGATAGAAGTACGCGAGGTCTTCGGTCTCGTCCGGCCAGCCCAGCGTCGCGAACGGCCAGAGCGCGGAGCTGAACCACGTGTCGAGCACGTCGGTCTCGCGCTCGAGCTCGCTCGAGCCGCACTCCGCGCAGGCGGCGGGCTCGGTCTCCGCGACGGTGACGTGCCCGTCCGGGCAGTACCAGACCGGAAGCTGGTGTCCCCACCAGATCTGGCGCGAGATGTTCCAGTCGGGCGCGTGCTCGAGCGAGTCGATCGCGAAGCGGTGCTGGCTCTCCGGGTGGTAGCGCACCTCGCGGCTGCGGAGCGCCTCGAGCGGCCGCTTCTTCAGCTCCTCCATCGAGCACCACCACTGCAGCGAGATCAGCGGCTCGATCCGCGAGTGGCACCGCTCGCAGAACGCCACGCTGTGGCGGTAGTGCTCGCGCTTCTCGAGCAGGTCCCGCTCCTTGCACCAGTCGAGGATCTTCTGCTCGGCCTCCTTCTGCGTGAGGCCTTCGAGCCCGGCGGCGGTCACGAGCCCGTCGGGGCCGATGCAACTCGGCTCGGGCAGGCCGTGGTCGCGGCCGATCTCGAAGTCGGTCGGGTCGTGGGCAGGTGTGATCTTGAGCGCGCCCGTACCGAAGTCGCGCTCGACGCGCTCGTCCGCGATCACCGGCACGCGGTTCTCCGTCCACGGCACGATCACCTCGCGCCCGACGTACTCCGCGTAGCGCGGGTCGTCCGGATGCACGGCGACGGCGACGTCGGCGGGAATCGTCGCCGGACGCACGGTCGCGATCGGGATGTAGCCGTCGCCGTGCGCGAGGGGATAGCGGATGGTCGAGAGCGAGTCGTCGACGTCCTCGTGCTCGAGCTCGAGGTCGGAGAGCGACGTCTCGTGGTGCGGGCACCAGTTGATGATCCGGTTCGCGCGATAGATCCAGCCGCGTTCGTACAGATGCACGAAGAAGCGCATCACCGCGCGCACGTAGTCGTCGTCCATCGTGAAGCGCGTGCGGCGGTAGTCGAGCGACGCGCCCATGCGGCGGAACTGGCTGAGAATCTTGCCGCCGTACTCCTCGAGCCACGCCCAGACCCGCTGTTCGAACGCCTCGCGACCGAGCTCGACGCGCGACGTTCCTTCGGCGACCAGCGCCTTCTCGACCACGTTCTGGGTGGAGATGCCGGCGTGGTCGTAGCCCGGCTGGAAGAGCGCGTTGAACCCCTGCATCCGCTTCAGACGGATGACGGTGTCGCCGATCGCGAGCTGGAGCGCGTGGCCGGTGTGCAGCTCGCCCGTGACGTTGGGCGGCGGATGCGCATCCACGTACGGCGTGCGCGACGGATCGGGGTCGGCGTTGTAGAGGCCCTCGGCCTCCCACGTCTGCTGCCAGCGCTCCTCGACGCCGTGCGGGTCGTACCTCGGTTCCATGCTCCGCCCCTCGCTCATTGGGAGCGCCTCTCGTGGGCCAGATGGGGGCTACGCCGGAACTATGGGTAGGAGTATGCCGAAGATGGCAGGCGCCCGCCACGCACGGCTCGCCGTTCCCCTCGTTCTGCCCGCGGTGGTCGCTGCGCTCGAGCTGATCGGTCTCGACCACGGCTGGACCGCCGCCGTTCCGACCGTCCTGATCGCCGCGCTGCTCGCGCCGTTCGCCCTCCTGACGCACAGGCGGCCGCACCTTCTGCTGCTGGCGCTCTGCATCGCGATCGTCGCCGTGTTCGTCGGGCTCGTCGTGAACCTGGCGATCTATCCGCTCGAGTAGTCCCAGCCCTCAGGCAGCGTGAGCGGCGCGAGATCCGGCGGCGGCCGCCAGCTCTCGAGCCCGGTCGGCCACGGCCGCTCGGCGATGACGCGTTCGCCTTCGGCGCGCAGCGCCACGGCCTCGTCGGGTGCGATGCGCCCGACCTCGATCGCGACCGCGAACTCGTCCTCGTCCTTCCACTGCGGCTCGCCGGTCTCGGCCGGCACCCAGATGTCGAGCACGCCGTCCCGCGTGGTGATCGTCCGCCCCTCGATCACGTGCGCCTCCTCGAGGTTGACGTACCAGCCGAGCACCTCGCCGTGCCGCCGGAAGATCCAGAGCGAATAGAGACGTCCACGGGGGAAGATCATCAGGAGCTCGCTGTCCGTCCACGGCCGAAGCTCCGTCGCGCGCGGGTGGCTCCAGCGCTCCGCGAGCGGCACGTCGCGCAGGCCCCGGCCGTCCGCGAGCACCGGCACGGCGATCGTCGTGCCCTCGGGCAGGAAGCCGACGATGCGCTCGTCCGTCCACTCGACGAGGTGCAGCGGCCGCGCCGCGCGGAAGTGGCCGTCGAGCGCGCGGTAGCGAACGACGAGGGTGTCGCTCAGCGCGAGTGGGCCCAGTCGGAGCTCACGTGGGCGAGCACGGTCGTCAGCAGCTCGAAGCTGTGCATGACGTGCTCGTGGGCGAGCTCGCGCGCGCCGGCGACCGAGCCGGCGGCGAGCGCCTGCTTGATCGCGCGGTGCTCCGCCTGGTTGCGCTCGTAAAGCGCATCGAGCTCGTCGTCGACCGGCGCCCATACCGTCGTGCCGGTGAAGGTGCGCCGCGCCGCCTTGGCGACCGACTCGATGTACGGCAGCTGCGCGGTGCGGTACAGCACGTCGTGGAACGCGTGGTTCGCGCCCATCCAGTCGGCCATCAGCGAGCGCCGCGCGCCGCCGGGATCGTGCGAGCGTACCTCCTTGGTCAGCCGCGTGAACCGCTTCTCGGCGGCGTCGAGCTGCTCGAGCCCTTCGGGCGTGATCTTCCGCGCCGCCTCCTCGGTGATGAGCGCCTCGAGCTCCGCGCGGACGAGGAACGCCTCGCGCAGGTCCTCGTGCGTCAGCGTCCGCACGCGGACGCCGCGGTTCGGCTCGAACGAGACGAGGCTCAGCGCCGCGAGCCGGCGCAGTGCCTCACGCACGGGCGTGCGCGAGACGCCGAAGCGCTCGGAAAGCTGCTCCTGCCGCAGGACGGTGCCGGGCGCGAGCTCGCCGGAGACGATCGCCTCCTCGATCAACCCCGCAATGTCGTCGGCCTTCGTGGATTCAAGCGTCACTGCAGGAGATCGTACGCCGAGAGCGTGAGGAAGTCCTTCAGCGGCACGCTCAGCGCGACGTCGGCGAAGACCTCCTTCGCGGCGTCGGACGCCTCGATCTGCGCAATCTCCTCGCGGACGCGCGCCTCGTCGAAGCGCCCGCTCCGCACCCACGACCAGACCTGGGCACGCGAGATCTCGGCGGTGGCGGCGTCCTCCATCAGGTTGTCGATCGCGGCGGCGCCGACGCCGTGCAGCCACGCGTCGACGTAGCGCACGCCGACACTCACGTTCACGCGCAGGCCCTCGTCGGTGATGTCGCTGCCGGGGACGTCGAAGTCGATCAGCTGCTCCTCGACGACGTGCACGTCGTCACGCTTGCGGTCGACCTGGTTCGGCCGGTCGCCGAGGACGGCGTCGAACTCGGCCAGCGCCGTCGGCACGAGATCGGGGTGGGCGACCCAGGTGCCGTCGAAGCCGTCGCCGGCCTCGCGCCGCTTGTCCTCGCTCACCTTCGCCAAGGCGACCGCGTTCACCTCGGGGTCGCGGCGGGAGGGGATGAACGCCGCCATGCCGCCGATCGCGTGCGCCTCGCGCGCGTGGCACGTCTGCACGAGCAGCTCGGTGTAGTTCCGCATGAACGGCACCGTCATCGTCACCTGCGCACGATCGGGAAGCACCGCCCCCATCTTCTTGATGCAGCTGAAGATGTAGTCCCAGCGGCCGGCATTGAGCGCGCACGAGTGCTCGCGCAGCTCGTAGAGGATCGCGTCCATCTCGAACGCGGCGAGGATCGTCTCGATCAGCACCGTGCACTTGATCGAGCCGTGCGGCAGGCCGAGCTCGTCCTCGGCGATCCGGAACGCGCGCGCCCACAACCGCGCCTCCTCGTGCGACTCGATCTTCGGCAGGTAGAAGTACGGCCCCGTCCCGCGTGCGAGCTGCTCCTCGGCGTTGTTGAAGACGGTCAGCCCGAAGTCGAACAGCGATGCGCTCACCGGCTCGCCGTCGACCTCGTGGTGGCGTTCGACCATGTGCCAGCCGCGGTTGCGGATGACGAGCGTCGCCGTCTCGTCGTTCAGGCGGTAGCTCTTCTCAGGCGTGTCGAGCTCGATCTGGCGGCGCACCGCGTCGTAGACGTTCCGCTGGCCGTCGCGCACGTTGTCCCAGGTCGGCGAGTTCGCGTCCTCGAAGTCCGCCATGAAGACCTTCGCGCCCGAATTGAGCGCGTTGATCATCATCTTGCGCTCGACCGGGCCGGTGATCTCGACGCGCCGGTCCTGCAGGTCGGCCGGCGCCGGCGCGACGGTGAAGTCCTCGGGCGCGCGCACGAACACCGGCGTGCGGCCCTCGCGCTCCTTGCGCGCCGCCAGGAGCCGCAGCCGCTCGGGATTGAGCTCACGGTGGAGGCGGTCGACGAACCCGAGCGCCTCCGCCGCGAGCGGGTCTACGACCTCGTGAATTGCGCCTCCTCGGTCGAGCCGTGGAGCGCGAGCGTGGATGAGTCCTTCGACACCGCCTGCATCACCAGATCGAAGTATCCCGCACCGACCTCGCGCTGGTGGCGCGTGGCCGTGTAGCCGTCCGCCTCGAGCGCGAACTCGCGCTCCTGCAGCTCGACGTACGCGCTCATGCCGTGCTCGCGGTAGCCGCGTGCAAGCTCGAACATGCCGGCGTTCAGCGAGTGGAACCCGGCGAGCGTGATGAACTGGAAGCGGTAGCCCCACTCGCCGAGCTGCTGCTGGAAGCCGGCGATCTGCTCGTCCGACAGCGCCCTCCGCCAGTTGAACGACGGCGAGCAGTTGTACGCGAGCAGCTTGCCCGGGTGCCGCTCGTGAATCGCCTGCGCGAACTCCCTCGCCTCGCCGAGATCGGGCGTGGAGGTCTCGAACCAGAGCACGTCGGCGTACGGCGCGTAGGCGAGCGAGCGGGCGATCGCGGCGTCGAGACCGTCGGTGACGCGGTAGAAGCCCTCGCCTGTGCGCTCGCCGGTGACGAACGGCGCGTCGTACTCGTCGACGTCGCTCGTGAGGAGCGTCGCGCTGAGCGCGTCCGTGCGTGCGACGAGCACCGTCGGAACGCCGAGCACGTCCGCCGCCAGCCGAGCGGCGTTCAGCGTGCGGATGAACTGCGCCGTCGGAACGAGCACCTTGCCGCCGAGGTGACCGCACTTCTTCTCCGCCGCGAGCTGGTCCTCGAAGTGCACGCCCGCTGCACCTGCCTCGATCAGAGCACGCATCAGCTCGTACGCGTTGAGCGCGCCGCCGAAGCCTGCCTCCGCGTCGGCGACGATCGGCGCGAGCCAGTCGGTGCCGTTGCGTCCCTCCGCCCAGTCGATCTGGTCGGCGCGCAGGAGCGCGTTGTTCAGCCGCCTGACGACCTGGGGCACCGAGTTCGCCGGGTAGAGGCTCTGGTCGGGATAGGTCGCGCCGGCGAGGTTCGCGTCGGCGGCGACCTGCCAGCCCGAGAGGTAGATCGCCTGCAGGCCCGCCTTCACCATCTGCACGGCCTGGCCGCCGGTGAGCGCCCCGAGCGCGTTCACGTAGCCGCCGCCGGTCAGGAGCGCCCAGAGCCGCTCGGCGCCGCGGCGCGCGAGCGTGCACTCGGGGACGACCGACCCGCGCAGGCGAACGACGTCCTCCGCCCCGTAGCTGCGCTCGATTCCGGCCCAGCGTTCGCCGCTCCAGACTTCTTGGATCCCATCCAGCACATGCATCTCCGCTCCTTCGCAGGAAAGTGGCTTGAACAGGTGAACATAGCACGTGTTTCGGATCCGAGTTTTGGATATACTTGGATCCAGTCCCCGCGAAGGAGGCACGGCATGAGCGAGATCGTCGAGATCGAGTCCAGTCCCGCGTTCGAGCAGAGCGAGCTCCTCGCGACCCTCGACGAGCGGGGGATCGTGGCCCGCGTCGTCACGAACCGGCGGGAGTCGCTCGAGGCGGCCCTCGTGACTCTGAGCGTCGAAGGCGCGGAGATCGCGCCCCGGCTCTTCGCCGCGCTCGAGGACGCGATCGAACGGCACGGCCGGCCGCTCGTGTGCTCGCCGATCGGCGCCCTCTCCTACTCGATCCATGCACCCGCGGCATGAGCGTCACCGAACAGACGGAAGCAACGCATGAGGAAGCGCCCGAGCGCGACCCCGAGGCCCAGTGGGAACGCGCCGAGTGCACGTGCCCGGACCCGTGCGAGCGGGACCACGAGCTCGACTGAGAGACTACCGGTACTGGCGTGAGACGGTCTCGGCGACGCAGACCGGCTTGTCGCCGCCTTCGCGCTCGACCGTCGCCTTCATCGTCACCTGCGCGCCCCACTCGTGCTCCTCGACGCCGATCACCTCGAAGGTCGCCCGAACGCGCGAGCCGACGGGCACCGGCGCGGGGAACCGCACCTTGTTCACGCCGTAGTTGATGCCCATCTTCCCTTCATGCGGGACGACTTCGGACGACGCGGTCGGCAGCAACGACAAGGTGAGGTAGCCGTGCGCGATCGTCGTCCCAAACGGTCCGTCCTTGGCCCGCTCGGGATCGACGTGAATCCACTGGTGGTCGCCGGTCGCCTCGGCGAACTGGTCGATGCGGGACTGGAGGATCTCGACCCAGCTCGAAGGACCGAAGGTGTCGCCGACTTCCACGCGGCGATCTTACGCTGATTCGGCGGCCGGCTCTTCGGGCTCGGAGTCGGCACCCGCGCTCGTGACGAGCGTCGGCTTGAGGCCCTTTTCGATCGTCTCCTTGGTGATCACGCACTTGGAGACGTCCTTGCGCGACGGCAGCTCGAACATCACGTCGAGCAGCGCGTTCTCGATGATCGAGCGAAGGCCGCGGGCACCGGTCTCGCGCTCGAGCGCCTTGTCGGCGATCGACCACAGCGCGTCGTCGGTGAAGACGAGGTCGATGTCGTCGTAGTTGAAGAAGCGCTGGTACTGCTTCGTGAGCGCGTTCTTCGGCTCGGTCAGGATCTGCACGAGGTCGTCGCGCTTCAGCTGGTGCACGGCCGACAGCACCGGCAGGCGTCCGATGAACTCGGGGATCAGGCCGAAGTTGAGCAGGTCCTCCGGCATGACGTCGGCGAGCAACTCGGCGCTCTCGGCGTCGCGCTTCGACGAGATCTCGCGCCCGAAGCCGACGGCGTTCTTGCCGATGCGCTTGGCGATGATCTTGTCGAGGCCGGCGAACGCACCGCCGCAGATGAACAGGATGTTCGTCGTGTCGATCGACAGGAACTCCTGGTGCGGATGCTTGCGGCCGCCCTGCGGCGGCACCGAGGCGACCGTTCCCTCGAGGATCTTCAGCAGTGCCTGCTGGACGCCCTCACCGGAGACGTCGCGCGTGATCGACGGGTTGTCCGCCTTGCGCGCGATCTTGTCGACCTCGTCGATGTAGATGATCCCGGTCTCGGCCTTCTTGATGTCGAAGTCGGCGGCCTGGATCAACTTCAGGAGGATGTTCTCGACGTCCTCGCCGACGTAGCCGGCTTCGGTGAGCGCGGTCGCGTCGGCGATCGCGAACGGGACGTTGAGGATGCGCGCAAGCGTCTGCGCGAGGTGGGTCTTACCGCAGCCGGTCGGCCCGAGCAGCAGGATGTTCGACTTCTGCAGCTCGACGTCGCCGTCCTCGGTGCCCATCTGGACGCGCTTGTAGTGGTTGTAGACGGCGACCGACAGCGTGCGCTTCGCCTCTTCCTGCGACACGACGTAGTCGTTCAGCGCGCCGTAGATCTCCATCGGGCGCGGCAGGTTGTCGAGGTCGAGCGAGCTCGGGGTGGTCAGCTCCTCGTCGATGATCTCGTTGCAGAGATCGATGCACTCGTCGCAGATATAGACGCCCGGGCCGGCGATGAGCTTCTTGACCTGGCGCTGCGACTTGCCGCAGAAGCTGCAGAGAAGCTGCTCGTTACCTTCGCTTGCGCGCGCCATCCCAGACTCCTTTTACCCCGATTTCAGCGAAACGGCTAGGGCCGATTCGTTAAGCGGCCTCAGCCCGCGCCTGGTCGCGATGGGTGATGACCGTGTCGATGATCCCGTAGTCCACGGCTTCCTGCGGGCTCAAGAAGAAGTCCCTCTCCATGTCGCGCGAAATCTCTTCCTGGGTCTTGCCGGTGTGGTTGGTGTAGATCTCCTCCAGGCGCCGCTTGAGGCCGATCACCTCGCGTGCCTGGATCTCGATGTCGGTGCCCTGGCCCTGGAAGCCGCCGGACACCTGGTGGATCAGAATCCGTGAGTTCGGCAGGGACATGCGCTTCCCTTTCGCGCCGCCGGCGAGAAGCAGCGAGCCCATGCTCATCGCGATCCCGACGCAGATCGTCTGGATGTCCGGCTTGACGAACTGCATCGTGTCGTAGATCGCGAGACCTGCGTACACGGACCCACCGGGCGAGTTGATGTAGAGCGAGATGTCCTTGTCGGGATCCTCCGACTCGAGGTGCAGGAGCTGCGCGATGATCAGGTTCGCGATCTGATCGTCGACGGGGGTGCCGAGAAAGACGATGCGCTCGGCGAGCAGGCGGGAGTAGATGTCGAAGGCGCGCTCGCCGCGCGAGGTCTGTTCGACCACCATGGGAATCAACGGGCTCATCTGATGCTCAGCTCCTTCACGTGCCGGGGGTCCAGAGTTTCGGGGTCTCGGCCGGTTGCTCCTTCTCCGGCGTCCAGATCGATTCGCGTGCTTCGTGCAGCTCGGGCGCGATCGGCTTCACCTCGGCGGCGATCCGGTCGAGTGCGCGCTTCAAGCGGATGTCGTCGCGAACGCGGTCTGCCCCGCCCTGCGCGACGAACTCTTCGATGTCATCGTCATTCTCGCCCGCGTTTCGCAATTCCTCGCGGATCTCGTCGTCCGTGACCTCGATTCCGAGCTTGTCGGCGACCGCCTCGAGCACGAGCTCGCGTGAGACGGAGAGCGACGCCTCGGCCCGCAGCCGCTGCTCGAGCACCTCGGGCGACTGGCCCGTGAGCTGCAGGTAGCTGTTCGCGTCGATGCCGCGCGCCTGCAGGCTGCGGGCGAGCCCGTTCAAGAGCTCGCGGGTGCGCTGCTCGACGAGCGGGCCGACGGCGACGTAGCCGGTCGCCTGGACGAGCGCGTCGATCGCGGCGGCCCGGAAGGCGCCCTCGATCTCGTCGTCGATCTGCGCGCGGAGCCTCTGCTCGGTGTCGGCGCGCAGGTCAGCGAGCGTGTCGAACTCGGTCGCCGCCTTCGCGAGCTCGTCGTCGAGCGGCGGCAGGACGCGCTCCTTCAGCTCCTTCAGCTCGACCGTCGCCTTGCGGTGCGTGCCGTCCGCGAGCTCGTAGGCGATGTCGCGGCTCTCGCCGGGCGAAAGGCCGCGCAGGCCGTTCTCGATCTCCTCGACGAGCCGTTCGGAGCCGAGCTCGACGATGTAGTCGCGCTGCGCGGTGCCGTCCTCTGCGATCAGGTCGACGACGGCGACGTCCCCGTCCTGCGCCGGACGGCTGTCGACGTCGACCAGCTCGGCGACCGTGCGCTGCAGCAGCTCGAGCTCGGCCTGCAGCGCCTCCTCCGGCACGTCGACTTCGGCCTTCGGCACCTCGAGCGTCGACCAGTCGGCCGGCTCCGGCCTCGGCTGCACCTCGACGGTTGCCGAGAAGCTCCAGTCGTCCTTGTCGTTGTCCGGGAGCTCGTAGTCGTAGTCCGGCATCGCGATCGGATTGACGCGCGCGCGGGCGGCGGCGTTCCAGAACCAGCCGCCGATGTGACTCTCGACCGCCTCGGCGTAGATGCGCTCCTTGCCGATGCGCTGCACGAGGAGCGGCATCGGCACCTTGCCGCGGCGGAAGCCCGGGATGCGGACGCTCGCAGCGAGGTCGGAGGCGGCGTGCTCGACCGCGTGATGCACCTCGCGCGCAGGCACGTCGACGGTCAGCTTGACCTTGTTCTCCGGGAGCTCCTCGACCTGGGCGGACATCGTCGGGGCATTGAACCAGGTATGTACCTTGCGGGGCCGTGGACGTTGCCAGCGCCATTCGCGCCCGCCGGACGCACAAGCAGTACGGCCCAGAGCCGGTCGACGCGGCGGTCGTCCGCGAGCTTGCGGAGCTGGCGCGGTTCGCCCCGAACCACAAGCTGACGAACCCGTGGCGGTTCCGCCTCCTCGGCCCGGAGACGCGTGCCCGGATCGAGGAGATCGTCGGCGAGAACGAGACGCTGAAGCTCCGCCGCGCACCGACGCTCGTGCTCGTCACGGCGGTGCTGTCCGAGGACCCGGTGCTCGCCGAGGAGGACCTGCTCGCTGCCGGCTGCGCCGCCTACGTGATGCTGCTGGGTGCGACCGGGCGCGGGCTCGCGTCGTACTGGCGCTCGCCGCACTGCTTCCGCGAGGAACCTGTCCGCGCGTTGCTCGGGCTCGCGGACAACGAGACGCTGGTCGCGCTCGTGCATCTCGGCCCGCCGGCGAGCGACCCGCCCGGCAAGGAGCGCGCGCCGCTCGACGACGTGTTCAGCGCCCTGCCCTAGCTTCGACGATTCGCTTGAGCGAGACGAGGTCAGCCGCGACCGCAGCGGCGTCCCGTTCGAACTCGGCGTCGGTCATTCCTTCCTGCCGCCGAAGCGTGAACACGACCTCGCACGCGTCGCCGTCCGCGATCACACGCAGCGGGTTGTAGACGACTTCACCCGACGGAAGCGTTACGTCGTGGTCGAGGACGCCGAAGTCGTTCGGCGGCGCGAAGACGAGCCCGACTCGGCCCATCCCGCTCTCGACGAACCAATCGTCGCCGATTCGTTCGACCGCGGTCCCGAGCCCGGGCGCCCAGTCCGGCAGGTGCGCAGGATCGGACGCGTAGTCGTAAACGGCCGCGGCCGGAGCGTCGATCCACTCCGCGATGTGCCTCGATTCGCGTTGCACAGTGCGGGCGGAGGGACTCGAACCCCCACGGGCCGAAGCCCACCAGGACCTAAACCTGGCGCGTATGAGCCAATTTCGCCACGCCCGCGCGTTTCGCTACAGCGTACGCGGCCTACCCGTGGACGTGCACCCACGGCATCCAGGCCGCGGGCGGTGGAAGCATGTAGCCGGCGTGCGTCCCGTTCGGGACGACGAGCCGCCAGCGGCCCGGCCGCGGCAGGGTCACGACCGCGCGCCAGGTGTAGGTGCCCGTGCGGACGAGCTTCGCCGCGAAGCCGTCGCGCGGGAGGTTCGCCGCGGGCCTCGTCGGGTAGCCCTCGACCGCGCTGACGACGCTCTGCCAGCCCTTCCCGGGCGCGACTGCAACCAGCCGCAGCCAGTCGTTCGCCGGCACGGCGTAGCCGGTGTGGACATAGACGGTGAACGACTCACCCGCGGCCGGCGTCGAGTCGCCGAGCCGCACGGTGATGTTCCCCTTCGCCTGTGCGGCCGGCGCGGCGAGCGCCGCGGCGAGGATCGCGAACCCGAGGAGCCTCACGAAGGAGATACGTGCGCGGGCGATCGCAGGTCCCTCACGGATGCTCCCAGACGACAGCCGCGCCGGTGTCGGAGAGCTCGACGGTCTCGCCCGGAACGCAGCCGAGCTTCTCGGCCACGCGGCGCGAGGCGATGTTCTCCGGAGCGATCACCGAGATCAGCCTCCCGATCCCGAGATCGTTCCGCGCCCAGTCGCGGACCGCGCGCGCGCCCTCGGTCGCATAGCCGTTCCCCCAGTAGGTTCGGGCGAGCGCCCAGCCGAGCTCCGGCTGCGCGTGCTCGCCGGCCTCACTCGTGGACGTGATCGTCCAGTTGCTCGTGTCCCAGACGTTCAGGCCGATCCGGCCGAGGAGCGCGCCGTCGTCGCGGCGGACGGCGACGAGCGTTCCGAACCCGCCGTTCCGCTCCCAGCGGTCGAGCCAGCGGTTGACGACGAACTCCAGGTCGAGCGGCCCGTCGTGCACGCCGCCGATGAACCTCATCGCCTCCGGGTCGGAGTACAGCAGGACGAGCCCGGGCGCGTCCTCGACCCGCGGCGTGCGCAGCACCAGCCGATCGGTCTCGATCTGGAGCAATGGCCCCGGTAGGAATCGAACCTACGCACGGAGCTTCGAAGGCTCCCGCTCTGTCCTCTGAGCTACGGGGCCGAGCAGACTGAAGCCTAGCGAGGGTGGCGAACGGGACTCGAACCCGCGACCACCGGGACCACAACCCGGGGCTCTACCAACTGAGCTACCGCCACCGTGCGGCGTTCATCGTAGCGGCGTCGAATCGAGCCCTTCGCGCAGCTCGACGAGCGAGTCGAAGACGGCGACCGCGCCGTGGTCTCGCAGCTCCTGCTCCGACCAGCCGCCGGTGATCACGCAGACGGTCTCGAGCCCGGCCTTCGCGGCCGCCTCGATGTCCCAGCGCGAGTCGCCGACCATCACCGCGTCTTGCGTCCCCGCCTTCTCGAGCGCGGCGAGGATCACATCCGGATGCGGTTTCGTGCGCTCCACGTCGTCGGCCGTCGTCCAGTCGTCGACGATGTCGCGCACCTCGAGCTCGTCGAGGAAGTGATCGAGGTCGTCCTGGTTCGACGACGACGCGAGCACGACCGTGTGCCCGCGTCGCTTCAGCTCGACGATCAGATCGTGCGCGCCTTCGAGCGGCACGCACTCGTCGCGCAGCTTCTTGAACTCCTCCTTCGACGCGTCGCGCAGCGAGTCGCCGAGCCGCTGCTCGACGTCGTCACCCGCGACCGCTTTCACGAACTGGTCACCGCCCATGCCGATGTGGCGGTGGACCCGCCACATCGGCACGACGAGGTCGTGACGGCGAAACGCGCGGTACCACGCGAACGCGTGCTGGTAGTTCGCGTCGACGAGCGTGCCGTCGAGATCGAGCAGCGCCGCGCGGCTCAGCGCGCCGCCTCGGTCTTCTCGCGCTGCTCGCTGTGCTTCCCCTCGCAGAACTCCTCGATCATCTTCTTGTTGAACGCAGGGATGTCGTCCGGCTTGCGGCTCGTGACGAGGCCCTGGTCGACGACGACCTCTTCATCGACCCAGTTGCCGCCGGCGTTGCGGATGTCGGTCTGGAGCGTCGGCCACGACGTCACCTTGCGGCCTTTCACCACACCCGCTTCCACGAGCACCCACGGCCCGTGGCAGATCGCCGCGACCGGCTTGCCGGACTCGAAGAAGTCACGCACGAACGACACGACGTTCTCGTCGCCGCGCAGCTGGTCGGGGTTGCCGACGCCGCCGGGGATCAGCAGCGCGTCGTACTCGGAGGCGTCGACTTCCTCGATCGCCTTGTCGACCTTGATCTTGTCGGCCGGGTCGAAGTGGTTGAACCCCTGGATCTCACCCGGCTTCAACGAGATGAGGTGCGTCTCGGCGCCGGCCTCCTCGAGTGCCTTGCGCGGCTCCTCGAGCTCGACCTGCTCGACCATGTCCGCCGCGATGATCGCGACCGTCTTGCCCTGCAGCTTCTTGTCGGCCATTCGTTCCTCCTCGGTCGTGTCTCGAGAAGAAGATGGCCGTCTCGGGCGCGGGGGAAACGCGGCATGCGCCCGGGAGGATTCGAACCCCCGACCAACGGCTTAGAAGGCCGCCGCTCTTCCACTGAGCTACGGGCGCGCGCGAAACACGCTAGCGCGCCTGGGGGCTAGTGCCGGACGCCGAAGTCCGTCGTGATGATCGTGACCGGCATCCCCTTGTAGGTGCCGCCGGCCGCGTCGAAGTGGATCGCCGAGATGCCGATCTCGCGCCAGCGCGCCGCCAGGATGTTCGCGCGATGCTCGGGCGAGTTCATCCAGAGCTGCAGCGCAGCGGGTGCGTTCACGTCGGGCGACGACCAGAGGAGGTTCTCGCCGACCGACCAGTAGCCGTAGCTCGCCTCCGGGTACCAGTGCTCGATCCGCTTCCAGAAGAGCGTCCCGTCGGCGGAGGCGTGCTCGAAGTAGCCGTCGGTGCCCATCTCCTCGGTGTGCTGCGTCGCCGAGGCGGTCAGGGCCGCGCTCAGCTTGAGCGGGACGAGGCCGTGGGCGACGCGGATCGCGTTCAGCTGCTGCAGCACGCCCTCGTCGAGCGCGGCCAGCGTTCCCTGCGGCTGGGCGCTTGCGGGCGTCCCGACCGGGGCGACGACGACCGCCAGACCCAAGGCGGCGACCAGAGCAACGAACGTCCTCAGCACCCGACAAGAATCGGCCGTCACAAGCGGAGCTACATGGGCCGTTTGGAGGATCTTTACGGCCTGAAAGACCTACTCCTCCGCGGCCGCCTGGGGCACGACGAGACCGCGGCGGGCGGCGAGCTGGTCGCGGATCACCACCTGGAGCGCGCCGGCCACGGGGATCGCTGCGAGGGCGCCGAGAATCCCGGCGAGCTCCGCCCCGACGAGCACCGAGACGAGGACGGCGAGCGGCGAGAGCTGCACGGTCCGGCCGTAGATCACCGGCTGCAGCAGATGGTTCTCGAGCTGCTGGTAGACGACGAAGAAGACGAGCACCACGACCCCCGCCGGAACGGAGTGCAGGAACGCGACGAGGCAGACGATCACGCCGGCGACGGTGGCCCCGGCGAGCGGGATCAGGTCGAGCACCGCGACGAGCAGGCCGAGCGCGGCCGCGTACGGCACGCCCATGATCACGAGCACGATCGTGTTGCCGGCGCCGGCGATCAGGCTGATCAGGATGTTCCCGGTGACGTAGCCGCCGACGGTGCGGTAGATGTCGTGACCGACCCGGCGCCAGCGGGCCTGCGACCGCTCGGGCATCAAGCCGTACAGGCGCTCGATCCAGTCCCTGCCCTCGAGCAGCATGAAGAACGTCAGGAAGACGATCGTGATCGTCGCGGCGATGATCGAGATGACGCTCTTCGTGATCGTGAGCGCCGCGCCCGACAGGCCGAGCACCTTCCTCGCGCCGCCGTTCTGGACCTGCGTGCGGACCTTCTCGACGACGTGGTACTTGCGCTCGAGAAAGCCGAGCCGGCCGCGGCCGTGCGTCAGGTCGTGCACGTAGTTCGGGAGCGCGTCGACGAACCCGTTCACCTCGTGGACGAGCCGCGGCACGAACGTCGCGCCGACCGCGACGGCGACGATCAGGACGATCAGGTACGCCACCGCGATCGCGAGCCCACGACCGAGACCGGTGCGGCGCTGAATCAGCCCGACCAGCGGGTCGAGCGCGAGCGCGAGGAACAGCGCGATCACCATCCACGCGATCACGTGCCGAGCGATCCAGATGACCTCGAGCGTGATCGCGACGACGAGCAGGATCCCGAGGATGCGCAGGATCGTGCGTGCGCGCAGGTCGACGACCCGATCGATCACCGCACGAGCATCGTCCGCGCACCGGACGTTGTACGGTGCGCATGGTGAGCCTGCGCAACACCCCAGCGGTCGAGCATGCGTCCCTGCCGAACGGCGGCACGGTCACCGTGTGGGTCGGCGTCCCCGAGGACTCCTATATCGACCATTCGCAGGTCACGAACGTCGATCTGCAGCTGCACGAGGGGAACGGCGTCGTCGCCTCGATCACGACGTCGCTCAGCCCGGACGAGGAAGACGAGGCGCACGAGCTGGCTCGGCGGGTCAAGGCGGCAATCGAAGCCGGCGACGTCGGCCTGCACGCCGGCGACCTCGAGCGCTTCGCCTAGCCAGGCTCTCTAAAGCAGCTCGCGGTCGAGCCAGTCGAGCGTGACGGCGAGCTGGCGGCGCTGCAGGTCGCGCACGGTCGGCGCGGTCTCCGGCGGCGGTAGCCCGACGACGGCCGCCCACACGCCCGCGACGAGCGCGACGAGGTCGCCGGCGCCGCCGACGATCTCCCACGGCGGCGGGCCACCTTCCGTCGTCACGCTGGGCGCCCACGCGACCAGGTCGAGTCGCGAGTCGGCGAGGGCGCACCAGTTCCAGTCGACGAGGATCGCGTGGCCGCCGCGGAAGCAGATGTTGTCGCTGCGCACGTCGAGGTGGCAGAGATCGTCGCCGTCGCCGGGTGAGCGTGCGATCGCCTCGTCGACGCGCGGAAGCGTGCGCTCGAGCCAGTCCGCATCTCGGAGCCCGACGGAGAGAAACGGGGCGGGATCGGCTGCGACCGCCTGCCAGCGGTCCCAGAAGTCGGCGTGCGCGACACGGCCGCGCGGCGTGTTCGGGGGAGGCGTGCTGACGGCGATCGCCGCGACCGCGTCGAGCACCGCCGCGACGCGCCCGTCGTCCCAGCGCACCGACCAGTCGGCGTCGCTCAGGTCCTCGATCGCGAGCAGGACCCGCTCACCGTCGTCGTCGAAGCCCTCCAGGCGCGGCAGGAACGGCCCTGTGAGCGCCGAGTACACCTCGTGCTCCCGGCGCAGCCACTCGGCGAGGTTCGGCGCCGCCGCCGACTTGACGAACACGCTGCGGCCGTCCGCCAGGTCGACGGCGAACCGGTCGGCGGTCGAGTAGCCGCCGGAGCGCGGCGTGTAGCGCACCGGCGTCGCGCCGACCGCGCGCTCGATCGGCTCGTCGAGCTCGTGCATCGCGTCATCGTGGCAAGACTTAGGGACGGCTTAGCGAAGAATGGTCAGATGAGGTCGATGCTGAACCGCGGAGCAGGGGCTGCGCTTGCCGTCGTGCTGATCGCGACCGTCGGCGCGCGGGGCGCCGGCGCGGCCGCCGGCCCGTCCGCGACGGCCGGCCCGACCGTGAGCGGGACGCTGCAGGTCGGGAAGAAGCTCACCGCGCTCAGCGGCACGTGGAGCGGCACGGGCGCGGTCACCTACACGTACCAGTGGTACCGCTGCGACCAGAACGCGGCTCACTGCAGCTCGATCCACGGCTCGACGAAGTCGACGTACACCGAGGTCGCCAAGGACGTCGGGCACTCGCTTGCGCTGACGGTGACTGCGAAGGACTCGAGCGGCGCGACGCCCGCGTACGCCCCCGTCACCGGTCTCGTCACCGCGGCGAGCACGAAGCTCGTGGCGACGGCGCAACCCGCGCTGGCCGGTGATCCGATCGTGGGAACGGCGATCGACATCCAGGCGCCGGCCTGGTCGGCGACGCCCGCCACGACGACGTACGCCTGGCTGCGTTGCAATGCGAACGGCCGCGCCTGCGCGCCGATCGCCGGCCAGACGTCGGCGAGCTACACGCTGACGACCGCCGATCTCTCGTTCACGGTCATGGCGGCGGTGACGGCGACGCTCGGCACGCAGAAGTCGACCGTGCTCTCCCTCCGGAGCGACGTCGTCCGCCAAGCACCGGGTCCGGTGCTGAGCACGGGACCGACCGTCACCGGGCTGCTGCAGCAGGGCAAGAAGCTCACCGCCTCCCCCGGCACGTGGACGTCGGGCGGGACGATCACGTACGCCTACCAGTGGTACCGCTGCGATCCGAACGGCGCGCACTGCAGCTCGATCCACGGAGCGACGAAAGCCACCTACACCGCAGTCGCGAAGGACGTCGGCCAGTCGCTCGGGCTCACCGTGCGTGCGACGGACTCCACCGGGACGAACCCCGCCTACGCGGCGATTGCGGGCCTGATCGCCGCGCCGACCTCGGCGCTCGTCGCCACCGGGCAGACCGGGCTCGCCGGCAACCCCGCCGTCGGCACCGCGCTCACCGCCCAGGCTCCGCTGTGGTCGACGACGCCAAGCTCGACGTCGTACGCGTGGCTGCGCTGCAACGGGAACGGCCGCGCGTGCGTCACGATCGCCCGGCAGACGACCGGCAGCTACACGCTCACGTCCGGCGACGTCGGCCACACGATCATCGCGGCGGTCACGGGGACGTCTGGCACTGCGAAGCAGACCGCGCTGAGCTTGCCTTCCGCGCTCGTGCACACCTAGAGAAAAGAGCGGGTGGCGGGAATCGAACCCGCGTAAGTAGCTTGGAAGGCTACGGCTCTACCATTGAGCTACACCCGCGACGCCCGACTAGCGTAGCCGCGGTGCTCCTCGCGCACACGCACTCTCCGTACGCCTGGCAGGCGGACGTCGATACGACCGTCGTCATCCCCGCGCTCGGACTGCTCTACCTGTTTCTCGTCGGCCGCTTCGGCGCGCCGCGCAACCGCATCGTCTGCTTCGCCTGCTCGCTCGTGCTGCTCGCGATCGCGTTCTGGACGCCGCTGCACCACCTCGGCCTGCACTACCTGCTGACCGCGCATCTCCTCCAGAACGTGATTCTGGCCGAGTGGGCGCCGCTCTTCGCCGTGCTCGGCATCTCACGCTCGATGGCCGAGGCTGCCGCACGCTTCCGCGTCTTCCGGATCGCAACCCACCCGGCCGTCGCGCTGCCGGTCTGGCTCGTCGACTACTTCGCGTGGCATGTCCCGCTGATCTACGACACCGCGCTCCACCATCAGGAGTGGCTGATCCACATCGAGCACGCGTGCTACTTCGGCACAGGCCTGCTCTTCTGGTGGCCGGTCGTGCACGACGTTCCGCGCCGGTTGCCCTCCGGCGCGCGCGCCGCGTACGCGTTCGCCGCGTTCGTGCTCGCGTCGCCGCTCGGGCTGCTGCTGGCGCTTCTGCCGAAAGCGGTCTACCCGTTCTACGTGCACGCGCGCCCGCGCATCTGGGGCCTCAGCCCGCTCGCCGACCAGGAGATCGCCGGCGTCACGATGGCGAGCGAGCAGGCGATCGTGCTCTTCGCCGTGTTCCTCTTCTGGTTCCGCCGCTTCCTCGAAGAAGAAAGCTGACGCTACTTCTCGAGGCAGCCCGTGACCGTCGCGATGTCGGCGTCGCTCGGATGCGCGTGCCAGAGCATCACCGCGTTGTTCTGCGGCCGGAGCACGTCCGCGAGGCCGACCTTCTGAGCATGGAACTGCTCGTACGCCGCCTCGAGGTTCGCCGCGTCCTTCAGCGTGAGCCCGAACGAGACGGTGACGAAGTTGTCGGCGAGGTGCGCGCGGAACGCACCGCCTGTCGCCGAGTTGGCGACGAAGTCCTGCGCGTTCGTCACCGGCCCCACCTTCACGCCCTTCTTGACGAGGCAGGCGCTCGTGGCCTGCTTCGTGTAGAGGGGTGTCGACGTGCTGCCGCAGGCCGCAAGCATGAGCACGAGTGCAGCGAGGGGGGCGACACGCTTCACGGCGCGTCAGTGTACGGGCCGCCCCGGCTCGACGGGCCGGACTATCGTTGGCGGCCATGCCTGACGCCGATGCCCGCCTCGAGCGCTACGCCGAGCTGACCGTCCGGGTCGGTCTGAACCTGCAACCGGGCCAGGTGCTCGCTCTCCAGGCACTGCTCGAGCACGCACCGCTCGCGCGCGCGATCACGCGCGCCGCCTACGCGGCCGGCGCCGCCTACGTGGACGTCCTCTACGGCGACCAGCACGTCAGGAAGGCTCACATCGAGCTCGCCGACGGCGACCGCCTCGGCTTTTCGCCGCCGTGGCTCGTGGAGCGCTTCAAGCAGCTCGGCGAGACCGGCGGGGCCCTCTGCGCGATCACCGGCGATCCCGAGCCCGAGCTCCTCGCCTCGCTCGACGGCGAGCGGGTCGCCAGGTCGCGCATGCGCGAGGTGAACGAGGCGTCCCTCGAGCTCACCGACGGCCTCTGCAACTGGACGATCGTCGCGTTCCCGAACGAAGGGTGGGCGCGAACGGTCTTCGGCGAGCCCGACGTCGAACGGCTCTGGGATGCCGTTGCGCACGCCGTGCGGCTCGACGCGCCGGACCCCGTCGCCGCCTGGCGCGAGCACCTCGCCCGGCTCGTCGAGCGCGCCCGGCTGCTGAACGAGCGGCGGTTCGACCATCTGCGGTATCGCGGGCCCGGCACCGACCTCACCGTCGGGCTGCATCCGGACGGCGAGTGGCAGGCGGCCGACGACGAGTCGAACGGCATCAAGCACGTCGCGAACATGCCGACGGAAGAGGTGTTCACCGCCCCGGATGCACGGCGCGTCGACGGCACCGTCCGCTCGACGCTGCCCCTGCAGATGCAGGGGACGATGGTGCGCGGTCTCGAGATCCGGTTCGAAGGCGGACGCGCGGTCGAGATCCACGCCGAGACCGGCGAGGACTTCATCCGTACGCACGCCGCGACCGATGACGGCGCCGCGCGGCTCGGCGAGGTCGCGCTCGTCGACGGGAGCTCCGCAGTCGGCGAGACGGGGCTCGTCTTCTACCAGACGCTGTTCGACGAGAACGCGTCCTCGCACATCGCGCTCGGTGCGGCGATCGTCCAGGCGGTGCCGTCCGCCGGCAAGATCGCTCCCGAGGAGCGGCACGAGCGCGGCGTCAACCACTCGTCGATCCACACGGACTTCATGATCGGCTCGGACGAGCTCGAGATCGACGGCGTCAGCGCGTCGGGCGAGGCGGTGCCGATCCTGCGCGGCGGCGACTGGATCCTCAGCTAGTCGCGAGTCGGGACGGTCGGATTCGAACCGACGGCTTCCGCCTCCCAAAGGCGGCGCTCTGACCAGGCTGAGCTACGTCCCGCGACGATCTCCGTCTTCAAGTGTAGGGCTGATCGCGGAGAG
>Ga0070741_10000638_pt1 | contig 120935 bp, 109 predicted proteins | sample Coa_R1_4_FD_66440 | JGI IMG/M metagenome (GOLD analysis project Ga0070741, IMG submission 66440) | Surface soil microbial communities from Centralia Pennsylvania, which are recovering from an underground coalmine fire - Coalmine... | ecosystem: Environmental > Terrestrial > Soil >... | reverse complement strand
GCTGATTCGCAAGGTGCTGTCACACACGGTCTGTGTCTTTCTCAACTTACGACTTAACCGTCCGCCACTCGACCTTGACGGGTTGCTGATGGGTTGACTAAAACAAGTCGCACATTAGGTGACTATTTATGTCGGTAACTAACCCGGCCGCATACGAGAAGCCCGCCTGGATGAGAAAGCTGGCCGTGCGGCGACTGACTGAGGCGTCCCGCGGCTCAGCACTGGCGCTGCTCTCCGGGGACCAGCAGCGCGGCATCCACCTCTACAGTCTGATCAAAGACAACGGATTCTCTCACCCCACCAACCGCGGCGTCTTCTACGGCTGCTTTGCAGGCGGCGAGCTGGTCGGCGTGGCGCTGCTCGGCCACTCGATCCTGCTCTACGCGCTGCCCGGGTATGAAGAGACCGCGTTCAGCGAGTTCGCCCGGGTGGCGAATAAGATCCGCGCCAAAGGCCATGTCATCTTCGGCCCGCGCGCTTGGGTCGAGTCCTTCTTCAATCATCTGTCGCAGCACGGGAGGGAGACGAGGCTGATGAGCGAGCATCGGTGGTACGTCTGCGAGCAGGCGAAGCTGCCGCTGGAGCGGTTGCAACTGAGCCGAGCCAATTACGAGCAGCTTGACGCCCTGATGGAGGCGCACGCCGAGATGTTCATCGAGTCGAGCGGGGTTGACCCGCGGCTGACCGACCCGGAAGGTTTCCGCCGCCGCAGCGCCGAGCGCATCGAGCGCAAACGCACCTGGGTCAAACTGGAAGACGGCCGGGTGGTCTTCAAGGTCGAGATCGTGAGCGAGACGGAGGAGGCGGTCTACCTTGAGGGCGTCTGGACGCACCCCGATTACCGCGGGCGCGGGGTTGCGACGAGTTGCCTGAACGAGATCACCTGCCGCCTGCTGAAAAAGAAGAAGGCGGTCTGCCTGAGCGTCGAGCCTGAAGAAGAGGCTGCCCGTCGCGTCTACGAACGGGTCGGCTTCCTTCACACGGAGGATTACGAGGCGCGCTATCTCAAATCAATTGATTAAGGGTGCTACAGACCGGGAGCAGCCGGTTGAATGTTGAGGGTTGATAGGATGAAACAGATGGAGCATTACATCAGGATCTGGCATCAGGAAAAGGAATTGATTGTTTTTGAGAGCGTTGCCCGGAGATTCAAACTGTCTGACGGGCAGCAACTGCCGCCCGATCAATTCCTGCCTTTACTGGAGGCGAACATGGCGCACGCGATTGCGATCTGCCAGCTTAATCGGGCGATTGAGAGCGTGTTTGCTGCGGAGTCGGCGCCCTGAACCACCAGACGATGGCTGCCCCTCTTTGATATATTGCGGACAAGTAATAAAGGATCCCACCCAAACCATCCTGCTTTTTGTCCGATAATTCGATTGAACCTTCCCCTGGCACCACCCGCGTAACAATCGAAACGGGTTTCAGCAACAGGAAAGAGAGTTCAACTGAACCCCCCGATAATCCCTTCGGCGGACGAGGGGGCGACCGGTAACAAATCCGGGCGGGAGAGCAGTGTGCAATGCGCGACATCAGTCTGGAAGAAGTCCTGAAGGCCGCCTGCCGGCAGGCGCAAATCAAAACAAATACGAACATCACTCTGATCATCGGGGGTGGGAAAAATTATGACGACTGGCAATTACGAGCGGTCATTGACGGACCCGTTCAAGGGTTCTATCTGCGGCATTATGACCAGTCGCACAATCGCTACACCGTGAGGCCGGAGCCGGCTCCGGCCTCAGGGATGAACTATAACGAACTCCATGTGCGCTCGTACACGCGACAGATTCTGGACTGGATGGAGGAGATCAAAAGGAGAATCGCCGCAGGAGATGATGACGAGAGTCGCGTGCGACGAGCCGCCTAGAGTCCGGACAAGTAAAGTCACACATGAAGTCTATTGACATCCTGCATCGGCGAAACCATTCCTGTCCCTTTCACACATGCTGACGGAGGGCCACACCGGAGGCGGGAGTGGAGTACCGCGCTGGTCGTCGCGCCCTCCTTCTCCCAATAATTCACACTCAGGGCGAGTCCGGCGATGACTCGCCTTTCTTGTCTCAGAAATACCCTTTTGCCTTCGATAGCGGAACTGAAAACGGAACCTGAGCGGAACCGCTGTTGCGTGATTAGGTGTAAATCCCTGAGTTAAAGAGGTTTGTGGTGAGGTTGGATGACGGAGAGCGAGGGATTCGAACCCCCAAGTCCTTTCGGACGCCGGTTTTCAAGACCGGTGCAATAGCCATTCTGCCAGCTCTCCGCAAGTGGCCTGAACCGGGCGAAATCCTAGCACGGAGCCGGCCGATTGCAAAGTACCTGACCCCGGGGGCGCATCAGTGCATCCAGGTTGCGGCGCTGCTCTTTCGGTATTAGTATTCGCGTGTCTTATCGCAGTCGAACTGCATCAGTGATTCAGGAAAAGCTCCACACATGCCCGGACGGTTTCTGCTGCCGTTTCTCGCCTGCCCGGCGTCAGGCAGATGATTGAAACCGGGCGACTACAGGCTTCATCAAAGGTGGGAATCAGCCGCCTGCTCCGAAGGGGTACGAGGTTCGTGAAAACTGAAGTCCTGAAAGGCGTGATGATCGGAGCCGGATATTTTGCGGCCCATCAGGCCGAAGCGTGGCAGCGGATGCCGGGCGTCGAACTTGCCGCCGTCGCTGACTTGCAGCCGGGCAGGGCAGAGCAGTTCGCCGCGCGCTGGCGGATTGCGCGCGGCTATACGGCGGCCGAAGAGATGCTCGAGCGTGAGCGGCCGGATTTCGTGGACATCGTGACCCGGCCCCCGTCGCACCTCGCGCTCGTGCGCGCGGCGGCTGAACGTGGCATCCACATCATCTGTCAGAAGCCGATGGCTCCGACCCGGGAAGAATGTATGGAGATGGTGCGGGTCGCGGCGGCGAAAGATGTGAGGCTCATGATTCACGAGAACTGGCGGTGGCAGCCCTGGTTTCGCGAGGTCAAAAGGCTGCTCGAACTCGGGCTGTTCGGCCAGCCGTTTTACGCCGGCTACGTGATGCGCAACGGGGACGGGCGCGGCGCCGAGCCTTACCCGGCGCAGCCTTACTTCCGCGAAATGGGGCGGCTGCTGATTGATGAAATGGTGGTTCACTTCCTCGACACGTTTCGTTTTCTGCTCGGTGAAATCAATTCGATTTACTGCCGGCTCAGACGCCTCAACCCGGTGATCAAAGGCGAAGACTGTGCGCTCGCGCAGCTTGAGTTCGCGAGCGGCGCCCAGGGTCTGATTGATGCCAATCGCTTTTCGGGCCGCGCGTTCCCCGGCGGCACCTTCGGCGATTTCACGCTCGAAGGCGAACGCGCGCGGATCAGGGCGACGCCGGAAGGTGAATTGTGGCTGACCGAGTACGGGAGGGACGAGGTCGCCCACGAATTCGTCATTTCGACCCGGGGCTACAAAGGCGACAGCGTCAGGGCGGCGCAGGGGCATTATCTTTCGTGCCTGCGTTCGGGCACGCGTTGCGAGAGCGAAGGCGAGGAGTATCTGAAAACAGTCGCCGCCGTCCATGCCTGTTACGCTTCGGCGGAGACGGGACAGGTTGTTTCTCTTGTTTAGAGTTGCGCGCTGACTGATCAAAGACTGCCGATCAAAATCGGCCGCAGAGAGGGCCGCCGCCGCTATATTTTCAAAGGAGCCAGTATGTCACCAATCACACGACGGACATTCATTCAATCATTCACCGCCGCCGTCGCCGCGCCCGCCATCATCAGGGCGCGCGGGACGACGAAACGGTTGCCCATTGCGGTCTCAACGCTCGGCTGCCCGAAGTGGGACTGGAAGACGATCCTCAGTAACGTCTCGCAGTCGGGCTTCGCCGCGATGGAACTGCGCGGGATCCTCGATCAGATGGATCTGCCCAAAGTCCCCGAGTTCACAGGCGGCAGGCTGAAATCGAGTATGAAAGACCTGAGCGCAGTGGGCCTGAAGATTTCCGACCTCGGCGCGTCGGCGCAGATGCACGAGCCCGATCCGGCGAAGCGCGCGAAGCAGATGGATGAGGCAAAGCGATTCATTGACCTGGCTTACCAGATGAAATCGCCTTACGTGCGCGTCTTCCCCAATCAGCTGGTCAAGGGCGAAGAGCGCAGGGTTACAATCGAGCGCATCATCTCCGGCCTGCGCGAACTGGGCGAATACGCCAAAGGCACGGGCGTGACGGTGATCGTCGAGTCGCATGGCGAGTTCACGAATTCGCCACTGCTGCTCGAGATTCTGAAAGGCGCGGCGATGCCGAGCGTCGCCTTCCTCTGGGACGCGCACCACACCTGCGTCGCCGGCGAGAAACCGGAAGAGACTTACAAACAGCTCGGCAAATATGTGCGTCACACCCACCTGAAGGATTCGGTTCCCGCCGGCCCCGCCGGGAAAGAACGTCGCTACGTGCTGACCGGAACCGGTGAAGTGCCGGTGAAGGAGACAGTGCGCGTGCTGGCGACCAATGGCTACAAGGGGTATTACTGCTACGAGTGGGAGAAGCGGTGGCACCCTGAGATCGAAGAACCCGAAGTCGCCTTCCCGCATTACGCGAAGGTGATGAAGGAGTATCTGGCGGAGTTCGGGGTGAGGGCGTAAGCGAGGTGACACAGATTTTCGGCCCGTGCGAAGCGTTGGGCATTCAACTTAACCACAGACCGCGGTCTGCCGAAGCACCTGAGGAGAAGATGTGATGAAGAAAGACCAGATCACGCGCCGCGAATTTATCGAGCAGACGTCATTGACCGTGGCTTCGGCCACCGCCCTGCCCGCGCTGCTTTCAGAGACAGCCGAAGCGGCGGACAAGGCGAAGCTGCCACAGCGCCCGCTCGGGCGGACGGGGGTGAAAGTCCCGATTCTCGCCTTCGGCTGCGGCAGCCGCTTTCTGATGTACAAGGACGAAGACGAGGCCATCAGGATTCTCAACCACGTGATTGATTCGGGCATCACCTACCTCGACACCGCCTGGGCCTACGGTAACGGGCAGAGCGAGACGCGCGTCGGGATGGTGATGAAAACCCGCCGCAGGGAGGTCTTTCTGGCGACCAAGATCAACGAACGCGCCCGGACCTATGATGGCGTGATGCGTGAAGCCGAGCAGAGCCTCAAGCGGTTGCAGACGGATCACGTTGACCTGCTGCACCTCCACAGCCTGAAGCAGGCGGACGATCTGGCGCTGATCGAATCGAAGGACGGCGCGCTCAAGGCCCTGTATCAGTTGCGCGAACAGAAAGTCTGCCGCTTCATCGGCATGTCCAGCCACACCGACGGCGCGACGATGGCGAAGGCCATCGAACACAACGACCTCAACTGCGTGCAGATGGCGATGAACCCGGCGCGCGCGAATCAGTTTGAGGAGCTGGCGCTCCCGGCGGCGAACAGGAAAAACCTTGGCGTGATCCTGATGAAGGTCACGGCGCAGGACAAGCTGGTCGGCGACGGACTCGGCAAGGCGAGCATTGACGCGCTGCTGCATTACGCCCTGAGCCTGCCCGTCTCCGCCGCCGTCATCGGGATGCCGAAGCCGGAATTCATTGACCATAACATCGCCACCGCCCGCGCCTTCAAGCCGATGGGCGCGGACGAAATGGACAAGCTGCGCACACAGGTCGCCTCGACGCGCGTCGGTCTGGAGCGGTTCTTCATGCACCACCGCGACGGCAGCCGCGCGTGATTTCACCCCCGGGAGACTTTTTCATGTGGCAGCCCCGCGCAACGGACGTCCGGTGGGAGTGGATCGGCGAAGCATGGAAGCTGTTCGCCGCCCAGGCGATGACGTGGAGTCTGATGATGGTGATCTTTGTGATCGCCATCATCATCCCCTTCCTGCCGATCGTCTTCACTCTGAGCGCGGCGGGAATATTCGCGTCAGACTGGCAGCGCGGTGACTGGGGGGCTTTGCTCGCCGGGCTGGGGCTCACGCTCCTGCTGCTGGTGGCGGCCGTGATAGTGATCATCCCGTTGTCGGTATGGTTAATGGGCGGGCTTTACCGGGCGGCGATCAGGCAACTGCGCGGCGAGGCGATTTCGCCCGGCGACATCTTTTCCGGGGGCGATTGTTTCGCGCGCCTGCTGGGCGCCGTGCTGCTCCTGCTCCTCGCCCGCATCGTGGTGAGTGCAATCATCGGCATCCCGAGCCGGATCCTTCACCAGCTCGGCCCGCTGACTTCGCTGCTCAGTTCCGTGGCCGGGATGGTGATTACGGGGCTGACATTTTACACCGGCCCGCTGATCGTCGGCGCCCGGGCGGGCGTCATCGAGGCGATCAGCGCGAGCGTCGAGGCTACAAAAGCGCACCTGCCGATGTATACGCTCTTCGCCCTCGTCGTCGGCATCCTGAGTTACATCGGGCTCGTTGCGTGCTGCGTCGGCATCGTTGTTACCGGGCCGCTCTATTTTCTCATCACTGCGGTCGCGTACCGTGATGCCTTCGGGCTCCCGGGCGCGCAACGGGCAGGGCAACTCCGCGACCCGTACGCGCCGCCACCCCCGCCGCCGAATTACGGGGCGGCGCCGCGGACAAAATTCTGTCACAACTGTGGGGCGGAAGCGCCAGCGGTCTCCAGCTTCTGCCCGCGCTGCGGCAGCACATTGCCCGCATAACTGATCCGCTGATGTGGGGACAAGCTGCCGGCTTGTCGCTCGCTCGGCGAAGCACCATTGACCTGCAAAGAGACGATTAACGTAAGCGAGCGACAAGCCGGCAGCTTGTCGGACAAACTCACAGGAGGCTGATGATGCAACAACGGGTTTCACCGCAAGTGCGCTGGGAGTGGATTGGCGAGGGGTGGAAGATGTTTACCGACCAGTGGCTGACCTGGGTGCTGATGCAACTGGTTTTTTTCCTGATCGTGTCGGTCGTGATGGCGCCATTCCTGCTGATCATCTTTGCCGTGGCCAGCAGCATGTCTGACAGCGGCGGGGGTACGGCCATCATTATCCTGCTTTATCCGGTGATGTATCTGGCGATCATTCTCGTATCAACCTGGCTGTTGTCGGGGTTATACGGGGCGGCCTTCAGGCAGTTGCGTGGCGGACAGCTGGCGATTGGCGATCTGTTTTCCGGCACACCGTACTTCCTGCGAGTCCTGGGCGCCAGCCTGCTGATGGGCATTATGATCGGCATCGGAGGCGCCTTGTGTGTTATTCCGGGATTGATCGTCGCCGGGCTCGTGTTTTTCACCATCCCGCTGGTTGTCGAAGGCAATCAGGGACCGATTGATGCGATCCGCAACAGCATTGAGCTGACGAAGCAGGAATGGCTGATGTTTGCAGTCTTCGCCTTTGTTCTGGGACTTCTCGCTCAGGCTGGCGCCATTCTTTGTGGCGTCGGGGCGCTGGCGACGTTCCCGCTGCTCTTCCTGACTCACGCGGTTGCTTATCGCGACTGCGTCGGCGTCTCCGGCGCACGCGGCTTCACGCCGGCAATGCCGCCGCCGCCACCGCAGTATGGCGCGCAGCCGCAGTACGGCGTCTCCCAGCAGCCGCCACCACAGTACGGCGCGCCTCAGCCTCCATCGCCGCAGTATGGAGCGCCCCAGCCGCCTCCGCCGCAGAATTACGGCATGCCCCCGCAATCTTACGGCGCGCCCCAACCCCCACCGCCGCAGCCGCCACAAGCAAATCAGCCGAGGTCCTGCCCGAACTGCCGGGCGCAGGTGTCACCGACCTCGAAATTCTGCCCGCACTGCGGGACGGTGATGGGCCAGTAGGCGACGGCGACGGGGTGAATAAAGATTGAGCGTTGAGGGCTCCAGTCGAAGCCGGTCACTTCTTCGACTGGAGCCCTCATTATTGAAGGCCGCCACCCTCCTGCCTCCGTCCGCATCCCGACCGTCAGATCGCCGGGGCGCATATTTATGCTCTGCCTGAGCAGGAAAGAGTGAGGTAGGATGTGAGTCGGTCGGCAGTATGTTGGAGAACAGGAGGACCCGGGGAACGTTCTTCGGGAAACGTTATGGAACCTGCAACCGGAACAATCCATGTCGCCATCGTCGAAGACGACCGCTCACTGCGCGAGGGCCTGGGCCTGCTTATCAGCGCCACGCCCGGGTTTCGCTGCCCGCGCACTTACGGCTCGGTGGAAGAGGCTTTGCGCGGCATCGGTGGCGAAGTGCCGGACGTCCTGCTGCTCGACATTCACCTGCCGGGGATGCTCGGCTCCGAAGGCACCAAAGTATTCCGCGAGAAGTTTCCGACCATGCAGGTGCTGATGCTCACGGTTTACGCCGAGCAGGATAAGGTCTTCGAATCCATCTGCAACGGCGCCTGCGGCTACCTGCTCAAGAAGACTCCGCCGGCGAAACTGCTCGAATCAATCCGCGAAGCTTACGAGGGCGGCGCGCCCATGTCGCCGGAGATTGCCCGCAAGGTCGTCACGCTGTTCCAGAAAACCGCGGCGCCCGAAAGGATTGATGAACAGCTGACGCCGCAGGAAGTGCGCCTGCTCCAGATGCTCGCCGAAGGTCACAGTTATCAGAGCGCCGCCGGCCAGCTCAACATCAGCATCAACACCGTCCGCAATTACATTCGGAGCATTTACGAAAAGCTCCACGTCCATTCCAAGAATGAGGCCGTCAGCAAAGCCCTGCGCAGTCGGATCATTTCATAGCCCTGGTGAAGGGCGTTCACGATGCGGGACCGGGGATTCGACAAGAGACATTGGCAGTAGAACCATCTCGCTCTCCGTATTAAACGCGAACTGGTCGTCGTTCCGGATCAGGAAGCCTCCAACTGCCCCCTTCACGTCCGTCAGTCTGAAATCCCCGGGTTTTTTCAGCAACTGTGGGTCAAAGGCCGTGATCGTGATCCCGGTCTGATCAGGGTTATCAGCCATACTCCTTATGAAGAGTGATGAATCATACTGTGGGCGAGCCAGCGACGGCTCGCCTTTTATCACAAGCGCGGGCAGTGATCTCACTCCCTTCGGACGCAATCCGATCAGCCGCACACGGCGCCTGCCTCACGTTAGTCCCTTCGCCCGCGAATAGCTGCTTCTTCGGCTGCGAGCAGCGGTCGTAAAACCAGCGCGCGCCCGTCTCATCGCCGAAGCCGACCCGCACAATATCTCAGTGCCGTCAGCCATCAGTCTACGGCACCCTCAGCACAGGCCCCGAATGGCGCGTTGCCAGCGGCGAAGGCAGCCCGGCGATGTGGATATAGCCCAGCAGCCAGAGCAGCAGGACGACCCCCAGGATCGCCAGGAGAATGTTCGACCTCCCGCCCCACAGGGGATAGCGGCGGTAGCGGGTGGTATAGGCCGGGTAGTACCGGGGGCCGCCCCAGCTGAAGAGCCAGACCGCGAACACAATTATGAGTAGGAGTATCAGCATGTCTCCTCCTTTATCCAGTTCCTGATAACCAGAAAGCAAATCCTGTTCCACCCTCGGGGCGGCTGGTCAGCAATGGCTCGCCTTCTGGTTTTCATGAAACCGAATCAGATTTTCATAAGCCGGTGGCCACCAGCGGTCAGCTTTCAGGTCTTTCCCGCTTCCCATTCCCGCAATCTCAGGTTATTGCATTGATCGGATTCCGGCAGGGGGAGAGATGCCCGCTGACGACTGACCGCTCTCTTCAAAAAAACGCACAGATATGCTCTGCCCGCCGGGTCGGAAACAATCTATTCTCACCGCGCATTCGACGAAGCAGTAATGGACAACCTCATCTCAGGAGCAACCGGAGCCACGGTAATGTCACAAGCATCAACTTCTCTGCTGTTTCCCCCGTTTCACATCCCGGCCAATGTGGATCTGCTGTACCGCGACAAGGCGATTGTCTCGCTCGAACGGCGGGCCGTGCAGGTGCTGCGCTACCTCGCGGAAAATCACGAGCGCGTGGTGACCCGGGAGGAATTGCTCGAAGCCGTCTGGCCCGACACTTTCACGACCGACGGCGTCCTGAAGCGGGCCATCTCGCAGGCGCGGCGGGCGCTGGGCGACGCGGCCGAGGAATCACGTTACATCGAAACCTATCACGGGCGCGGCTACCGCTTCATCGCCCCCGTCACCCGGGGCCCGGCGGCTGCGGCCGGCAATAACTCAGTTGACGGAAATGAGGCAAAGCAGGGGATGCCGGCCGGGGCTTTTGCTCCTGCGATGCAAAGCCAGCCTGCCGCCCCGGGACGCGCGCTCGAAGTCATTGTCACCGGAGTCCCCGATTACAACCAGATGGTTGGGCGCGAAGCGGAACTCGCCATGTTGCAGGGCGAATACCACCACACGCTCGAAGGCCACGGCCACCCGGTGCTGCTGATCGGCGAACCCGGCATCGGCAAGACGCAGCTGGCGCGCGAATTCGGGCGCTGGGTGCGCGAGCAGGGCGCGCTGTGTCTGTCGGCGCGGTTCTTCGATTATCAGGCCAGTCGCCTCGCCCCATACGAAGTCCTGCTCGATCTGCTGCGGACTGCGCTGTGCGGGGGGAAAGAGAAGAGCGAGGCGTGCGATCTGCGCGTGCTGGCCATGACGCAGCTCGGCGTGATGCTGCCGGAGGAATTGTTCGTTGATGCGAGAGTCATGGCCGAAACGCGCGCCACGGGGACGACCGGGCCGCTCGCGACCGGTTCGCTCGCGTGGCGGCGCGAAACCGGCCCGCTCTCCAGCAGCACTTCGCGCGCGATTGTCCCGATCAGCCAGTGCTTCATCCGCGTCAGCCGGGATCGCCCGCTCGTCCTCGTCCTCGATGATTTACAGTGGGCCGATGAAGCGAGCCGTGATTGTGTCGGCTATCTGATGCGCACGCTGCAGAGCGAGCCGCTGATGATCGTCGGACTCGCGCGCGCCGAAGCCGCGACTGATCGCGATCACCCGCTGGCCGACTGGCTGAAGAAGCAGGCGAGTTACCGCAGCTACACCAGCCTCGCGCTCAGGCCGCTGGATGAAGTGTCATGCCGCGCCGCGATTGAGGCTGCGCTGGGTGAGAAGGTCGGCAATCTGCAAATCCCGCCGCAGGACTTGCAGACGCTGCACCGCGTGACCGGCGGCAATCCTTACTTCCTGACCGAAATGCTGCGCCTGCTCGTGGCCGAAGGCGTAATCACCTTTGCGCAATCGTCATGGCACTGGCACGGCATTAAAGACCTGCACCTGCCCGACACGATTGTGATGGCTGCGCAGGCCCAGCTGGATCGCCTGTCAGAGGAAGTGCGTGGGATGGCCGAATGCGCGGCGGTGCTGGGCGATGAATTCCGCGTGGCAACGCTGGCGCAAATGACCGGGCAGGGTGAAGGGGAAATTGAGCGATTACTTTATGAAGGCGTGCGGCGCGGCGTCCTGTCTGAACGCGGGGTTTCGGCCGGCAACGACGGGCGCTTTTATCACACGATCCTGCGGCATGTACTTTACGACGACCTGCCGGTACGCCGGCGCAAACGGCTGCACTTGCAGGCCGCGCAGGCCATCGAAACAGTTTATGCCGCCGAAGCCGAGCGCGTCGCCGACGCACTCAGCGCACATTACGAAGCCGCCGGCGACGTGTCACGCACCTTCGAGTGGAGCATGCGCGCCTGGGAGGCCGCCAGCAGCCGCTGGCACTGGAGTGAAGCTATGTCCTGTATTGAACGCGCCAACCGCGCCGCCGAGGAACTCAGTCGTGCTGGCGAAAACCAGCTCGCCCCCGTTGACCGCCTGCGGCTGCTGTTCGGCGTCGGCGAAACTTATTACGCCGTCGGCAGGCTGAAGGAATCCGAGGCCGCCTACGGCGAAGCTGTCGCGCTCGCGAATGCGCTCAATGATCGTGGCGCCCTCGCCGTCGCGCTCCTGCAGCAGGGCCAGACGCGCATGGGTCTGAGTACGTATCGCGAGGCCGGGATTTCGACCGAGCAGGCGCTGGAACTTTACCGCCAGATGAACGACCAGGAGGGCGTCGCGCTCACGCTGATTCAGCTGGGCGGCATCCAGGTGCGGCTCGGCCATTACGAGGAGGCGGCCCGGCTGGCCGAACAATCGCTCGAAGGCATCGCGCTCAACAGCCAGATCGCGGCCATCGCCTTCGGCCTGCTCGGCTGGGCGCGCGCGTTGCAGGGCCATTACACCGAAGGCGTGCCGCTGCTCGAACGCGCCGTGGATTACATGGGCAACATCGGTGACGTGCAGCGGCGCGCGCTGCTGCTGCGCCGCCGGCACTGGGCCGACCTGAGTCGCGGCCGTTACGAAACCGCCATCAGCCTTGCGCTGCGCGCCCGCAATGACTTCCACAGTGTGGGCGACGCCCGCGGCGTGGCGCAGATGGAGATGGGCCTCGGGCAGGCGCGCGTCGCGCAGGGGCTTTATGACGAAGGCGCCGAAATGCTTGAGCGCGCCCGCGCGAGCGCCCACGCGATTGGCGACATCCACCTCGAATCCGAGGCGATGTGGCTGCTGGGCCGCGCTTACTGTGAATCGCGCCGCGCCGAACTGGCTGCCTCGTTACTGGAAGAATCGCTCGGCCTGGTTCGCGAAGTCGGTGACCGCGACGATGAATTCCGCGTCCTGACCGACCTCGCGCGTCTGAAAATCGCCGAACAGAATTACCAGACCGCTTTGCAACTGACTACCGAGGCCGTGGTGATTGCCACGGAGTTGAAAAATCGCGACGGCCTCGGCGTCGCATTGATCGAGCAGGCTCGCGCGCTCGCCGGATCGGGGCGACCGCGACAGGGGCTGGAAGCCATTGGGCGCGCAATCGAGCTGCTTGACGAGTCTGAATCAGGCGAACGCTGGCGCGCATACCGTGCGCTGGCTGAAGTGCTGGAAGCGGCCGGCAAAGAGAAGCCGGCGCAGAATCGCGCGCTGGAAGCATTGCGCCGTTGTGTCGCGCTGCTCGATGAAATTCGCAATCAGCCGGAAGAAGACGATGCCGCGCGCCGCTTGGCCATCACGCGCGCCCGCCGCGCCCCGGCGCGCGACCTGCATGCGATGTTGCTGAAGTGTCGGCTGGTGGAAGAAGCAAGCTTGATAGCGCAGGCGTGGTTTTTGAATGAAACGACGACTGACAGGGATTCAGTGAGAGGATAACGAAGTCTGTCCGCGCTCATCCTGATTCTCCTGTCAGGCAGCGGCTTCCGGACTTACCCGCTGTCTGTCAGAGGTGCTTGACGATTGGCAGGGTGTCGGACAGAATGAGCCTCGAAATTGCGCGCCCGTAGCTCAGTTGGATAGAGCGGCAGACTTCGGATCTGTAGGCCGGGTGTTCGAGTCACCCCGGGCGCGCCAGTACTATAAAAAAACGCGGCGGGCAGGTTTGCTTCCTGCCACGCCGCGTTTTTTGTCTGGCTTCCTGCTTCGGGTTCTTACGCCGTCGCCGGATTCCCTCCGGTGATCGGCGGCAGAATCGGCTTCAGCACCGGTTCCTTGTCCGCGGGCTTGCCGGTATTGTCAGGCGTCGTGTTGGGTGACGAGCTGTCGTCATCGAGCGGCAGTCCGGCGACCACGCGGCGGATCTGAATCGCGTCGAGCGTTTCGCGCACGAGGAGTTCCTGAGCCAGACGCTCAAGGGCGTCGCGATTTTCCAGAATGATCCGGCGCGCTCGCTCGTACTGTTCCATGACGATACGCTTGACTTCCTGATCAATCTTGATCGCGGTGTCCTCACTGTAATCCTGATGCTGCGCGATCTCGCGGCCGAGGAAAATCTGCTCTTCCTTCTTGCCGAAAGTCAGCGGACCCAGGGATGACATCCCGAACTCGCACACCATCCGGCGGGCCAGTTCGGTGGCGCGCTCGATGTCGTTCGAGGCGCCGGTCGTGATCCTGCTCAGGAAAATCTCCTCGGCCAGCCGCCCGCCCATCAGGATCGCGATTGAACCCTGAATATATTCGAGCGAGTGGGTGTAGCGGTCGCCTTCCGGCAACTGCTGCGTCAGGCCGAGCGCCATGCCGCGCGGAATGATCGTGACCTTGTGAACCGGGTCGGCATTCGGAACCTTGAGACCGACGACAGTATGCCCCGCTTCGTGGTAAGCGGTGGTCTTCTTCTCATCATCGGACATCACGGCCGATTTGCGCTCCGACCCCATCAGTACCTTGTCCTTCGCCCACTCGAAATCGTTCATCGCCACAACCTTCTTGTTGTAACGAGCCGCGTTGAGTGCCGCCTCGTTGACGAGGTTGGCGAGGTCGGCGCCGGTGAAACCGGGCGTGCCGCGCGCGATCACGGAGATATCAACATCCTCGCCGAGCGGAATCTTGCGCGTGTGGACGGACAGAATCCCTTCGCGGCCTTTCACGTCGGGGCGGTTGACGACCACGCGGCGGTCAAAGCGACCGGGCCGCAGCAGCGCCGGGTCGAGTACGTCGGGTCGGTTGGTCGAAGCGACGAGGATCACGCCGTCATTCGATTCAAAGCCGTCCATCTCGACCAGCAGCTGGTTGAGCGTCTGCTCGCGCTCGTCGTGACCGCCGCCGAGCCCGGCCCCGCGATGACGGCCGACCGCGTCAATTTCGTCAATGAAGATGATGCACGGCGCGTTCTTCTTGCCCTGTTCGAACAGGTCGCGCACGCGCGAGGCGCCGACGCCGACGAACATTTCGACGAAGTCAGAACCCGAAATTGAGAAGAACGGCACGTTGGCCTCGCCCGCAATCGCGCGCGCGAGCAGTGTCTTGCCGGTGCCGGGCGGGCCCATCATCAGCACGCCTTTCGGGATGCGCCCGCCGAGCTTCTGGAACTTCTGCGGCTCCTTCAGGAATTCGATGATCTCCTGAAGCTCTTCCTTCGCTTCCTCAACGCCCGCCACGTCCTTGAAGGTCACGCGCTTCTGCTGGTTGGAGAGCAGCTTGGCGCGGCTCTTGCCAAATGAAAGGGCCTTATTGCCGCCCGACTGCATCTGGCGAACCATAAAGATCCAGAAGGCAAGAATCAGCAGCAGCGGCGCGTAAGTGGCAAACACGGTGATCCACATCCCGGTCGTGGATGACGGATCCATCTTGACCTCGACGCCGCTCTTGTTCAGCTCCTTTGCAACTTCGCTGACTACAGTGTCACCAAGGAGGTTGGCTTTGTAGCGTTGGTTGTTCTTCAGTTCGCCATAGACTTTACCCGGTTCAATAGTCGCGGTCTTCACCTCTCCGTCCGCGGCTTTCTTCATTAATGTGGAGTAGGCTAACTCCGTGTCCGGTGTCTTGCTGGCATTGTGGAAAGTGTACCAGAGCAGTAACGCGCCGCCCGCGATCACCACCCAGAAAAGCAATTGTCTGACTGTCGAATTCAATGTCGTGTACCTCCGTTAAAAACAACTCCGGGCATTCTACCCCATTTCAGGGAACTTCGCTTGAGTTTTTACTCACTCTCAGCTGTTTCTGCCGTGAAAAAAACATAAACGCCGGCCCCGGAAACCCGGTTGCAGGTTTGTTGATCCCCAACTCCGTTGAGTGATTCAGCCATCAGGCTCATGGATTTGCCTGAGGATGCTGGCGACCAGTAATCCGGGCGTTTTTCAGGCATGCAGGTTCTGTGAAAATAAAAAACTCAGGGTGGTCGCAGCGAATAAACCGGAAGTCCGGGGTGTCACCGGTTTTAGTTTTATTCCCCATCAAGATGAATCAATGACTTACAATAAGTCAGCTTCAAAAATCCGTCTGAAGTATTGTATACAGACACCTTGGGTTTGTTCTGATTCACAGTAGGGCGTTCAGGTCAACCCGGTTTCCTGTGGCAGCAGCCTGACTGGGGAGGTTGGCTAGACGGACAAGCCGGCAATTGAATCCGCCCGCGCCGGAAGGGGGAAGGGTTGTGGAAGTCTTTCAGCAGTGGCTTGGAAAGATCAAAGGGTTACTCGATTTCCCGCTGCTCAGACTGGGCGAAACATCCATCACGCTGTGGACGTTGCTTTATTTCATCCTCCTCCTGCTGCTGCTCTTTTACTCCGCCGGGAAGCTCAGGAGCTGGCTGGTCGAGAAGCTGCTCATCAGGAGCCGGCTCGACATCGGCGCGCGGCAGGCGGTGGGCTCAATCACGCGCTACCTCTTCCTGCTCGTCGGCCTTCTCATCATCCTCCAGACCGTCGGCATCAACCTGACGACGCTCAACGTGATCGCGGGCGCGGTGGGCATCGGCATCGGCTTCGGGCTGCAGAACGTCGCCAGCAATTTCATCAGCGGCCTGATCATCCTTTTCGAGCGCCCGATCAAGATCGGCGACCGGATCGAAGTCGGCAACGTCGAAGGCGACGTCATCGCAATCGGCGCGCGCAGCACGACCGTGCTGACCAACGACAACATCACGATCATCGTCCCCAATTCCAGATTCATTACCGAGTTGATTATCAACTGGAAATACAGGGACGAAAAGGTGCGTCTCAGGGTGCCGGTGAGCGTGGCTTACGGCAGCGACGCGAGGCTGGTGGAAAAACTGTTGCTGCAGGTGGCGAAGGAAGACCCTGACGTCCTCGATGAGCCCGCCCCGGCGGTTCGTTTCATCGGGTTCGGCGAGAGCGGCCTGAAATTTGAACTGCGCCCGTGGACGACCAGTCTGGTACACCGCAAGGGGAAGCTCATCAGCGCGCTCAACTTTGCGATCTATGCCGCCTTCAGTGAACACAAGATCGAAATGCCGTACCCGCAGCGCGACCTCCACATCCGCGACGGCGTGATCGAAGTCCGCCACCTTCAGGACTCCGCCTGAATTATCGCCTCAGCGACTTCGCGGGAAACTCCGGTCAGGAGGCGCGCTCGAAGCCGTAATCGCGCTCAACCCGGCAGACGCGCGTTTTGTGTGACTGATACCAGATTTTATAGCCCTTCTGCTGTGCCAGCTTATGCTCGGCGTGCTGGTGCCAGTTTCTGATCGCCTCCGGACTCTCCCAGTACGACACGGTAATGCCCAAGCCGTCGCGCGCCGATTCGACCCCGAGAAAGCCCGGCTGTGAGGCGGCGAGTTCGACCATCCTCTCGGCCATCTCGTTATAGCCGTTGTCGCCCCCGGTTCTGAAAGAAGTGAAGATGACTGCGTAGTAGGGCGGCTCTGGTGTCCGGGCAATACCACTCATGGCTGTTCCTTTCGGTCTGATCCGGAGGTGGCTGCAGAGAACAGAATGGCCAGCCGGCGAAAGGGTGTTCCCGCCTGACTGACCATTCGATGAGACAAGTTTTCCAGACCCCGCGAGCCTCAGGCAACCGTGATCTCTTTGGCGAGGTACACGTCCTGAACCGCCTGCAGCAGAGCCGCGCCTTCATTCATCGGGCGCTGGAATGCCTTGCGGCCCGAGATCAGGCCCATGCCGCCCGCGCGTTTGTTGATGATCGCGGTCTTCACCGCCTCCTTCGTATCGCTTTCGCCGGACGAAGCGCCGCCGGAATTGATCAGGCCGGCGCGGCCCATGTAGCAGTTCGCCAGCTGATAGCGCGTCAGGTCAATCGGGTGATCGGATGACAGTTCGCTGTAGATGCGTTTGTCAGTCTTCCCGTACGGGCTTTCCTTCGTGTTGAGCGCGAGGTAACCGCCGTTGTTTTCGGGCAGTTTCTGCTTAATGATGTCGGCCTCGATGGTCACGCCGAGGTGATTGGCCTGGCCACTGAGATCGGCAGAGACGTGGTAATCCTTCTCCTTCGTCTTGAATGCTTCGTTGCGGAGATAGCACCACAGCACCGTAAACAAGCCGAGTTCGTGCGCGCGGTGGAAGGCTTCGCTGATTTCGACGATCTGGCGGCGTGAGTTGTCGGAGCCGAAATAGATCGTCGCGCCGACGCCGACCGCACCCATCTCGAAGGCCTGATCCACGCTGCCGAACAGGATCTGGTCGAAGGCGTTCGGATAGCTCAGAAATTCGTTGTGGTTGATTTTGACGATGAACGGAATCTTGTGCGCGTATTTGCGCGAACACGCGCCCAGCACGCCGAGCGTCGAGGCGACGGCGTTGCAGCCGCCTTCAATCGCCAGCCTGACGATATTTTCGGGATCGAAGTAGATCGGGTTCGGCGCAAAGCTCCCGCCCGCCGAATGCTCGATGCCCTGATCAACGGGCAGGATCGAAACGTATCCGCTCCCGGCCAGCCGCCCGTGATCGAAAAGTGTTTGCAGGTTGCGCAGCACGACCGGCGAGCGGTCCGAATCCACCCAGACGCGGTCAATGAAATCCGGGCCGGGCAGGTGCAGATGCTCTTTGGAAATGGTCTTGCACTGGTGCGAGAGAAGAGACTGTGTTTCTTCCCCGAGTAACTGCTCAATATCCTTGATATTCACAATAAACCTCCCTGGGTGGCAGAGTTTGATTTTTGGGTTTCGCGTGAGATGGCTGATTCTAGGTGGGACTGACCGGAATTGCAATGAATGCAAAGTCAAAGAATCCGCCGGCGCCAGCGTGTTCGTAAACAGCGGCGGCGGGCGGGATGCCCGCAACCGAACCGCTGACGACCGAAGATGAGACAGGATTACAGCCGCACCGCCGAAGCCGTCGCACTCGCCCGCGCCGTCGAGCAGGCCCGGCCCCCGTCGCGGCGCATCCTCGACGACCCTTTCGCCGCGCATTTTCTGAAGAATCGCTGGTACCGGGTGATCGCCCGTTCGCGGATGCTCTCACGCCTGATGCTCCGGTTTCTCGACCGCTGGGCGCCGGGCGGGCAGGAGTACCTGATGCTGCGCGCCCGCTTTGTTGACGATCTGGCGGTCAGGCTGGCGGGCGAAGGGGTGTCGCAGATCATCATGCTCGGCGCGGGACTCGATGATATGGCTTTGCGAATTCAACCGTCACTGCGCGACGTGACGTTCTATGAAGTTGACCATCCGGCCACGCAGGCGCTCAAGCGGGCGGGCTTCGCGCGACTCGGCGTGCCCGGGAATGTGCGCTTCGTCGCGGTGGATTTTGAGAGGGATGACGTCGGCACCGGGCTGCGCCAGGCGGGCTTTGACCCGACGCGGCGCGTGCTGATCGTCTGGGTCGGGGTGACGTATTACCTGACGGAACGGGCGATGGCGCGGGCGCTCGTTCAGATTGCCGGGCTCGGCAGTTCCGGCACACGGCTGGTTTTTGACTACATTCTCGCCGAAGTTGCCGCCGGGACGAGCCGCAACAAAGATGCCCTCAGCAAAGCCCGCCGCGTCGCGCAGCTGGGCGAGCCGTGGATTTTCGGGCTTGAGCCGCCGCGGGTCGCTGATTACCTGACCTCGTTCGGTTTCACGCTGCTCCGGGATTACGAGCTGTCAGAGCTGCACGCGCGATACTGCCCGCGCCGCCCGCCGCCGATGGATTACTCGCGCATCGTGGTCTGCGAGCGAAAATAGTCCGCCCCCGCCCAAATCCACCCGGCCTCCGTCTGACGTAACAGCTCACGGGTCAGCAATTCAATCGGCATTACACTCACAAACATCTGGAGGATAAATTCAATGCAGATACTTTATACATTCAGAAAGCTGGCGCTGCCGGCCATCGTGCTGGTCGCGCTCACCAGCGTGACGACCATTACCGCGCAGCAGAAGACACTCTACCAGCGGCTCGGCGGGTACGACGCGCTGGCCGCGGTGACCGACGAATTCATCGGGAGGCTGGCGACCGACAAGAGCCTTGAGCGCCTCTTTATGGGCGTGAGTGACAATTCAAAGCGGCGCATTCGCCAGCTCGTGCTGGATCAGCTGTGCGAAGTGACGGGCGGGCCGTGCTATTACATCGGTCGTGACATGAAGACCTCGCACAAGGGGCTGAAGATTACAGAAAAGGACTGGGACACCTCGGTCAGACATCTGACCGCGACGCTCGATAAATTCAAGGTGCCGGCGCGGGAGAAGAAAGAGGTGCTGACCGCGATTGCCAGCCTTAAGAGTGATATTGTCGAGCAGTAGACGATGTGATTACTGCCCTCTCCCCCGGGTGCGCCCGCTCGCTTGCGGGCGCACCCGGGGGAAATGAATTGACCCCGGCCCGACCCCGGGCTGCGCGCGCCCGAATCAGCGCCATCGGAAGCTATTCTTCCTGACCTTCCTTGCAACCCTTCAGAAGTCCTGTTTAGAATGCACGCGCTTTCGACAGCGATTCAATAATTCGGTTGAAGCCGACAAACAATCTGGTCAGCCGGCGCTCACTCTCCAGCCTGACGAGGTCATCCTCTGCGAGGGCCTGCGGTCAGGCGGCACCTGTTCGTGATGAGTCCCGGCCCGCCACTGCCGCGATCCTGCTGCGGGCAGCAGTTGGGAATCGCCGTGCTTTCATGATCAGACAAAGCAGAAAGTCCGCGCCCGGGTCATCCCCGGTTCCCTCCGGCGTCACCAGCACAAAGGAACTGATCGCGCTCATCGAAGCCGGGCGCCGGGCCGCGGCGGATTCCAGTCACGAAGAGGCCATCGCCCGGTTTGAAGCCGCGCTTTCGAGCCCGCTGCTCAATTCAGAACAGCGGGCGATGGTGCGGTGTTCGCTCGCGGAATCGCTCGAAAACCTGGCGCGCTACCGCGAGGCCATCGAGGCGATGGCTGAATACGAGAACGCGTCGGGGCGCACGGGGCTGCACCCGGTCGTACTCTTTCAGGTGTGGCTGCGGATGGGGTCGGCATACGGGTACGCGGGCGACCACCCGCGGGCGATCAATTATCTGAAATCGGCGCTGGCGCTGGCCGAAGAGCGCCACGACCCGGAAGACCTGGGCGCGTGTCACCAGGTGCTGGGGCGGATTTATCGCGCGATCGGCGAGACGCAGTTCGCGCGCGATCACCTGCGCAGGGCTTTGCAGCAGCACCGCGTCACGGGGCAGTGGCAGGCGCTCGCGCAGACTTACTTCCTGCTCGGCAACGTCTCGGTCAGCGAGGGTGATTTCCACGCCGCGCGTGATCACTTCGAGCAGGCCGTTAAGATCATCGGCGACCGCCGCGCGCCGCTCCTGCTCGGCAGCATCTACACCAACCTCTCCAACCTAATCCTCTGGCGCGAATACGGCCAGGCGGCCGAAGGCATCGAGACCATCGAGAAGGCGATCTTTTACCTGAAGCAGGCTAAAAATGACCGCATCCTCGCTTACGCCTACAGCAACCTTGGCTACGGTCTGGGCCACGTCGGCGACTGGGCGCGGGCCGAGCAGGCGCTGCACCAGGCTATCGAACTCGGCCGCAAATCCGGCGACCGCGCCGTGCAGGGGACGGCGCTCGACACGCTCGGGGAAATCACCATGCTGCGCGGCGATTTTGAGGAAGCCGAAACGCTGCTCAATCGCGCCATCGAAAACGCGCATGCCGCGAACTTCCCGTTCGGCGAAGAGCAGGCGCTCCAGACGCTGGGCCGCTGCCTGCTCATGCGCGGCGACAAGGGGCGGGCGATTGTCACTTTCGAGCATGAGCTGGCCGTCGCCACGAAGCTCGAAGACAAACGGATCGCGGCTTCGGCGAGACTGCATCTGGCGGGGGCGTATCTGGAGGCGGGCGAAGAGCGATCCGCGCACCGGCTGCTTGACGAGGCGGCCGAGGCGATTGAGTTGTCGGCGAACGTCTCCTTGGTCGGGCACTTCCGCCTCCTGAACGGATTGATGCGCGCCCGCGCCGGGGGCGTTGAAGCCGCGCGTCATCACTTCAGTCAGGCGATCACGATCTTTGAGATGGTCTCCGACCAGTATGAGGAGGCCGTCGCCCGCTATCACCTCGGATCCATTTCCATCACCCACGGCAATGCCGGCAGTCACGCGCGCGCGCGCGAAGAATTGCGCCGGGCCGGTGAAATTTTCAGGCGGCTCGGCGCCCGGCCGATGCTCGAGCGCGTCGAGCAGGCGCTCTCCGCGCTCAACCGCGAAGAGGCGGAAGAACTGAACCTGATTCTTCCCGCTCCGTCACGCCCCGCCCCCCCGCCCGCCGCCGAAGTGAGCGGCGCCCAGGTGATGCGGCTGATCGGGGCCGCGTCGTCACGCGAGCTGCTCCTGCACGAACTGGTCAGGCTGGTTCACGAGGCCGCCGCGCCCGCTCCCGTGGTCATCTTTGACGAAGTGGAGGCCGGCCGGTTCGCCGCTTCAGTGCTGGCCGGGATTGATGCGGCGGAGGCCGCCGCGCTGTCCGGGCGCGTCTCCGAAGCGTTGCGGGGGGCGGGAGGGGACACGGAAATTGACCTCGATGAAGCCCTTCTTTACAGGTTGCGGGCGAATGAAGAATTGCGGACGATACTCTACCTTGGCTCGTCGAACGCCCTGTATCTATTGAGCGAATCAATCGAACCACTGGTCAAGCTGGCCGAAGTCTGTCTTGAGCTGTGCGCCCTGCGCAGGCAGACGCGAGGGCTGATGGGTTACGAGGCGCAGGAACAGAAAAACGACGCGCGCCTGCCCGGGCTCGTCCTCGCCAGTCAGGCCATGCAGAAGCTGGCGGAAGACATCCACAAGATCCGCGGCAGCCACGTCACGGCGCTGATCACCGGCGAATCGGGCACGGGCAAGGAGCTGGTGGCGCACGCGATTCACCAGCTGAGTGACCGGCGCAATGCGCCCTTCGTGCCCTTCAATTGCACCGTCGCGCCGCGCGAGATCATCGCCTCACAACTCTTCGGCCACAAGAAAGGCGCCTTCACCGGGGCCGTCACTGATTATCAGGGCGTGATCCGCGCGGCCGACGGCGGCACGCTCTTTCTGGACGAGATCGGCGACCTCGCGCTCGAAGTGCAGCCGCAGTTCCTGCGCTTCCTGCAGGAGGGCGAAATCCAGCCGCTCGGCGCAGCCCGCCCGCTGCGCGTGGACGTGCGCGTCATCGCCGCGACCAACGCCGACATTGAAAAACTCGTCGCCGATGGGAAATTCCGCGAAGACCTCTATTACCGCCTGAACGTCATCCGCCTGCACATCCCGCCCTTGCGCGAGCGCCGCGAAGAGATCCCGTCGCTCGTGGATCACTTCCTCAACCTTTACGCGGGCGAGGCCGGGAAGGAGGGCGAAGAAGGCGAGACGCCGATCACGATCACGCCGCAGGCGCTCGACCTGCTGATGGTTTACGACTGGCCGGGCAACGTGCGGCAGCTCGCGAATGAAATTCAGCGGCTGGTCGCCTACACGCCCGCCGGCGGCACGATCACCGAGCGCGACCTGTCGCCCGTGATTTTCAGCAGCGGCGGGCAGGCCCGCACGAGCGGCTTCAGCGGGCGCAACCTCGCCGCCGTCACCAACGCGCTGCTCAACCGCGCGCGGCTGCGCGAAGAGGCCGCCCCGCCGGGCGGCGAACACCTGATCAACCTGCACTTCAAACCCGGCGAGCAGACGCTCGAAGACGTGTTCAGTGAAATCGAGCGCCATCTCATCGCCGACGCCATGCGTCGGCACAAGGGCCGCCGCGAGCAGGTCGCCCGCGAACTCGGCATCACGCGCAAGGGGCTTTACCTGAAGCTCCAGCGGTTGAAGATGAATGAGCCGGGGGAGGAAACAGGCGAAGAATGACGAAGCGACGTTCGACAAACTTTCCAGTTGGTCGTTTGCTTCTGCGGTGCGCCGGTTGTGAAGTCCGACGACCAACTGGAAGGTTTGCCGGACATTTGACGGGCAGAAGTTTCTTCTCAATCAGCCCTTGGGCGAATCTCGACGCCCATTTCACGCGACATCCGGTAAACCATCTGCACCGGCAGCCCGACGACGTTGGAGTAACTACCTTCGATCCGTTCGATGAAGAGCGACGCGAGGCCCTGAATCGCGTAAGCCCCGGCCTTGTCAAATGGCTCCCCGCTCGCCACGTACCACCTGATCTCTTCGTCATTCATCGCGGCGAATTTGACGCGCGTCACCGCCACGTCTGAGATCATCCGGCTGCCGCGCCGCAGCGTCACTGCCGTCAGCACCTCGTGCCAGGTTCCGCTTAATGCGCGCAGCATTCTTTCCGCGTCCGCCGCGTCCTGCGGCTTGCCCGCCGTCTCATCGCCGATCAGCACCGTCGTATCAGCGCCCAGCACGAGTTCGTCGCCGCGGGCCACGGCCTCCGCTTTTTCCCGCGACAGCCTGATCACGTAATCACGGGCCGCTTCGCCGGGCCGCTGCGTTTCGTCAATGTCGGCCACGCGCACCTCGAACGTGATGCCGGCGGCGCGCAGCAGCTCCGCGCGGCGAGGTGAGGCGGAAGCCAGAATGAGGGCAGGAATGGTCATATTCGAACCGACTGTCTGCTTGTCGGGTTTCCCCTTTTTGACTACACTGGTGAATCTTCAAACGGCCCTTATTGCAACACAAGAGGAAGTCGGATGTCTAACTACAGGTCTGGCCGGATGTCAGGGCTAAAAAGAGTGGTCTCGCTCGTGGTCGTCAGTGTCTTTGCATTTGCCGCGCTGCTCTGGAATCTGCCCGCTGGCGCTTCGAGGGTACTCGCGCTCGTCAGCCCGCAGAAGCAGCAGAAGGCGCAATCGGATCGCGAGAAGCTGTCGAGGAACCCGAAACCGAGCGGCACGCTCAAGGAGCGGCTCGGCGAGGATGACGGTTACGGGCTGGTGCTGTTCTTCTCCGCCGACATCGCGGGCAATCTGGAAGTCTGCGGCTGCCCGATCCACCCGCTCGGCGGCGTGGCGCGGCGCATGGGTTACATCAATGCCCTGCGCCGGCGCAGCCCCGACGCCGCAACGCTGATGGTTGACGCCGGGCACATCTTCAGCGACGAGGCCAATCAGGACAAAACAGCGTTGCGCGCTGACGCACAGTTGATGAACGACTGGATTGTGAAGGCGAACGAACAGATCAATCTGGAAGTCGTCAACCTGTCGCATCTCGATCTGCGTTACGCCAGCCGGTTGCTCAATCCTGAGGCGAATCTGAAGCCGGAGAAGTCATCGCTGATTTCAGCCAACGTCAAAGCGAAAGAAGGCGCGGCGCGAACCAGCCCAGCGCCTTACGTGATCAAAACGATCACGGGCAAACGGTTGCAAAAACCGGTGCGCATCGCCTTCATCGGCGTCACCCAACCGGCGCCCGACGACAAGAAGGCCGCGGTTGAAGCCGCCGGTTTCGTGATCGAAGACCCGCTTGAAGCAGTGAAGAAAACGCTGGCCGAAATCAAAGACAAGGTTGATGTCACCGCCGTCGTCGGTTACTTCGGCCTTGCGATGGCCAATCGTATAGCGGTGCAGAATCCCGACCTCGATCTGATCATCGCCGCCGACGGCAGCGGCCTCGTGCCCGACCCGAAGCAGGTCAACAACGCGCTGATTATGTTCGCCTCGAAGCAGACAAAGTACCTCGGCGAGTTGCGCTTTTACACCGACAAGGACGGCGTGGTTGACCGCTTCACGACCCGTTACGTCGAACTGGACGACGTGATCCCCGACGACCCGCAGATGGCACGGGTGACCAGGCAGGCGCGCGGCGAGATTGATGTCGTGCAGCGCCGCGTCGCCGAAGAGATCGCGGCGGCGCACAAGGGCCAGGGCGACCAGCCTTCCGTCTGGGTGACCGCGGAAACGTGCGCGACCTGCCACAAGACCGAATACGCGATCTGGCAGAAGTCGCGCCACTCGCACGCCTTCGCCGGGCTCGCGACAAAGAACCGCGAGTTCGATGACTCGTGCGTCGGCTGTCATTCGGTCGGCTTCAAACAGCAGGGCTTCATCAACATCAAAGCCACGCCGCAATTCGCCAATGTGCAGTGCGAATCGTGTCACGGCCCCGGCGCGGAACACGTTAAGGCGCCGAAGGCCGGCAATTACAAAACGCCCGCCGCGCCGACGAGCTGTCTGGTCTGCCACGACCCCGAGAACAGCCCCGATTTCGTCTTCGCCAAATACTGGCCGGTCATCAAACACACCAACAGCCTGAAGCCTGCCGCGAACGCAGGGGCAAAGGCTGCGGGGCCGAAACGCGCGCGCAAATAGGAAATGCTGATGGCAAAGAGAGCCCCCGACAACCCTTACAGCGTCCATCCCGGCATCAGGGTGGTTCAGGACTGGGTCGAGAGCCTGCCCGAAAAAACAGGCAGATCGCTTGACGAGTGGATCACCCTGGTCAGAAAGTCCGGGCCGAAGGATCAGAAAGAGCGCGTCGCGTGGCTCAAGCAGAAACATGGCTTCGGAACGAATGGCGCATCCTGGATCGCCGAGCGAGCGGACGGCGTCGGCCTGGAAGACAGCGATCCGGAACTGTACCTGCAAAAAGCGATTGAGTATGTGGACGCGCAGTATTCGGGGACAAAGGCCGCGCTAAGGCCCATCTATGACGAACTGCTCCGGCTCGGTAAAGCCCTTGGCAAAGACGTGCGCGCCTGCCCCGGCAAGACCATCGTCCCGCTCTATCGCCGTCACGTCTTCGCGCAGATCAAGGCGACGACCAACAAGCGAATTGATCTGGGCTTCGCCTTGAAAGATACGCCGCCGACCGGTCGGCTGGTTGAAACCGGGGGCCGCGAGAAAGGTGACCGCATCACGCACCGGATTGCGATTACCAGCCTGGGTGAAATAGACGATGAAGTGAACCAGTGGCTCCGGGCAGCTTACGATCTGGACCAGTGAATGCCAGCAAAACGCATCTGCTCTCAAAGCAGCAAAACAATCAATGTATAGCCTGCTCAAAATGCTGCCGGCGATGATTCGCCTCTCGGGCGATAACGAGGAGGTGCGCGAGCAGGCGGTTTTCGCCGCGTGGCACGCCGCGACCGGGGGCCGCCTGGAGAACGCCTGCGCCCCCTTCCATCTCTACCACCGGACGCTCGTCGTGGCGATTAAGGATCAGAACTGGAAACGGCAGATGGAGCGGGAAAGCAAAGGGTTTATCTTCAAACTCAACTCGCTGCTCGGCGCGCCGCTCGTGACTTACATCGAATTCCGCCTCGACCCGGTTCACGTCGAGCAATCGCGGCAACAGCCCGCCAGGTCATTCGAGTTCCACCACACCAAGGAGCTGAAGGAAGAATTGAAACCCGCCGCCGAACAGATCAAAGACGAATCGCTGCGCGAAGCTTTCCTGCGCGCGGCGGCCAGATGCCTGGAGAGAAAGGACAGCAGAGGGTAGGGGGCAGGATCAACCGTCTGACAGGTTGTTGGCCTCTGATTTCACTATGCCGATTACCCAATCCGAAGTCGAAAAGATCGCCGAACTCGCCAACCTCGAACTGGGCGCCGAAGAGAAACAGTCTTTGGGCATTCAGCTTGCCGCGATAGTCGAATACATTGACCAGTTGAATGAACTCGACACGTCGTCGGTCAAACCCTGGCGGCACCGCAGCGCGGGCGAAGCCGGGACTTCCTTTGCCACGCGCGACGACACAGTCGAACCGGGCCTCGGCCAGGAAAAAGCCCTTGAGAACGCGCCCGATGCCGCCGACGGTCATTTCCGCGTGCCGCGAGTGATTGGCGGGTAAATGTGGCGGCGAACTTTCCAGGCTTGCAGCCGTCCCGCACGAGAGCGCCCTTTCAAAACCATCAGGCCTGAAATCATCCGCAAGCCGGGGAGTTTGCGAGACATCTTTCGGAGCAACAAACTTGACCACGACGATTACTCCTGACCTTACGATTGACGAATTGCACAAGCTCTACGCTTCCGGCGACGCGAAGCCGAGCGAAATCACGCGCGCCGCGCTGGAGCGCATCGAGCAGCGCAACGAGCGCCTGAACGCCTTTCTGACAATCAACCGCGAAGGCGCGCTGCGGCAGGCGGCGGCGATGGATGCCGGCATCAAAGACGCGATAAAGGACAAGTCGCTCGCCGGCATTCCAGTCGCTGTCAAAGACAATATGTGTACGACGGGTGTGCGGACCACCTGCGGCTCGCGCATCCTCGGCAATTACATCCCGCCTTACACCGCGACGGCTGTCGCGAAACTCGAAGCCGCTGGCGCGATCATCCTCGGCAAGGCCAACTGCGATGAGTTCGCGATGGGGTCGTCGAATGAGAACTCCGCCTTCGGCCCGGTGCGCAATCCCTGGAATGAGGATTACGTGCCCGGCGGAAGCTCGGGCGGTTCGGCCGTCGCCGTCGCGGCCGGGCTCGCTTCGGTGTCGCTCGGCTCGGATACGGGCGGTTCAATTCGGCAGCCGGCTTCGTTCTGCGGCATCGTCGGGTTGAAACCGACATACGGGCGCGTCTCCCGTTACGGGCTCGTCGCGTTCGCCTCATCGCTCGATCAGATCGGGCCGTTCGGCGTGAAGGTGCGCGACGTGGCGCGCACGCTCGGGGTGATCGCCGGGCGCGACCGGTACGATTCGACTTCAGCCGATGTCACGGTGCCGGATTACCTGGGCGCGCTGACGGGTGACGTGAAGGGACTGCGTGTCGGCGTGCCACCGGAATGTTTCGGCGGGGGGCTGGACGCCGAGGTCAAAGCGAAGGTCGAGGCCGGGATCAAAAAGCTGGAAGGGCACGGCGCTGAGATCGTCGAGGTTCACCTGCCGCATACGAAATACGCGATTGCGGTTTATTACCTGATCGCGACCGCCGAAGCTTCGTCGAATCTGGCGCGCTTCGACGGCGTGCGCTACGGCTTTCGCGCCGAGGAAGTGCGGACGCTCTCGGACCTGTACCGCCGCACGCGCGACGAGGGGTTCGGCGCCGAAGTCAAGCGCCGCATCATGCTCGGCACGTTCGCGCTCTCGTCCGGGTATTACGACGCCTATTACGAAAAGGCCCAGCGCGTGCGGACGCTGCTGGTGAATGACTTCGCCGAGGCCTTCAAGAAGTGCGACGTGATCGCGACGCCGACCGCGCCGACCCCGCCGTTCAGGCTCGGCGAAAAGAGTGACGATCCGCTGGCGATGTACCTGAACGACATCTACACTGTCACGATCAATCTGGTCGGCGTGCCCGGGGTGAGCGTGCCGTGCGGCGTTTCAAGCGCGGGGCTGCCGATTGGCCTGCAACTGATCGGAAATCACTTCGATGAGGCGCGGCTGCTCAACGCCGCGTCCGCCTGTGAAGGCTGAAGTCAATGTCAGTCTACCGTTACCAGCCCGTTGACCTCTCGCGCATCTCGACCTATCCGCTCAATTCACGTTTGAGCAAAGTCACGGTGCGCGAGTTTGCACGCCCGCTCACCGACGACGAAGCGCGGCAGAGCGCGGCATTGATTGATTCATTGCCGGATATTCTTGCCGCTGAGAGTCTGCGCGCGGTCGCCGCCGCAATCGCGCGGGCGAAGAATCAGGGTCGCGCCGTCATCTGGGGCATCGGCGGTCATGTGATCAAGACGGGACTTGCGCCGATTCTGATTGACCTGATGAAGCGCGGTTTCGTTTCGTCCATCGCGATGAACGGCTCGGGCGTGATTCACGATTTCGAGATCGCGCTGATCGGCTCGACTTCCGAAGACGTGGATGAAGCGCTCAGCACAGGCGCTTTCGGCATGGCCGAAGAGACAGGCCGCCTGATCAACGAAGCGATCAGACGCGGCGCGGCGGACGACATCGGGCTTGGTGAGACCATCGGGCGTTCATTGAGTGAAATGCAACCGCAGTTCGCTGAATACTCGCTGCTGCATGAGGCATACAGGTTGAAAATTCCTGTGACAATCCACGTCACGATTGGCGCGGACATCATTCACCTGCACCCGCACGCCGACGGCGCGGCGATTGGCGCGACGACGCACCGCGACTTTCGCCTGATCACTTCCATCGTCAAAGAACTCGATGGCGGGGGCACTTACCTGAACGTCGGGTCAGCCGTGACGCTGCCCGAAGTTTTTCTGAAGGCTGTGACCGTAGTTCGCAATCTCGGCCATTCGTTGCGCGATTTCACCACCGTGAATTTTGACTTCATCCAGCATTACCGCCCGCTGACGAATGTTGTCCGTCGGCCTGTTGCCGCCGGTGCGGGCGAAGGCTTTCAAATCACTGGCCATCACGAGCTGATGATCCCGCTGCTCGCCGCAGCCGTCATCGGTCAGCACCCGTCTGCGTCCTGAAAACTTCTCATGGTTTGCCAGCCATTTGCCGTCTGACTTCCTGAATCCGCTGTTCCATCGCTGCCCGTCAGCGATTCTCATTTGGTGAAATCTGAGAGCGCCAGGCCGGAGGGGCCGCAAGCGAGCTTGCGGCCCCTCCGGCCAGTGGCACTCATTCCGTGTTGCCGGCGGGATCATTGATGCTTCATCCGTTGCGGTTGATCCTGCTGCCCCAGCAACTGCTGCAGGGCCTGCTCCAGGGCCGTGAGGCGGGCGTCGAGTTCGGCGTTGCGCTCTTTGAGGGCCGCGTTTTCAGTCTTGATGGCTGTGATCTCAACGTCTCTGTGTTCGAGCGTGGTCTGTTGCTCCTGCACGGCTTTGATCAGGACGGGCACGAGCCCGACGTAATTCAGGCCCAGCGTTTTGGCCTCATCCCTGCCTTCCGTTACCAGCTCGGGGAGAATCATCCGCACTTCCTGGGAAATCAGGCCGAGTTGCAACTTCCCCTCCGGGTTGTCTTTCCAGCGCCAGGTCACGGGCCGGAGTCGGAGCACTTCACGCAGGCCATAGCCCAGGTTCGCCACCCCCTGCTTCAGCCGCGCGTCTGAATTCTGGGTGATGGAGCCAGTGACATAGACGTTGCCCTTGAAATAGCCGGCATCGCCAGTATTGCTCTCGAACCTGCCACCCGTGCCGCTGTCGCTATAGCCATAGACGCCGATGCCGATGCCACTCTGACCCTCCACGCCATAGCCCAGATTGCTATAGCCCCACACCCCCCTCCCGAGGCCGGTGTTAAGGCCATACACACCGGCGTCGGCGCCACTAACACTTCGCCCATATACGCCGTTGCTGGTGGCGCTGTCGCCATATACGCCGTAGGTGTTGGTGCTGTAGCCATATATGCCATAGCTGCCGGTGCTTTTGCCATATATGCCATAGCCGCTGGCGCTTTGGCTGTACACGCCGATGCCGTTACTCTGTACCTCAAGCTTTCCACCAACTGGATCGTTAGTCCCGATGCCGACGTTGCCAGCATAATCAATTGCCAGGCGTGTGGCCGCCGCATCATCATCATAAATGCCAAAGAAATTTCCCCCCACCCCAGGGCCGAGGCGGAAGGAACGCGGGTTGGCAGCGTTGGTGTTCCGTAACCTGAGAAGATCAAAGCCACCGGCGGTAGCATCCGCCGCTATCTCCAACTTCGTACCCGGGTTGGTCGTCCCGATGCCGACGTTGCCATTTCTGCGAATCGTCATCTTCGCCGCCCCTGCCAGTGTCGCTTCGTTGTTCGCATCACCAGTATCTCGCACCCGGAACTGCATCCCGATGGAGTTGTTGCCGGCAATTGCCATCAACCACTCTACTCCGTCGGTCAACTGCAACTGCGAGGTCGCGCCTGTCGCCGCCACATAGCGCAGCTTCGCTCCCCCGCTCCCGGTATTCCATAACCGCTGCAGGATGTCGCCGCTGCTTGAGCGCTGCAGGTCGAAGACTCCGCCCGGCGACGAAGTCCCGATCCCGATGTCGCCACTCGGGCTTTCGGTCACCGTCGAATCAACGAGCGTCGCCCCATCAGCCGCGAACTTTGCGATCCGGTTGGCCGCCCCGGCAGTGATGTTCACCTGATTCGGCTCGAGGGCTTCCTGACCAGCTTTCCCCTGCTGCTCGCTCCCGCCCTGCACGGCGCGGCCCGATGAAAGGCGTCCTCGAATGGCACCCGGGTTTGCCGCCGTGGTCTGGATCGTCCCGTCGGGGAAGACTATGCCTTTGCTCGTGCGAATCAGCCCGGCCACATCGAGCCGCGCTTCGGGCCGCGCGACCCCCAGACCGAGATTGCCTTCCGGCGTCAGCACCATCTGCACCTCATCCTTCCTCCCGAAGAAGTCCCCGGCCCGCAGGCTCAGTCCTGAGGTGCTGCCGGCCACTTGGCCGACGCTCCCGTCGTGAGCCATCACCGTAGTGGTCAGCGCCTCACCATCGCCCAGAATCCTGAGAGGGGTGCTGCGCTCGACACTGCCGGAGGCGAAGGCCTGCCGGCTGCCTTCGAGCGCTGCGGCCTGGGCGGCCGAGAGTTGCCCCTGCTCCGGCGGCCTGAGCGCCGTCTGGCCTGCCTCGATCCGCACCAGCCCGTGCCGGAGATGGATCTGACCGGAGAGAGCTTTGACCGTCACCAGACAGAGGTACTCACCATCCGCCACGCGCTGCCCCTGCTGATCCTGCGCGGGCCAGTCGAGCAGGTTGCCGGGCCGGAAGTCGGAATCAAAGAGTTTCTCGCCGCCCGGCGCAAAGACTTCGAGCCGCACCTGCATGACCTCGCCGGGCGCGACGAAACGGACCTGCTCGCCCGAGGCAGCGGCGGTAACCGAGGATGACGGAGCCGGGCGCACTGCCTGCGCCTGGACCAGGCCGCAGGTCAGGATGAGTAAGCACAGACTGAGAACGGGACGAAAGCACGTGAGTCTGGCCGACATGGCGATGAACACCGCCGCCCGTCGCAGTCTGACGAACGGCGCGATCACCTCTGCGAGTTCTTCGACCTCAGGCCGCACCTCTTCGTCCTGCACCAGCGTCTCGTTGTGGTTGCCGACTGGTACTCTGATAATGGGCGCGATCACCTCTTCGAGTTCCTCGACTTCGAGCCTGATCTCATCCGCGGTCTGACTTGGTTGCGTGTACTGTTTCATAAGGACTCCTTGTGACCTCCGGGGAGGTCTGTTTGAGACGGCGCATGAAGCGTCCCCGCCTCGAAGTGTTACTATGGCGGGCGGCGGTCTCGTGACCAACGTCCGTGCCACTATGCCTGGGCTCCAGGGGTGTTTGCTCACCTCTGTTGCCTGCACCACCCTAAGCGACGATTGCGGCCGCCACCCGCCACGCCCCTGAAGATTTTTTTCTGACCACTCGGTTCGCGTGGGTGGCGTGGGGGGAGGGTGCTATAATCCGCGCCGTCTTCACTTCTTCTCCTGACACGAATGCTGGTCTATGACGGCACCTTCTCCCCAGGAAGTGACTCAACTGCTCCTGGCTTGGCGCGCTGGCGATCAGGTGGCGCTCGATCAATTGATGCCGCTGGTCTATCAGGAACTGCACCGGCTCGCCGCCCGCTACATGCGGCGCGAAAACCCCGGCCACACCCTGCAAACTTCGGCGCTGGTGAACGAGGCTTTCCTCCGGCTGATTGAGCATCCGCAGATCAACTGGCAGAACCGCGCCCACTTCTTCGGGCTGGCGGCGCAGATGATGCGTCACATTCTGCTCGATCACGCCCGCGGCCAGGCCCGCGCCAAACGCGGCGGCGGAGCGCGCCAGGTATCGTTTGATGAAACGGCGATAGTGTCAGGGCAGCGCGCCACGGAGTTGATCGCACTGGACGATGCGCTCAACGACCTCGCCAAGCTCGACCCGGGTAAAAGCCGGCTGGTCGAACTGCGGTTCTTTGGCGGCTTGAGCAACGAAGAGGTGGCAGAGGTGATGGGGATGTCACTGCGCACGGTCGAGCGCGAGTGGCGGAAAGCCAAAATCTGGCTGCATCACGCCATTATCAGCAGCGAACCTGATGAAGCCTGAACGCTGGCAACAGCTCGATCAATTGTTGGAAGCGGCCCTGGAGCGCCCGCCCGCCGAGCGCGCCGCTTTCCTCGCCGAGGCCTGCGCGGGTGACGAGACGCTGCGTCAGGAAGTCGAGTCGCTGTTGCGCTCGGATGAAGCCGCGGAGAGCTTTATCGAAACACCCGCCACCGCGCTGGCGGGTGAAGTGCTGGCCGCACAGCAGGCCCGGTCACTGGTGGGCCAGCAGCTTGGTCACTATCAGATACTCTCTCAACTTGGGGCGGGCGGGATGGGCGAAGTCTGGCTGGCGCAGGACACCAGGCTGCACCGGCGCGTGGCCTTGAAGTTGTTGCCTGCCAGACTGACCGCCGACAAGGACGCTGGCCGACGCTTCCTGCGTGAAGCGCGCGCGGCGGCGGCGCTCGAACATCCCAACATCTGCGCCGTCTACGAAGTCGGCGAAGAGGGTGAGCGCAGCTTCATCGTCATGCAGTACGTCGAAGGCGAGTCGCTCTGCGACAAGCTCAGGCGTGAGCGGTTGAGCGTGGAAGCCAGCGTGGCGCTGGCGAGCCAGATCGCTGACGCGCTCGCGGAAGCACACGCGCATCAGATCATCCACCGCGATATCAAGCCCGCGAATATCATCGTCACGCCGCGCGGACAGGCGAAGGTACTCGACTTCGGCCTGGCGAAGTTCATGCAGGGTGAACAGCCGGCAGACGGCGAAGCGACAACGGCCAGTCTGTTGAGCACGCCGGGTCTGGTGATGGGGACTGTGCCTTATATGTCGCCCGAACAGGTGCGGGGTGAAGAGCTGGATGCGCGCACCGACATCTTCAGCTTCGGCACCGTACTCTATGAGATGATCAGCGGGCGGCGGCCCTTCGAGGCGAAGAGTACGGCGGAGATCGTTTCCGCGATCCTGACGCGGGAGCCGCCGCCGCTGCGAGATCAGGAGGGAGCCGTGCCAGTAGGGTTGGAGCGGCTGGTGCGGAAGTGTCTGGAGAAGGAGCAGTCGCGGCGTTACCAGACGATGGAGGAGTTGGCCATTGACCTGGGGCGAGTCCGCCGTGAGGGAAAAAGCGATCAAGTCGAATCATTCACCGGCGATGCGGCTACCGCGAGCGTGGAGGCAGCCGTCAGCCAGCACCGTGCAGAGTGGCGAAGGCTGCTCAGTTCTCGCTCTGCACTGGCCATGATAGTTCTTGTGATCCTGGGGGCGGCCACAGCCTATACGCTGTTCTTTCGCCGCCCGGCGCTGACGCCCGCACCTGGCATCAAATCCATCAACTCCGCAGCCTACGATGACTATATGCGCGGCAAGGTGATAGTGGGCAGCGAAAACCGTGAGGATAATGAGACGGCCATCAAACTGCTGGAACAAGCCGTCAGAGCCGATCCCGGCTTTGCGGCCGCCTGGGCTGGGCTGGCGCGCGCTTACAATAAAAAAGCGTTCTATCTCGCGCCCGGGGCGGAGAAGAAGCAGTTGAATGTTGACGCCGAAGTGGCCGTCGAAAAAGCGCTGACGCTCGACCCGGATTTGGCGGAAGGGCATTATACCCGCGGCCTCATCCTGTGGACGCCCGCCAGACGTTTCCCGCACGAGCAGGCGATTCAGTCCTACAAGCGCGCGATAGCTTTGAATCCGAAGCTGGATGATGCGCATCATGAACTGGGCGTGGTCTACTTTCACATCGGCCTGCTCGATAAAGGCTGGGCGGAGATTGAAAAGGCATTGGAGATCAATCCAGGCAATACCCTGGCGCGGTTTCGCTTGGGTGTCATCAACATTTATCGGGGCCGGTATGAAGAAGCCCTCGCGGTCTTTAAAAGCACTCCACGAGACACCAATCCCGCACTTTTTGATCGCAATCTGGCTACGGCTTTATTCCAGCTTGGGAGAATGGACGAGGCGTCGGCTGTCGTCGAAGAATACTTGAAGACCTATCCGAAGGACGAAGGCGGAAACGTGACCAGCGTCAAGGCGATGCTGCTGGCCCGGGCCGGCAAGGCGCGCGAAGCGGAAGAGACGATCCAGCACGCCATCGAGATCGGAAAAAGTTTTGGTCACTTTCATCACACCGCTTACAACATCGCTTCGGCTTATGCGATTCTCCATCGGCCTGCGGAGGCCGTCAAATGGCTGGAGGTCGCCGCCGATGACGGTTTCCCCTGCTATCCCTGGTTCGAGTACGACGCAAACCTGAATAATCTGCGGAAGGATGAGCGGTTCATCGCTTTTATGACCAAGCTCCGCAAGCAGTGGGAGCATTACCAAGCCACCTTGTAAGTAAGTTGAGCTAAGCGTGAGGCCGGAAAGGCAATGATGATTTCAAAGACAATCTCCCATTACCAGATTCTGCAGAAGCTCGGCACGGGTGGGATGCAGCCTTGATGGCGGTCGAACTGGATATGCACCGCGCCGAGGCGCATATCTCACATAGTCGCCAGCGAATGACAAAATCGCTGGCGACTACGCCGAAACAAGCGGCAATATCTGGATGCCTGAGTTGAAGTAGCTCAGAGCAAAATCACTTTGAAAAAGGGCAATGAACATCCGCCTTCAACTGGCTCAATGATCCGCGTCAGCGTTACAATCCGCTGTCTGTAATACACCGGAAGCCTTAACTGAAAACAGAGAACAGTCACAGGTTGCCTGATAACACCATGCTTGAACTTGCCATACGAGCGGCGCATGAAGCCGGACAGATTCTCCGCAATTATGCCGCGCGCGGTTTTGAGATCACCAACAAAGGGCGCATCAATCTGGTCACCGAAGCTGACGTGGCCAGCGAGCGGCACATCAAGGAACTGATCACCGCCCGCTTCCCGACGCACCGCATCATCGCCGAAGAGAGCGGGACGAGCGATCACAGCGAATTCGAATACTGCTGGATCATTGACCCGCTCGACGGCACCACCAACTTCGCGCACGGTTACCCGTGTTATGCCGTCTCGATTGGCGTCGAGCGCAAAGGCGAGCTGATCGCCGGGGCGATTTATGACCCGTCGCGAGACGAGATGTTTGCGGCCGAACGCGGCGCCGGTGCCACGCTCAACGGGCAGAAGATTCGGGTCTCGGAGATTGACCTGCTCGAAAAGGCGCTGGTCGTCACCGGCTTCCCCTACGACGTGCGCGAGCGGATGGACGAATACCTGCCCTCGTGGCGGCGCTTCCTCGAACGCGCGCAGGGAGTGCGGCGGCTGGGCGCGGCGGCGATTGACATGGCCTGTGTCGCCTGCGGGCGGATGGACGGTTTCTGGGAACACGGCCTCAACCCATGGGATATGGCAGCGGGCGCGGTCATCGTCGAAGAGGCCGGCGGGCGGATGGGCCAGCTCGACGGCGCGCCGTTCGACACTTACCTTCCGAGCATGCTCTGCACCAACTCTCACATTCACGAAGAAATGCTTGCGGTGCTGCGCAGTCTGCGTGCATAATCCGCGCAGCTCGAAACACGTAAAGAAAATAATCACGGCAAAAGGCCAATGTCCGTAACTCACGAAAAGATGAAACGCTAGGCGAAACAATCGGAGCGCTGCAGATCTGAAGCCGGGCGGGTGACGTCTGATCCCGCGGCCGGCTCGCTTTGATCTGCGCCACGATTCCCGCCCGAGGGTTAGTGAGTTACGGACTGCAAATGTCACAAGGCGGATTCCTCCTCCTGCTGCCTTCTGATATTGGCCTTTTGCCTTTTTGATTTTATGAACGAACAAATTGAAATCAGAACAAACACTCTCCCGTCGAATGCTTCGGGCCTCTGGGCGTCGGTGCGCGAAGCCCTGCTCGGCTCAGGTCAGGATTTCACCGAAGGCGGCATCGGCCGCGCGATCTTCCTGCTCTCGGTGCCGATGGTGCTGGAGATGATGCTCGAATCGCTCTTCGGCATCGTCAACGTCTTCTGGGTCGCGAGGCTGGGCGCGGACGCGATGGCCTCGGTTGCAATTACTGAATCAGTGCTGACCGTCGTCTTTACCGTGGCGCTTGGCCTGAGTATGGCGGCCACGGCCACGGTCGCGCGGCGTACGGGCGAAAAGGATGCAGCCGGGGCTTCGCACGCCGCCGCGCAGTCCATTCTGCTCGGCGTGATTGCTTCATTGCCGATTGCGCTCGTGGGATTGTTCGGGACGCGGCTCATCTTTCAACTGATGGGCGCGAAGTCGGGGGTGATGGAAACCGGCCTCGGTTACGGCACGATCATCCTGGCCGGCAACGCGACGATCATGCTGCTGTTTCTGATCAACGCCGTCTTCCGCGGCGCGGGTGACGCGGCCACCGCGATGCGCTCATTGTGGTTCGCCAACATCGCCAACATCATCCTCGATCCGCTGTTCATCTTCGGGGTGGGGCCGTTCCCGAAATGGGGCGTGACCGGTTCGGCGGTCGCGACGACCATCGGGCGCGGCGCCGGCGTCGTGTTCCAGCTCTGGATGCTGCTCGGCAGTCACGGCCGGGTGAAAGTGAAACTCAGCGAGTTCCGGCCCGACTGGAAACTGATGTGGAAGCTGCTCCGGCTTTCGCTCGGCGGGATGTTCCAATACGGCGTCGCGACGGCGAGCTGGCTGGCGCTGACGCGCCTGATTGCCGAATTCGGCAGCGCGGCGCTGGCCGGCTACAACGTGGCGCTGCGCATCATCATCTTCGCCATCCTGCCTTCGTGGGGAATGAGCAACGCCGCGGCCACGCTGGTCGGGCAGAACCTCGGGGCGGGCAAGCCCGACCGCGCCGAGAAATCGGTCTGGCGGGCGGGCCTCGCCAACATGGTTTTCCTCGGGTTCGTCGCCGTCGTCTTCGTCGCTCTGGCCGAGCCGCTGATTCGCATCTTCACCGATGACCCCGCCGTCATCCCTTACGGCGTCTCGTGTCTGCGCTGGGTGAGCTACGGTTACATTTTTTACGCGTGGGGCATGGTGATGGTGCAATCGTTCAACGGCGCGGGCGATACGTACACGCCGACAGTCATCAATCTCTTCTGCTACTGGCTGTTTCAGATCCCGCTGGCATGGACGCTGGCGATGAAGACGCAGATGGGCGCGGATGGTGTATTTGCCGCGATTCCCATCGCTGAGTCGTTGCTTGCCGTGGTCGGGATGCTCGCGTTCCGGCGCGGGACGTGGAAAGAACGGAAAGTCTGAGGCGAAGTCAGCGATGAACAGTTATGGATCATAGCTACCGACAGTTCAGGAGTCAGGCCGAAGCTCACGAGTTCCTGAAAAATATAGGGGCACCGGCCAGACTCATTCGCCACGTTTCGCTGGTCGGCGAGGCCGCCGAACTGTTGATTGAAAGGATCAGGCAGATTGGCGTGTCGTTTGATGAAGAGTTCGTCCGCCTGGGCGTGGCCTTTCACGACGCCGGGAAGACGCTGCATCCGGAAGAGCTGGACGTGAAAGGCAACAGGCACGAGCGGGCGGGCGAAGAACTGCTGAAGCGGTGGAACGTTGATCCGGCGCTGGCCCGATGCTGCGTCTCGCACGGGCAGTGGCAGGTGATGGATTGCTCCTTCGAGGAGTTATTGATTGCACTGGCGGATACTTTATGGAAGGGAAAGCGGAACGAGGAGCTTGAGAAAAGAGTGATTGCCGGCGTCGAAAACTTGTCAGGACGCGATAAATGGGAGATGTTTGTCGAACTGGATTCGCACTTTGAATCCATCGCGGCGGGCGGATCAGACAGACTTGCGCGAAGCAGGTGAGCTTTCAATCTCTCTCAGGGAGAGGCCGCAATGTCCGGGCGTGATCGCTTTACTGCCTGTAAAATGACGGGGATTCATCGTAAACAACCAGACGCAAAAAACAAATGTCTTCATCACCCGAAGCTTTCACCCCAGACAAAAAAGGCTCGCAATTCGTTCAGAAGCTGAATCTCTTTGACGCCACGATGATCGTCATCAGCGGGATCATCGGCTCGGGCATCTTCATCAACCCGTACCAGGTCGCGCAGATCGCCGGGACGCCGTTCCTGATCCTGGCGATCTGGGTGGCCGGGGGCGTGCTGGCGCTCGCCGGGGCGTTCGTCTTCGCCGAACTCAGCACCGTGCTGCCGAAAGTCGGCGGGCAGTACGCCTTCTTCCGCGAAGCCTTTCACCCGCTCGTCGCGTTTCTGCACGGCTGGTCTCTGCTGCTGATTATTCAGTCGGGCGCGACGGCGGCGGTCGCCGTGGCTTTCGCCACTTACGTCGCCGATCTGGCGGGCATCGCGAAAGGGCTGATTGTGCCGCTGGCGGTAGCGATGCTGCTCGCGCTCTCGGCCTTTCACGCGCTTGGCATCAAGCCCGGCGCGGTCGTCATCAACGTGATTACGTTCGGCAAGACGCTCGCGCTCGCGGTGATGATTGTCGGGGCGTTCGCGCTGACGAAAGGTTCCGGCATCAACTTCCGGCAACTGGCGCCGCCGGACAAGACCGGGCTCTCGCTCCTGTCACTCTTCTTCGCGGGGCTGGTGCCGGTGATGTTCACTTACGGCGGCTGGCAGAATCTGAATTTTGTTGCCGAAGAGGTGCGTGACCCGCTGCGCAACCTGCCGCGCGCGATTCTGATCGGCGTGCTGTGCGTGATCGCCGTTTACGTCAGCGCGAACTTCGCGTACGTGCATGTGCTGGGCGCGCCGGGGCTGGCGGCGACGGAGACCCCGGCGGCCGACCTGGCGAGAAAACTGGCCGGGGATTTCGGCGCGGGAGTCATCAGTACGCTGATTTCGATTTCGACGTTCGGATTCCTGAATCTGGCGCTCATGACCGCGCCGCGAGTCTATTACGCGATGGGCGCGGACGGCGTCTTCTTCAAAAGCATCGGGCGGCTCAACCCGAGATTTCGCACGCCGACCGCCGCGATCCTGTTGCAGGGCGGACTGGCGGCGGTCTTTGCGCTCTCGAATACCTACAAGGAACTCGTGAGTTACGCGGTTTTTGCCGACTGGATTTTCTTCGCGCTGGCCGGGATCGCGCTGATGGTCTTTCGTCGCACCAGGCCTGACGCGCCGCGCCCATTCCGTACGCCGTTCTACCCATTGACGCCAATTCTGTTCACGGTGGTGGGATTCGGCATTGTGGCGAATACGTATGTTGCTTTCCGCAGAAATGCACTGATAGGTACTGCCATTCTCCTGCTGGGAGTGCCAACGTATTTTTTGTGGCGACGGGCGGGCTCAATTTGGAACGGCGAGCTTTCGTTGGTGAGAACGTTTTGGGTTTACTACGTCTTGGTTAGCCTGTTACCGCAGTTTATGTTGGCTGGAATCGCTTATTACGCAGGTGGGGCGACATTCCTGCTTTTGCTCTTCTACCTTTGTTATTCTGTATTTGTTTCTGTATTCGTTTCGGTGGCAGTCTGGCGCGCAGCATCCAATTACCAGGGTCAGGCCATCTGGGCTGTACTCGCCAAAACTTCAGCCGTCTTGAGGTTGATTGCGGTAGCGATTGTTGTGGCAGCGCTCGTGAGATTGGCTGCTTCTCTTTTCAATTACTAAACTTTTGACGAAATCCTATGAAGAACAGCATCTACATCACCTGGGCCAAAGCTCACGCGGCGGCGCGTTACAATCTTGCCAACAGCGGTCTGCTCGGCTGCACGCTCAATGACCTGCCGGTGCGGCCCGAAGACGTCGAAGTCAACGGCCCGAATGGCGACGGCTACAGGCCGCTCGTGGAAGCCATCGCGAAACATTACGACGTTGACCCCGATTGCGTCGTCACCGCGCAGGGGACTTCGATGGCGAACTTTCTGGCGATGGCGACGGTCATCGAGCGCGGCGACGAAGTGCTGATCGAGGAGCCCGCATACGAGCCGTTCCTTTCCGCGGCAGAGTACCTTGGCGCCGGGATCAGACGTTTCAGGCGAAGATTCGAGGACGGCTGGCAGTTTGACGTTGATGAAGTGCGGCGCCTCGTTTCACCGCGCACAAAGCTCATCGTCATTTCCAACCCGCATAACCCGACCGGCGTGCTGACTGATCAGAAAACGATTGCGCGGGTCGGCGAGATCGCGGCTCAAGCGGGCGCGCTGGTGCTGATGGATGAAGTCTATCGCGACATCCTGTTTGAAGACGCAATGCCGGTCAGCCTTCATCTTGGCGATCAATTCATCGTCACCAGCAGCCTGACCAAGAGCTACGGCCTGAGCGGGCTGCGTTGCGGCTGGGTGCTGTGTGAGCCGGAACTGGCTGAACGGATGCGGCGGCTCAACGACCTGTTCGGCGTGGTCGGTTCGATGCCGACCGACAAGCTCTCGCTCGTCGCTTTTCAGAACATTGACGGGCTGCTGGCACGTTCACGCGCGCTGATCGAGCCGAACAAGCGGCTCGTTGATTCCTTCCTCGGCGATCACGCCGACCTGCTCGAATGCGTCACGCCGGAGCGCACGATGATCGTTTTCCCGCGCCTCAGAAATCACCCTTCGAGCGAGCCGCTGCACGACCTGCTGCGGACGTTCGAGACTTCGATTGTGCCGGGGAAATTCTTTGAAGCGCCGAATCACTTCAGGCTCGGCTTCGGGGTGAAGACGGAAGACGTGGCGACGGGCCTGCAGCATTTATCGAAGGCGCTGCGAATGATCGAAGGGTGAACCGCCTGAAATGCAGGAACAGTGCCGGGGGCGTCTGCGGCCGGGTCAGTGAGACTGAAATCCTGACTTGGTCGCAGACGCCCCCGGCACTGTTTTTATTCTAAAAGATTAGCTTCAGCGCGAACTGAACCTGCCGCGACGATCCTGAATCGCCGGTCGGGAAGCGGGTCCCGTTGGTCCCGGTGATAACCCCGAAGGTCGTGCTGCCGACGGTGGCGATGCGCCCGGGCTGCCCCAGGTTCGCATGGTTGAAGAGGTCGAAGATTTCAGCCCGGAACTGGACGCGCACGCTCTCGGTGATCTTTGTGTTCTTGAGGACCGAGAAGTCCACGTTGTTGAAGCGTGGCCCGATGATGACATTGCGGCCCAGATTGCCGAAGTGGAAAACACCGCTGCTTGACACTGGTAGCGCGAAGACCGAACTCGAAGTGCAGGAACCGGCAACGCGCGGGTCGCAGACTGTGTTACTGAACCACAGGTCAGGGCTGGCTTTGCCGATGATGCTGATCGGGCCAACCAGATCCGGCCTGAGCGTCGCCGTCCCGGTGAAGGTACTGATGTTGGTGAGGACGTTGAGAGGATTGCCGCTCTGCGACTGGATGATGCTTGACAACTGCCAGCCCTCGACCAGGCGATTGCCTTTGAAGGGTAGTTCGTAAATCCAGTTGATCACAAACCGGTGGCGCGCGTCATAATCCGACAGCCCGCGATCCCCGCGGACGTTGTAGCTGTCCTGCACGACCACGCCCTGAGAGTTCTGCGAATTGTAGTCAATGGACTTCGAGAAGGTGTAGGAAGCATTGAACTGGAACCCGCTCGAGAGCCGTTTGTTGGCGGTAATCCACAGCGCGTTGTAGCTGGAATTTGCCGCGCTGCTGTTCTCAAGGATGTTGCCGAGCTTTGCGCCGGGCAAAACCGGGCTGCTGGATGAGAGCGTGGGGAATGGCCGCGTGCCATCGGGGCGAATCTGGTTGATGTTGCGCTGAATGCGCAAATGCGTCCCTTTCGACCCGACATAGGCGACGGTCAGGCCAAGGCTCGGCGTGATTTCGCGCTGCACGTTCAGATTCCAGGACTGCACGTAGGCGTTGTCGAAGTTATGATCAACCGAAGTCGGGGAAAGCCCGGAAGCCGCGGCATCAGTCAGCGCCGTACTGAAGGTTGTTCTGGAGGCAGTTGTCGCCTGAACGTAGGCGCGCGGGTCGGCCAGCGGCGGGTTCGTCGCCGTGCCTGTAATCAGGTTCGTCACCGGCTGATCGGCGAGGATGGCATAACCTGCACGGACCGAGGTTTTCCCGTCCTTGAATGGATCCCACACGAACCCGACGCGCGGCTGAATGGGGTGATTGGAACGGTAAATCTCGCCAATGCCCGCGCCGACGCGGTTCAGTGAATTAGTCGCCGGGTCAAAAACGGCGAAGCGGTTGTAGCGCTCGCCCGGCGACATGAGCCAGTCGTAACGCAGGCCCAGCTCGAACGTCAGATTCGGTTTCGCCTTATAGCCATCCTGCACGAAGAAGCCGAGCGCCCCCTGAGTGATGCTGCTCGACTGGTTGCCGAGCGTGACGGTAAAGGCGTTGGCCTGCCCGTTGAGGAAATCCGTGAGATTGAGAAAACCGAATGAGCCGACAGTCTGGGCAAAGTTATTGTTGTAGAACCGGCGGAACTCGCCGCCGAACTTGAATGAATGTTTGCCGCGCAGATAGCTCAGCGTGTCTGACAGGACGTAAGTCAGATCGCCGCGCCCCTGCGGGAAGCCGTTCGGCCCGCCGAAGTTGAAGCTGAAGCCGCTGACGTTGATTTGCGGCAGACCGATTGGCTCATTGATGCCGTTATTGATCCCGAAATCCGCCGGGTTGAGCTTCACATTCGGCGAGAAGATGATGTGGATGCGGTTGAAGCCGAAGCGCGCCTCGTTGACGAGACTCGATCCGAAAGTATGCGTCTCATTGAGCGTGAAGATCTGGCGGTGTGACTGGCGGGTATCGCCGAAGCCGGGCAGCGTGTTGCCCTGCAAAACCGGCTCGCCACGCAGGTCACGCTGGAAGGCGTAGTAGCCATGCAACTGGTCGTTCTGGCCCAGCCGATGGCTCACGTCGCCCGTCCACTGATCAATATTCACCGGGGCTGTACCGGAGCCGACGAACTGGGTCGTGCCGAAGTTCGGACTCGGGACCAGGGCGAGCAGCTTCTTGACCGTCGCATTGGTCACAGTCGCCCGTTGCGCATCAGTGGGCACGTTGCCGCTGATGGCGAGCCCCTGCCGCTGGCGCAATCCTTCGTAGCTGAAGAAGAAAAATGTCTTGTCTTTGAAGATGGGCCCGCCGAGCGCGGCGCCAAACTGGTTGCGCTTGAAGGCCGGCTTGTCCAGGTTGCCGTCCTTGTTATTATCAGCCAGGTCGAAGAAGTTGCGCGCGTCCAGATTATCGTTGCGGAAAAACTCGAACGCCTCGCCGTGAAACGAATTGGTGCCGGAGCGCGTCGCGATGTTGACGATCGCGCCGGAGTTGCGCCCGTATTCGGCGCTGAAAGTCGAGTTATCAACCTTGAATTCCTGCACGGTATTGATCGAAGGCTGGAAGGTGATCTGGTTCTGGACCATGTCGTTCAGGTTGACGCCGTTGATCATGAAATTGACCGTGTCCTCACGGTTGCCGGCTGTATTGAAGGCGAACGAACCCTGCCCGCGCAGCGGCGCAGTCAGGAAGCCGTTCTGCGGCGGTGTGACCGAGCCGGGGATGAGCAGCCCGAGGTCAACGAAATGACGGCCGTTGAGTGGAATCTCCTGCACCGTGCGCTGATTGATCACCTGGCCGACGGTCGTCGTCGTGTTTTCGATGACGGCACTTTCGGCAATCACGCTGACCGTCTCGCCGACGCCCCCGACCTTGAGCTGGAGATTTTGTGTGACCGTGCGCCCGACTTCGAGCGTCAGGTCGGTGGCGGCCTGCGTCTGAAAGCCGCTGGCTTGAACTTCAACCCGGTAGACGCCCGGGGGCAGCGCCGCGACTTGGTAATTACCGTCGCTATCGGTCTGGGTGACGCGCTCGACGCCCGTCCCCTGGTTGCGGACGGTGACTTTGGCGCCCGAGACAATCGCGCCGGACGGGTCAGTCACCGCTCCCTGGATGGTCGAAGTTGACTGGGCCAGCGCAGTCAGCCCGAAGAGTGAAAAGAAAAGCCCTGTCAGCAGGATCCTGAACAACCTGAGATCATGCGCCTTCTGATTCATAGTCCCTCCATTTTGCCGAAAGAAAATCTGTTGATCCGGAAGTCAGCCACGCGGCGTGGTGCTTCAAGCCCTGTCTGCAACCCATCTCAATCAGGGGTGGGTTGCGACAGGTATTTCTGCTGGTTGATGGCAAAGATTTTTATCAGGGTATAGATGCTCTTTATTCGGACACTGTCAAGCAATTGGCAGACCAGGCCGGGCTCTCGCGGGAAATCGCAGGAAATAAAGAGTGTTGCTGAATTGGCGGGAATACGCGGGCCGGTCGGGCATTCAGTTTTCTGCACTTTTTTCAGATTTTCGGATGCGCCGGCGGCCCGCCGGGTAAATCGGGCGGCCTGATTTTGTGAGCCTTGCGACGGCTGAATTGTGGCGTGTACAATCGCTCCCGCGTTCGTCGGGCATTCACTCATTACATCAACGGTCGGCAATCACATCACTACGGTCTCGCTTATGCAGCCTCTGAAGATCAAAACCATGGGTGTCGTCGTCGGGCCGCGCAAGACCGAGGCGGTCGAACGGGTGCGCGACCTGCTCGGGTGGTGTAAGCATCACGAAATCGAGCTGCACGCGGCGGCACACATAGCCGAATACACGGGCTGCAAGGCTATGGCGCTCGATGACGAGGAACTGGCGGAAGACCTGGACCTGATCGTCGTGCTGGGCGGCGACGGGACGATGCTCGGCGCGTCGCGGCTCGTCGGGATGCGCCCGATTCCGGTGCTGGGCATCAACTTCGGGAATCTGGGCTACCTGACGGAATTCACGCTCAACGAATTGTTCGCCGCGCTCGAGGGGTTGCGCGAAGGGCAGTTCCTGGTTGACCACCGGATGATGATTGACGTCGGCATCAAGCGCGGCGGCGAGGTGGTCGAGACGCATCGCGCGCTCAACGACGCCGTGGTCAACCGGGCGGTGCGGGCGCAGATGGTCGAACTGAACTGCTTCGTTGACGAGCAGTTCGTCAACAGCTTCCGCGCCGACGGGATGATCATCAGCACGCCGACCGGCTCGACCGCCTACTCGTTGTCGGCCGGCGGCCCGATTGTCCACCCGAGCATGACGGCAATTCTGCTGACGCCGATCTGCCCGCACATGCTCTCAAACCGCCCGGTCGTGCTGCCCGGCGACAGCGTGGTCGAGATCGCCCTCCGGCGCGCGGGCGAGGACGTGATGGTGACGATTGACGGGCAGAAGAGCATCGAGCTGACTCCCGACGACCGGATCGTGCTGCTCCGCAGCCAGACGACTTTCGACCTGTTGCGGCCCACCAACCGCAATTACTTCGAGGTGCTGCGGACGAAACTCAAGTGGGGCAACGGCTGAGCGAATCGAAACGGCAGAGTCGTCAAAGAATTCTGGCAGGGAGGAGGGGAGGATGCTTTTCCCACTAGGCGATGATAATTCCCAGCGCACACTGACACCTTATGTGACGTGGTCGCTGATTGCGATCAACGTCCTCGTCTTTGCTTATCAACTTGGCAATGAGCCGTTCACCAATGGCTACAGCGTCGTCCCTTACGAAATAATAAACGGACAGGATCTGACGGGACCTGTCCGAGTCGGAAGAAACATAATCGAGCTGTATCGGGGCCCGACTCCGATTTACCTGACGCTGTTGTGGGCCATGTTTATGCACGGTGACTGGGTTCACATCGGTGGCAACATGCTTTACCTGTGGATTTTCGGCGACAACGTTGAAGACAAGATGGGTCACGTGAAGTTCGTGATCTTTTATCTGCTCTGCGGTCTGCTGGCGAGCGCGACGCACATTTTGTTCTCGCCGAATTCGAGGATTCCCAGCCTCGGCGCTTCGGGCGCGATTGCCGGCGTGCTGGGCGCTTACATCGTCCTGTTCCCGCACCAGACCGTGCGCGTGATCGTGCCGATGGGCATCTTCAGCCGGATTACCGAGCTGCCCGCGATCATCGTGATCGGGTTGTGGGGTCTGCTGCAATTCGTCGGCGGTTTCGGCACGCTGGGACGCGAAGGCGGCGGGGTCGCGTATATGGCGCACATCGGCGGTTTCGTCGCCGGGATGGTTCTGGTTTTCCTCTTCCGCAACGACGAGCCGCGCCGCGCGCCCGGCTTTTAGCAATACATATCGGGGGGTGGATAGTTCGGAGTCCCACGAAGGACAGAAAAGCCTGGAGCATGAGCGCTGAACAGAATTCATCTGACACATCCGCGTTCCGCTTTTCCTCTCTCCCCCGCAACGTGATTGCGCTCGGTCTGGTCAGTTTTTTCAACGACGCGAGCAGCGAGATCATCTATCCATTACTGCCACTCTTCCTGACTTCGACCCTGGGTGCGAGCATGGCTTTCGTCGGCCTGATCGAAGGGATTGCCGAAAGCACGTCGAGCCTGCTCAAGCTGCCCGCCGGGTGGTTTTCTGACCGGCTCAAGCGACGCAAGGCGATAGTGGTGGCGGGCTACGGCCTGGCTTCGCTCGTTCGCCCGCTGCTGGCTCTCGTGACGGCCGCCTGGCAGGTGCTGGGGTTGCGCCTCGTTGATCGGATCGGCAAAGGGATTCGCAGCTCACCACGCGACGCGATGATCGCTGATGCGGCCCCGGCCGGGTCGCGCGGACTGGCTTTCGGGTTTCACCGGGCGATGGATCACACGGGCGCGATTGTCGGCTCGCTCTTGTCCGCGGGGCTGGTGCGGGTCTTTCAGAATAATTACCGTCACGTCTTCCGGGCCGCCACGGTTCCGGCACTGGTGGCGCTGCTGATTCTGATCTTCGCGGTCAGTGAACGGCGCGGGCCTGAGGCTTCTGAAGAAAGCACGCAGGCAGCAGCGGCGGAGAAGGCGGCAATGACGCACCCGCTCGCGATGTTCCAGCTGTCCGGGTTCAGCCCTGACTTCAAAAAATTCCTCGCCATTCTTTTTCTCTTCACGCTCACCTCTTCGAGCGACGCGTTTCTGCTTCTGCGGGCGCAGCAGAGCGGCATCAGCGCCGCCCTGATCCCGCTGCTGTGGGCGGCACTGCACGTCAGCAAGGCGCTGAGTTCGATTGTGGGCGGAGGGCTGTCAGACCGGTTCGGGCGACGCGCACTGATCATCGGCGGCTGGGTGCTGTATGCGGCGATCTACTTCGGCTTCGCCTTCGCCGGAACGAGCGCCGGGATGTGGGCGCTCTTTACGGTTTACGGCGTATACTTCGGCTGTACCGAGGGCGTCGAAAAAGCGCTGGTCGCCGATCTGGTCGCCGCCGAACAGCGCGGCACGGCCTTCGGACTGTATAATCTCGTCATCGGGGTGACGGCATTGCCCGCCAGCGTGACATTCGGGTTGCTCTGGCAGCGCTTCGGTGCGGAAACGGCGCTGATTTCGAGCGCCCTGGTCAGCCTGATCGCCGCGGCCCTGTTGATGAAAGTGAACGGTGAACAAAAAAGACTACAAACTGATTAAGCAGCCCGGTGAACTGGCGCAGGCCGTGGAGGTGCTGCGCCGGGCGGAGTTCATCGGCTTCGATACGGAAACGACCGGGCTCGATCCGCACACCTCGAAGCTGCGGCTGATGCAGTTCGCGGCCTCATCGGGGGGCGAAGCCGGCGAGCAGGCGGCTTACGTGATTGACTGTTTCAGTCTCACGCGCGAACAGCTCAGGCCGGTGCTGGAACTGCTGGCCGCGGCCCGCCCGGTGAAGGTGGCGCACAACGCGAAATTCGACGTCGAATTCGTCATGCGTCATTACGGCGTCAGGCTGGGCGCGGTTTACGACACGATGCTGGCGAGCCAGCTGATCAGCGCGGGCAATGAAGACGACCGCCACAGTCTGGAGGCCGCGGCGCGGCGTTACCTGGGCTGGCAGCTTGATAAGGGCGCGCAAATGAGCGACTGGTCGGGCGATCTGACCGAGTACCAGCTCGAATACGCCGCGCTCGACGCCATCGCCGTGCTGGCCCTGCGCGAGAAGCTGGTGCCGCTGCTCGCGGAAATGGGGCTTGAACGCGCGGCGCAACTCGAATTCGATTGTGTGATGGCGATTGCCGCGATGGAGCTGGCCGGAATTTACCTCGATGCCAGTTGCTGGCGCGCCCAGGTCGGTCACGTCAAGGCCGCGCACGAGAAGGTCGCTGCCGAATTGCAGAAGCAGCTCGGCAGCGGCGCCCCGCAGATGAGCCTCTTTGAGAGCGGCGCGCAAATCAACCTCGACAGTCCGGCGCAGGTGCGCGAGGCGCTCGCCCGCATGGGGATCAAGGTTGACGACACGCGCGAGCGGAGGTTGCAGCGGCTGGCGCACCAGTACCCGGTGATCGAGCTGCTGCTCGAATACCGCCACCTGAGCAAGAGTCTCGGTTCTTACGGCGAAGGGATGCTCGATTACATCAACCAGGTGACCGGGCGCATTCACGCGAACTTCCGGCAGATCGGCACGCCGACCGGGCGGATGACCTGCTCCTCGCCGAGCCTGCAGCAGGTTCCGCACGCGGTCGAGTACCGCTCCTGTTTTCGCGCGCCCCGAGGGCGCAAGCTCGTGGTGGCGGATTACTCACAGATAGAGCTGCGCATCCTCGCCGACTTCGCCGGGGACGAGGCTTTGCAGCAGGCCTTCACTTCCGGCGCCGACCTGCACCGCGCGACCGCGTCGCAGATGCTCGGCATTCCGCTCGAAGAGGTAACCGCTCAGCAGCGAGAATACGCCAAGCGGCTGAATTACGGAATCATTTACGGGATGGGCGCCGACGGACTGGCCGGGATGCTGGAAATCCCGGTCGAAGAGGCGGGCCGTCTGATTGACCGTTACTTCGCCGCTTACGCCGGGGTCGCCCGCTGGTTGCGCGACGCATCGGAGGCCGCCGTGCGCGAAGGCCGCAGCCGCACCGCCTCAGGCCGCCTGTGGGTTTACCGCTTCGATGTGAATGACCACCAGCAGCTCGGCGCGCTCAAACGCGTCGGCCGTAACACTCCCATCCAGGGAACGAGTTCGGACATCCTCAAGCGCGCGATCAGGCTGACGGATGACGCGCTCATGAACCGCGACGCGCAGATCATCAACAGCATCCACGACGAACTGGTGGTCGAGTGCGACGAGGCGAGTGCGGGTGAGACCGCGCGCATCGTTTCCGGGACGATGGTTGCCGCCGGGAAAGAATTCATCTCGCGCGTGCCGGTCGTGGTCGAAGCCGTCATCTCGGACGCGTGGGTAAAGAAATAACCCCTTCGTTCTGTTCCCTTCAGCCGCCTGCCTGATTGCAATCATTAATCCCCGTTGCCGCATCACCGAAGCATTGATAGTGGCTCCCGGCACTGTGCTAGAATTCAGACACTCCCCTTGCGAAAACCTGTCTGCATTTGAAGAGTGCCGCGGCCTGATCAGGCCTGACGCGACTGCGGGGAACGCGAGCATTCGGGAGGCATGCATGTACTGCGAGGTCTGTGAACGCGAGAGCCAGTCTTCCTCAGTCCATTGTGAGTCCTGCGGGTACCCGCTGGCCGGGGCCGCCCCCGAAGAATCAATCGGGCGCGCCGCCGAATGGTCTTACACCTCGCCGCCGACGATGGAGGGTCGTTGTCACAGCTGCGGGCGCGAGATTGAGGCGGACCGCAGTTTCTGCCGCGCCTGCGAGACTGAGATCAATGCCGCCGCCGAGGACGATTGCCGCGCGCAGTCTGAAACAACTTCTTCGAGTGAGTGGGAAAATTACGGGGCGGATGGAATTCCGGTTGAACTCACGCAGCAGGCGCCTGACCCGGCGGGGCCGAAATTCAGCAGGCGCACGGCAGCCACTTTGATATTGCTCCCCGTCGCCATCACGTTACTCTGGCTGGGGGTCAGATCGGATTGGAAGTTTCAGCCGGAGAGTTCGGACGCGACTCGTGAAACCCCTCTCGCGAGGGCGTCATCATCCCAGGCGCAGCCCTCACCATTACGGCAGAAGAGCGTTGACAACTCACTGACGATCCGTCCGGCAGCGTCACCTGTCATCTCCGCCGCCGGCCCGTCAGAGACAAATCGTGGGCAGGCTTCCACGCAATCTCCTCCGCCAGTCAAAGCTTCCCGTCGTGTCACGCAGCCCGAAGTTCATCTGAAGCCGCGCAGAGAACTTCCCGCCGACCGGCCGAGTGTCGCACAGAGGAATGGGAGGCCGCAGGCAGCCAGAGGCAACTGGTCGGTTCGGGTGGTCAAAGGCATCGGCAAAAAAGTGGCATGGCTTTTTCGGTAGCCTCCCGGCAAGGTGAAAGCGACTCGACAGAAGTGAAAAGTCCTGAGTCAGAATGTCATTCTGACTCAGGACTTTTCATTTTCATTGCCCGCTACTTTCTCTTCCCAGTGAAGGTCCCCGACCCGAGGTCGCCCAGGGTCACGGTGCCTTTGATCACGCCGTTCTCGATTTTACCTTTGTAAACGAGCTTCCCCTGACTGACTTCGATCGTGAAATTGATTTCGTTCCCCTTGACCGTGCCTTTGAGCGGGGCCTCGCCGAGCGCGCCGCTGTACTGGCCCGTCAGCGTTTCGCCCTCCTGCCTGAAGACGAAACTCGGCGAGCCGGAGCCGGCAGAGGTCTCGACGGCGAAAGTCCACTGGCCGGTCAGGTCAATCTTATCGCCTGATGCGGCGCTCGGGGCTGAAGCCTGGCCGCCGCCAGTGCCCGCCTCAGCCGCGCGTTTGGCCGTCCAGTCGCCTTCGGCCAGACCGCCGAAATCCACGGTGCCCTTCATCGCGTCGCCGTCGACATTGCCTTTCATCGCAATGGCCAGGTCATTCCCGTCATATTTGACCGTGTAATTTATTTTGATCTCTTTGCCGCTCACCGCGACCTGTGCCGGAAGCTCACCCCGCTCGCTTTTGAGAAGGCCGGTGAGTTTGTCGCCTTCCTGTTTGAAGGTCACTTTGACGTTGACGGGGCCGTTCGGCGTGTTAAGGATGAGGTCCCACGCCCCGGCGACCTGCGCTGATTGCGCGGCGGCCAGGATCGGGAATGCAATGACGAGCAGGGCCAGTGACGACAGATACCGGAGCATTTTCATAACGTGCTTTCAACCTTTCTCTGATGCGAAACGTGGCGGGCATCAGAATACGTCGTTGTTTCTGAGATAGTGGAAAACCAGGGCGCGGGCGGCCTGACTGCCTGCACCGCGAAAACTACACTCTCGCGGCATTTGGTGTCAATCAATGCCGTCGCGCCTCGGGTTCGTTTGCCCGGGGACACAAACCTTTGCCGGGAAATTCCCAGTCGTGGGATTATTCAATCCCGGAAGCGCACACTCCGACGCAACTCCGCGACTGCCTTCCTCGTTAAATCCGTCAGTTCGGCTGCCCGGGGCGGGGCCCTGGTGGCACAGGATTTGGATGGCAGTTGATTACCGGCCTGCGACCGGACTTGTTTGCATTTATTCGCGCCATGTTTATGACGGCACCACGCCCGATGATCCGGCTGATCAGCGTCTCGAAAACCGTGACGAGCGGTGCCGAGAAGCTGACCATCCTGCATAAGGTGGATCTGTCCGTCGCGAGAGGGCAGTTCGTGGCTGTCGTCGGCCCTTCGGGCAGCGGCAAATCCACGCTGCTCTCGCTCATCGCCGGGCTGGACGGCCCGACCACCGGCTACATCGCGCTCGACGGCGAATACCTGACGCAGATGAGTGAAGACGAACTGGCCCGGCTGCGGGGCGCGAAGGTCGGTTTCATCTTCCAGTCGTTCCACCTTGTCCCTTCGCTCACGGCTTACGAAAACATCCTCGTGCCGATGGAGGTGGCGGGGCTGCCCGGGTCGCGGGCGCGGGCGCAGGCGCTGCTCGATGAAGTCGGCCTGCACGACCGCGGGCACCATTACCCGTCGCAGCTCTCGGGCGGCGAGCAGCAGCGGGTCGCCATCGCGCGCGCCTTCTCGAACGACCCGCCCATCCTGCTGGCCGACGAGCCGACGGGCAATCTGGATTCCGGCAACGGCGCGCACATCTTCGAGCTGCTGGCCAGACTCAACCGCACTCGCGGCACGACGCTCCTGTTCGTCACGCATGATCATGCGCTGGCTGACCGGGCTGACCGCGTGATCAGCCTGAGCGAGGGACGGATCGTGGAGGACAGAGAGCGGGAGAATGGAGGAGGGGAAGAGCGGGGGAAGGAAGGATGGGGAGAGTGGGAGGGCGGGAGAGGGGCGCTCGGCTTCATCCTCAGCATGGCCTGGCGCGAGATGCGGGCGTCGTGGTATCGGTTACTGCTCTTCTTCCTCTCCATCGCCATCGGCGTCGGCTCCATCGTCAGCCTGCGCTCGCTCATCCAGAACATCAGGGCCGGGCTCGCTCGCGAGGTGCATGCGATGTACGGGGCGGACGTGCGCGTGGGCATCAACCAGCCGTGGAAGCCTGAGACCAGGGCCGTGCTGGAACGTTACTCCGCCTCGCCGATGGTGACGGCGCACACGGAAATGCTTGAGACGCAGACGATGGTGCGGGCGGCGGACGACCCGAACGGGCGGCCTTTCATGGTTCAGCTGCGGGCGGTGCGCGAGCAGTTCCCATTGTACGGCGAAATCAGACTGGTCGGTGGCGGGCATTATACGCCCGCGCTGGTGAAAGACCGTGGCGTACTCGTGCAGCCCGGCCTGCTCGCGAATCTGAATCTCAAGGTCGGCGACGCGGTCAAAATCGGGCAGCTCACGTTCACCATCCGCGGCGTGATGGAGTTTATGCCGGGCAGTGCGATGCAGTTCGGCCCCGTCCAGCTCGTGGCAATGGATTACGCCGACGCGGTGGCGGCGGGGCTTACGGCGTTCGGCAGCCGGGTGAATTACGGCTGGCTCTTCAAAACGCACGAGGGGCAGGATGAAGCGCTGCTGAAAAATCTGGCCGACGAGTTCAGGACGACGCGGCTCAACTGGCTGGGGTCGTTCCGCTTTCAGCAGGACTGGATGACGCAGTCGCTCGAGAACATCGAAAGATTTCTGGCCCTGGTGGGCCTCGCGATTCTGGTACTGGGCGGCATCGGCATTTCGAGCGTGACGCGCGTCTTCGTCCAGCAGAAGTTCAAAACCATCGCCATCCTGAAATGCCTGGGCGGCGAGAACCGGCAGGTACTCGGCGCCTATCTCGTGCAGGTGATCGCGCTCAGCCTGGTCGGCAGCCTGCTGGGATTGCTGCTCGCGTGGGCGGTGACTCACCTGGCCTCCGGCTATGCGGCCGGGCGGCTCCCCGTCGAGGTCGTGCCGGGGCTGACCTGGGCGTCGGCAGTGCATGGCGTGGGCGTGGGCGTGCTGATCACGCTGCTCTTTTCGCTGCCGCCGCTGCTCGAAATTCGGAAGGTCAAACCGATCCTTGTGCTGCGGCAGGATGCTGCGGCGCGGCGGCGCTTTGACTGGCTGCGGCTCGGGTCGGGGCTGATCCTCGTGCTGGGGCTCTTCACAATGGCCTTCTGGATCTCTGGTTCGCTCAGGAAGACCGGGATGTTTATGGGCGAGGTAGTCGGGGCGGCCCTCGTCCTCAACCTCGCGGGCGCGGCGCTGATATACCTGCTCCGCCGGGTGCGCCACCTGCCGTCCTTCGCCCTGCGGCAGGGGGTGGGGAGCCTTTACCGCCCGGGCAATCAGACGAAGGTGATCCTGTCCGCGGTCGGCCTGGGTGCCTTGTTCATCATCGCCGTCCGCCTGCAGCAGGTGAACGTGCTGAGCAATTTCGATCTGGAACTCGACGGGTCGTCGGCAGACATGTTCCTGATGGACGTGCAAAAAGAACAGCGCGCCCAGGCCGAAGAGACCCTCACGCGCCTCGCGGGCACGGCGCCAAAACTCGTTCCCATAGTCCAGGCGCGCATCGTCGGACTCGAACGTGATCGGAACAATCCCAGCCGCCTGCCGGCGGAAGAAGTCGGCAGGCGACTGCGCTGGGAGCAGCGGTTCTCGTACCGCCCCAGCCTTGAGCCGAACGAAAAGATCGTCGCCGGCAAATTCTGGGAGCCGACGCCGGGCGCCGAGCCTGAGATTTCGGTCGAAGAGGAGTACGCCCGTGATCTCGCGCTCGGCCTGGGCGACAAGCTGATCTTCGATATTCTCGGGCAACGCATCACAGCCCGGGTCACGAGCATCCGCCGCTTGGAGCGCCGCCGCACACCCGTCTCATTCATCACGCGCTTCAACGTCCTCTTCCGCCCCGGCGCGCTCGAATCCGCGCCGCAGACTTACATCGGCGCGGTCAAAGGCCCGCCGCCGGGGGCCCGGCGCTCGCAAATGCAGCGCGAATTCGTCGAGCAGTTCCCGAACGTCACGCTGGTTGACGCCTTCGACACCATCGCGGAGATCAGGAAGAGGACGGGCGAGTTCTCATTCGCGGTCTCCTTCGTCGGCGGCTTCGTCTTCCTGTGCGGCGTGCTGATCCTGGCCGGCTCGGTCGCGATGACGAAGTACCAGCGCCTCTACGAAGCGGCGATCCTCAAGACGCTCGGGGCGCAGAAGAAACTGATCGTTTACATCACGCTGATCGAATACGGCGTGCTGGGGCTGCTGGCCGGCCTGATCGGCTCGTCCGCCGCGATGGGGCTGACGTGGGCCTTCTGCAAATACGAGATGAGGATCCCCTGGCAGTTCGCGCCCGGGGTCAACCTCACCGGAGTGGCGGTGACGCTGCTGCTCGTCGCCGCCGTGGGCGTCGTGTCGAGCTGGGACGTGATGATGAAAAAACCGCTCGGCATTCTGCGGGCAGAGTGACGGTCATTCGACAAATGGCGATTTGCCGGGACGGTGGCTGCGAACTATGATTGCGGCCATGTCGAATGACTCCGAACAAAAACTTAAGCCTACTGTCCCGCTGACTGAAGCCGGTTACCTGCGCAGCTTCGAAGCAGAGATTGATGTCATCGCTGAAAATGAGCTGCTCGTGCGCGGGCGGATGAGTGATCATCGTTTCACGCTCGGACACGTCTGGGCTTTGCGCACACCCGAATATGAAGTCGTCCGAGCGGGCGCGCATCAGAGTGCCGGCGATGAAAACGAGTTCTCGCCCGAACTCTGCGCCCGCTACAGTGAAATCAAAGGCGTGCGGATCGGGCGCGGCTTCTCGAAACGGATACTCACGGCGCTCGGTGGGTTGCCGGGCACGCAGGAACACCTCTTCCTCGCGATTGAAATGGCGCGCGTCGGGCAGCAGGTCTACCAGTTCCCGCCCGACTTCGAGCGGCAGTTTCCCGGGCGCCCCGGCTCGCTGACAGAAGCCGCGCACATTGCGTGGCGAAAAGACCGCGCTTACATGCCTGACCTCGCGAATTCCTGTTACACCTACCGTGATGAAAGCGCGGAGTTGTTCCGCCACAGAGAAGTCAGGTGTGGCTTCGATGCCGAACTCACTCGGCCACGGCCCGGCCAGAAGGCCGCGTTCTGGCGGCGCAAGAGAGTTTCAATCAGAGAAGGTTCAGCAGGTGACGGGCGCTCCGCTTACGTCTGCGAGAGCGCGATGGAAGATAACATTCACGACATTCTGGTGGGCTTTGAGATCGCGGGCGACGGCACGATTTCCGGCGCGCACAGTCGCGGATTGCGGCTGCCTTACCACGGCATTTGTGAGGACGCGCAGCAGCGCACGCCGGGCCTCAATGGTCTGAGCGTGACGACTGATTACGTCCGGCAGTTCGCCGAATACGTCGGCGGCTCCTCGGGCTGCACGCACCTGTTCGATCTTTCGATTGACTGCCTGAGGCTGTTCAGGTTCAGTGAGTGAGATTTATTCGGTGGAAATGGGTTGGGACGCGCCCTGCATTGCGGCGTGGACGGTGTGCCACGAAAGGCTCGCGCATTTGACGCGCGCAGGGAATTCCCTCACGCCGGCGAAGATCTTCAGCCGCCCCAGATGATTCGCTTCAGTTTCGGGATCAAGCTCGCCTTTCACCATCCGGTGGAATTCATCAAAGAGTACTTCGACTTCTTCCTTCGTCTTGCCCTTCACCGCCGTGGTCATCATCGAAGCAGAAGCTTTCGAGATCGCGCAACCAGAGCCCTGAAAGCCGACGTCTTTGACGACATCACCGTCCAGCTCCAGGTAGAGCGTCAGCTGATCGCCGCAGAGCGGATTGTGCCCGACCTGCGTGACCGTCGGATGTTCGAGCGGCTTGAAATTGCGCGGCTTTTTATTGTGATCGAGAATGACCTGTTGATAGAGTTCGTTCAAATCAGCCATACAGCAACACAGCTATCAGCCATCAGCGGTCAGCAGTCAGCTTCTGGCTGAAAGCTGATAGCTGACCGCTTATTGAAATACCTCGATGACCCGATGAATCGCGCCCGCCAGCGCGTCAATCTCTTCCTTCGTGTTGTAGAAGGCGAATGATGCGCGGGCCGTCGCGGGCACGTTAAAGCGCTGCATCACCGGCTGCGCGCAGTGGTGACCGGCGCGAACCGCGATGCCTTCGCCGTCCAGAATCGTGCCGACGTCGTGCGGGTGAACGTGATCAACCGTGAAGGAAAGCACGCTCGCTTTTTCGCGCGCGGTGCCGATCAGTTTCACGCCCTTGATCGAGCCGATCACCTCGGTGGCGTATTCGAGCAGTTCGTGTTCGTAAGCGGCGATCCGGTCAAGCCCGATGCCTTCCAGATAATCAATCGCGACGCCCATCCCGATGACCCCCTCGATATTCGGCGTCCCGGCTTCGAGCTTCCAGGGCAGCGTGTTGTAAGTCGTCTTCTCGAAAGTGACCGTCGCGATCATATCGCCGCCGCCCTGATACGGCGGCATGACATTCAGGAGTTCGGCCTTGCCGTAGAGTACGCCGATGCCGGTCGGGCCGCAGATCTTGTGGCCGGAGAAGGCGTAGAAATCACAGTCCAGTTCGCGCACATCAACCTTCAGGTGTGGCGCCGACTGCGCGCCATCAATCAGCACGGGCGCATCAACGCTGTGAGCCAGTTCGATGATGCGCCTGACGGGATTGATCGTGCCGAGCGCGTTCGAGACGTAAGCGACCGCGACGAACTTCGTGCGGGGACAGAGCATCTTCTCGTACTCGTCCATCAACAGTTCGCCGTCATCATTCATCGGGATGACGCGCAGCACGGCACCCGTCTGCTCGCAGAGCAGCTGCCACGGGACGATGTTCGCGTGGTGTTCCATCGCGGAGATGATGATCTCATCACCCTCTTTGATGAATTTGCGCCCGTAACTCGCGGCCACCAGATTGATGCCTCCGGTCGTGCCGCTCGTGTAAATGATCTCATGCGTGTCGGCGGCATTGATAAATTTCCTGATCTTGTTCCGCGCACCCTCGTATTCCTGCGTCGCGAGCTGGCTCAGGTAATGCACGCCGCGGTGGACGTTAGAATTATCCGCGCAGTAGTAATGATTGATCGCATCAATCACGACCTGCGGCTTCTGGCTCGTGGCCGCGTTGTCCAGGTAGACGAGCGGGCGCCCGTGAACCTCGCGTTTCAGGATCGGAAAATCCTCGCGAATGCGATTGACGTCGAACGCCGGTGACGGGCCTTCAGTTTCATTCGCTGATTTGATTTTCTCATTAGTCTCGTACGCAGCCTGCATTGATAATGACCTCCGGGATTAACTCACTTCCAGATTCTGATGAAGTTTCGTCAGCACGAATTCGTCAAGTTGCCTGCGCACCGAAGCGACCTTGATTTTGCTGATCACGTCTTCGGCAAAACCGTAAGTCAGCAGCGCGCGCGCCTTCTCAGGATCCAACCCGCGGGTGGAGAGATAAAAAAGTTCGTCGTCTTCCAACTGCCCGACCGTCGCGCCGTGCGCGCATTTCACGTCGTCCGCAAAAATCTCGAGTTCGGGTTTCGTATCCACGTGGGCGTCGCCGGAAAGCAGCAGGTTTTTATTAAGCTGCCGCGCGTCGGTCAGCAGTGCGCCTTCGCGGACTATCACCTTGCCGTTGAAGACGGCGCGCGCCCGGTCGTCAAGGATGCCTTTATAAAGCTGACTGCTCGCGCCATGCGGTTTGGCATGATCGAGCAGCAGGTGGCTGTCGGAAAGCTGATCGCCGGTGACGACATACAAGCCGTTGAGCGTCGTCTGCGTGTTCTCGTCGGCGAGAGTCACATTCAGGTTGTGTCGCGCGATCCGGCTGCCGATTGAAAGCGCGCAGGATGAATAACTGCTCGCGCGCTCCTGGTGAACCTGCGTCGTGCCGATGTGAAAGCCACGCTCGCTCTCTTCCTGCAAACGGTAATGATCAATCGCCGCGCCTTCGTGCGTGACGACTTCCGTCACGGCGTTGGTGAAGTAAACGTCATCGGCGATTGAAACGAAACTTTCGATCACCGTCGCCATCGCGCCGCGCCCCGCCACGACGAGCGCGCGCGGGTGCGAGATCGTATTCGCTCCGGGCGACGTGGAGACGAAAAGCAGGTGAATCGGCGTCTCAAGGATTTTGCCGTCCGGGATATGAACGAACGCGCCTTCGTTGATCGAAGCCGTATTGAGCGCCGTGAAGACCTGCCGGTGGTAATCGGCGTAAGCGCCCAGATGCCTGCGAATCACCTCGGCCTGCGCGTTTGAAAAATTGCTGACCGTGATTCCGCCCGACAGTACCGAAACGTCAGAGAGTTCGCGCGAGTAAAAGCCGTTGATGAAAACCAGCCGGCTGTGGCGTGTTTCCGCAAAGCTGAATTTCTCAATGCCCTCCGCCGTCACGCCTTTGCCATCCGCTCCGGAAGCGCTGCGATAATCCAGCTTCAGAATCGGCGCGGCGTTCGTGTACTTCCACTCTTCGGTGCGCGCGGTCGGGAATTCGAGCGCTTCAAAGCTCGCCGCCGCCCTTTCGCGCAGGCTGAGGAGCCACGCCGGATCGCTGGTCCGCTCAGCCAGGCTGCTGAAGACTGAAAGGAAATTGTTCTCTTTGACCATTTGCAGCATCTTTATGCTTTGGCTCCATTCGCGCCCTTGATCCAGTCGTAGCCTTTGCTTTCCAGCTCCTGCGCCAGTTCCTTGCCGCCCGATTTGGCGATCCGGCCCCGGTAGAGTACGTGAACGTGGTGCGGTTCGATGTAATTGAGCAGCCGCTGATAATGCGTCACCAGAATGATCGCGTTGTCCTTATTCGCCAGTTTGCTGACGCCGTTCGCCACGATACGCAGCGCGTCAATGTCGAGACCCGAATCGGTTTCGTCCAGCACGGCGAGCTTCGGCTCAAGCACGGCCATCTGCAGAATCTCGTTGCGTTTCTTCTCGCCGCCGGAACCCTCGTTGACCGAGCGGTTGATGAAGCCCTCGCTCATCTCGACAATCTTCATCTTCTCGCGCAGCAGGTCGTCGAATTCGAGCGGGTCGAGTTCGTCACGCCCCTCGTGCTTCGCGATTTCGTTGTAAGCCATCCGCAGGAAGTTCGCGTTGCTCACGCCAGTGATCTCGATCGGGTACTGAAACGCCAGAAAGAGGCCCTCGCGGGCGCGCTCATCGGGCTCAAGCTCAAGCAGGTTCCGGCCCTGATAGATCACTTCGCCCGCGGTGACTTCATACGAAGGGTGCCCGGCCAGCACTTTCGCGAGCGTGCTTTTGCCCGAACCGTTCGGCCCCATGATCGCGTGAATCTCGCCCGCCCTGACCGTCAGGTCAAGGCCCCTCAAAATCTCCTTGCCATCAATCGTGGCGTGTAAGTTACGAATCTCAAGCACTGTGATTTCTTCCCCCGAATTAGTCAGTGACTTCGACAATGGCTTCGATTTCGACCGGGATCTGTGACGGCAGCGAACCCATGCCCACCGCCGAGCGGGCGTGCCGCCCGTTTTCCCCGAACACTTCGACAAAGAGGTCGGAGCAGCCGTTGATGACCGCCGGATGATCGCCGAACTCCGGGACGGCGTTGACCATCCCCAGCACCTTGACCACTCTCTTCACTTTTCGCAGGGTCCCGAGTTCCTGCTTCATCACCGCCAGCAGGATCATCCCGACCTCGCGGGCGGCGTGATACGCCTGCTCCCTCGAAATCTCGGCGCCGACCTTCCCGCGCAGGTAAGGCCCTTTCCCGGCCAGAAAGAGCAGGTTCCCGGTGCGAACCGCGTGAACGTAATTGCCCCCCGGAGCAGGCACGGGCGGCAGTGAAGCTTCAATCTCCGAAAGTTTGTCTGGCATGGTTGATTTGAAGTTGTGTGAACTACGTTGTTACCCAACGCTACCTTCGAGCTTCAAACCCAGCAGCTTCGTCGCCTCCACCGCGAACTCCATCGGCAGCTCGCGGAAGACTTCCTTGCAGAAGCCGTTGATGATCATCGAGACTGCGTCCTCGGTCGAAATGCCGCGCTGATTGAAGTAGAAAATCTGCTCCTCGCTGATCTTCGAGGTCGAAGCCTCATGCTCGACCTTCGCCGTGTTGTTGCCGACTTCGATGTAGGGGAAGGTGTTCGCGCCGCACTTCTGCCCGATCAGCAAGCTGTCGCACTGCGAGTAGTTCCGCGCGTTCCCGGCTTTGGGCGTGATCCGCACGAGCCCCCGGTAGCTGTTATTGGATTGGCCCGCGGAAATGCCCTTGCTGATGATCCGGCTCCGCGTGTTTTTGCCGATGTGGATCATCTTCGTGCCGGTGTCGGCCTGCTGGTGATGATTGGTCAGCGCGACCGAGTAAAACTCGCCGATGGAGTTGTCGCCGAGCAGGATGCAGCTCGGGTACTTCCACGTGATCGCCGAGCCGGTCTCGACCTGCGTCCAGGAGATCTTCGAATTCCGACCGGCGCACTTGCCGCGCTTGGTCACGAAGTTGTAGATGCCGCCCCGCCCCTCCTTGTCGCCCGCGTACCAGTTCTGCACCGTCGAGTATTTGATCTCGGCATCGTCAAGCGCGATGAGTTCAACTACTGCCGCGTGCAACTGATTCTTATCGAACTTTGGAGCCGTACAGCCTTCAAGATATGAGACATAAGAACCCTCTTCGGCCACAATCAGCGTGCGCTCGAACTGCCCCGATTCGGAGTTATTGATGCGGAAGTACGACGACAATTCCATCGGACATTTCACGCCCTTCGGGATGTAGCAGAACGAGCCGTCGGAAAAGACCGCCGAGTTGAGCGCGGCGAAGTAATTGTCGGTGTACGGCACCACCGAACCGATGTACTTCTTCACCAGTTCCGGGTGTTCCTGTAAGGCCTCAGAAAAGGAGCAGAAGATCACCCCCGCCTCCGCGAGCTTGTGCTTGAAGGTCGTGGCCACCGAAACGCTGTCGAAGATCGCGTCAACCGCCACGCCCGCGAGCATTTTCTGCTCGGTCAGGGGGATGCCCAGCTTCTCGAACGTGTCGAGCAGCTCGGGATCAACTTCGTCGAGGCTCTGCTTCTTCTCCCTCGGCTTCGGCGCGGAATAGTAGATGATGTCGTTGTAATCAATCTTCGGGTAACGGACGTTCGCCCACCCGGGCTCTTCCATCGTCAGCCAGTGGCGGTAAGCTTTCAGCCGCCATTCGAGCATCCACTCCGGCTCATTCTTTTTGGCCGAGATTGTCCGGACGATCTCTTCGTTCAGTCCGCGCGGGACGGTCTCGGCTTCGATCTCGGTGACGAAACCGTACTTGTATTCGCGATTGGCAAGGGCTTCTATCGTACTCATCGTTTTTCTCTCTGACTCTTCTCCGGCCTTCCCCGGGTCACCAGTACCAGACAAAATAGTAAGGTTTATGCCCAAAAAAACAGCCTGACCATCGGCTAACCGACCGGCATCCGTGTTTTCGCCTTACTCGCGCCGCCGATCTGGACCATCTGCGCATCCACGCTGCCCTGGAGCAGCGCTGACAGCGGAATCTTGTCGAAGACGCTGTGGACGAAATCCGTAATGCTCACCCAGACGGGGCGCAGGCCGCAGTCATCATGATGCACGCAGGTATCCTGGTTGCCGGTGAACTGCGAGCAGATGTCGTCTTTTGACGGAACGCCGCCGAGGGCGCGCATCACTTCGCCGATGGAAATCTCCGAGCAGGGGCGCGTCAGGCGGTAGCCGCCTTTCGGCCCGCGGACGCTTTCGGCGATCCCACTGTGACTGAGCGTCCAGAGCAGTTTCTCGACGTAAGCGACCGACAGACCTTCGCGCTCGGCAATGTCACGCACCATCATCGGCGCGTCAGGCTCCTGCCGTGCGAGCTGCAGAATGCAGCGCAATCCGTATTCTTCCTGGGCTGTGATCTTCAAGCTGAAATAACCTCTTAAAATTGTAAGACGAAGTCTAGCACATACCTGACACAAAAGTCAGGTATACGGGGGCAAGGCCGGTGAAAATTAATCCGCCGGCCCTGATCAGTTACTTCCGGTGGCTGCCGCACGAAATACGCGCGGCGTCAGCCCAGTCGCCTCGCGGAAGATTTTGGTGAAATGGCTCTGGCTGGTGTAACCGACCCGCGCGCCGATCTCGATAATGGAAAGGTCGGTTTCCGCGAGCATCCGCCGCGCCTTCTCAATGCGCAGCGTGGCCAGATAAGCGTGCGGCGTCGTGCCGGTGATTTTTTTGAAGAGGCGGGCGAAGTGAAAGGCGCTCAGGTAGGCCGCCGCCGCGATCTCCGACAGGCCCAGTTCGCGTTCGCAGTTGTCGTGCATGAATTCAATCGCGCGGCGCAGCCGGCGGTCCACGATGCCGACGCGCGACAGCTCGATCTCATCCGAGCGCTGCACGTTGATGTGCGAGCGCAGCAGGTAAACCGCCATCTGGCCGACCAGTGATCTGATCACTTCTCTCCACCCGGCTGCCGCCTCATCAATTTCCCGGTCCATCGCCTCCAGCGCGGCGCACAGATTCGGATCATCCGTGATCGGAGTCAGTGGCTGACGAAAGAGCAGGTTCGCGCCCGTACAGTGAAGCCGGAGCCGCGCGGCAGCCTCAACCAGCAATTGTGGGGTGAGGCGAACGAGCAGGAGTTCACTGCGCTGTCGGCCTGATGAAAACCGGATCGTCTGATTCGGATTAAGCAGCAGGCTGGCGCTGCTGGGAAGACCTTCGATCCGCGAACTGAGCAGGTGAATCAGCAGGTAACCGGACTGCGCCGATAACTCAGAAACGCGGCGACTGAGCGGGCGTTGTTCGACGGAGAACTGCGGTTCGAGGATGATGCGGGGTGAATTCATCCCTGCGGGTGCGGGTGGTAGACGCGGTAATCAATCTCCTGAAAGATCGTGTCTTTATTCTCGACATCCGCGAGCCACACCTCATCAATCTGATTCCCGATGATCATTTCATAAGCCCGGGTAAAGCGGTGGATGTGATCCTTGAAGCGCTTGACCGCGTACTGCACCATCGTGCCGGTCGTGATGATGAAGGCCCAGTCGGACGATTGCGCCAGCAATAACTCGCGCGCCGCCTGATTGAGTGCCCGTCGCAACAGGCCGTCCGAGTGCGGGAACCGCCCGGCCAGCTCGACCATCCGCTGTTCCGCGACCTGCTGGTGCAGGTACATCCAGTCGGTCTGGTGGTTGATCCAGACGCGGTTATAACCTTCCGCGCCCCACGACGAGGCCGACGGCGTCTGCGGCTGGTTGTCAGGATAAATGTCCAGGTAATCAACCGGCGAGATCGGCTGAATCTCGTCCTGATCGTAATGCAGCTTCTTGAAGAGGTAGTAGAGGAAGTGCGGGCCTTCAAACCACCAGTGACCGAACAGCTCGGCGTCATAGGGCGCGACGATCACGGGCGGGCGGCCCAGGTGGTAATTCAAATGACGCGCCTGACCTAGGCGATTGGACATGAAATTGCCCGCATGGTCGGCGGCGCGTTCCATCGCCCATTCGGGGACGTAAGGCTCTTTCTCGTGCAGCGCGACTTTGCCCGTGATGCGATGGTATTTGAAGCCGATGTTGCGCCGCACCCCGTCATCGTGCAGGTAAGGTTTGATGTAATCGTAATCCTCGGCGTCGTACCCGAGGTCACGGTAGAACTCGCGGTAGAGCGGGTCGCCCGGGTATCCGGTGTCCGAACTCCACACCTGCTCACTGGTCTCGGTGTCGCGGGCAAAAACGCCGACGCCTTCCGGGGTGATCACAGGCGCGTAAATCCCCCGCTTCGGGCGCGGCGTGCCGTAGAGGATCGCGTGCGCGTCGGCGATGAAAAATCTGATCCCGGCTTCGCGCAGGAAGCGGTCATCGCCGGGGCTGAAGGCGCATTCGGCCAGCCAGATGCCGCGCGGCTCGCGGCCAAAGTGTTTGAGGTAATTCGTCTTCGCGATCTGAATCTGGGCGCGCTTGGATTCCTCGTTGGAAACGAGCGGCAGGAATCCGTGGGTGGCGCAGCAGGTGATGATCTCAAGCGCCCCGGCGTCCTGAAGTTCCCTGAAGCCGCGCACGATGCTGCGGCCATACTGGTTCTCAAAGACCTCACGGCATTCGTTGAAATGCCGGCGGTACATCAGTGCGGCTGAATAAAAATTCGATGCCCTGTTCTTTGTCCGCTCGACCTCCTTTTCCGCCAGCTCGCACAGTTTATCCAGGTGGCGCGAATAGCGTTCCTGCAGCAACGGGTCGCTCAGCATCTCGCAAAGCGGCGGCGTCATGGACATCGTCACCCGAAATCTGACGCCCTCCTCAAGCAGCGCCCTGAATGCCATCAGCAGCGGGATGTAAGTCTCGCTGATCGCCTCGTAGAGCCAGTCTTCTTCGAGAAAGTCTGGATATTCGGGGTGACGAACGAAGGGGAGGTGCGCGTGCAGGACGAGACTGAGAAATCCTGTAGTCATAGCGGTAAGTTTCCGGTTCCGAGCTTCTGCTTCTGAGTTCGCAGCGTGAAACTGTAACTCATCCGGCCCGGAAACTCGAAACCAGTCACCGCCGACCCGGAATTATCTGTCATCCCGGTACCAGAACCATTTGCCGCGAAGAATATTGGCAAAGCTGCGGCTGGGGTTGAGAAAGGTGCGGATCAGGATTTTGACCGGGTATTTGCCGGTGCGGCGTTCGAGCGGTCGCACGACCCAGCGATCCAGCGCGTCTTCACCGATCAGCCACGCGGTGCCGACCGTCGGCGTGATGATCAGATCAACCCACCCCAGCGGGTGCGGCGACGTGGTCGAGGGCTTCAGCCCGACGTTGCCGATTGAAGACTCGCTGAACGGGCCGAGTTCGAACTGTGTACTCCAGACCGCGGACCACGCCAGGGCTTTGAAACGGCTCTCCCAATACCTCCGGTCGCGGCTGATCTCCTGACGGATGCCCCGCGGGTCGTTGTGAATCTGAATGAAGCCCGTGACCGCACCCTGCATCGGGTGGCCGATGTAATTGACCAGGAACGGGTCGCCGTCGCGCCAGCCGCGCAGGTTCCTCACCGAATTGATCCAGTCGCTGAAAAACGGGCCTTTCAAATCCGCCCGCGTGCTGGGTTCAGTTACCAGCCGGAAGCCGTGCTGAATGGCCGTGAAGAGCAATGCCTGCCGGTAAGCCTTCCCCCACTGGAACCCGGCGCTGTCTCCGGACTGCGGGAAGATGGGTGTGATAGGCAGCGGGGAAATCAGCCCGGGCTCGATCACCGGCAGGGTGACTACCGGGAGGGTTTTGCCTTCCGACTTTTTATCTGAATTGTCGTCGCCGCCCTTATCGCCGGCGGAAGCGCCGGCCCTCACCGCCGCAATAACGAAGTTTTGCTGATGGAGCTGATCCGCAGACGGAATTTTCGCGGCCGCCCTGAGCCGGATGATTTCAGCCCCGACGGGCGGAACAGGAATGCCGGCAGCCACGTCATCAGACTGCGCTGATGGCTCATTTAGTCCGCTCATCGGCGGAAGCCTGATGGTTTGTCCCCGGGAAACTGTCGGGCAGGCCAGATAGAACGCTGTGATTACCGCCGCTGCAAAAAAGAAATAGTGAAATCTCGTGGTGCAAAGAGAACATCTCAATCTGGACATACAGCTTGCTTCAGAATACCGTCAGGCAATAACCGTCCTGACCTGATTGTTTTTCAATCGCGGGAAAGACTTCCCCGGCGACCAGACACGCGGTGAAAACAGTAAGGGGTCCTGAGAAAAACTTTTCCGGTAAATCCGCGGCAGATATTACCGGAATTACCCTGCTGATTTCAGCAAAAACATGCGTCTCCCGTCTTCCCGGAAGCTCCCGTCCGGGAGAAAAACTGTCTGCTGATTTCTGTCTTGAAGCTCATCCATATTGGAGGAGATCTCTGACCAGCCATCAGACACTCAGGCTGGGCGACCACGGCCCGCGACCGGGCCTGCCCGGCGCAGCCCTTTCAATTGATGAAACGGCGAAATTGTATTCCGAACCCGTCTGGCCGAGGCGTTCGGCCAGATAAAGCATGATCGGCTTGTCCGTTTCAATTTCCATTTCGCCTTCGGCCGCAATCGCGCGGCGCAACAGTTCGGGCAAATAGCGGAGCAGCAGCATAAAGCCCGCCTCCCCTTCGCCAAGGCCGCGCATCGTGTTGATGAATTCGCGCACCAGCGCATTTACTTCTTCCTGCGCGAGCCGTTCCCACAGCCGGTCGTAATCGCGCCCGGCCTGAACGTCAGCGATGACGGCGATCAGACGGCGGAAGGAGGCCGGAAGGTGTTCCCAGAAACTCGCGCGCTCGGCCGCGGTTTCGCCCGGCACGTGGATCAGGCCGTCGGGAGTGAAGGCGCGTTCCGGCACGATGTGGCTTTCGCGCAGCACCTGCACGTATTCGTCCGCGGCCACGTGATACTGCGGCTCTTCCGCCGCCTGATCCGACGGCGCGCCGCGGGGCGTCGTGACCGGCTGCGAACTGAGCATCCTGATCCAGCCGTATTTCGGCGAGCGCACGCCCAGTTCGACGCGGTACCTGCGGTCGGGGAAGACGCTGAACCAGTATTCGCGCGCATAGGCGGCGTCGAAAAAGACCGCGATGTGACTGGTCTCGTCAATCAGGCGGAGCGCCGTGTGAAAAGTCTCGACTTCGACGGCCGGGAAGATGCGGCGCAGGCGGTCGTACGGGTTATCCTTCGTCTGCCAGTAGACGAAAATGTGGAACGGGTCCTGCACGAGCGTGCGCATCAGGTCAATGTCGTAATGCGCGGGGATCGGCAAGCCCGTATCAATGATCGGCTCGGCGGGGATTTCCGCGGGGCCGGGTTCGGCGGGGACTTCGTCGTCCACCACGACCGGCTCGAACGGGTTGCGCGAAATCAGCGGGAAGGCCGATGACAGGTCGAAGAAAAAGGGCACTTGAGTGTTCTCCGGGGAAAAGTGCCACCGACACGAGCGTCGCTGCCCGGCGATGAACACAAGGGGAATGTTCGCGTAGTACGTCGGTGAATTGCAGTCGGAAGCTTATGAGCAGCCTTCGCGGGTTGTCAAGACGAGGTTCACAGTGGCGAAATGGAATACGGATCGGACTGATTGAGGCCGTCAACGGCGGTCAGGTAATTATGATCGGTCAGCACAAGAAAATGATAACCGTGTTCACGATACCAGCGGACGACTTCGTCGGGCGTCGAATCGCCGTCGCTGTTGAGCGTGTGCGTATGCGTATTGCCTTTGTACCACCTTCTTTCAACTTTGCCACCGGAAGGCGGCGGGGCCGGCTGTTGCTGCGGGTAAGTCCGATTCGCCGCCAGCACGACGGCCGTAATTATTGCGGCCAGTGCGGTCAGTCTGACGATTGGGGCCGGGTTTGAATTGATCATAGGGCCTGTCCCCCTCAGTCCACGTACGCAAACTCGTTGGTATTGAAAAGCGCGAGACAGAATTCAACCAGCCTCTGCCTCTCGCCCGTGCCGATGAAGGCCAGGCTCTTTTCAAGCTCTTCCTTTGAAGGCTGGCGGCTGAGGGTCAGCTGGTATGCCTTCCCGACAACGTCGGCCAGAAACCCCTGTTTGTCGCCGCCGGCTTTCCCGGCCTTGAGCAGGCGATCCGCCATCAATCCAGCCTGCTCCATCACCTGCGGCCCGTTGAGCATCGTCAGTGCCTGCGGCGCCACGGTCGTCGGGATACGGCGCCCGCAGCTGATCGCACGATCCGGCATGTCGAACGTCTCAAACATCGGGTAGCGGAACGAACGCCTGGCGTAAAAATAGATGCTGCGCCGCTGATGTTCTTTCTCGTCAGCCGTCACGGGCCAGTTCACCTTCGGGTTGCCGAAGAGCCCGGCCATCTCATCGGCGTTGAGCGGAGGCACGATGGGCGGGCCGAACATTTTCAGGTTCAGCGAGCCAGCCGCCGCCGCATTGCGTCAACCAGCTCTTCCCCTCTCAGCCGCCAGCTCATCCGCCAGAGCAGGCGGTTGTCGGGGTCTCTGGCCGCATAAGCCTGATTGAATGACGAAGACATCTGATACGTGTTCGACATGAGGATGAGCTTGTGCAGCTTTTTGAAGCTCCAGCCCTGCCGCACAAACTCGGTCGCCAGCCAGTCGAGCAGCTCGGGGTGCGTCGGCGGGCTCTGACTGACATGATCTTCTCTCCGTGATGCGATGAACTCGTGGTCGCTCAGGGAAGCAATTCCCTGAGCGGAACTTCCGCGCCCTGTCGCGCCTTGCTCAGGTCGGCGGCTTCCATAAAAGCCATGATCTCCAGCGTCTCTTCGGGCGAGACTGGCGGCACTCCGGTCTGAAAGAACTTCACGATCTCAACCACCAGGCCGTGATAATCAATCTTTTTGGGCTCGATGGTCATAACTGATTTGCTGCCGAAGGCGACTGCGCCGTAAGTCTGTTTGCCGTCCCTGATCCCGCGAAACGTCCCCGTGCGCCCGTCCTTCCAGCGCCCCGTCACGACATCGGCCCCCTTTGTGTGGACGCGCGAAACGCTTTCGCAGCCCGGCCCCATGAGCGTGAACAGAGTCTCGACGCCGTGAATGCCGTACCAGAAGAGATCGGGGTGATGCGGCTCGGTGGGCGAGGGACTCCAGGCAATCGCGCCGAGCATTTCACCGAGCTGTTCGTTCTTTCGGGCGGCCTGAATCTCAGTCACGAAACGCAGGCTGGAAGAGCTGAAGAACGGCGTGCCCGACTCGCGCGCCAGCCTGACGATCTCGCGCGCGTCCTTCAGGCTCGCGGCGAAGGGCTTGTCAATGAAGACCGGCTTCCGGGCAGCAAGGACCGGGCGCGCCTGGGCGAGGTGCGTCCGCCCGTCCACGCTTTCGATCAGCACCGCGTCCACCTTCCGGCAAAGCTCTTCAATCGAACCGACGATCTCGACGCCCCACTTGTCCTTCAACTCGGCGGTGAACCTGTCAATGCGGGTCGCGCTCGCTTCGACATCGGAGCTGCCGCCTTTGAAAGCGGCGACCACGCGCGCGCCCGGCACGTGGTCAGGGCGCGATGGGTCATTGAGCGTCTGCGTGAATGCGGTGACGTGCGAAGTGTCGAGGCCGATCATCCCCAGTCGAATCAGCTTCTCTGAAGAAGTCTGAGCCGACGTGGGCATCGGAGAACCCCAGAGAACGTAAAGCAGAAAAGCGATGAGGAGTGTGACCAGAATAATCGGCAGAAATTTGCTTCTCATAGTCGGCCTCGGCCTTGTGAAAAGGTGAGTGATTACAGATCGCCTCTTTTTCTTTGCGCCGCAATGTAACGCGCGCTGCGGACCGCGAGCGCCGCAATTGTCAGCGTCGGGTTCTTTTCGGGGAAAGTTGTAAAACAACTCCCGTCAACGACGAAGAGATTTTTGACTTCGTGTGACTGGCAGTAAGAATTCAGTACCGAGGTTTTTGGGTCCCTGCCCATGCGCACCGTGCCGACCTCGTGGCTGGCGAAACCGGCAGGGCTCGCATCGCCCTTCAACTCGAGTTCGGTGCCGCACGCGTCGAGGATTTCCAGCACGCCTTCGCGCATCTCTTTGAAAAGCGCCAGATCGTTCTCGCACCACTGAAAGCGGATGACCGGAATCGGAATGCCAAATTTATCCGTTTTTTTCGGGTCAACCGTTACGCGGTTTTCAGAGCGATGCAGCGCCTTGCCAAACGCGCCGAGCTGAAACATCGCCGGTTGCAGCTCGCGCACGCGCCTTTTGTAGCCGGCCCCGAAACCCGCGACAGCTTTTGCGTGATGCGGCCACTGCCAGCTGGCGAAATTGAGCTGAATGCCGAATCCGCCGACGTAATCTTTCTTCCCACGGTTTTGATTGAAGCGCGGGATGTAAGCGTGATCGGTCGCGCCGTCGCCAGCGAAGACATTCTTTCCGGCTAGTCCCTTCAGGTAGCCTGTCGCCCCGGCGGTGATGTGACCGCTGAAATAACGGCCAACCACATCGTGTTCATTCGCCAGCCCGTTCGGGTACTTCTCGCTCGTCGAGTTAAGCAGCAGTCTGGCCGATTCAACCGAAGCGCAACTGACGACCACGATGCGCGCGTAAACTTCTTCCTCCTGCCCGGTCGCGCGATCAATGAAGGCCACGCCGGACACGCGACCATCCGGGTCAACCAGAACTTTCCGGGCCAGCGCATTCAGCCGCAATGTGAGTTTCCCGGTCGCCATCGCTTCGGGGATCACCGTCACGTCGCTCGACCACACCGCCCGCACGTCACACACGTCCATGCAATGCCCGCAGAAATGACACCCGCCGCGACCGGCCCGGCCCTTGAGCAGGACGGCCTTGCGCGCCGGGATCAGTCTGATACCGAGCCCGGCGATTTTCCTGCGCGCGATGACTTCGGAACAGCGCAGGCGGGGCGCTTCGGCGACGAAGTTGCCGTCGGGCAGCACGGCGAGGCCCTCTTTCGTGCCGAAGACGTGCATTTCGCGCTCGACGTAATCGTAGTAAGGCGCCAGCTCTTCGTAAGCGAGCGGCCAGTCCTCCTCAATGCCATGCAGCGAGTGTTCACGAAAATCATCCGCCGAGAAGCGCAGACACGCCGCGTTCCAGTGGAACGTGCGACCGCCGAGCGTACGGATGCGGTCAACCGAAATTCTGTCGCCGTGATATTCGATCTCACGTGAGATGTTGTCGGGGTAGAGCGAAGCCTGTTTGAAAAGCCCGAAGCCGCGTTTCGGCAGTTGATACGGCCAGTCGTGAATCATCAGGTCTTCAAGACTGGCTTTGGCTCCGGCTTCGAGCAGGATCGTGTCCGCGCCGGCTGCGGTCAGTTCCTTCACCATAACGCCGCCCGCCGCGCCAGAGCCGATGACACACACGTCATAGATTTTCTTTTTCTGGATGTTCATTTCCAATCACGGGCTTTGGCTGTACTTCTTTTCATTACCCTTCCACCCAAACAGCCCATTCATAAATCCTATAGCGTAAGGTGTGACTACATTGAACCAGAAATTGAACGCAATGTTGCTGAAGAAATAGTCAAAAATATTGATTGCAACAGTAAATATTGTACCGAAGAACAGGACTCCACTTATCAACACAAATCTCCATTTACCTTTTGCCCTGATTCCTTCCCATCGGGCAATCTGTTTTTCGTCCCACGGTTTACTTCTGAACACATTCTTGGACATAGCTGAGGTCAGTGATGTTGGCTGTTATCTTGTCTGCAAAAATACAAACACGCCCTTCTTGTTCGAGGACACGATGTCCGGCAGCCTGTCGCCGTTCACATCGGCAACCACGAACTGAGTGCCGACGCCTGAATCGTTATCAATCTCGTGCCTGATCCACTTCACTTCACCTTTCTCGCGCTTCAACTCGAACCAGTAGAGCACCGCCGGGTCGCCGGGGTTGATGTCGCCGGTCGGCCCGTGCGCCCAGAAGCGCTTGCCGGTGACGATGTCTTTCAGGCCGTCGCCGTTGATGTCGGCGAGCATCAGGCTGTGCGATTGCGAGAATGAATCGTCAATCGTGTGCCGGATGAATTCGGGCTTGCCACGGGCGCCTTTGCGCTGCTCGTGCCACCAGACGCCGATGCGGTGCGCGGAGCTGCTGATGACGTCGTTCAACCCGTCTCCGTTCACGTCGTAGACCTGCATCTGCGCGCAGTCATCGCCGAGGTCCGCTTTGACGAAATTCCAAGGGGTGATGTGCGGGTCTTTCGGCGCCTCCCAGTAACCTTCCTTGATGATCACGTCTGCGCGTCCGTCGCCGTTGATGTCTCCGACGCCAAGCCCGTGCGAGTAACGATACCGCCCCGGGCCTTTCAGTTCGCTCGTGCTGATCGGGTGGGCGATGAATTCGGCCTTCGCATCCCTGCCCGGCTCGTACCACGCCATCTGTGAATCATCGAACGGGAAGATGAGTACCGGATTCTTCCCGGCGCCCGATAACAGTGCAAAGGCCGGGCTCTCGTTGCAGGCGTTGCGAAAGAGCGTGTGCGCGGGCCAGTGGCCGCCCCTGCTGCCGGGGTTTTCGTGCCAGACGACGGGATGGGTGCCGGGCATGTCAACGCGAATCTGATCCGGCCAGCCATCGCCGTTGATGTCCGCGGCGTAGTTGATGAAGCTGTTGCTCCACGCTCTGGCGGCGTCGAACTGTCTGACCGGGGCGATCTCGTGCGGCGTCCAGTCGGGCGCCTCGTACCAGAGGTTGCCGGCGATCACGTCCATCTTCCCGTCGCGGTTGACGTCGGCGACCGCGACGCCTTCGGAGCGAAACTCCTTGTCGAGGACGATCTTTTTGAAGCGAACTTCATGATTTGATGATGCCGTTCCGGTGTTGTGCCGGAGGGCGGCGATCAGGCAGAGAGTGATCAGCAGAAACACGACGACACGGCGAGGCATAGTGAAACTCCTGTCGGGTTTTATCCTGCGGCGAAATCAGTTCAGCGCAGGTGATTCAGTCGAGGAAGTCGGCGCGCCGGAGACAACAGCGCGATAATCGCTAACCGAAGCTTCAGCCGACAACGCCGAAGCCGAAAACAGTACGAGCGTGATCCAGACCAGGTCGGCCACCAGCAGGTGGAAGATCTGCAGCCACAGCGGCGCGAGCAGGTACAGGTTCAGGGAGCCGATGCTGATCTGTGCGACGAGTAATCCGATCAGCAGGCGCGAGAGTTGCGAGGTCGTTCTGCCGGGGCGCGAAAGGCCCGCGACCACGGCGACGAAGATCACGTAAGCCGCAGTGACAACCGCTATCACCGGGTGGAAGACCCGCAGCCGCAGCAGCACGTGGGCGGTCGGAGAAAAGTCCTGCTGCATGCCTTCAGCGAGCGACTTCACCGGAAACAGCGTGTCGCCGAGCGCCGTGACCGCGCCGCTGACGCCGAGAATAATGGTGGCGACGAGACCCGCGAGGAGCGCCAGCGCCAGCCCCTTCTGGTCGCGCAGCCGCAATGGTTTTCCGCCCGATGCCCACCACGCGGTCAGCGCGGTCGAAGCCACGAGAATCAGCGTGTTCACCAGATGCAGCGACATCACGACGGCCCGGCTGACCGAATCATTTTTATTGACCAGTCCGAACTTGACCAGCCCGGCGCCGAGCAGCGATTCGATGATGATGAAAAGGAACGAGACGGCTGCGCCGACGCGCACGATGCTGCCTTTTGGAAATGAGCGAAAAGCCCACACCGCCAGCACGAGTACGAGAATACCGAGCAGACCGGAACTGCCGCGGTGCGAAAACTCAATCAGGGTTTTGACCGAAGGCGCAGTGGGAATGATTTCGCCCCGGCACAGTGGCCAGTGGTCTCCGCAGCCGTCGCCGGAAAAGCTGATGCGGACGTAAGCCCCCCACAGGATCACCGCGATTGAATACGCCAGAACTCCCCACGCAGCCTTTGCGAATGGTTGCAGCTTCATGCCGAGACTCCGAATCGAACAGGGTGGAATGGAAAACGACGAAGCGTATTGTAGCCCACCGGGCGCCGATGCCCGAAAAGCTTTGCGGCATGGTTCAGCCAGTCATGCCACGTTAATGGCTCCCGCTGCGGGCCATTTCAGCGCGCAGAAAGAAACTGCCTTCGGTGACGACCTTCTCGCCCGCGCTGACGCCGCCCACCACGCGCACAAACTCGCCCGCGTCTTCGGCGGTCTGCACCTTCCGCATCTGGAACTGCCCGGGGCCGAGTGGGACGAATACGACCTGATCGTTGCCGACCGCCTGCAAGGCTGAACGAGGGATGACGACTGCCTGCCCGCCGCGCCCGGGCGCGCCGAGGCTGACATCAACGAACATGCCGAGCCTGAGCATCTGACCCGGGTTCGGGACTTCGATCCGCGCCTGCGCCGTGCGCGACTGCGGGTCAACCCGGGGGTCAATGTAAGAGATCGTGCCCGCGAAAGTGCGGCCCGGGTAAGCGGGGGCAGTAACTGTCACGCGCGCGCCGACCCGCATGATGCTGAAGTCTTTTTCGTACACGTTGCCGATCACCCAGACGCTCGACAGATCGGTCACGGAAAAGAGCGCGTCACTCATCGTGACCACCTGACCAGTGTTGACGCTCCGCGCGGTGATGACGCCGGATGAGGGCGCGGGGACGGTCACCTCGGAACGCACGTGCGAGGCGTCCCTGATCGCGTCAATCTGAGACTGGGTGAGGCCGAGCAGCAGCAGTCGCTGCCGGGCCGCCGCGTGTTCGGCGTGGTGTTCGTTGAAGTGGGCTTCGGCTTCCTCGAATTCCTGCCGGCTGATCGCGCCGAGGCCCGCGAGCTTCTGCGCGCGCTCGAACTGCGCCGTGTGGTATTTCAAATCGGCGATGATCGTCAGGTACTTCATCTGCGCTTCGGCAAGTTCCTGACTGAAGATCACGGCGAGCGGCTGCCCCCTGGTGACGCGGTCGCCGAGCTGAACTTTGACCGCGGTGACGCGCCCGCCGACGAGCGGCGTGACGCGCGTTTCCTTGTAAGCGTTGGGTTGTACTGTGCCGGTCGTCCTGAGCTGGTTGGCGACCTCCTGATGGCGAGCTTCCTCGAACTTCAAATGGATGCGCCCGACCATCTCCGGCGAGAGCGTCAGATCAGCTTTCCCGCCGGCGGGAGCCGGTGATGCAGACGAAGCTAATTCGACAGTCGGGACCTCTCTGCCTGCCGCCTGACCGGAAGCGCTTTCGACGCTCGGAACCTCGCGCCCGGCGAGCCCGCCCCCGTTCCGAGGCCGTTGAAATATGACCACTGCCACCCCGGCGATCACGATCAACGTCGCCGCCCCGATCAGCCACCAGAGCCTGCCGGGACGCGAAGTCACTTTTGATTCGCGGGCTTCATCATTGATGCCGTCATTCATACTCTCTTTCCTCGTCACGGCCGGAGCTTTGATTTTACTTCCCGCCCGGCGCGCCCAGCACGTTCTCCAGTTCGGCGCGCGCCGCGTAATACTCCTTGAGCGCGCCCGTATAGCTCATCTGCACGTCAACCAGCCGCCGCTGTTCGTTCAGCACCTCAGTCAGGCGCACGTGGCCGAGTTCGTAACTGCCGCGCACGATGCGCAGGTTGTTTTGTGAAGCGGCGAGCAGGTCTGTGTTGTAAGTCTTCAGCACGCGCGCCGCACCTTCGTAGCGGGTGTAAGCTGCGGCCACCTCGCGCCGGATGACCGATTCGACGAATTCACGGCGCAGGCGGGCCTCTTCGGCCGCGGCCACGGCGGCCTCGATGTTTCCCTGATTTTTGTTGCGTGTCGGCAGCGTGATCGTGACCCCGCTTTTGACCATACCGCTGCGCGAAAAGATCCTTTCCGGCTGCCCGGCGGCGTTGAGCCCGCGCTGATCGAAGCCGTCGCCCTGCAACCCGTATTCGGCAAAAACGCTCAGGTCGGCTTTGCCCTCTGTCCTGGCCTGCGCGATCAGGGCCGCCGCCACAGCTTCGGCGGCGCGCGCCGCCTGTAAATCCGGGCGCGATTGCATCGCCTGCTCCAGCACCTGCTCGCGCGTCATCGCGACCGGGCGTTCGATGAACTCGTCGCGCACCTGGAGCCTCTCTTCGGAAGTCATCCCCATCAGGTTTTTAAGTTCTTCGATCAGCACCGCGGTGCGGCTCGCGTAAGTGGCGCGCTGCGCTTCGATGCGGCCGACTTCGACCTGCAGCAGGCTTTGTTCGAGCGGCGCGCTCGCGCCCTCGGTGACGCGGGCCTTGATGAGCGTGTAGCTCTGCTGATTGAGTTCGAGCAGCCGCTCGTTGAGTTCCAGATTGCGCGCCGCTTCGAGCGCTTCGCCGTACTTGATTCGCACTTCGCCGGCGAGCTTTCGTTCACGCTCCGCCACTTCATATTTCACCCGCTCAAGCTCGCGCTGCGCGACCTCGATGCGCCGCGCGCGCCGCCCGCCGAGTTCGAGCGGCAGCGAGACGCCGACTGAGAAACCATTTTCGGTGGGGCTTTTCGGATCTATGGAGCCGGCGACTTCCAGCATCGGATTCGGCTTCAACCCGGCCTGTTTCAGACGCCCGGTCGCTTCAGCAATCAGCCGGCGGTCAGCCATCAGGCCTTTGTTACTGGCGAGCGCGTAACGCACCGCGTCCTCTGCCTCCATACCCTCAACGGGGTTGAGGTAGAGCGTGGATTCCGGTCTCGCGGGGGACGTGACTGGCGGCAATGGGGCGTTGCCGGTTTTATTGACAGCGATTTCCTGTGCCGCAACCTGCGCAGAGATTGAAACCACGAATGCCGCTATCAACAGCGGCACGGCAATGATGGTTGAAATTATCCCTGACAGATGTCCGTGCGGTTTTCCAGCCTGCGGAGCGGGCGGCAGCATAAGGCCCGGGGTGGAGCGGAGCGCAACCCAGGGAAACGTGCGCACAATGCCCCCAGCCCGCGGAGCGGGCGACAGCCAATGTATTTTTATTGCGGTGGCTCCAATGGCTCCTCTCTGTCGCCCGCTCCGCGGGCTGCAATTAATTAGTGGCATCGTTCCCCGGGGTTCCGCTGGCGCTCCACCCCGGGCTTTATGCTGCCGCCCGCTCCGCAGGCTGAGAGTTGTTGCAACTGCGTTGTGATTCATAAAACCTTCTCTTGCTCTTCTGGCATCATTTGCCGATGCGCTTCGCCATATAAATGTCCGGCTTGCCCAGTCCGTTGGCGTCGGGCATCACGCCGACGATGACGAAGCCGAGCTTCCGGTAAAACTCGTACGGATGATCGTTCAGGTTCCTGATGGCGTTGATGTGTTTCCAGACGTCTGGGTAAAGGTCAATGCCCCCGAGCGTCGTCTGATTGTCCTCGTCATCGGTTCCGAGCGTCAGCGTGATCCCGCCGCGCTCCTTAACCCGTTCTTCGAGATCAGCCACGAGTGCGCGCCCGATGCCCTTTCGGCGATGGGCAGGACTCACCGCGATCGGGTGTAATTCCCACACCCTCCCGTCGTACTGGCTGATCCCGCCGACCCAGCCGATCACGTTGCCGTCGTCATCAACGGCGATGCGGCTGACGCGGTCTTCGGCGAACGATTCGCGCACTTCTTCGAGCGCGGCTTCAATCGTCGGCCACGCGCGCGGCCAGTGTTCGCAGAAGCTTTCAAACAGCAGTTCTGCTGTCCGCCGAACTGCCCGCTCGTTGTTGGGAGTCAGGTCAATGATGTGCATTTGAAACTCCGTTGTCAGTCGATCTTAACTTCCTGACAAGGTTCGCATTGGCTTTCGTTCCGGCCACCTTGGATAATCTCAGTCACATAACTGTACAGGCAGCAGATTTGCTTCTGGTTAAGGATTCCTTTGTACGAGGGCATGACTTTGCCCTTTTTGTACACTGCGGCAGTGAACTCATTTAAGCTGTAGCGTCGTTCTTTCAGGCTGCGAGTGAGTCTTGCCATCCCCTCGCCGTTATATCCATGACAAGTTGCGCATCCTGCCTTCTGAAAGACCTTGCAGCCTTCGAGTACCCCTAGTCCGGGAGTTGGAGATGGCACACTGGGAATAGGATTGGGTGAAACAGTTGAGGAAGGCTGCGTGTGGCTGCCAGAGTTACAAGCAAGAACGAATGCCATAACATACAAACCAACAAGCATCAGTTTGAGACTGTTCATAACCTGTCTTCTGTTCGTTTCCTTCTTTATCGCTGAAGCAATTCGACCTCACGATCCTCGCCAGTGCTTTGGCCGCCTTCATCTTTCATCAGGGGACCGTTAATTGACGGCTTCAGCTCCTGATCAGATCCCTTCTTCAGCTGCCGCTCGCGCAGCCAGAAGAAGATTACCGGCGTGACGATCAGCACGTGAACGAGCGAACTGACCATCCCGCCCAGCACCGGCGTGGCCAGCGGCTTCATCACCTCTGACCCGGCGCGCGTACTCCACATAATCGGGATCAGACTGGCGACGATGGTTGAGACGGTCATCACCTTTGGACGCAGGCGCAGCAGCGCGCCTTCAGTAATTGCCGCGATCAGATCGGCGCGGGTCATCGCTCCGCCCGTCGCCGCCCTCTCCGCCCGCTTGCGTTCGACCGCCTCTTCCAGATAGATCACCATCACCACGCCAGTCTGCACCGCCGTGCCGAAGAGCGCGATGAAGCCAACCCACACCGCCACCGAAAAGTTGTAGCCGAGCGCGTAAAGCAGATACACGCCGCCTGTGAGCGCGAACGGCACGGCGAGCAGCACGTGCGCGGCTTCCAGAAATGAGTGATAGGTCAGGTAGAGCAGAACGAAGATGATCATCAGCACGATGGGCAGCACGATCTGCAATCTTTCTTTCGCGCGAATCTGATTCTCGTACTGGCCGCTCCACTGAAAGTAATAGCCGGCGGGCAGTTTGATCTGATCGTTGACGACCCGCTTCGCTTCGTCAACGAAGCTGCCGACGTCGCGCCCGCGCACGTTGAGGAGGACGGTCGAGCGGAGCAACCCGTTTTCGCTCGAAATCATAAACGGCCCGCTCTCGCCGCGGATGTCCGCGAGTTGGCCGAGCGGGATCTGCTGCGGGCCAATGAGTACGTTGCGGATCTGCTGCGGGTCGCTGCGGTATTGCGGCGCGTACCGGACGCGGACGGGGAAGCGGCGGCGGCCTTCAATCGTCACGCTCAGGTTGGTTTCGCCGACGGCTTTTTCAATCGCGTCCTGCACGTCGCCGACCGCGACGCCGTAGCGCGCGGCGGCTTCGCGGTTGACTTTGATGTTGAGGTACGGCGCGCCCGCGATCTGTTCGGGGTAGACATCGTTCGCGCCCGGAATTTTGCGAAGCGCCGTTGCCGCGGCCTGCGCTCTCTCTTCCAGCGTCTTCAGATCATTGCCGAAAATCTTGAGCCCGATCTGCGAGCGGATGCCGGTCGAGAGCATATCAATGCGGTTGCGGATGGGCTGCGTCCAGATGTTGGTTACGCCCGGCATGCTCACGGCGGCGTCGAGTTCGTTGACGAGCCTCTCCTGCGTCAGGCCCGGGCGCCACCGCTCGCGCGGCTTCAGGTGGATGACCGTCTCGATCATGTTGATCGGCGAAGGGTCGGTCGAAGTTTCGGCGCGCCCGGGTTTGCCGGCCACCCACTCGACTTCGGGGAAGCCTTTGATGATCTCGTCCTGACGTTTCGTGATCTCCAGCGCCTGCGGCAGCGAGACGCTCGTGTCGGTCACCGGCATAAACAACAGGTCGCCTTCGTCGAGCGGCGGCATGAACTCCTTGCCAATCGGGTGCAGGCGCTGAACGAAATTTCCGAGTACCGGGACGCCGGCAGTCGCGGCGCGGGCGGCGGGCAGCCAGCTTGCAGATGTGGCCAGCAGCACGGCAATCGCAAAAAAGAATCCGGCAATGCTGATGGTGATCGCGCGATGATTGAGCGCCCGGCGCAGCAGCGGACGGTAAAGCCATTGCAGGCCGCGCATGACGGGATTGTCTTCTTCGCGGTGAAATTTGCCGCCGAGCAGCAGCGTACACAGTACCGGCACGAGCGTGACCGCGATGATCGTCGCCCCGACCATCGCGAAGGTCTTGGTGAAGGCGAGCGGGTGAAAGAGCTTGCCTTCCTGCCCGGTCAGCGCAAAGACCGGGACGAAAGCCAGAATGATGATCGCCATCGAAAAGAAGACTGGGCGCCCGACCAGCCTCGTTGCCTCAAGCACCGTGTGCCAGACGAGCGCGCGGTCTTTCGGATCAACGCGTCTCTTTTCCAGATAGCGAAAACAGTTCTCCGTGACCACAATCCCCGCGTCCACCAGCACGCCTATCGCAATCGCGATCCCGGCGAGCGACATGAGGTTCGACGAGATGCCGAAGTAATGCATCAGCAGGAACGAAATCAGTACGGCGAGCGGCAGCGGCAGCGTGACGATCAGGATTGATCTGAAGTGAAACAGAAAGATGATGTGCGCGAGCGTGACGAGCAGGATCTCTTCGACGAGCGCCGTCCTGAGCGTGTCAACGGCCCGGTTGATCAGTTCGGTGCGGTCATAAAACGGCACGATCCGCACGCCCGCGGGCAGCCCCGGCCTGATCTCTTCGATTCGCTTTTTGACCGCGTTGATGACGTCGAGCGTGTCCACGCCGTAGCGGGCGACGATCACGCCGCCGACTGCCTCTTTGCCATTCTTGTCGAGCGCGCCCTGGCGGAAGGCGCCGCCGATCTTCACTTCGGCGACGTTCTTCACATAAATCGGCGTGCCGCCGCGCGACGCGATGACTATGTTAGCGATGTCGTCGGTTGATTCGATCAGTCCGATGCCGCGCACCACCGTCCACGTGCCGCCCTGCTCGACGACGTTGCCGCCGACGTTGTTGTTGCTGCGCTCGACGGCCGTCACCACGTCACCGAGCGGCAGGTCGTAAGAGCGCAGGCGGTTCGGGTCAACGTCAATCTGGTACTGCTGCACCCAGCCGCCGACGCTGCCGACTTCGGCGACGCCCGGCACGGCGTTGAGCTGGTAGCGCACGAACCAGTCCTGAATCGAGCGCAGTTCGATCAGGCTGTGGCGGTCGCTTTCAATCGTGTACCAGAAGATCTGCCCGACCCCGGTCGCGTCCGGCCCGAGCGTCGGCCTGACCCCGCCGGGAAGCGAACCGCCGACGAGCGTCAGCCGCTCGAGTACCCGCGTCCGCGCGAAGTACAGGTCAACGCTGTCCTCAAAGATCACGTTGATCATCGAAAAGCCGAAGGCCGATTGCGAACGCACCACCTTCACCCCGGCCAGCCCCTGCAGGTTGACCGTCAGCGGGTAAGTGATCTGGTCTTCGACTTCCTGCGGCGAGCGCCCCGGCCAGTCGGTGAAGACGATCACCTGGTTTTCGCTGAGGTCGGGGATCGCGTCAATCGGCGTGCGCAGCAGCGCCCACAAGCCCCACCCCGCGAGCGCCAGATAGAGCGCGACGATGATGAAGCGGTTGCGCAGCGAAAATTCGATCAGTCGGTCAATCATAAAATCGGCGGTCGGCGGCCGGGGTCATTGCATAATTCCCAGCCACCGCCCGTCGGCTATTTCGTCTGGATCGGGAAATCAGCTTTGCCTTCGCCGGCCGGGCCTTTGTACGCGACGTGAACCTGCCAGGTGCCATTCATTTCGAGACTGGTCGTGGCCTGGTAGATGCCAGGCGTACCGGTGGTCAGCAGCTTCACCTTGCTCTCCATCCGGGGCATCGAACCCATCGCCGGCATGTCAATCATCATCGTGATGGCGCCCACGTCAACGGGCCTGCCGCCAGCGTCCTTGAACTCTACCGTGAAATCGTTATTGCCTTCGCTGAGATGCCCGGCGGGGTTGAGGAGCGTCACAGTGAGGTCGCCCGCTTTCTGTGAGGCGATGACCTTGCCCGTGCTGGCAGCCGGGGCGCCGGAACCGCCGCTGCCGGATGCCGACTGGTTGCAGGCGGACAGCGCAGCCAGCAGTGAAATGATTGCGACCAGTGAGAGGGTGAAAGCAAATTTGCGAATCATCTGAGAAATCTCCTTTGTCAGCATTTCAAATTTCAGCCTGTCAAAAACAGGCACTGCTCATTGCACGACGATTTTGCCGCGCAGCATGCCCATGCCGCAGGCGAACTGGAATTCGCCCGCTTTGTTCGGCGTGAACTCCACCGTGACGGGCCTGTTCGGTGGCAGCGGCTTCCTGATGCCGTATTCCTGAATCACTATTTCAGTCCCGCAGGTCTCATTGGTTTCGCGCACGAAGGTGACGCGGGCCAGGACGTCCCGTTTCAGCGTGAAGCTCTTCGGCTCGTAACCTTTGCTGGTGAGTCTTATTTTCACCGCCTGAACCCCTTTGTCGGGCTGAGCCTGCGCGCCAGCGCGGATATTCTTTCCTGACTCAACTGCCATGGTCGGAAACAGGAGGGTCAGGCAGAGCGTTACGGTCAGTGATACACGGATGATGTGGATTGCTGGGCTGATTATCATTTCCTTTTGTCTCAGAAAATCGAAGTGGCGGTATCACATGATCAGATTTCGCGGACACCAGCCGGATTTTCACCCGCCGGGACACTGAACCGGCGCTGTATCAGCCGGCGCAGGCACAAGCGTTCATGGGACTCCGCTGACTGCGAACGCAATCGCGTCAGGCAGACACACTACGACATAGTTGTCGAGTTAAATCCTGAGGCAGGTCTGATGAAGGTGAGACAGGATGGTCTGGGAATCACGGGTGCGATGCTTTGTGGAGACTGATTGAAGCGGATGCCAGTCGGCAATCGAAGGCGGAGCGTCCGGCGAAACTTTGCTGTCAGTCGCCGTCAGCCGGTCGGACGGCAGCCCCGGCGGGATTGATGAGTTGCTCATCCCGCAGTTGCAGACGGCGATGCCGGCGGGGTCAGGTTCAGGCGCTGAATCGGCTTCAGTCATCTCTGCCTGTGCCGGCGCGGAATGCCCGGGTCGCATCATCGGGCAGCCGCCAGACCCGTTCGCCGGGCAGCAGCTCATTTCGCCCTCACGCCCGTCGAGGTGATTCATCATCATCCGGCACACCTCACCGGTCGCGGGCAGCGCGGTCGGCGTGAGCAGCAGAAGGATGATGATCAGTGGTTTCAGCATCGCACGGGATTATAGCCCTGATGGTGAGGCCGGGCAATCGGCAATCAGGTCACAGGCGCGGCGTGACCAGTCCCTTCTGGTCCTGGTATTTGCCTGCGCGATCCGCGTAGGAGGTTTCGCACTCCTCATCCGACTCGAAGAACGTCACCTGCGCCACGCCCTCGTTGGCGTAGATGCGCACGGGCAGGTCGGCGGAGTTGGAGAATTCCAGCACCAGCCGCCCGCGCCAGCCGGGTTCGAGCGGCGTTGCATTCACGATGATGCCCGAACGCGCGAGCGTGCTTTTCCCGAGGCAGAAGCCGATCACGTTGCGCGGCATATTGAATGTTTCGACCGTCACCCCGAGCGCATAAGTGTGCGGCGGCATCAGCCAGTATTGCGAGCCATCCCCGGAAGTCTTGAGCGGCGCGTTGATCAGCGAACTTTCGTCGAACTGCTTCGGATCAATCTCGGCGCTTGTGATCGGCGAAAAAACACGGAAGCCATCTGAGGCGAGGCGCAGGTCGTAACCATAACTCGACAGCCCGGCGGAGATGATCCGGCGGCCATCAATTTCGCGCACCAGTTTCTCCTCGAACGGAATGATCAGCTGATGCTCGCGGCACATCTTCAGAATCCAGCGGTCTGATTTGACGCTCACTGACGTGTTCTCCCTCCGGAATAAAGCTGCCCTAGAATGAGGCGGCAGTCTAGCGAAACGGCCCTGTTGCCGCAAGTGATTGCAGGACAATCAGTAACTTGACACCTCCGACCTCGCTCCCTATAATCCGCACTGCTTTTTTGGACATAACCAACAGACCCCAATCAACTCACAGGCCGTCGAATCCGGAAAATGTGTTCACCCTGGTACGAGGCAGAGTATACGGAGGCAATGTGATCAAGCTGGACATCATCAACAACGTCGCGGAAAAAACCGGCGTCCCAAAAATGAAGGCGGAGATTGCCGTCGAGGCTTTGTTCGAGGCGATGAAGGAAGCAATGAAAAAAGGCGAGCGCATCGAGCTGCGCGGCTTCGGCGTCTTCGTCGTCAAACCACGCAAGCGCGGCATCGGGCGCAACCCGCGCACCGGGACTGAGGTCGCCATCCCCGAGGGCAAGACCATTCGCTTCAAACCCGGCAAGGAGTTGCAGTCCTGACCCGCTCCTCTCAACAGTTCAACCTTACGTCCAGCAGCGGCCATTCGGGGCCGCTGTTGCCGTCTTCAGGCGCAGCTTGTCTTTCTGTCCCCCTGGCCCGGACTCTCATTCATTGAGGGCGCGCTGTGATTGCACTTGATGGAAACACGCTGACACTCGCGCAACTCGCCGCCATCGCGCGCGGGCGCGAGGAAGTGCGACTCGATGAGGCCGCGCGTGAGCGGGTCACCGCTTCGCGGGCCGTTATTGAACGCATCATCGCCGAAGACCGCACCGTGTACGGCGTCAACACCGGTTTCGGTAAGCTCGCCGACGTCCGCATCTCTCCTGAAAACATCCGTGAGCTTCAGGTGAACCTGCTGCGCTCGCATTCGTGCGGCGTCGGCGAGCCGCTCACTGAAGCCGAAACGCGGGCGATGATCTGCCTGCGCGCCAACGTGCTGGCCAAGGGGTTTTCCGGCGTGCGCCCGGTGGTCATCGAAAGGCTCGTCGGGATGCTCAACCGCGGCGTGCATCCGGTCATCCCGGCGCGCGGTTCGGTCGGGGCTTCGGGCGACCTCGCGCCACTCGCCCACCTGGCGGCAGTCGCGATTGGAGAGGGCGAGGCGGTTTATCAGAACGAGCGGATGAGCGGTGGTGAGGCATTGCGGCGCGCTCGTCTGGCGCCGCTTGAGTTACAGGCCAAGGAAGGCGTGGCTCTGATCAACGGCACGCAGGCGATGTGCGCGGTCGGCGGGATAGCCCTGCTTGAGGCCGAGAAACTGGCCGCGACGACCGATGTGGCGGGCGCGATGACGCTCGAAGCTTTGCGCGGGACTCCGGCGGCTTTCCGACTCTCGATCCATGAGGCGCGACCGCACCGCGGCCAGCAAATGGTCGCAAAGCATCTGCGCGCGCTGCTCGCCGAAAGCGAGATTCGCGAATCGCACCGCGAACACGACCCGCGCGTGCAGGATGCTTACACGCTACGCTGCATGCCGCAGGTTCACGGGGCGGCGCGCGACACGCTCTCCGAATTGCGCCGCGTGCTGGAGATCGAAATCAATTCGGCGACCGACAACCCGCTCGTTTTCCCCGGCGGCAGCCCCGAACTTGATGAAGTGATTTCGGGCGGGAACTTTCACGGCGAGCCGGTGGCGCTGGCGCTCGATTACGCGGCGATGGGCGTGACGGAACTCGGCGCGATCTCCGAGCGTCGCATCGAGCGGCTGGTCAATCCCGACCTTTCCGGCGGGCTGCCTCCCTTTCTGGTTGAGGACGCAGGGACGAATTCGGGGATGATGATCGCTCAGGTCACGGCGGTGGCCCTGTGCGCGGAAAACAAGATTCTCGCCCACCCGGCCTCGACCGACAGCCTGCCGACTTCGGGCAATCGTGAAGATCACGTTTCGATGGGGATGACGGCGGCGCTCAAGCTGCGCCAGATCGTGCGCAACACCGAGCAGATCATCGCGATCGAACTCATGTGCGCGGCCCAGGGGCTGGAATACCTGAAACCGCTGCGGCCCGGCCGCGGCGTCGAGATGGCTTACCGGCGGTTGCGCCATCTGGTCGCGCCACTGACTGATGATCGCGCGCTGGCGCCGGACATCGCGATCATTGCGGCGGCGGTGAACGCGGGCGCGTTCGATCTGACGATCTGAAATTTGAGACCGGGGAAAAGAAGAGATCACGATCATGCTGTTTGCCGACCTGACTCTGGCACGAAGACTGGAAGCGACCGATGCGGCTGCAGGCGCAGACTACGTCCGGGCTTACGCGAAGCTGCATCCGGGGAGTGGGGCGGCAACGCTTGAGGTTATGGGCGGCAGCGCGGCTTTTGCCGGGGTTGATTCGCCGGTGACTCAGGCTTTCGCGCTGGGGCTCGACGGGGCGGTCACGGCGGAGGAGCTGGACGAACTCGAAGAGTTCTTTCGCAAGCGGGGCGCGGCGGTGAACATCGAATTGTGCCCGCTGGCGGACGCTTCGTTGCGCGAACTGCTCGGCGAGCGCGGCTATCGCGTGATCGAGTTTTCCAACGTGCTGGTGCGGGAACTCACGCCCGGCGACGCGAAGCTGACAGTCAACCCGGCTGTAACGGTTCGCCAGCCGGAGCCGACTGACGAAGGGGCTTATGCTGACGTTGTGTCGCGCGGCTTTTTCGAGGGCGGTGAGATCCCGCAGTTTATGAAGGATGTTTCCGAGGTCTTTGCTCACGTGGGGATGGTCCGCTTCCTGGCCGAGGTGGACGGGCGGGCGGCGGGCGGAGGCGGCGTGGCCGTGCATAACGGCGTGGCCACACTCGGCGGGGCGGCCACGCTGCCTGAGTTCAGGAACCGCGGGGTGCAGACGGCACTCATTCAGGCGCGGCTGGCTTTCGCCGCGGCAGCCGGGTGCGATCTGGCGATGGTCACGACGATGCCCGGCAGCGCCTCTTACCGGAACGCCGAGCGCGAGGGCTTCCGGATCGTTTACACACGCTGCAAACTGACTCGGGACGTTGCGGATTGATAAGACAGGTCACAGTATCAATCCTCAATCCGCAATCAAATGTGTTACCATCGGGTGGCGTTGAAAGAGTAATCATCCATGATTTCAGGCCGGAGGCGTTATGGTCTGTCACAATTGTTCACGCGAGGTCAAACTGGTCGCCAAAGTCGCGCGCACCGATGAGTGCCCGCACTGCGACGCCGACCTGCATTGCTGCAAGAACTGCCGCTTCTTCGATCCGGGCAAAAACAATCAGTGCAGCGAGACTTCAGCCGAGTACGTGCGCGACAAGACGAGGGCGAACTTCTGCGATTACTTCGAGCCGAACAAGCGGCTGCCGCTCAACACGCGCGACAGCAGCACGGGCGCCGCGAAGACGGATGTGCGCTCGGCTTTCGATGACCTCTTCAAAAAGAAATGACCGCGTGTGACGCCGTCCCGGGTTTTACCACATGAGCCAGCCTTACTATTTTCCGCCGCAACCTCCGGATCCTTACCGCCCGACGGTCATCCACCCGCTGCCGGTGTTCGAGCCGGAGCCGCCGCCGCGGTCCGAAAAGGGCGAGATCACTCCGGGCCGCGTCCTGGTTCACCTGCTGCTGCTCGGGCTGACGGCTCTGACGACGACGATCATCGGCTCGCTGCTTTTCGTGAGCATTACGTCGGGGCTGCTCTTCTCCTTCACGCTGCTCGGCATTCTCGGCGCGCACGAGATGGGACATTACATCGCCTGCCAGTGGTACGGCGTGCGGGCCACGCTGCCGTATTTCATCCCCGCGCCGGTCGGGATTGGCACTTTCGGCGCGTTCATCAAAATCAAATCGCCGATCCCGAATAAAAAAGCGTTGTTCGACATCGGCATTGCCGGGCCGCTGGCCGGGTTCGTCTTTGTGATCCCGGCGGCGCTCGTGGCGCTCTATTTTGCCGAGCCGGCAGCGCCGGGGCCGGTATCTGAGGGCACCATGCTCTTTAATGACCCGCTGCTCTTCCGCCTGTTTGAGCGTCTGCTGCATGTGCCAGGAGACCTGAACGCGAGTCCGGTTTATCTGGCCGCATGGTTCGGGATGCTCGTGACCAGTCTGAACCTGCTGCCGGTCGGACAGCTCGACGGCGGGCATGTAGCCTACGCGGTCTTCGGCGGGCGCCGTCACCGGCTGATTGCGCGGGCGATTTATTTGTGCGTGGTGGGAATGGCGGTTTTTGCCCTGACGGGCAGGGGCTGGATGGGCTGGGTGATTTACGCCGTGCTGCTGACGCTCATGCTGCGCGTCGGGCATCCGCCGATCATGGATGAGTACGAACCGCTGGGCCTCGAGCGAAAGATCGTCGCCTTCATCGGGTTGATGGTTTTCCTGCTCTGCTTCAACCCCTTCCCGATCACCTTTATATAATTTCGGCATGAGATCAGCGCTGGCACGTCTGAGCGTCTGCTTCGCCGGTGGTTGCGTCGGCGGTCTCCTGAACAGTCTGGCAATGTGGGGGGCGGGCGAGGCGCACGTGACCGCGCGGCTCGGGGTCAAACTGGCGCCCGCTTTCAGCTGGGAATGGCTGCTGCCCCGCGTGTTGTGGGGCGGATTGTGGGGACTGCTGTTTCTGCTCCCGATCATGCGGAGGCATTCGGTCTTGCTGCGCGGTCTGGTCGTCAGTCTGGCGCCGACGCTCGCGCAGCTTTTCTACTTCTTCCCGCAATCCCAGCGCGGGGTGCTGGGGCTCAGTCTCGGCCAGTTGACGCCACTCTTCGTGCTGTTATTCAACGCCGTGTGGGGCGTCACTGCGGCGTGGTGGGTGCGCAGCTCCGGGATTAATTGAACGCTCGTTGCCGGTCCGATCATTCCTAATTCCGCCAGCCGGCGTTATACTCTGCCGCCAGAGTTCCGCCAGCAAAATTCAAAGGAGTCTTTTTTTTATGGGTCTGACTGCTTCGGATGTAATGATCAGAGACGTCGTCACCGTCACCGAATCCACCACGCTCAAGGAGGTGGCCAGGCTTTTCAGCGAGAAGAAGATCACGGGCGCCCCGGTCGTCAATAAGGAGGGGGAACTGGTGGGCGTGATTTCCGAAACCGACCTGATCCGCAAGAGCAATTCCATCGGCGCGTGGTCGCCCAGCACGGCGGGCCAGATCGCGACCAGACCCGCCGTCACCATCGCCCCCGGCGACACGCTGAACCGGGTCTGCGAACTGATGTATAACCGCCGGATTCACCGGGTGCTGGTGGCCGACGGGAATAAGATCGCGGGCATCATCACGACGATGGATATCCTCAAGGCAATCGCCAATCATCAGATGTAAAATCCGTCCCGCCCTCAACAGCACGGCGCGTCACTCGACTGAAACCTGACCTCGTGCGCCGGCATGGCCTGATCGAAGACCTTGCCCGGGTTCAGAATGCCGTTCGGGTCCATCGCTTTTTTGATCGTCCGCATCAGTTCAATCGTCGGCTGAGAGAGCGCCACGTCGAGGAACGCCGCTTTCGCATATCCGATGCCATGCTCGCCCGATAAAGTCCCACCGAGTTCAACTGCCTTCTCGAAAATTTCCCGCACGCATTCGACCGATTTGCGGCGCGTCGCCTCGTCATCGCGTTCGAGCATCACGTTCGTGTGGAGGTTGCCGTCGCCGGCATGCCCGAAGGTCGGGATCAGAAAACCGTAGCGGCGCCCGACGTCTTCGAGGAACGCGAGCATCTCCGGGATGCGCGAGCGCGGCACGACGACGTCGTGGTTGATTTTGATCGCGCCGGTCTGTTTGACCGCCGGGGACATCTTGCGGCGCACTTCCCAGATGTTGTCTGCTTCTTCATCGTTCGCGGCTTCGCGGAACTGGATGGCGTGATGCTTCGCGCACATTTCGCGGACGATTTCGGCTTCGCGGGCCACGGCCTCTCTGAGCCCGTCAACTTCGATGATGAGCAGCGCCCCGGCCTGCCGCGGCAGGCCCGAAGGCTCGTAATCCTCAATCGCGTTGATCGAGGTGCGATCCAGCAGTTCGAGCGACACGGGCAGAATCCCCGAACTGGTAAAATCGGCGACGCAGTTGCAGGCGTCTTCCGCCCGCTCGAAGATCGCGAGCGCGGTTTTGCGTGCTTCGGGCAGCGGCAGCAGGCGCAGGATCGCGCGAGTGATGATCCCCAGCATCCCTTCGCTGCCGACCATCAGGCTCGCGAGCTGGTAACCCGTTGCGTTCTTCGGCGTCCGCCCGCCCGCCCGGATGATCTCTCCCGTGGGCGTCACGAAATCGAGGCCCAGAACGAACTGCTTCGTGTTGCCGTACTTCACGCAGCGCGGGCCGCCGGCATTGACGGCGATGTTGCCGCCGATGAACGACTCCTTCCAGCTCGAAGGGTCAGGCGGGTAAAACATCCCTTCGGCCTCGACGGCCTGCTGCAATTCGTAGTTGGTCACCGCGGGCTCGACCACCGCGACCAGATCGGCTTTGTTGATTTCCAGAATCCGATTCATCCGCCCGGTCGCCAGCACCAGGCCGCCGCGGACGGGAACCGCCCCGCCCGTGTACCCGACCCCGCCGCCGCGCGCTGTGACGTAAAACTTATGCTCGTTGGCGAGCCTCATAATCGCCGCGATCTCTTCGGCCGTGCGCGGGAAGACGACGGCCTCGGCCGGGAAGACCTGTTTGAGCGCGTCGTGCGAGTTGGCGCAGATCACGTCGTGCGAAGTTGACACGTACTCGGCGCCGACGATTGCCTGCAGGCGATTGATGATCTCAGGATGAATCATGCGAGTATGGTATGAAGGCGAAAGTGAAAAGGCAAAAGTAAAAAGGCAAAAGGCAAAAGTGAAAGCAGCGCCGCACTTTTGCCTTTTGCCTTTTTACTTTTGCCTTGCCCGTCAGAACGGCTTGGCGCCGCTGGCTTCGTTGAAGGCGCGATAGAGTTCGTTGAAATCGCGGATGCCTTTGCTGAGGGCGAGCGGGAGGATCTGAAGATCCTGTGAATTGACCAGCAGATTGACTCCCTGATTGAAAGCCGCGCGCACGTCGGCGGTCTTGCAGTTGGGCGAAGTCATCAGCACAAACAGCCGCCTCCGCCGCTCCGGGTTGAGCGCGCTGATGAAGCGCAGGACTGCCGTCGAGCCTTCGCTGTCAACCTGGAAATCCGGGGAGAGCATCACGATGTCGGCCCTGCTGCTGATCTGGAGCATCTCGATGGCGTGTTCGGCGGATTCGACGATGGTCAGTTCGTAGTCGTGACTCCTGAGGATGGATTGCACCCTGGCGGCATCTTCCGCGCTGCCGGGACAGAAAAGGATTTTGCGGTGACGCGCGTAATCTTCCGGGTCGCTGGCTGGCCTGTAAGCGTCCTGCGTGTTCGTCGGCCTCGAGAGCGCGGACGCGAGCAATGAAGCCAGAGTCCTGATCGGATCCTGCTCCTGATCGGCGGGCGGGGTCGCCGGCGGGGTTGCGGCCGGCGGCGCGGGTTGTGGCGCATGGGTGCCCGGGGCTGGTCGAGCCGGGTAGCCGGGCGTGTTGCCCGCCGCCGGGCGAGCGGGTTGATCGAATGCGGCGTTGCCCGACGCGAGGCGCGTGGAGTAGTCGGGCGCGCCGCCCGGTGGCGCGAAGCGGTTGGAATAATCGGGTGACTCGGAAGGGGCGTTAATCATCGTCCTGGCGAATGAAGATGAGGCGGACGCACTTTGCCCCGCCCCCGCCCCGTTACTGATCGCGGGCGGGGCATCGGGGACACTTAAAATGTCCCCGGCGCTTGCCGAGCCTTCGGCCGGAGGCGTGACCGAAATCACGGTCTGACATTGCGGACACGAAACATTGAACGCCGTGGTCGGCAGCGCGCTTGCTTCCAGCTTCAGGCGCGTCGAACATTTTGGACAAGTCAGAATCATAAGGAATCAGCCCTGCATGAAGAGTGAAAGGTGAACGGCTCTGAAGCTGACCCTGACACTCGATTTCGGCCTCAGTACCGGTTGAATGACTGCGGGCGCGCCACCTCCTCGGGCTGCTGAATGCCGCCGCCTTTGCCGAAGCCCGAGAGCTTCAGCGCCAGGTTGTGCGCGTTGGTGGCGAAGGCGAGGCCGTCTTCCTTCGTAATCGTCCCGTCGTTGATCATCTTCTCGATCACCGCGTCGAAGGTCTGCATTCCCTCTGTATCGCCGTCATTCATGGCGTCAACGAGCGAACGGCCTTCGCCCTCGCCGCGTTCGACGTATTCGCGCGTGCGCGGCGTGGATTTGAGGATTTCGACCGCGGCGGCGCGCCCGGTCCCGTCGGCTTTCGGGATCAGGCGCTGCGAGAGGATGTAGCGGAAGGTCTGCGCCAGCCGCGTGCGGATGACGCTCTCTTCGTTCTTCGGGAACAGGCCGATGATGCGGTCTATCGTTTTCGCCGCGTCGATCGTGTGCAGCGTCGAAAGCACCAGATGGCCGGTCTCGGCCGCTTCGAGCGCGATCTCGGTCGTCTCGAGGTCGCGCATTTCGCCGACGAGGATCACTTTCGGCGCCTGCCGGAGGGCGGCGCGCAGGGCGAGCGCGAAGGTCGGGGTGTCGCTGCCCAGCTCGCGCTGGTTGATCGTGGCGACGCGGTGGTTGTGGAGGAATTCGATCGGGTCCTCGATGGTGATGATGTGATACGGCTTTTCCTGATTGAACTTATTGATGACGGCGGCGAGCGTCGAGGATTTGCCGGAGCCGGTCGGCCCCGTCACCAGCACCAGCCCGTTTTTCAGCTCCGTCATGTCGCCCAGGTGCGGCGGCAGATTGAGCAGCGCAATCGTCGGGACCTGCGGCGGGATCACGCGCATCACGATGCTGAGCGTGCCGCGCTGCCGGAAGAGGTTGACGCGGAACCGCGACCGCAGCGGCAGGCTGTAGCTCAGATCGGTCGAGCCGGTTTTGATCAGGCGGTCGGCGGCCTCGGTATTGTCGCCGATGAGCGTCATCGCCAGGACTTCGGTGTGGTACGGCGTGAGGGTCTTCAGGCCAATGTCAACGGGGATCAGCCGGCCATTGACTTCGACCTGCGGCGGGCGTCCGACGGAAAAATTCAGGTCGCTGACCAGGTCGGACACCCCGAGCATCTTCTCGAGGATCGGCGGAAGATCAATGTAACTCATAAATGCGTGAACTGTCCCGGGGGTCGCTCGGAATTGTCCGGGGCCGGACGAGACTGCGAGGTGGGGCTGGATAATCAGCGGACGTGAGTGTGGCACAAATGCTCAAAGCCACGCAACAAAAAATTCCGGCGGGCTGCGATCACCGGCTACTGTGAACTCAGCGCCTCAATGAAGGCGCGCGCCTGCCCGGCAATGTCGGGCCTGTCAGAGAGGCTCGTGAGGCCCGCTATCGGGTAGAGCGCGGAGACGACCGCGACCGCGTCGGCGCCGGCGGCGATGACTCCGGGCGCGCGTTCAATCGTGACGCCGCCGATGGCGACGAGCGGGCGCTGGGTGAGCTGGCGGGCCGCGCGGACCAGTTCGAGGCCGACGACCGGGTCAGGGTTCTCCTTCGTCGTCGTCGCGAAGACCGGCCCGACCGCGATGTAATTGGCCGAAGTCTCGAGCGCCTCGCGGAACTCGTCGAGCGAGTGCGTCGAGACGCCGATGATCTTATCGGGGCCGAGCAGTTCGCGCGCCTCTTCGACGGCGAGATCATCCTGCCCGAGATGCACGCCGTCGGCGTCGGCGGCCAGCGCCACGTCGGCGCGGTCATTGATGATCAGCGTGGCCCCGGCGGGCCGGGTGAGCCGCAGGCAGGCGCGCGCGGCCTCGAGCATCTCTTTCGCGCTCGCCTCCTTGTCACGCAGCTGGATCAGGCGCGCGCCGGCGGAAAGCAGTTGCCCGGTTATTTCTTCGTGAGTGCAGTTGCTGAGGTCGCGGCTGGTGATGGCGTAAAGTTTCGACGGAAGCAGCATACGGTTACGGGTTGACGACTGCCGGAGGCTCAGATCTGAAACATCGGGTTGACTGCCCGAGCATAACAGCCGTCAGCGGAAATTCGCAATCGTGCCCCGCGCTACCTTTTCTTCCCGCCGCCGTTGTGACCGTTCCCGTTGCTGCCGTTCCGCCGGTTGTGCATCTGCGGTTTCTTCTGGCTCTCGATAACCGTCCGGACGGCTTCGGCCGGCGAATCTGTGAGGTAGAGCAGTTGCAGGTCTTCCGGGGAGACCTTGTTCTCCCGAACCATGACGTTTTCGATCCACCCGACCAGGCCCTCCCAGTAGCTTTTGCCGATCAGGATGACCGGGAAGTTGCGAATCTTGTGGGTTTGGATGAGCGTCAGCGCCTCAAACAGTTCATCCATCGTGCCGAAGCCGCCGGGGAAGATGATGAAGGCGACCGCGTACTTGACGAACATCACCTTGCGGACGAAGAAGTAGTTGAAGGTGATCGAGGTGGTCAGCCAGGGGTTGGAGTACTGCTCGAACGGCAGCGCGATGTTGCAGCCGACCGAAATCCCGCCGGCTTCGAGCGCGCCCCTGTTGCCGGCCTCCATAATGCCGGGGCCGCCGCCGGTGATGACGGCGAAACCGGCCCGGGCCAGCAGCCGCCCGGTCTCGACGGCGGCCTGATAATCCTCGCTCTCCTCGGTCGCGCGGGCCGAGCCGAAGATGGTGACCCCGCGCGAAACGTGGGCCATATTGTCGAAGCCGTCAACGAACTCCCCCATGATTTTGAAGATGCGCCAGGGGTCGGTGTCGGTGAAATCCTGCTGCGCTTGTGTCGGGGCTTCGAGCAGAATCTGGTCGGCGGTGGCGGCTTTCGTCTGGTTGCGTCTTCTCACTGTCATCTGGTTACACCATCGCTTCCTGAATCCTTGCCGAGAACTGAACGCAGGCGTCGGAGAGTTTGTGTTGCGTCCGTTGCAGCTGGTCACAGACTTCCCGGGGCAGGGCGTCCCCGGCGCTCCTGAGGCAGGCTTCCACCTCCTCGACCGTCTGCCGCCCGAACAGCTCCAGATAGCGTACGCTGCCAGCGTCCTCGCTCGGATAATCCGGGGACATCAGCCACCGGTAGATCAGTTCCTGCTTCTCCTTCAACTCGGCCATCAGGGCGACAGTCAGACGCAGCAGACTGCCGAGGCTGGCCGTTTCGGTCCGCAGCCGCGGGTAATTCCTTTGAAAGGCCGCCGCCTCCCACGCGCCAAGGGTGATGCCTGAGGCGCCGAAGGAGAGTTCGATCTCCGCGCCGGAACCGGCTTCTGCCGCCGGCTGCTCGCGCAGCATCTCGGCAATCTGCTGCAACCGCGCGCACAGGTCGCGCTCAAATTGCTTCGGCGTCAGGTTGAATTCCGCGACCCTGACCTCACTTGCCTCAAACTGTCGGGCGGAACGAAAAGTGGCCGCAGGCTGCGAGGTCACCGCTTCCGCCGCGTCGGTGGCCGGCCCTTCCACGGCCGGGTTTGTGACAGGCTCTTCCAGCCCCAGACTTTCGTGAACGCGCGCGAGTGTGTCATTGGCTTCGGCCAGACGCTCAATTCGCCTGCGGTTATTCCTGTAATCGTCGTTGAGCTGTCTGGCGTCGTAGAGGGATCTTTTCCAGACTTCTTCGACCAGCACGGGGCCTTCGCCCTTTGACTCCTCCACCTCGCTGAACCCGGCTGAGATCAGCCGCGTCGCCAGTTTGTCAATCCGCTGACTTTCACGGCTGGCCAACTCGTCAAAACGTCTGCCCGCCAGCATATTGACGCGCGCCAGTTCGATCATCACATCCGGGTGCAGCCGGCGGTTCTGCAGCCCGGCTTTGAAGGCGCGCAGCCGGTCGAGCGTCTGTCTGGCCGTGAGCTGCTGGAGCGAGGTTACGCTGGCGATCTCTTCGCGGAGAAACTCGAGGCTCTCCATCCCTTCGGGGTCGGGCACGTCGGTTTTCGTGATCCCCGCGTATTCGAGCATCTTTTCATATTCCTGCCGCACCCTGTCCTCGAAGCCGAAGCCGCCGCCGGCCTTGACGCTCTGCGCATAGAAGCAGGTCGTGAGGAAGTCAATCTTGTCCAGATCTTCTTCCGAGAAATGCAGCTTTGAGAGCAGGAACTGCAGCAGCGCGCCGATCTCCTCGCGGCTCGAGTCGGCCTGCTGGAAGCGCTGGCGAATCTGACAGACCGAAACCCGCCCGTCGAACTGGTGCAATTGCTCCTGCGCCTCATAGAGCGTGCTGCCGATCTGCCCGAGCGCGCGGCGGACAGCGTCAATCTCCCCGCCGGCGAGCAGGGCGCCCTGCTGCTCAAGCCGGCTCCTGAGGTCGGTCTCCGACGGCCGCGCCGGGGCCACGCCGTCGGCCATTTCGCCGAGTGCCTTCGCGACCAGGTTCAGGTTTTCATACTGCCGCAGCAGGTAATCCAGTCGCGTCATCAGGCGCTGGCGCTCCTGCGGTGAATTCAGAACGGATGACATAGCTTTATCCGGGTTCCTGGGGTTGATGTTCGGGATTGAATCTTCGAGGCCGGAGTGAAGAGCGGGTGCTTCAGGCGGGACCAGGGCACCATGCGGCGGAGGATAGCACAGAAGGCCAGCCGGTTGGGGAATAAAGTTAACCGGCGTCCGAAGAGCCCCGGCGAAAAATGGACGCCCCGGGCTCTTCGGGCTTCCTGACTTCAGGCCGTCGGCGCCGTCTGCGGGCGGCCATGAACTTTGATGGTATCGAAATCCTCAGCCTCGACGGTAAATTCGTAACCGCGCGCCGGTTTGTAATGGCCGATCATCGCGTTGATTTTCGTCAGCAGCGGCTCGACGAAATCCAGCATGAAGTCGCTTTCCTCGACGACCTTGTGCTGCTTGTGCGCGATCTCTTCCTTGGTGATGCCGATGTGGTGAAGCAGGCGAAGCGGCAGGTCTTTGACTTCCAGAATGCCGGTGTCAATGCGGTATTCCTCGTGGCGGCCCTCCATTTCGAGGAGCTGGTTGTAGAAGGCGTCGTTGTTCGCGAATTTGAGGCTGCTCTCCATGTTCGATCCTCCCTTTCCCGGTAATTATTTGGCCGGCACATCCCATCACGCGCCGGAGTTTTTTGCCCGTCAGTGGCCCGATTGTCCGTGGAACTGTCGCTTCAGTTCAGTCAAATGATCAGAAAATCACGCGCCGGAATGACAATCATGATTGCAATGAGCCGGAAGCTGTGGGTGAAACAATGCCGTCCCGGTAACCCCGATCAGGGGCGAAAAAACGGGCGTTTCGCTCAAGCCTCAAAATTTTCGCTTAGCGACGGCAAAGTAAATCAGGCGCCGCCCAAAAGTCAACGCGGGAAAATGAACGTCAAAAGCCGGTAGCCTGGCTTTTGGATGGCGGGTGTGAGATGCTCGCCCAGGGCTGATTCCGGCCCGACAAATAACCTGTCAATGGAGAATGCAGAGATGGCCGCAGCGAAAACAGGCGACAGCGTCAAAGTTCATTACACCGGCACGCTCGACGACGGGACGGTCTTCGATTCATCGGCGGATCAGGAGCCGCTCGGGTTCACGCTCGGCAGCGGGGAAGTGATTGAGGGGTTCGAAAACGCCGTGATCGGGATGGAGGTCGGCGAGTCGAAAACTATCACCGTCCCGCCCGATCAGGCTTACGGGCCGCATACCGACGCCCTCGTCCAGACCGTCGCGCGTGATCAGGTCAGGCTCGGAGTCGAGCCGGAGGTCGGGATGGCAATTGAAATGCAGACGCCTGACGGCGCAGTGATTCCGCTGCTCATCACCGCCGTCACCGACACGACTCTGACTTTCGACGCGAATCATCCGCTGGCCGGTGAGCAGCTTCGTTTTGAACTGACGCTGGTGGAAATCGGCTGAAGGCCGCGCGGCGCCGCGAAGAGGTCACTGATGACTTTTTCGGCGGCAAAGAATGTGTTCAGGAAGCAACGGGCATCATGATGATGCCCGTTGCTGTTTCCGAAGCTCTGGCGGCTGTGGAATCAGACAGCCGACCCCGCGGGGGCTCAGCCGGAAACTTACCCCCGCCCCGGTTGCCAGTTGGCAACCATCAAACAGCTGCATGCGAACAGTATTCCGTGCGCCCTGTTTTCAGAAGAGGCAGGAACGCCAACCGGGTGACAGCGGTCTTGCATAACGGCGCAGTTACGCGGAGCAGGGCCGATGCGATGTCGCCTCGCCCGTGGATTCCGGCTTATCTGACAGTTCAAGAATCTGCCTGACCTCATCAATCCTGATGATAGGTGCGCGAGTGCTGCCGGGTGAAAGTAAAAGAGTCAGCAATTCCCACGAAGCGGCCCTCCCCTGCTCAACGTTCTGGTCGTTGTTCATGCATCCTCTCCTGCCGATGATTAATGATTGATTGAGTGACTGTGAAAAACTGACGGGCATTGTATGGATCCGTTCTCAAACATCAAGACCGAATGACCCGGCCGGAGAGATTTAAGTCAGACTTAAGACGTCGTTGACATCCGCTTGAGCGCCGTGGCGATCCCGGTCTGAAAATTTAACCTCGATTTGAAGTCTCGTTAACATTAACTTTACCCACCGCTCTTATGCTCACCCTGAAAAAATAATCAAAAGCAGCAGGGCAGCGATGGGAAACCCACAGCAGTCACCCTGACTGCAATTAAAAGAACAGGCACCTTAAATGAAACCGAGATTGATACCGAATTGTCCCGGACAGGGAGCGGTAATGCCCTGTTTTGCTGTCACAAAAAACACTTTCAAGTCAGTTCTGGCAATTGCCGCAAGCGTCCTGTTCCTGTCGGCAACAACCATAGCTGCAAATGGCATGCCACAGCAGGGTAAGGCAAAGAGAAAACCTGTGCAGCGGCGCGCGGTCACAGATTCAGCGAAAACACGGACCTGCGCAGTCTGTGATCAGGTCGCGTCGCTCAGCCAGCGGGTTGACGAATTGAGTCGGCAGCTCGCCGAGAGTAACAAACCCGTCGAAGACGCCGACGCCCGCCGCCGGATCGCCGAACTCGAAGCCCGGCTCAAAAGCGCCGAAGAGCGCGCCGCCGCCGCCGAACAACTCGCCTCCTCGCTCCGCGGCGAAGTGAAACAGACTGAACAGTCGGTACAGGCCGCCGAGACGAGGGTCGAGAAAGTTTCTTCCGCGCTGACCGAAACGAAAACCCAGGTCGAGAAGGCGAGCGCAGCCGTCGCGCAAAATGAGGCGGCGATCAAACGCCTCGGGCCGTTCCGCCTGAGCGGCGATTTCAGGCTGCGCGCCGACGCCATTCTGCGGCCCGCGTTCCCGAACCCCGGGCCCGGGCAGACCGCGCTCACGCATGTGCAGAACGTCCGCGCGCGTTACCGCTTCCGCCTCAACCTCGACTCAGACCTCAACAAACAGGTCTCATTCCACGGCCAGCTCGCCACCGGCCCCGAGAACAACGCGGTGACGATGGATCAGGAGTTCGGCGCGACTATCACGCGCCACCCCTTCTTCATCAGCGAAGCCTGGGTGGACTTTCACCCGACCAGGTGGTTCAGCGCGCAGGGCGGGAAGGTGCAGGAGGTCTTCGCCGACAACTCGCGGTTCCTCTTTGATGACGACACGCGCTTCAACGGCTTCAATGAGAAATTCACCTACACCTTCGGCGAAGCGAAGGCCGGGTTCAGGAGCGTTGAGTTCCGCGCCGGGCAGTACATCCTGAGCAACCCGAACGTCGCCATCGTGACGGCCGGCAACCTCGGCCCGACCGGCGCCGTGATCGGCTCGACGGGCCGGGGCTCGCAGATGTTCCATCAGGGGCTGCTCGTCAACCAGAAGCTCTCCGAACACGCGTCGCAGCAATTCGGCGGCGACATCCAGCTCTACCGCAACCCGAATCAGATTCAGTTCGCCTCTCTCCCGGCGGGGCTGCCCATCATCGTGCAGAACAGCCTTGGCCTCGCGCTCTCGGGCCCGGTGACGGCGGCGGGCACGGCGACGACGACCAGCAGCGGCTCGATTTTCACGGCGCGCAATTTCCAGGTGGCGCGGCTCACTTACCGGCTCGACCACGCTGGCTTCAAGCGCGGGGATCACGACTACCCGGTCTCTTTCAATCTTCAGGTGGCGCGCAACCTGGGGACGGGGCAGCGTGAGCGCGACGGGATGCTGGCGTCGCTCAAGCTCGGCAACGTGAGAGGTCGGGGCGATCAGTCGTGGCTCTACATCTTCTCGATCAAGGGGGCGAACGCGCTGATCTCGCAGCTCACTGATGACGACTTGGGGACGGGGGTGGGCGTCAACATTCGCTCGCATCACATTCGATATGACATCGGGCTGGCGAAGGGCGTGCAGTTGCAGAACCTGCTGTTCATTCAGAACGAACTGCGGAACTCGGGGCAGTACCCGAACTTCTTCGTGCCGCTGAATGCTTACACGCCGCGCCAGTACCGCATTCAGGAACAGATTGTTTTCACTTTCTAAAGGAGATCACTAATGACACGTTCAATCAGATTTGCTCTCGGGCTCATCGCCTTCGCGGCACTGTCGCTGGCCTTTGCCGGTTGCGCGAACCGCTCTCCGGAGTCGAAAGATGGGTCGGGAGCTGCCGGTAAAAACAGCAGGGCCATCACTGTCAAAGGTTCTGACACGATGGTGATCCTCGGTCAGCGCTGGGCCGAGGAATACATGAAAGCCAACCCGGGAACTATGGTGCAGGTGACTGGCGGCGGGTCGGGCACCGGCATTGCGGCTTTGCTCAACGGGACGACCGACATTGCCGAATCGTCACGGCCGATGAAAGAGCAGGAGCGCGCCGATTTCAAGGCGAAATACGGAAAAGACATAGTTGAAGTCAGAGTCGCGCTCGACGGGCTTGGCGTTTACGTCAATCAGGCGAACCCGCTGAAGGAAATTGCTATTCCGCAGGTGCGCGACATCTATCTCGGCAAAATCACCGACTGGAAGGATGTCGGCGGCGCGCCTGGCAGGATCGTCCTTTACGGGCGAGAGAACAACAGCGGGACATATGAATACTTCAAGGAGCATGTGCTGGAGAAGCAGGATTTCGCCGCGAAAACGCAAACGCTCTCAGGCACGGCAGCCGTCATCAATGCGGTCGGCCAGGATAAAAATGCGATAGGTTATGGCGGCATCGCTTACGCCAAAGAAGTCAAGGTGCTGGCCATCAAAAAAGATCCCTCATCGCCGGCCATCGCGCCGGAAATGGCGAATGTGGAAAACGGCACCTACCCGATCAGCCGCTATCTTTACTGGTATCTGCCGGGCGAACCGACGGGCGAGACTAAGAAGCTCGTGGACTGGGTGGAGAGCAGCACCGGGCAGGGCGTCGTCAAAGATGTCGGTTATTTCCCGATCAGGTAGGAACCGGCATCTGTCTTCGAAGCCCCGGGCTGCAAGGAGCGCGAAGCTCACTGCGGCCCGGACGAGAGGATGAGACAGGCAGGGAAGATCAACCATAAGGATGCGGGATTATCGTTTATGACCAGTGCGACAGAGATTACCGCCAGGCCGCGAAGTCGGCGTAAAGGCGCACGACGCGGCCAGGTCATTGAATGGATCGTCGAGAAAACAATTCTGGCGACGGCCATGATCGCGATCCTCTCGATCATCCTTATCTTCCTCTTCGTCGGGCGCAAAGCCCTGCCCGTTTTTACCAGTGAGCGCGTGCGGCAGACGGCCAGCGTCAGGGAATTCTTCACCCACAACGGAGAGACTCCGCAGGGCGAGCCGACTTACATCTGGCAACCGGTTTCCGAACACCCGAAGTACAGTTTCATCCCGCTGATCATCGGCACGCTGAAGGCGACGATTGTGGCCATGCTGGTTTCAGTCCCGCTGGCGCTGCTGGCCGCGCTGTATACCACCGAGTTCGCGCCGCGAAGACTGCGTGAATACATCAAGCCGACGATTGAATTGCTGGCCGGCATTCCTTCGGTCGTGCTGGGATTCTTCGCGCTGGTGGTTCTGGCCACGTGGCTGCAGCGGGTCTTCCGCTTCGAGATGCGATTGAATGCGGTGGTCGCCGGGTGCGCGCTCGGCCTGGCGATCATTCCGGTCGTTTACACGGTAGCCGAAGATACGCTGACCGCCGTGCCGAGAGCTTTGCGCGAAGCGTCTCTGGCGCTCGGGGCGACGCGCTCGCAAACACTGTTGAGAGTGATCCTGCCGGCGGCGTTGCCCGGCGTCTTTGCCGGAATCGTCCTCGGATTCGGGCGCGCGATTGGGGAGACGATGGTGGTCCTGATGGCTTCCGGCAATGCCTCGATTGTCTCCGGGAATCTGGCCGATTCGATCCGCACGATGACCGCCAGCATTGCCGCAGAACTGGCCGAGGTCGTTTACGGTTCGGCGCACTATCACACCCTGTTCGCCATCGGCGCGCTGCTGTTCGTCATCACTTTCATCATCAATTTCTTCGGTGACATCATCGTCGGTCGCATCAATACCCGGATGCGGGGGACGGCACAATGAGCGCAGCAATATCAGTCCGGACGCCTTCACGCCAAGCCCTTTTCACCGGCGATCTGCCTTTATCCATCGCCACCGGCGCGGCCGTGCTGGTGATTATCGCCATGCTCGTGGTGATCCTGCTTGAGGTCGCGAAGGGTGGCGCAGGCACGGTTTCATGGGCTTTTCTCTCCACCGCTCCGAGCAAAGGCGGACTGGCGGGCGGAATCTGGCCGGCGATCTATGGCACTGTCTTTCTCGTCCTGATTATGACGATTGCAGCCGTGCCGGTGGGCGCGGCTACCGCCATCTATCTGCATGAATATGCCCGCGCCGACGCGCTACTGACGAGGCTCGTGCGCACGGCGGTGGCCAATCTGGCGGGGGTGCCGTCAATCGTCTTTGGCCTGTTCGGCGTCGGCTTCTTCATCGAAACAATCGGCAGTGGCATTGATACGGCCTTTTACGGCGGCTCGCTGTTTTACGGCAAACCGGCAATCATCTGGGCGGCGCTCACGCTGGCCCTGCTGACGCTGCCGGTCGTGATCGTGGCGACGGAAGAAGCCCTCAGAGCAATCCCGAGGGAACATCGTGAAGGGTCTCTGGCGCTTGGCGCGACCAGATGGCAGACCATCGCCCGCGTCATTCTGCCACAGGCCGTGCCGGGGATCCTGACCGGGTCAATCCTCGCCATCTCGCGTGGCGCGGGCGAGGTCGCCCCGATCCTGTTTACCGGGGCCGCTTATTATCTGCCTTTTCTTCCCGCTCACCCGACGGATCAGTTTATGCATCTCGGGTATCACGTGTTCGTGCTGGCGACTCAGTCACCCGATGTTAATGCCGCATTGCCGAACCTGAATGCGACCGTGCTGGTGCTGCTCGTCATGACTTTCATTCTCAACATTACTGCGATCATCATCCGCGCGCGCGTTCGCGCCCGGTTGCGCGGCTAGCACTTCGCCGGGCGGCGCTTTTGTCCGGCTACTAACGAACCTGTTATGGTTGTGGAAATGAACGAAACGAAGGGAGTCGCCATGTCTACCCCGCAGCCGTTCTCAGTCAACCCCATAAGCCGTGCGGGCGGACAGTTAAAGAGCAGAGGTCAGTCGCCCGGTGAGGCAAACGCCGGAAGTGGCGCCGTCGAGACCAAAATCAGCGCCAGCGGTCTGGACTTTTATTACGGCAAGGCGCAGGCGCTCTACGGGATCAATATTCAGATCCCGGCGCGGCGGATCACGGCCCTGATCGGCCCCTCCGGGTGCGGCAAGTCAACTTTTCTGCGGACGCTCAACCGAATGAACGATACAATTGTCGGGACGCGCGTCGAAGGCGCGGTCGAGATTGACGGCGAAAACATCTACGCGCCCTCGACCGACGTGGTCGCACTCCGCCAGAAGGTCGGGATGGTCTTTCAGAAGTCGAACCCGTTCCCGAAGACGATCTACGAGAATGTTGCTTACGGGATCAGGATCAACCGGCTGGCGGGGAGCAGGTCAGAGATGGACGGGCGGGTCGAAGCGGCGCTCAGGAACGCCGCGTTGTGGGAAGAGGTCAAGGACCGGCTGCACAGTTCGGCGCTGAGCCTCTCAGGCGGGCAGCAGCAGCGCCTGTGCATCGCGCGGGCGCTGGCGATTGAGCCGGAGGTGCTGCTGATGGACGAGCCGGCCTCGGCGCTCGACCCGCTGGCCACGCAGAAGATCGAGGAACTCTCGCTCAAGCTGCGCGAGCAGTATACGATCGTGATCGTGACTCACAACATGCAGCAGGCGGCGCGCATCTCCGATCACACGGCGTTCTTCCTGCTCGGGAGACTCGTCGAATTCAACACGACCGACAAAATCTTCACCGCGCCGGATGACGAGCGGACGGAGGATTACATCACCGGGAGATTCGGGTGAAGACGGCAGTCGGTCGTTATCAACGGCACCGCCACTGAGGTAATAAATGTACAGCCTGCTTGAACCGGAATTGAATCAACTGCGCGACCACGTCCTGCTGATGGGCGGCGAAGTCGAGGCCGCGATCGAGCGGGCGATGCGCGCGCTCACCGAGCGGGACTCGGAGCTGGCCGAGACGGTGCTGGCCGATGACGACCGGATAGACGCCATGGAGCTGGAGATGGATCGGACGTGCATCCGCGTGCTGGCGCTCAAATCGCCCGAGGCCCGCGACCTGCGCTTCGTGATCACTGCCGTCAAGGTGACGCCGATCCTCGAACGCATTGCGGACCACGCCTGCAACATCGCGCGCGCCGCGCTCGACCTGAATAACGAGCCACAGCTCAGCCAGTACATCGACCTGCCGCGCATGAGCGAGGTCGCGCGCGAGATGCTGCACGCCGCGCTCGACGCTTTCGCCGCGTCTGACGCCGCCGCGGCGCGTGCCGTGATCGAGCGTGACGACGACATAGACCAGCTCTATGACCGCATCTTCCACGACCTGATGGACCACATGTCGCGCGACCAGAATGCCGCCAGCCGCGCCGCGCGCCTGATCCTGGTGGCCAAGCACCTGGAGCGGATCGGCGATTACGTCACCGACATCTGCGAGCAGATCGTGTTTATGAAGGAGGCGCTGGTGATCAAGCACAGCCAGTTGTCGAAATGATCCGGGCACGGCCCCGGACTCACATCTCTGAAATCCATCCCTCGAACTGACAGGGTGAAGTATGAAGCCACAGATTCTGATCATTGAGGACGATCCCGACATTGCCGAAAGTATCCGCTACAACCTCGAACGCGAGAGCGCCTTCACTGCCCGGATTGCGCTGAGCGGGGAGGAAGGCCTGATTGCCGCCCTCGGGCGCCGGCAGGCTCGCGGCGGCACAGACCAGAGCGCCGACCGGCCTGACCTCATCATTCTCGACGTGAACCTGCCGGGGATGGACGGTTACGAACTCTGCCGCCGCTTTCGCAGTGAAGAGCCGACCAGATCCGTCCCCATCATTATGCTGACGGCGCGGACGGATGAAGCCGACAAGGTGCGCGGGCTCGATCTGGGCGCGGACGATTACATCACCAAGCCCTTCAGCGTGCGCGAACTGGTCGCGCGGGTGCGCGCGGCGCTGCGGCGCTCGGGCTACGATTCACCGGATCAGACGGAAATGTACGACGACGGACACCTGCGGATTGATTACCCGAACTTCACCGTGTATTGCGACGGCTCGGAGGTCAGACTGACGCGCAAGGAATTCGCGCTGCTCTCGATTCTGTCGCGGAATCAGGGGCGCGTGGTGCCGCGCGAGCGGCTGCTCGATAGCGTCTGGGGGCTCGAATATTACGGCGAGGCGCGGACGCTCGACGTCCACATCAGCGGCCTGCGCAAAAAGCTCGGCGCGTGTGGCAACTGTATTGAAACGGTCATCGGCATCGGGTACCGCTTCCGCGGGTGCGCCGAAAACCATTCCCCCACCGGGCAGAATTCACAACCCGCGCTGGCCGGGCAGGTCTGATGCCACCCCCATGCCGACAGGTAAGCCACAACTCGGCGCAACAATCGTGGGGCTGGCCGCACTCCTCGCCATTTATGAAACGGCCGGGCGGTGGCTCCTGCCGCGGATGAATCCGGCCGTTTCCTTTCTGATCACGACAGTCGTCGCCACTCTGCTGATTGCCACCGCCCTGCGCCTCGCGATTCGTACCCGGCAACAGCTGCTGCGCGAAAGCGAACACACACTCGAGTCGTTACGAACGGAACTCACATTTACCGAGCAGCAGCGGGACTGCCTGCGCTCAATTCTGGATTCGGTGGCTGGGGGGCTCGTGATCACCGGCGCTGATTCACGGGTGCAGTTTATCAACAGCAACGCCCGCCGCCTGCTGGGGCTCGACCAGCGGCTGGTCGGGCGAATGGCGGACATCAGCCGTGACCCGCAGATTCATCAGGCCTTCGCCACTGTACTCGGGCAGGGCAGACAAATCGAGACGCGCGTCGAGGCCCGCGACGGGCAGGGAAACAATCAGGGGAAGCGCGTGCTGAGGCTTTATGCCGCGCCGCTGCGCCTGAATGAGAAGCAGATTGACGGTGTGGTGGGGACATTCATTGACATCACGCAGCTCGAAAAACTCGAACGCATCCGGCAGGAATTCCTGACCAACGTCTCGCACGAACTGCGCACGCCGCTCTCTTCGATCTCGGCCTTCGTCGAAACCCTGCTGAGCGGTGGGCTGGAAGACCGCGAAAACAGCGTGCGTTTCCTTCAGACGATCCAGCGCAACGCCGAACGGATGCGCGATCTGGTGAGCGACATCGCGGAACTCTCGGCCATCGAATCAGGCGCGGTGCAGTTGCGGCTGGAGCAGTTTCCCCTGGGCCGGCTGGTGGATGAGGTCTTCCTGGCCCTCGGCCCGCGCTGCCATAAACTGCGCGTGCAGTTGTGCAACGAAGTCACTGAAGCCTGCCACGTCATCGCCGACCGCCGCCGCCTGGAGCAAATCCTGACCAACCTCGCGGACAACGCCATCAAATTCAACCGCCCTGACGGAAAGGTCGTCATCACCGCCTCAGCCGCCGAAGATGACAGTCAGATTCTGATCAGCGTGCGCGACACGGGAACCGGAATCCCGGCGCACGATCTGCCGCGCGTGTTCGAGCGCTTCTACCGCGTTGACAAGGCCCGCTCCCGCGACCTGGGCGGCACCGGCCTCGGCCTCGCCATCGTCAAGCACCTCGCGCGGGCGCACGGCGGAGAAGTGTCAGTGACCAGCGAGGCGGGCACCGGAAGCGAGTTCGTCATCAAACTGCCGGCCCGTGTCGCTGCCGATTCCCTCCCCGTAAACATCCGGCCCGAAACCTCCGTAGCGTCTGCCGCCGCTGATGAAGCCAGACGCAGATGATTTGAATTCCTCATCATCCCCACACTGCTCGCAATTCTCAGGCATTTTCCTGTGCCCGCCACAGCGACAGCCGCCAGGCATCACAAGACTTAACACTGACTTAACGCCGGCTTAAAATTCCCGTTACATGAAATTGATCCGGTGCTATGATCCCGCGCACCGGCACAGTCTCAGTTCTACTCCCTCCCGCCGCGAGAACCAGGGCTGACCCGGTCATCATCAACCTGCCCCCGGATTGCTGACAGGAGGAGGAACGTTATGATAGTTGCCAGACACTTCCTGATCTCACGCACCCTGCTCACCGCCCTTCTGTTCACCTTCATCGTTTCAATCATTCAGGCGCAATCCAGAACGGCTTCCGCCGCGTCGTATTGCCAGCGCGCCGCGCAATGGCAGGTCAAAGGCGATCTGGACAGGGCAATCGCCGATTACGACCTCGCGCTCACGTTCGATCCGAATTACGAGACTGCTTATTACAACCGCGGCGTGGCGAGACACGACAAAGGCGAACTCGACGCCGCGATTGCCGATTACAGCCGGGCGGTCGAGTTGAAACCGAATCACTGGGAAGCCTGGTACAATCGCGGGATCGCCAGACGCGATAAAGGCGATCTCGCAGGGGCCATTGCCGACTTTGACCGCACGATTGAACTGAACCCGCATCTGGCGGCGGCCTTCAACAATCGCGGCAATGCGCGCAAAGCCGTCAATGACCTGGACGGCGCGATTGCCGATTACGACCAGGCCCTCAGACTGAATCCGCAACTCGCCTGCGCGCTCAACAATCGTGGCACCGCCTGGAAAGCGAAGGGCGATCTCGACAGGGCGATGGTTGATTACAGTCGGGCGATCAGGCTCGATGAGCGTTACGCGGTGCCATATCTGAATCGCGGGATCGTTCATCTGCTTCAGGGCCGCGAAGCCGAAGCCGAGCAGGACTTCAGTCAGGCATTGAAGCTTGACGCCGATCTCCAGCCGGCGTTTGAGAAGATGGTTCGGAGAGTGAAAGGGCAGTCTCAACCTCACCCGGCAGCGGAGCAGGGCGCGGAACGTCGCAGAGTCTCGTCCCGCTGACGATCAATCAGCGTACAATCAGCACTCGTTTCGGTTCGGTCAATTGAGCCTCACCTCCGTTGACTGCTGTTTCCCGGCCTGTGGTAGAGAAGAAGGCTGACGAGCGTGAAGAGAAGCGCGAAACCAGCAAGCGCCCAGACAAGGGGCTGCAGGCCGCCAGAACCCCAGATGATGGCGGCAGCCCCCGCAAAGGCCATCTGAAGGATGCCGAGAAGGATTCCGGGCCACCCTCCGACAAATTTTTGCCGTGTCAGTTCGCTCATTTCGTCTTTACCGGCTTCGTCTTGAATTCAATGCGGAGCTGCTCGACCGGTGCGCCGCCATCATTCTTAACCTCCGCCTTCTCACCCGCGCCAAGCCACCGCGTCCCTCCGGGCGCGATCTCCTTCAGGCCGCCGCGGGCCGCTTTCAGTTTCACCGGCGAGAGCGCGACCAGCAGCACGGGCTCCGTCGCATTCGCCGACACGTCGCAGGCCGCTTTCCCGCAGGCGAGTCTTGTGATGCGGACCTGCGCGTTCTCAAACTGTACCTTCTCGAAGTTTTCGCCCGCCGTGTAAGTCTCGCGGTAGAACTTGCCGCGCAGGGGATGCTCGGTATCCGGGGCGGTCTTGAATTCGACGCGCAGGAAGTCGCTCGGCGTGTCGTTCGGGTTCTCCACCTCGTGAACCTCCTTCACCGCCTTGTAGACGCGGAAGCTCCCGGCCTTTGTCGCGGCCCTCGTGATCGCGCCGTATTCGAGCCCGATGTGTTTGAAGATGACCGGACCGCTGTCATTGAGGTAGACGTAGGCGGCCCCGGTCTCGGTATGATCGTGCGCCGGAATCTTTTCGTGCGGGGCGTAATGGACGCGCGTCACCTTCACCCATTCGTTTTCAAATTCGAGTTTATAAGCCTGAGGCGCAACCTTCATCGGGTCCTGTGCGGATGCGATGGCAATGAGAAGGAGCAGAGCAGCTGAAAGGAAAAAGGCTTTTTGAATCATCGGTAAATCTCCTCGCGCTCCGGCGTCCGCTTGTGCGGCCCGGCGACAGCCGGAGCATTTTGGGGAAGTGACGGGACGAGCCAGTGAAAGATGACCGTGGCCGCTCCCGCCCCGGGCAGCTGCGAAACAATGAAACCCGGCGCATCAATCGGCCTGATCCCGGCAAACGTGTCGCTCGCGGCCCGGGCGAGTGTCACCGCCGGGTTTGCGAACGACGTGGACGAGGTGAACCAGTATGCCGCCGTGATGTAAGCGCCGACCGCGAAGGGTACTGCCTCCGGGCGCCTGTGTGAGCAACCCCGGATGACAGACAAAAGCCCGAAGGTCGCCACAAACTCGCTGAACATCTGCGCCCCGCCCGAGCGCACGTGCCGCGAGGCGGAAAAGAGCGGCTCACCGAACATCAGATGGGCCGCCGCCACGCCGATGAATGCGCCCGCCGCCTGAGCCGCGATGTAGCCCGGCACAAGCCGCCACGGAAGTCCGCCCTCTGAGGCATCGGCGAGAGTCACGGCGGGGTTGAAGTGCGCGCCAGAAATCGGCCCGAAGGTGAGAATGAGCGCCACCAGCACGGCGCCCGTGGCCAGCGTGTTGGCAAGGAGCGCGATGGCCGTGTTGCCGCCGGCCAGTCGCTCTCCCATAATGCCGGAGCCAATCACTGTCGCCAGCAGCATTGCCGTCCCGGTCGCTTCCGCGGTCAGTCGTCGCGGAAGGCTCATTACTGCCTGATGATTCATGCCTGAACATCAGCCGGGGCTTTGGTCGCGCACGAAGAGCTGAGCCGGACCATCTGTGCCGCGGTCGAGTCCGACGTGCAGCACGCGCTGGCGCCCTTTGTTTCCGGCAGGTTGTCTTCCAGCACGACGAACACTTCCCAGTCGTTGCCGTCGGGGTCGCTGACCCAGGCTTTGTCCTGCACGGCGTAGCAGCAACTGGTCTGCATCTCGTCGCGCGTCGCGAGCCCGGCGGCCACCCAGCGGTCGCGCACCGCCAGCACGTCTGCGGTCGAGGCGACCTGCAGGCCGAGGTGTGAGAGCGCCCCGCGTTCGTTGAAAGGCACTTCGTTGAGCGTCAGGTTGAGCGGCGGGTTCTGCACGTCGAATTTGGCATAACCCGTGCGCACCTTGCATGGTTCAAGGCCGAGCATTTTGCGGTAGAATTCGATACTCTCCGTGACGTTGCGGACGTTCAACGCCAGATGCGCCTTGAGCGTCCGGACAGTTGCAGTCGTTTCGGTTGTCATTTGTGCTTTACTCCCTGTCTCAAAGTTTTTCAGTTCGAGCCGTCAATTACACATTCGCATTCGCGAATGTGTGGCGGATGATAGCCGCCCCGAACATATCTGTCAATGCGAATGTGTAGTCTGTGGTAAGATTTTTCCGCCATGAGCAAAACGAACAGAAACAGGTCGGCGAATTTCGACGCCGAAAAGTTTTTTCTCGCCTTGTCTGACCGGACGCGGCTGCGCCTGCTCAACCTCATGCAGGATGACGAAGTCTGCGTCTGTTTTTTCGTCGAGGTGCTGCAGACGCCTCAGCCGACGATTTCACGCCACCTGGCTTACCTGCGGCAGGCGGGCGTGGTGACGGCGAGGCGCGAAGGGAAATGGATGCATTACCAGATAGTCAGTCCGTCTGATGAACACGCGGCCCGCATTTTCAGGGAAGTGCGGACGTGGCTGCGGGAGCAGCCGGAGATGCAACGCGACCGGGAACGGCTGGTCAGATTCTGCTGCGCGCCGCAGATGCCAGTGCAGCTGCGCGGCGCACCAAAGCCTGCGAGCATTGCAGCAGCAGAATAGCCGTCCGGGTTCGGCGCCGGATAAGCCACGGTCACCCGGCAGAATATGCCGCGTTGTGCATCTGCTTTTATCCTCTGCGGGTTTTGAAGAAACGGGTGAGGTTCCTTATACTCCGCGAAGCATGTTTTCGCCGCGCGCCTCAATCAGTAAGTCACTGGCCTTTGTGCTGCCTCTGTGCCTGCTGTGGCTCACCCTGGGCTGCGTGGCCGTCTGCTCGCATCACCTTGAAGAAATACTTAAGGCAGACGCTCACAGCGTGGGCCTGTGTAACGCGGAGGAGTGCTGCCCGGTTACAGCATCTTCGACAGGCGCACTCCCTGAACGCTCCTTCACTCCGGTTGCAGATGATGTGAGTCTGGCCGCACAGGTTCAATTTGTCGCAGCCTTGACCGACCAGAGGGCGCATTTGTCAGTTTATCTCTCTTCCCTCAGTCCGCCTTTGAAGTGCCTTTCAGTCCTTCGCATTTAAGAGCCTCCCTGAAAGAAGTCACCGTCTTATCGCCTTCGTGATGAAGGCTCGCCGCAGGATTATCTCCCGGAGGTGATTGAATGAAAAAAGTTCTCTTCGTTTTCTGCCTTTTGCTGATCGTTGCCAGTGAAGCCGTGGCGCAGCTTGCCGTGACAAAACTCGAAGGTCAGGTTGTCTGCTGCACCGACTGCTGGAACAGGGCCGACCGGAAAACCGTCGCTTATGGCACTCACGCCGACCTCGCGAAGGCGTCCGAGTGCGTGGCAAAAGGGGATCCGACGCTGCTGGCCGTGGTGGACAAGGAGGGGGCGACCACTTTCTATCAGCTCGAAGAGGGCCGATACAAAAAGCCCGGTAAAAACTGGCTGGAACTCGTCGGCAGCCGCGTCGAGATTTCCGGCCTCACGCGCTCCAGAAAGGACAGGCACTTTGTGCGGGTGGATGAACTCAAAGTCATTGCCACCCCGGAGCAGATCGCCCCTCAGCCGAATCTCGTCGGCGCCGAGGCGGAGCTTGTTCTGAAAGACCTCTTTGGCATTGAGCAGAAACTCAGTTCATTCCGCGGTCGCGTCGTCGTCCTGAATTTCTGGGCGACCTGGTGCGGCCCCTGCCTGAAAGAGATGCCCGACCTCGCCGCGATTCAGAATCAGTACGCGGCGCTCGGCGTGCAGGTAATTGGCGCCTCCGCCGATACCCTGGCCGAACAGAAAGCGGTGAGAAAGTTCATCACCGATTTGAAAATAAACTTTCCCGTCTGGCTCGGCGCGACCACCGAAGATATGGCGCGCTTCGGTCTCGGCCCGGCGCTCCCCTGCACAGCCGTCATCGGGCGTGACGGGAAAATCGTCGCCCTCTGGCGTGGCGTCATCAAAGCAGCCGACCTCAAAAAGCAACTCGACACCCTGATTGCAAAATCACAGCGGGAGGCCCGGGAGCAAATCGCTCAGGCCAGGGTGAAATCACAGGACGCCTCAAGCGTCCCTTCGTGACCGCTCTGACCGGGCGAGGGCCGCGCCGTGAGCGGGGCAGGACAGGAAACAAAAGAGCGCTGGACGTTCGGCGTGCGCGTCATCGCCAGGCAGATTGACCGCGCCACGTGGCGGAACACGCTGACGTACAGATTTCATCCGCGCCTGACGGCCGGAATCGAATACAACCCGCTGGCCGGGAAAGTGAGTCCGCTGGCGAACTGGCTCGCACTCACCGAGACGGGAAAGCGCCCGGCCGTCATCCTTGGGACGAGTTCTGACCGCATCGGGACGCCCTCAGGACAGTCCTTCTACCTGACCGTGAGCAAGAGTCTGCGCCGCGCGACGGGCCTGCCGATTGCTCCGTATGCGGGGGTGACTTACGGCACGTATGAACACCGCTGGCGTCCGATCGGGGGGCTCAACATCAACTTCACCCGAAGGCTTTCGTCAACGGTCATCTTTGATGGCGTCCACGTCCACCCGCTCGTGAACCTCGCGGCCGGGCGCCACGCCTGGTCACTCATCATGGTGCAGGGGAGAGACCCCGGAGTGAGTTACAGCATCTCGTTTTAGTTGTCAGGAGTACACTGATGAATGTGATTCAAATCGGAGGAGCGAGCCGGACCGGCCTTGTCGAGCGCGCGCGACGGCTCGAATACTTCACCATTGCCTATAACAGTCTTGAGGGGCTGATTGCAATCGTCGCCGGGCTCTTTGCCGGGAGCATCGCTCTGGTGGGATTTGGCTTTGACAGCATGATCGAGGTCACCTCGGGAACTGCGCTTCTCTGGCGGCTGCGCGCCGATGCCGACGCCAGGCGCCGTGAGCGCGCGGAGAAAATTTCGCTCCGCGTCGTGGGCATATGCTTTCTGGCGCTCGCCCTCTATGTGGCTGCTGACTCGGTCAAATCCCTCATCACTCACGAGCCGCCGGAGCGAAGCGTTCCGGGAATTCTTCTGGCCGCCGTCTCGCTTGTGGTCATGCCGCTCCTCTCCCGCGCCAAAAGGGAGGTGGCCGCAGCCATCAGCAGCAGTGCCCTGCGGGCCGACGCAAAGCAGACGGAACTCTGCACATATCTATCAGCGATTCTGCTGGGCGGACTTCTCCTGAATGCCCTTTTCGGCTGGTGGTGGGCGGACCCAGTTGCGGCGCTCGTCATGGTTCCCATCATCGGCAGAGAAGGAATTGAAGCGCTGCGGGGTGAGAGGTGCGGCGATTGTGGTTGTCACTGAAGGGAACACCCAAAGCTTCTGGTGTGGACTGGTACACCAGAGCCTGCCAGGCTGTAGGGCAATCGTATGAAAGACGGCGGGCCGGTGAGCGTCCAATACTCACCGGCCCGCCGTCTTTCATCAGAGGAAGTCTGTACTGACCTGCGCCGACTGCCTCTTCCGGGCTTAGAAGTTGAAGCGCAGCGCGAATTGAATCTGCCGGTTCGTGCCCAGGCCCACCGTCCGCTCCACCGTGCGGTTGACGATGCCGAACGCGCCTGCCAGCGCGGCCGTGAAGGGCTGGCCGGGCTGGAGCGTCGCGCCGCTGCCGTAGGTGTTGGGCAGCGTCGCAGGTGGGTTGGCGAAGTTCGTCACGTTGAAGATGTTGAAGACCTCCGTGCGGAACTCGACGTTGACCGATTCGGTGATGGCGAACTTCTTGGCCACGATCAGGTCCTGCTGGACAAATTTCGGCCCGTGCAGCTGGTTGCGCACGAGGTTACCGTACGTGCCCGGCTTCGGAATGGCGAAGGCCGCCGGGTTGAGAATCGTGCGATCCTGATTGAGGAAAGGATTCACGCCCGGGATCAGGTCGGGCCGCCGCACGTTGCGCGAATTGCCGCCGCCCGGCGTGTTGATGACTGCTGTGCGACCTGCCGCCGGCGAACCATACACGATGCCCGCCGCGTCAACGTAGACCACGTCGGGGCGCACCACGCGCACGTCAATCGGCAATCCGCTGCGGCCATTCAGAATCGTGCCGACCTCCCAGCCGCTGATCAGCGTCCGGCTGAGACCGGAGAGATTCCTCCCCCACGGCAGCGCGTAGATGGCGCTGATGTTGCAGGTGTGGCGGACGTCGAAGTTGTTATAGCCGTTGTCGTAATCGAAGTCCGCCGTCTTGCGGGCGATGTTGCCCGCCGTCAGGGCTTCGTTCGACCCGGCCGTGTTGCCGAAGCTGCGCCCGTAGGTGTATTGCGCGTTGAGCGTCACGCCCGTGTTGAAGCGGCGCCCGAGCGTCATCTGCAGGGCGTTGTATTCGTCGTGCCCGCCGCTGCGCTTGTAGTCAATCTCCGCATACGGGTTCTGCACCGTCGGGTTCTGGCCCGCCGCGCCGGGCGTGACGATGGAGAATTCGCGGATGACGATTGCCGCACTGGCCGGGTTGACGTTGGTCAATACCTGCGCGATCTGGTTGGCCACGCTGCGCAGGAAAAGGTTGCGCCCCTGGCTGCCGACGTAAGCGACTGTCAGCGCCAGCCTGAAGGGCAACTCCTGCTGCACCGAGACTGAGTAAGAAAAGACGCGCTCGGGCACGCGGTAATTCTCCCGATCATAAGCACGCGGCTGGTAGGAACGGTTGTTGGGGTTGGCATTGAAATTGGCGACAATCGCCGAAAGATTCTGCGGGAACGCATTGGTCACGTTACTCAGCGTCGAGCTGATGCGATCCGATTCAATCGGCTGGATCTGGTCTTCGATCTGCCCCGGCCCGTAGTTGATGCCGAAGCCGGCGCGGACGACAGTTTTGCCCCCGCCGAAGAAGCCCGTGCCGCCCGGCTTGGGCGACCAGGCCACCGACAGACGTGGCGCGAAGCTGTTCTTCAGCCCCTTGTAGACTGTCGTGTCCGAAGGAAGGATGACGCCTTTGTCAATATCGAAGACGACCTGCCGATCCTTGTCTTCGCGCAACGGCGTGTAGTACTCGTAGCGCAGGCCGTAATTGAAAGTCAGGTTCGGCCTGATCTTCCACTCGTCCTGCACGTAGCCGATGTAAAACTCCTCTTTGGCGAAGCGCTGACCGGTCGCGCCGTTATTGAACGGGCTCGGCGCGCTCACGTCGCCCAGGTACTGCACGGTCGCGGCTGTGTTGGCCAGAAAGTTCGTGAGGTTCGAGTAGGTGTAAGTCGTGCCGCCGAGGCGGTCAGTGTACAGGCGGATGAAGCGGATTTCGCCGCCGAATTTGATGTTGTGATTGCCGCGCAGCCAGCTCAAAGAATCAACCAGGCTGATGGTGTAGGGCGTATAGGGCTGGCCGCGGCCGTTGGTGGCGCTGTTGGCGCGCACGAGGCCGCCGGGCACGGCAATGCCTGAGGACGATCCCTGGCCGGCGATGCCGGTGTTGGCCACGCTGCCGCTGATGTTGAGCGTGATGGCCGACAGGTCAATCCCATTGACGACCGGCGCGAAACCGGAAGTGCGGGTGTAGGCGCTGTTGTAGCCGAGCTTGAACTCGTTGATCTTGTTCTGGCCGATGGATGCCTGGTACGCCAGCACGCCATTTTGCGGCACGGCTTTGATGATCGCGCGGCTGCCCGAGACATTCTGCGGCTGATCGTTGTCGCCCTGATCGCGGAAGAAGCGGACGTAAAGCGACTGGCGGTCATTGACTTTGTAATCGAGGCGGATCGCGCCCGAATTCTCATTGACCGGGTTGCTCGCCTGCAATTGCGCGATCTCGAAATCGGGCGTGGTCGAAGTGCCCGGCAGGACGACCGCGCCCGGGCCGCGGAACGCGCCCAGACAGAGCGGGGTGACGGCCGCCACCGCGCGGGCGCAGGCCGCCGCGCTCGGCACGGCCTCGACGAAGTTGATCCCTGAACGCAGGCGGTAGCCTTCGTAGCTGCCGAAGAAGAAGAATTTGTCCTTAATGATCGGGCCGCCGATGGAGGCGCCGAACTGATTCAGCTTGAGCGGCGACTTGCTGATGCGGTCGAACCAGTTGCGCGAGTCGAGCGCGTCGTTGCGCAGGTATTCGAAGACTGAGCCGTGAAATGAATTCGAGCCTGATTTGGTCACGACGTTGACCTGCCCGCCGGTGCCCGTGCCGTACTCGGCCGGGTAGCTGTTGGAGTCCACTCGGAACTCCTGCACGTTTTCGAGCGACGCTTGCAGCCGGAAAGGCGACGGGATTTCCCCGTTCAGGTTGCCCGGGCTCGCGTCAATGATCGCCGTCCCCTCGACGCCGTCGTAACGAACCGCGTTCTGCTCCACCGCGCGTCCTGAAAACCGGATGTCACCGAATGTCCCCGAGCCGCTGTTGAGCGCGCCCGGCGCCTGCAGGTAAAGCTGCGACAGCTGGCGGCCGTTGAGCGGCAGCCCATGCACTTCCTGCTGGTTGACGTTCGCGCCCATGCGCGCCGAGCTGGTGTCGAGTGCCGCCTCGTCACCGCCGACGATGTTGATCATCTCGCTGGTGCCGGCGGGCTTGAGTTCGACGTCAAGGTTCAGCGCCTGACCGACGACGATCTCGACGCTGGTGTAATTGGTCGGGGCGAAGTTCGCGGAACTGACGGTGATTTTATAGAGCGAGGGCTTGAGATTGGTGATGATGAAAACCCCCTGCTCATTGCTGACGCCCGTGCGTTCATCACCGGTGCGTTCATTCCTGACCGTCACGCTCGCGCCGGAGATGACTGCCCCTGACTGGTCCTTCACGGTGCCGCTGATGCGGCCCTGGTCAGACTGTGCAAGCGCTGTCAGGCCGAGCAGCAGGGCGAGCGCCGCGGAGAGCAAACCTGTTGATAAGAGGCGAGGGCTGATCATACGTTTCTCCTTGATCATTATTTTTTTTGAGAAAACAACACGCCGGAAGGGCATGCGCTTAATTCATGATTGATTCCGTGACTGGACAACCCGACAAAGCCGCTGGTCAAAGATGCATTCTGACGATGCACTTATTAGTGTCTGACTGTTGAGGAGTGACTGCTGGCAAGTCGGCAGACTAGCAGCAGCAGGTTAAGGACAGGTCAGAAGGGGATAAAATCTGAGTAAAGTTTTTCGGCGTGTTAAGGGCATGTCCGGGCTGATATAAAATCGGAGTTAAGTCTGATCGCCGTCAGTTTCTCCTTCTTCAGAGTCGAGGTGATCCTGACCGCGGATCAGAATCGAGTAAAGCAATCCGCCGATCAGAAAATCGCTGACCGGGCAGTCATCCCTGATCTCCGTGGTCTCCGGTGTTGTGATTGTTTCAGTCGTCATCAATGAAACCGGAAAAGCGGGCGTCGCGTCAGGCGAACGATCACCCGGCCTGCTTCCTCCATTGTTCGATCCCGCCGTAATGATTCCGGTAACGGTCGGCCATTTTTTTTTCAGATCCATCAGCATCAGCACGGCGGACGTGCCGAATTCCGCGTCGTAAGCGGGCGGGCCGCAGACGACCGCCCCGGCGCGCAGGCAGCCTTTCATCACGGGCGAAAGCCGCCGCACCTCGCGCGGGTCGTAACCGGACGGCGCCTCCTCGCTCGTCTCCATGCGGCACCGGGTGACCGGGTCAACGCGGTACCGCCCGGGCGCGAGGTGGTGATCGCGCAGGTAGTCCCAGAGATGCCCGACCTCACGCGGTTCCGAACAGTGCAGGCTGGCGCAGCCGAAGAGATAACGGGTGTCATGCCGCCGGGCATACTCGACGATGGCGCCCCACAGGTGCGCGATGACGCCGGATGAGCGGTGCGAGTGCGCCACGCACGAACGCCCCAGCTCCATCAGCCCGTCGGGCAGTCCCTTGAGCCTCGTCAGATCGAATTCGTTTTCCGAATAGAACCCGATGTTCCGCCGCGCGCTGCTCTGCCGGAGCAGCCGGTAAGTGCCGACGACCTTATTGCCCGCCAGATCCTTCGCAATCAGGTGGTCGCAATAAGCGTCGTAAGCGTCGGTGTCATAACCGCGCTCCCAGGATGACAACAGGCCTTCCTGCATTTCGAGATTGAAGACCTCAAACCGCAGACGCATCGCGGCGTCAAGCTCGGCGAATGTGGTGGCGAGTTTGATTTCAAACGTCTCGGTGCGAAGCAGGACAGGGGAAGTCTGAATCAGAAGTGACATAAGGTTTCGTGGTTTGATGCTGAAGTTGACCGGTGGTCCGGGGTGAAGTCTTCAGCCGGAAATCACCCGGGCGGGGCCTGAGTCTCCGGTTCGCCTCGTCGGCGGTTCATTAGCAACGGAGAACAAAACATACCTGCCACATCTTCAGACAAGGTAATGTACGTGTAATCCGGCCTTTATTTTTCGGTAAGGATTCAGATAAGGCGGGATAAAGTCTGCCTTAAATCCCAGGCCCTCCGACCGGATCAGTGGGCGCGGGCCGGGGCCTGTCCGGGGATTCCGGGGGTGCGGCTGATTGCTGATGCCCGGTTCAGGCTGAACCTTCAGGCCGCCCGCCGGTGTTCTTCCCGGGATGGTTGTTCCTGTTCGGCGAGGCCATGAAAAAGCAGGTCTGCCTGTGTCGGGGCGGATACCTCGGCACACACCTCAGCGCCGAAGAGGGGGCTGAAAACGAGGCGTGAGGTTTCACCTTTGCAGCCCGGACAGACTGTGATTGTGTTCATCAGTGGCGCTCTCCTGAACCCTCTCAGCTTCAGCCCTGTGTCCCGGTCGGCTCCTCCGGCAATCCTCATCATGACCGGGCTGACAGCCGGACGGCAGTCTCTCACCGCCGCCTCAGGCCTGAATCAGGGCCGAATTAAATCGGAGTGAAAACTCAAAGTGGAAACCGGAATGATCTGCGAATCACCATCCGGGCGGATTGCCGCTACCGTCTGACACTGAGTTAAAGAGAACCTGACGAAAGTTTAGGAAGCAACTCACGCCGACGTTACACGGCTCCCGTAGGATCCTTCATGTATGCAGTCCCGTCTCTGCCAGAAGGAGGTATTCGATGGACCTGAAGCGCACCCTGAAGCGGCGCGCGCTGCGATCACGGCTGCGCGTGCTGGATGCTGACAGCGTGAAGGCGGTGCGGCACTTTCAGACCGCGATCTCGCTGCACTGCCACACACAGCACTCCAGAGAAACCTTCGATTTCATTCCCCATCACGCCGCACAAATCCCCATCGTCAGACAAATGTTCCGGATTGAAATGAAGCGTTACGAGGCGCGTCACGGCAGGCCGATTGATTTCACCCGGGCGTGGTGGGCGCCTCCGGTGACGGCGCGCGCTGTCTTTGAAGGTGAGACGGGACAGATCGCCCGGCGGCTCGGGATGCGGGCGCTGGTTTCGATCACCGATCACGACGAGATTGAGGGCTGCTCGCTGTTGCAGGTTCTCAACCTGCCCGAGGCGGTGCCGATCTCGATGGAGTGGACTGTGCCTTACGGCGTCGGATACTTCCACATCGGCGTTCACAACCTGCCGCCGGATCAGGCGCCCGGGCTTGCCCGGGCGCTGATCGCTTACACCCGACAGCCGCAGGGCAATGAACTCGCCGACCTGTTTGCGCTGCTCAATGAACTGCCCGGCGTACTCCTCGTGCTGAATCACCCGCACTGGGGCATCGAGTGCATCGGCAGAGAGCGGCACGAGGCGGCGCTCAAAAACTTCCTGAGCGAATACAGCCACAGGATTCACGCCTTCGAGGTCAACGGGTTTCGCTTCTGGCACGAGAACGAAGAGACGATCCTGATGGCGAATGAACTCGCGTTCTCGATCATCTCGGGCGGCGACCGTCACGGCTGCCAGGCGAATACGACTCTGAACCTGACCGGCGCGGCGAGCTTTGAAGAGTTCGCGGCCGAAGTCCGCGACGGCGCGAGCGAGGTACTCGTGCTGCCTGATTACTCTGAACCGATGGCGGCGCGCATGCTCGAAGCCGCCGCTGAAACTCTCCGCGAATATCCGCACTACCCCGAAAATCAGCGGCGCTGGACTGACCGCGTCTTCGTGCAGGCTGAGGACGGCGAGGTGCAGTCGTTGTCCTGCCTGTGGGAAAACGGCGGGCCGGTGTGGGCGCGCGCGGCGGTGCGGATGACGTGCCTGCTCGGCAGCCCGCGCTTCCGGCCCGCGCTGCGGCTGGCCCTGTCGAGCGAAGAGGTGCTGTCGTGAACAGACCGTCCGCGCGCTGACTGATCGGGAAGACTTTCGCCCGGGGATTACCCCGCTCGCCGTTTCCCTTACTGATTCTTACGACGAGGCCGATGGCGTCGCGCACACGAGCCGTCACCCGGCGGAATTCGCGCGACGGCGCGGGATCGGGTTTTTAAGCACCTAAGCAAAAGTAATGCGGTATTTTGACCCGATCCCGGCAAGTATCTCGAAAAGAGCTTCCGTCATTCGCTTGAAGGATTGTGAAGCCTCCAGGGGCAACCACCTGTATTT
>Ga0070741_10000637_pt1 | contig 121050 bp, 103 predicted proteins | sample Coa_R1_4_FD_66440 | JGI IMG/M metagenome (GOLD analysis project Ga0070741, IMG submission 66440) | Surface soil microbial communities from Centralia Pennsylvania, which are recovering from an underground coalmine fire - Coalmine... | ecosystem: Environmental > Terrestrial > Soil >... | reverse complement strand
TCTCACTGAAAACTTTGACCGCTGGGTCGGTTCGTTTGCCTGGGTGGGTTCGAGCATTCTCTATTTCACTGCTGAGGAGAGCGGTGCCTCTCCTGTGTTCTACGTCATGCTGAATTATCAACCGCGACCAGTCCAAAAGTCCTCGGTAGAAGGCTACAACGGCGACATTGCGTCCTCTCCCGGATCGAAACTGCTCGTGTTCACGCGAATGTCAGCAGGAGCGCCGACAGAAATCTATGCCGCACCATGGGCGTTGGTGAATCTGCCGCGGTGCAGCAATGGAGGAGATCTTTGTACGAGTGGCCCTGATTTCCGTTTCACTCACCTCAACGACTCCGTCCTCTCCCAAGTGTCAATGTCGCCTCTCGAAACCTTTTGGTTTACCGGCGCTCACGGTGAGAAAGTCCAGGGCTGGCTCATCAAGCCGCCGAACTTCGATCCCAACAAGAAGTATCCCGTGAAGTTCATCGTGCATGGCGGGCCCGAGGTTCCGTTCGGCGACGAGTGGAGTTATCGCTGGAACTTCGAATTATTTGCGGCGAGTGGGTACGTAGTTGTGTTCATCAACTTCCACGGCTCGCCTGGCTACGGGCAGAAGTTCATCGACGCGATCAACGGAGACTGGGGCGGGGCTCCGTTTGAAGACCTGATGAAGGGGCTCGACTACGCCGAGCAGCACTATCCGTTCATTGACAAAGACCGCGAGTGCGCTCTGGGCGCCAGCTACGGCGGATACATGGCCAACTGGATCCTCGGTCACACCGACCGCTTCAAGTGCATCGTGACGCACGACGGCATGTTCAACACCGAGTCGGCCTGGGGCACAACCGAAGAGCTGTGGTTTAACGAATGGGAGTTCAAGGGGACGCCGTACACTAACCGCGAGCTGTACCGGAAATGGTCTCCGCACCTAAGCGCGACGAATTTCAAAACGCCGACGCTTGTCATTCACAGCCAGCTCGATTACCGGCTCGACGTTTCGCAGGGATTCGATCTGTTCACGACTTTGCAGCGCCAGGGCGTGCCTTCAAAGATGCTCTACTTTCCCGATGAAGGCCATTGGGTGCTGAAGCCGCAAAATTCCCAGCTCTGGTACAAAATCGTGAATGACTGGGTGGACCAGTGGGTGGGAAAAACCAGTTCCCAGTGATCAGTAGCCGAGTTGTCAGTACCTGGCCAGGGCGTTCGCGCCTGAGGCATGTCGGACAAGAATGTCCGACCCCACACGGTTCACCTTGCACCTCAGGTATCGCTATGGTAACTTCTATAATTGTCCCGTTTAGCAAAAAGGGATTAGTGTGACAGGCGAAGCCTGTTACCTGCTGGCGTAGCTCAGCTGGTAGAGCATCTGATTTGTAATCAGAGGGTCAGGGGTTCAAATCCCTTCGCCAGCTCCAGTGATTAAGAAGCCCGAATCGAGAGCGCGCATTCGGGATGGCAGGGAAGATTTGCAGGGCGGCGGACAGCTTTCCATCAGCACTCCATAAGGGAATTTTCCAGATGAGTTGTTAGCGTGGGTTTTTCTTCGCGCACTTTCTGATCCCAGTTGGCTAGTCGCAGATTCAAACGATGGTTGCGGCGTGTCTGAATGAGCTTCGAGCTGTGAGCGATGAGCTATGAGCGAGCAATGAGTGATTGCTCGACGCTCGGGCTCATCACTCACCGCTAATGCACAGGTGGGTGAGTGGTTAAAGCCAGCAGACTGTAAATCTGCCCCTCTCCGGAGGTACGAAGGTTCGAATCCTTCCCTGTGCACCAGATTTTGGGCCGCTTAGCGGGCGTGAGTGAAACGGGAGTCCGCTGGCGAAATCCCGAGCGAAGTCGAGGGATCTACAGGGCAGCAGAGTTGGTTGTGACGAAAAGATTAGTGCTTGCGTTGGCGGCTTACGTCGGATTAGCGGTATTGGCATTCGCGACGTTGCCGGACCAGAGGATCCGCCTGATGACGCTGGCGATCCTGGCGATGTTTGCCATCAAGACGTGGGTCAGGCGCGGGGATGTGATGCATCCCGATAGCGAGAGTGGGAGTGAGCAGTGAGCCGATGTAGCTCAGTTGGTAGAGCACTCCCTTGGTAAGGGAGAGGTCATCAGTTCAATCCTGATCATCGGCTCCAGAAATCTGAGATTTGGAGGGCTGACAGCCGAGAGCTGACAGCCGGGTTTTGGCGGGAGTAACTCAGTGGTAGAGTCACAGCCTTCCAAGCTGTTGGTCGCGGGTTCGATTCCCGTCTCCCGCTCCAGAAATTGAAGTTCGCGGGCGAGGGCGCCCGCGCGACACGAAACGAAATGTTTGAACAGGCGACGATCAAGGTCGAGAAGGAAAAAGAATTTGAGGAGCTGAGGGCCGCGATTATTCGCGCATTCGCTCCTGAAGTGGTCGAGAAATATTTGAAGCGGGTAGCCAAAGCGGGATTGCGGATCCGCGATTTTGATTCGGTGCTCGCGAAGGGCGTGCTTGAGCAGGTTGGGGCGGTGACGGGCCGAAAGGCGAAGGACTTGTACGAGTGCCTGACACTTACGGATCAAGCGCAGATGAAAGAGTTCTATCTGTCTAAGATTGAGGAAGTCGGAGCGGAGCTGAGGAAGAAGTACCAGAAGATTTATCAGTACTACTGAGGGTTGATGTTTGAAACGCCGGTGGTGATTCGAGGCGTTAGGTCAGGTTCCTCACCCTGCCGCAAGCGTCAGGGTTCGGGATGACAAGGGATTTTAGGTTTTGAGCTGACAGCTAAGGGATAAGAACCAAGACTTTTTGAGATGCAACGCGGACAGGAGTGTCCGCGCCACACGAGACGGAGCAAAGCATGGCAAAAGAGAAATTTGAACGCACTAAGCCGCACGTGAACGTAGGGACGATTGGTCACATCGATCATGGCAAGACCACGCTGACGGCGGCGATCACCAAGGTTCTGTCGAAGCACAATCCGAAGATCCAGTTCCGGTCGTTCGATTCGATCGACAACGCTCCGGAAGAGAAAGCTCGCGGAATCACGATTGCGACGGCGCACGTCGAGTATGAGACGGCGAACCGGCACTACGCGCACGTCGATTGCCCGGGTCACGCGGATTACATCAAGAACATGATTACGGGCGCGGCGCAGATGGACGGCGCGATTCTGGTTGTGGCTGCGACCGATGGTCCGATGCCGCAGACGAGAGAACACGTGCTCTTGGCTCGTCAGGTCGGTGTGCCATACATCGTTGTCGCGCTGAACAAGTGCGATGCGGTCGATGATCCCGAGCTGCTCGACCTGGTTGAACTTGAAGTGCGCGAGCTCTTGAAAGGTTACGAGTTCCCGGGAGATGACGCCCCGGTAATCCGCCTGTCAGCTCTCGGCGCGCTGAATGGCGAAGCCAAGTGGGAAAAGCAGATCGACGCGCTGATGGAAGCGGTGGACAAAAGCGTGCCGCAACCGCAGCGCGAGCTCGATAAGCCGTTCCTGATGCCGATTGAAGATATCTTCTCAATCTCGGGCCGCGGCACGGTGGTGACCGGAAGAATCGAGCGCGGCAAGGTGAAGGTGGGCGAGGAAGTTGAAATCGTCGGCTTCCGCGAGACCCGCAAGACCGTTGTGACTGGCGTCGAAATGTTCAAAAAGCAACTCGACGAAGGCCAGGCGGGAGATAACGCCGGGCTTCTGTTGCGCGGAATCGGCAAAGAAGATGTCGAGCGCGGCATGGTTCTGGCGAAAGGCGGATCGATCACGCCGCACACCAAGTTCAAGGCGTCGGTGTACATCTTGACGAAGGAAGAAGGCGGACGGCACACGCCGTTCTTCAAGGGATACCGTCCGCAGTTCTATCTGAGAACGACGGACGTAACCGGAGTGGCCGAGCTGCCCTCGGGCACGGAGATGGTGATGCCCGGGGACAACGTGGAGCTGGTGATTGAACTGATCACGCCGGTGGCGATGGAGAAGGGCTTGCGCTTCGCCATCCGCGAAGGCGGGCACACGGTAGGATCGGGAGCGATCTCGGAGATTATTCAGTAGGAACGTCGCGCGTCGCAGGTTGTGCGTCGTGCGGAAAAGCAGATTCCGCGGACCTGAATGTCCTCGGAATGACAACGAAGTTTGTATTTTGTTGGTTCTAGCTAGCAGCTAGACACTAACAGCTAGGAGCTTGGTTTTATGCCCCGAGAGATCATTACAATGCAGTGCGGTGATTGCAAAGAGCGGAACTATTCGACGACGAAGAACCGCAAGACGACGCCCGACCGGCTGGAGCTGAAGAAGTTCTGCCGGCGATGCCGGAAGCATACGCCGCACAAAGAAGTTAAATAATTTGGTAATTGAGTAATTGGGTAATTTTGTAATTTGAAGCGCGTCGTCACCAACGATTTCAAATTACTAAATTACCCGATTACAAAATTACTCAATTGAGTCACAGGGGCGTAAGCTCAACGGTTAAACTGCCGGTCTCCAAAACCGGACTTGGGGGTTCGAATCCCTCCGCCCCTGCCAGAATTTAGAGGGGATGCTAGAGAGTACAGGTGAGTGTGATGGGAGTAGGAACAGGAACAAAGAAGATGGCGAATTCAATAGCAGCGGCAGGCGATGAGGGCTTTGGTGGAATCAAGTCGTGGCCGGAGCGGATCAAGTCCTTTTATAACGACGTGCGCACCGAGATGCGTAAGGTCACAACGCCTTCGCGTAAAGAGGTGCAATCGACAACGATTGTGGTGCTGGTCGCGGTGTTTCTGTTTGGCCTGTTCTTCTGGGTGATCGACAACGTCATTGGCCGTGGCGTGGACTACCTGTTCCACATGTTTACGAAGTAAAGAGGATTTCATCATGCAGGACGAACCAAACAAGGAAGCTACGGACGCGGGTGCATCGCCAGTTGAGGGCGGCACGACCGTCGCCGAGCAGCCGCGCAATCCGAATATGAAGTGGTACATCATCCATTCGTATTCGGGATTTGAGCGCAAAGTCAAAGAATCGCTGGAGTCGCGGGTTCACGCCTTTGGGCTTGAGGAAAAAATCGGCCGCGTGCTGATTCCGACTGAAGCCGTCACCGAGGTCCGCGGCGGAAAGAAATATACCGTGGAGCGCATGTTCTATCCCGGCTACGTGCTGGTTGAAATGGACATGGATGACCACGTTTGGCACGTGGTGAAGTCGACACCGCGGGTGACGGGATTTGTGGGAACCGGGCAGCAGCCCACGCCACTGTCCGAAGAAGAAGTTCAGCACATTGTTTATAAAGCCGGCGAGTCGAAAGACAAGCCGAAGCTCAAGGTCAAGTTCGAAAAGAACGAAACCGTGCGCATCACCGAAGGCCCGTTTGCGACATTTACTGGCGTTGTCGATGAAGTGAACGATGACCGCCAGACACTGAAGGTGATGGTCACGATTTTTGGACGTTCTACGCCGGTGGAACTGGAGTTTAAGCAGGTGGAGAAGCAGGCATCGTAGAGAAATTTGGTAATTGGGCAATTTAGTAATCGGGTAATTTGAACAACACTGAGAGCGGTGTTTTCAATTACTACAAATTACTCAATCGCGAAATCTAAAAGAGTTCGTTATCAAGGATAGTTAGATGGCAAAAAAAGTTACTGGTTCAGTGAAGTTGCAGATTGCGGCGGGCAAGGCTACGCCGGCGCCTCCGGTTGGTCCTGCGCTCGGACAAGCGCAGATCAACATCATGGAGTTCTGCAAGCAGTTCAACGCGCGCACCAGCCAGAAGGAACTCGAAGGGCTGATCATTCCGGCGGTCATTACGGTTTACAACGACCGCTCGTTCACCTTCGTCACCAAGACTCCGCCGGCCTCGATTCTGCTGAAGCGCGCGGCTGGAATCGCGAAGGGGTCAGGAGCTCCGAATAAAGATAAAGTTGGAAAGGTTACGCTGAAGCAGGTCGAAGACATCGCGAAGCAGAAGATGCCAGACTTGAATGCCGCCTCGGTGGATGCGGCGATCAAGAGCGTGCGCGGAACGGCAAGGTCGATGGGAATCGAAGTGGTCGGATAAGCTTGCAAGGAAGATTTGGTAATTGGGTAATTTTGTAATTGAGTAATTTGAAACCGTTGAGTGCGGGTGCTTTTCAATTTCACAATCACTCAATTTCCCGATTACTCAATGATGTCATTCACCACGGCTGATCGGATCAGTGTTCAGCGGTGGGAGACGGAGAAGGAAATGAAAAAGTCAGGGAAAAATATCGAGAAGGCGAGGAAGGCGGTCGAGCAGCGCCCGTATGCACTGAGTGACGCGGTTCCTCTTCTCCAAAAAGTGAAGTTTGCGAAGTTTGATGAGACGGTCGAGATCACGATGCGTCTCGGTGTCGATCCCAAGCATGCCGATCAGATGGTGCGCGGAACGGTGGTTCTACCGCATGGCCTCGGGAAATCGAAAAAAGTTCTGGTGATCGCTTCAGGAGAAAAGGTTCGGGAAGCTGAGCAGGCGGGCGCGGACTTTGTCGGCGGCGAAGAGATGGTCGAGAAGATCAACAAAGAGAACTGGACCGATTTCGACGCGCTGATTGCCACTCCAGACGTTATGAAGTCCGTCGGACGCCTTGGTAAAGTACTTGGTCCGAAGGGACTGATGCCGAATCCGAAGACTGGCACGGTGACGTTCGACGTTGCCAAAGCAGTCCAGGAAGTGAAAGCCGGCAAGGTCGAATTTCGCACCGATAAGACTGCGCTGGTGCACGTGCCGGTGGGGAAGATTTCGTTTACGCCGGACAAACTGGTCGAGAATGCGACCGTGCTGATCACGAGCGTGATTAAAGCTAAGCCGTCAGTGGCGAAAGGGAAGTACATTAAGGGCGCATACCTGAGCTCAAGTATGGGGCCGGGAATTGCGCTCGATACGACGGCGCTGGAAGCTGCGGCGAAGGTATAAGTTGTGCCTGCTGAGGTGCATCTGCTCTGGTTCGTGCAAGAACGGAACCATGGAGAAGACACCGAATTGCTGATCGGGGTATACGCGTCGGAGCAGGATGCAAATGCTGCAATCGAGCGGCTGAAGAACAAACCGGGATTTGCAGATTTCCAGCAGGGATTTTTAGTTGATAGCTACGAACTGAATCAAGATCACTGGACCGAAGGTTTTGTGAGGCAGTAGCTCAGGGCCAGTACTTAAAGGAAATTGATTATGGCGGTTACAAGAGCAAAGAAGATTGAGCAGGTAGACAGGCTCAGCAAAGACCTGCAGAAGGTCTCCACGGTTATCGTCACGACCTATACCAAGCTGACGGTGGCGCAGGACTACGAACTGCGCAAGTTGCTGCGAAGTTCTGGTGCGAAGTATGCGGTCGTGAAAAACACGCTCGCCGAGCGCGCGGCGAAGGGGACGAAAGTCGAAGGCGCGCTGAAGGATTTGTCTGGAATCACTTCGATTGCTTACACCGAAGGCGACCCGGTATCGCTGGCGAAGGCGCTTTCGAAGTACGCGAAAGACAATCCGGAATTTACCTTTAAGACGGGTGTTGTCGAGGGCCGTGTGATCTCAATTAAAGAGATCGACGCGCTCGCGACCATGCCGTCGAAGGAAGAAATTTACTCGAAGCTCCTGTTTTTGATCAGCGCTCCGGCGCAACGGCTGGTGACGGTGATTAACGCGGCGGGACGCGACCTGGCTGTGGTCATTAACCAGGGCGTAGAAAAGCAGAAGTTTGCGAACGATGCTCCGGCGGGAGCGTAGGAATTTTGTAATTGGGTAATTGAAAACACCAAGTTCAATTATCCCAGTGCGTACGAGTTTAGTTATCAGTGCCAAGGGTTGCGCAAGTCTGAAACGTCGCGTTGTCTGGCGTGACGGTGAGAACGAAAGCGCACTGGAAACTTGCCCACGGATAACGCAATTGGGCGAAAGCCCCGATTGAGTAGGGTAGTTGGGTTTCAAATTACCCGATTACGAAATTACTCAATTACCAAATCTGGTAACTGGAGAACTGAAATGGCGGACTTGCAAGCATTGGAAGATCAAATCGTAGGGCTGTCGTTGCTGGATGCGGCGCAGCTTGTAAAAAGACTGGAAGAAAAGCTCGGCGTCTCGGCGGCGGCAGCGGCCCCGGTCGTGGTCGCCGGTGGCGGCGCAGGAGCGGGCGCGGCGGCGGCTCCGGCCGAAGAGAAGACCGAGTTCACGGTTGTTCTTAAGGACGTAGGCGCGAACAAGATCAATGTCATCAAGGCGGTCCGTGAAGTAACCAGCCTGGGCTTGAAGGAAGCCAAGGATCTGGTCGACGGCGCGCCAAAAACCGTGAAAGAGGGCGTCTCGAAGGAGGAAGCCGAGACCATTAAGAAGAAGTTCGCGGATGCCGGGGCGACGGTAGAGGTAAAGTAGCTGATTGTGGCACAGCGAGTTGCGTAGGGGCGGGTGCCCTCACCCGCCCACCCGGACGAGGGCGTCCGGGCCTACGTGAATCGGTTTGTCGGACAAGATGTCCGCGCCACACGGTTTCGGGTATGGATAAGATCGGTTTGGCTTGCAATTTTTTGACCAACCACTTGGCAGAACGGGAAATCTGGTGCTATTATCGTTACTAACAGCACCGCTTCCCACTTCATCCAGGTGAGCGGCCTCCGCATTTAGGACCCAGGGAAGCGGAGCAGAGACCGCAACACGGATTGGCAGACTGTCCTGCGGGCGGCAGGACGGGAACAGGCATACTGAGCGCGAAAACGACAAAATTCAAACGGCCATGCGCCGCGGACGGCGCCTGAGGGACACACTGTCCCTGCAGGGCGCACTTTTGCGTCTTTAAAAAGCACTCGGCAGTCGCATTCATCATTCACGCAATGCAACTGAGTGCTCGCTGTTAGCTGCTTCTCCCGCCCCGCGTTTCGCTTTGACGCAGCCCCTCGGCTGCACAGAAAAGTTGGGAGTAACTCCGAATGTCTAAGAAGAACGGATTCCGTCATCGTTTTGATTTTTCCAAGATTCCAGCAACCATCCAGATACCGAACCTGATCGAAGTCCAGAAGCGCTCCTACGAGCGGTTCCTGCAAATGGACCGCCTGCCAAGCGAGCGCGACGACGGCGGCTTGCAGTCGGTGTTTCAATCGGTGTTTCCCATCACCGATTTCCGCAACGTGTCGCAGCTCGAATTTGTCGACTACGCGATTGGCAACTGGGAGTGCAAGTGCGGACACCTGAAAGGCCTGCATCACCTGCGCACCACGTGTAAGAACTGCGGATCGACCGTCATCACGGATCCATTTCATCCGGGCGACGTGCTTTGCCACAAGTGCGGCACTTACAACGCGAATACGCCGGACTTCTGCAACAAGTGCGGCGACCCCGTCGGCTTGCAATTGAAATATGACGTTGCCGAGTGCGAAGAGCGCGGCATGACCTATTCCGCGCCGCTCAAGGTCACAATGCGTCTGACCATCTTTGACAAGGACGCCGAGACCGGCAATCGCTCCATCCGCGACATTAAAGAGCAGGAAGTCTTCTTTGGCGACGTGCCGCTGATGACCCAAAACGGGACGTTCATTGTGAACGGGACCGAGCGCGTGATCGTCAGCCAGTTGCACCGTTCGCCGGGCGTGTTCTTTGAAACTGCCAACAACCGCACCTACTTCCTTGGCAAGATCATTCCTTACCGTGGTTCGTGGGTCGAGTTTGAATACGACCAGAAGAACGTGTTGTACGTTCGCATCGACCGCAAGCGCAAGTTCCTGGGCACGATTTTCCTGCGGGCTCTCGGGCTGCGGTCGAGCGAAGACATCCTGCGCACGTTCTACACGGTTGATCGCATGGTGGTTCGCGACAAGAAGCTCTACTGGACACTCGATCCTTCAGGCGAGAAGGCCACCAACCTGATCGGCATGAAGCTGGCGCACAGCATCAAGTCGAAGTCAGGCGATGAGATCGCGCATTCGGGACGCAAAATCAATGCCGCGATCCTGAAGGAAATTCAGAAAGCGAAGATCAGCGAAATCGAAGTTGACGTGACTGATCTTGAAGGGGCGTGGGCTGCGGGCGACATCGTTGACACGACCTCCGGCGAAGTCATGCTCGAAGCGAACACCGAGCTCACCGCCGACAAATTGTCGAAGATCCTCGACTCGGGCGTAGTCGAGATGAATCTGTTCTTCCCCGAGCGCGATGACGTGGGCACGGTCATTAGCCAGACGCTGAAGCGCGATTCGGTCAAGACGCCGCAAGAGGCATTGATCGAAATCTACCGCAAGCTGCGTCCAGGTGATCCACCGACGCTTGATACGGCGACTGCCCTTTTCCACGGAATGTTTTTTGATCCGCGGAAATATGACTTCTCGCGCGTAGGCCGTTTGAAATTCAACATCAAGCTCTTCGAGAACAGCGATGCGAGCACCCTGGACAAGCGGACGCTTGATCCCGATGACTTCTACGGAACCATCAAGTACCTGCTGAAGCTGCGCAAGAACATCGGCGTAGTGGATGACATCGATCACCTCGGCAACCGGCGCGTGCGCGCGGTGGGCGAGCTGCTCGAAAACCAGTTCCGCATCGGCTTGGTCCGCATGGAACGGGCGATCAAAGAAAAAATGTCGGTCTATCAGGAAATGTCGACGGCCATGCCGCACGACCTGGTAAACGCGAAGCCTGTGATGGCGGCAATCCGCGAGTTCTTCGGTTCATCGCAGTTGTCGCAGTTCATGGACCAGACGAACCCGCTTTCGGAAATCACTCACAAGCGGCGTCTTTCGGCGCTTGGGCCGGGCGGCTTGTCGCGTGAACGCGCCGGATTCGAAGTTCGCGACGTTCATCCGACGCACTATGGCCGCATCTGTCCGATTGAAACGCCGGAAGGCCCGAACATTGGCCTGATTTCATCTCTGAGCTGTTATGCCCGAATTAACGATTACGGCTTTATCGAGTCGCCATATCGCCGGGTGAAAAACGCCCGGGTGGTTGATTATGTCAGCGTAGTTAACGCCGGCGATAGCGAGTACAAGGCCGGGGATCACCTCGAAAAGGCCGAAGCTGAGAAGGCGAATGCCGAGCTCAAGGACCGCCGCAAGCGCCCCGCAGAGCTTGAGCCATTCTCGTTCTATCTTTCCGCATGGGAAGAAGACCGGCACGTCATTGCGCAGGCGAATATCGAGCTCGACGAGAAGGGCCGCATCGTTGGCGACCTGGTCAATGCTCGCAAAGCCGGTAACTTCGTTCTCGTCAGTAAAGACGAAGTCGATTACGTTGACGTCAGCCCGAAGCAGCTCGTCTCGGTTGCGGCCTCGCTCGTGCCCTTCCTCGAGCACGACGACGCGAACCGGGCGCTGATGGGCGCGAACATGCAACGCCAGTCCGTGCCGCTGCTTCGCGCAGAGGCCCCGATTGTCGGAACCGGAATGGAAGGAGTAACTGCGCGCGATTCCGGCGCAGTAGTTCTTGCTCGGCGTAATGGAATCGTCGATTCCGTCGATTCCGAGCGCATCATTGTGCGCGTCGAGGGCGAGCACCATCCAGGCCAGCTTTCGCGCGAAGTGGGCAGCGATATCTATCAACTCACGAAATTCAAGCGTTCGAACCAGAACACCTGCATAAACCAGAAGCCGGTAGTGCAGAAAGGACAGAAGGTGGCCAAAGGGCAGGTCATCGCCGACGGGCCTTGCACCGATCACGGCGAGCTGGCTCTCGGCCGCAACGTGCTCGTGGCCTTCATGCCGTGGCGCGGTTACAACTTTGAAGACGCGATCCTCGTCTCCGAAAAGCTGGTGAAGGAGGATTACTACACCTCGGTCCATATTGAGGAATTCGAGATCGAGTCGCGCGATACGAAACTTGGACCAGAGGAAGTCACGCGCGACATTCCAAATGTCAGCGAATCCACGCTGCGCAATTTGGATGAAGCCGGCGTGATCCGCATTGGCGCAAACGTCAAGCAGGGCGACATTCTGGTGGGCAAGGTCACACCAAAAGGCGAGACCCAGCTCACGCCGGAAGAGAAGCTGCTGCGAGCGATCTTCGGTGAAAAAGCCGGAGACGTACGCGATGCTTCGCTCTACTGCCCCCCCGGAATCGAGGGCGTGGTAGTCGATGTGAAAATTTTCTCCCGCAAGGGCCAGGAAAAAGACGAGCGGGCGAAGGCCATTGAAGCGTCGCAGATTGCGAAGCTCGAAAAGAACCTTTCCGACGAGATTCGCATTCTTACCGACGAGCGGCTGAAGCGTCTGGAGAACATTCTCGGAGGCAAAGAGGTCCAGGCTGACCTGCACGACGAGCGCACCAACAAGCGCCTGTTGAGCAAGGGCAACATTCTTGATCGTGACACGATCGAGCGCATTTCCACGCGGAACTTGAAGCGTATTAAGTACGCCGACAAAGATCCGCGGGTGAATGAACAGATCGATGAGATCGAAGAAATGACCTCGCGTCAGATCGACGTGCTCAAGAAGATCGTCAACGAGAAGAAAGACAAGCTGACCAAGGGCGATGAATTGCCGCCCGGCGTGATCAAGCTGGTCAAGTGCTATATCGCCATGAAGCGCAAGCTGAGCGTGGGAGACAAGATGGCTGGCCGGCACGGTAATAAGGGCGTAATCGCTCGCATTCTGCCTGATGAAGATATGCCGTACCTCGAGGATGGAACCCCGGTAGAAATCGTCCTCAATCCGCTTGGCGTTCCTTCTCGTATGAACGTCGGGCAAATTCTCGAGACTCACCTTGGCTGGGCGGGGCACGAGCTCGGCGGAAAAATCGCAGAGCTGCTGAAAGAGAACTCGCGCGAAGAAACCGTCCGCCGCGAACTGAAGGCACTGTTCAAAGGCACCACTCTTGAGCAGGAAATCTCCGAGGTTCCAGACGACGAGCTCGGCGCGGTGGCGGAAACGCTGACCCGCGGCGTGTTCACCGGATCCCCAGTATTCGACGGATCGCGCGAAACCGAAATTAAGGCATTGCTCAAGAGTTCCGGATTGCCGGAGTCGGGAAAAACATACTTGTACGACGGCATGTCTGGCGACAAATTCGAGCAGCCGGTTACGGTCGGCTACATCTACATGCTGAAACTCTCGCATCTGGTGGACGACAAGATCCATGCGCGTTCCATCGGGCCGTACTCGCTCATTACGCAGCAGCCACTGGGGGGCAAGGCCCAGTTTGGCGGACAGCGCTTCGGAGAAATGGAAGTCTGGGCGCTTGAGGCCTACGGCGCGGCTTTCATCCTGCAGGAGCTGCTGACGGCGAAGTCCGACGACGTTTATGGCCGCACGAAGATCTACGAGGCCATCGTCAAGGGCGAAGCCGCCATGGAACCGGGTGTGCCGGAGTCGTTCAACGTGCTGATTCGCGAGTTGCAGTCGCTATGTCTGGATGTCGAGCTGATCAAGGCCGGTGACAGAAAACCGCCGGTCAGCGCGGCTCCAGGTGGCGACGGATTTGCGGCGGCGTCGCGTCCACGTGGCGTGATGCTGGAAGCGGATTGATAGTGGCCAGTGGCTAGTCATCAGTGGCTAGTCACTGGGTCCAGCTTTCTAAGCAAAGTTTTTGGAAACAATGGTGGTGGCACCTGCTTCGATGCCAGACGCCAAATTTGAAGATCACTGACCACTGGCCATTGATCACTACTTCGGAGCCGCTGGCGGCAGCGAAATCGCCACAGAGTTGGAGGAAATCTTGTTCCGTTCGAGCCCATTTGACCTGGCAAACCCGATTGCTGACTTCGATGCCATCCGCATCAGCCTGGCCTCTCCCGAAAAAATCCGGAGCTGGTCGCACGGTGAGGTGACGAAGCCGGAAACGATTAACTACCGTACCTTCAAGCCGGAGCGCGACGGCCTGTTCTGTGCTCGCATTTTTGGCCCGGTCACTGACTGGGAGTGCTTGTGCGGGAAGTACAAGCGCATGAAGCACCGCGGAGTCATCTGCGACAAGTGCGGCGTGGAAGTCACGCTCTCGAAAGTACGCCGCGAGCGCTTGGGCCACATCGAGCTGGCTTCGCCCTGCTCGCACGTCTGGTTCTTCAAAGGGTTGCCGAGCCGCATCGGTCACCTGCTCGACATTTCACTGCGCGACCTTGAAGCGATCCTTTACTTTGAAGCTTACGTCGTAGTCGAGCCCGGTGATGCGCCGGTGAAAGAGCGCGAGGTAATTAAAGACGAGGCGAAGTTCCGCGAACTCGACCAGCAGTATCGTCCAGCCGGTTTCCGCGCTGCGATGGGCGCAGAAGCGATCAAAGACCTGCTGAAGCGCGTCGATGTGGACTCCCTCTCGACCGAACTGCGCGAGAAGATGAAGTACGAAAACTCGCTGCAGAAAAAGCTGAAGTATGCCAAGCGGCTGAAGGTGGTCGAGGCATTCCGTAAGAGCGGCAACAAACCGAACTGGATGATCCTTGACGTGATTCCGGTCATTCCGCCGGAGCTCCGGCCACTGGTTCCACTCGATGGCGGGCGTTTTGCTACGTCTGATTTGAACGACCTCTATCGCCGCGTGATCAACCGCAATAACCGGTTGAAGAAGCTGATGGACCTGCACGCGCCGGAAGTCATCGTTCGCAACGAAAAGCGCATGCTGCAGGAAGCCGTCGACGCATTGTTCGACAACGGACGCCGTGGACGCGTGCTGCGTGGCGCGAATAACCGTCCGCTGAAGTCACTCTCTGACACACTGAAAGGCAAGCAGGGGCGCTTCCGCCAGAACCTACTCGGCAAGCGCGTTGACTATTCCGGACGTTCAGTGATCGTGGTCGGTCCCGAGCTCAAGCTGCACCAGTGCGGACTCCCAAAGAAGATGGCTTTGGAACTCTTCAAGCCGTTTATCTATCACCGTCTGGAGCAGACTGGGCACTGCACGACTATCAAGCAGGCGAAGGAAATGGTCGAGCAGCAGGAGTCGATTGTTTGGGACATCCTGGAAGAGGTCATTAAAGACCATCCGGTGCTCTTGAACCGCGCTCCAACTTTGCACCGTTTGGGCATTCAGGCGTTTGAGCCGGTGCTGGTGGAAGGCAAGGCGATCAAGATCCACCCGCTGGTTTGTACAGCATTCAACGCAGACTTTGACGGCGACCAGATGGCGGTACATATTCCGCTGTCTCCGGAAGCGCAGGTCGAAGCAAGTGTGTTGATGCTTTCATCGCACAACATTCTTTCGCCGGCTTCAGGCCAGCCAATCACTGTGCCGACGCAGGACATGGTGCTTGGTCTCTACTACCTGACCAAGGGCAAACCGGGCGCAAAAGGCGAAGGGCGCGCCTTTGCGAACATCGATGAAGTTCTGCTCGCGCTGCACGCAGGAGAAGTCGAAACTCTTACGCCGATCCGGTTGCGTTACACCGGCGAAGTCATCGATCTGACCACGGCGTATGACGATCAGGACATCGTTCACACGGACCCGACGAGTTACGATCGCGCGTTTCTGAACACGACCGTGGGCCGGGCGATTTTGAACGATCACCTTCCTACGGGCATGCCGTACATCAATGGCCTGCTCAAGAAGAAGGGGATCGGGCAGTTGGTCAGCTTCTGCTACCTGAAATACGGGCTCGAAATGACCGTAAAAATGCTCGACGAGGTCAAAGAGCTCGGCTTCCGTTACGCAACCCGCGCTGGATTGTCGATCGGAATTGACGACATGGTCATTCCCGACAACAAGAAAACGTTGGTGCGTGACGCCGAAAAGCAGGTGGTCAGCGTTCAGCAGCAATACCTGGACGGCGCCATCACGAACGGTGAGCGTTACAACAAGGTCATCGAAATCTGGTCGGCAATTACGGAAAAAGTTGCGGACGAAATGTTCGGTCAGATGCAGCAGCGTGACAAGGAAGGCATGATCAATCCGATTTACGTCATGGCCGACTCCGGCGCTCGGGGATCGAAACAGCAGATCCGGCAGCTATCCGGCATGCGCGGACTGATGGCGAAGCCGTCGGGCGAAATTATCGAGACTCCGATTACTGCAAACTTCCGCGAAGGATTGACAGTGTTGCAGTACTTCATTTCGACGCACGGCGCACGTAAAGGCTTGGCCGATACAGCGCTGAAAACGGCTGATTCGGGCTACCTGACTCGGCGTCTGGTTGACGTAGCTCAGGACGTGATCATCAGCGAATACGATTGCGGCACGGTGGATGGAATCTTCGTCGCCGGAATCGTCGAAGCAGGTGAGATTATCGAGCCGCTGCGCGACAGAATCGTTGGCCGCGTGTCACTCGAAAAAATCAAGGACTACGATGGCAACCTGATCGTCGATATCAACCAGGAAATCACCGAAGAGCTGGCGGGCGCAATTCAGGCTGCCGGTATCGAGCGGGTGAAGATCCGTTCCGTGCTGACTTGCGAATCGAAGCGCGGCGTTTGCGTCATGTGCTACGGACGTAATCTCGCTTCTGGCCGGTTGGTCGAACTCGGTGAGGCAACGGGAGTAATCGCAGCTCAGTCGATCGGCGAGCCCGGAACGCAGCTCACGATGCGTACCTTCCACATCGGCGGCACGGCATCGCGAGTTTCCGAGCAATCGCGACTGGATGCCCGCACTAACGGCACAGTCCGGTTCATCGGATTGCAGACGGTCAAATCGAAAGCTGGCGACCTGGTAGTGATGAATCGCCAGGGTTCGATCGCAGTTGTCGATGACAAAAATCGCGAGCGCGAGCGCTACTCGGTGGTGTATGGCGCGCGTGTCAAGGTGAACGATGGCGATGCGGTCACGCTGGGCCAAGTGCTGGTCGAGTGGGATCCGTACACCTTCGCGATCCTGACCGAAATCGGCGGAACGGTGCAGTTCAAGGACCTGCAGGAAGGGGTCACGCTGCACGAGGAAGTCGATGAAGTCACCGGCTTGTCGCGACATGTGGTTGGCGAATCTCCGGATGAGAAGCGCCAGCCGGCGATCGTGATCAAAGGCGCGAAATCGAACAAGCGATACCTGATGCCGTCACGCTCTCACCTGATGGTGGCTGAAGGCGACACGGTTTATCCCGGCGACGTGCTGGCGAAAATCCCGCGCGAAACCACCAAGACGAAAGACATCACCGGTGGTCTGCCGCGCGTGGTCGAGTTGTTCGAGGCCCGCAAGCCGCATGAGACTGCAGTCATCAGCGAAATCGATGGCACGGTCAAGTTCGGCGAGATCTCGAAAGGCCAGCGCAAGCTGTACGTGACTGCCGACAATGGGACCGAGAAAGAATACTCAGTTCCGCGTGGCGTTCACATCAACGTGCAGGAAGGCGAGCGCGTCAGGGCGGGCGAACCGCTCATGGACGGCCCTCTCAATCCGCATGACATTCTGGCGGTGCTTGGCGAGAAGGAACTGCAGGCGTATCTGGTGAACGAAATCCAGGAGGTTTACCGCTTGCAGGGCGTCAACATCTCTGACAAGCACATCGAAGTGATTGTTCGCCAGATGATGCGCTGGGTGAAGGTCGAAGACGTCGGCGATACGACGTTCCTGCTCGAGGAGCAAGTGGATAAGTTCCGCTTCCGCGAGGAGAACGAGCGCGTGATCCGCGAGGGCGGCAAGCCGGCAACCGGCAGGCCGTTACTGCTCGGCATCACTAAGGCGTCACTTGCGACCGACTCGTTCATTTCGGCGGCGTCGTTCCAGGAGACCACGCGAGTGCTCACCGAAGCCTCGATTCAGGGCAAGGTAGACCACCTGCGCGGATTGAAGGAAAACGTCATCGTCGGACGGCTCATTCCTGCCGGCACCGGCATGGAGTACTACCGCAACGTGCGCCTCTCGCCAGAGATGGAAGAGGCTGCCGCCAAGGTTCAGGAGGAAGTCTCGCAAGCGTACGAAGAGGCCGAGCGCGCGCTCGAACTCATGCGTACTGAGGGCGAGACCGAGGAACTGGCAGCGGAGTAATTGCGAAATGCGAAGGGCGGATGAAGATTCCGCCCTTTTGTTTTGCCCTCTGCCAACTCTGCGGCTACTCTCAGCGTACTCTGCGGTTAAGAGCTTTTCGAGAATTTACAGCAAAAGGTCTTAACCGCGGAGATCGCAGGGTTCTCCCGAGTGCGCGGAGAAGATATCCCAATTTACTGCATGCACGCTAACCCCCAACGAGTGCAAGGCGAGGAACCTTTACCGAGTCTTCGCTTGATTGCGAAGCCGCGCCAATCTACTCTGACACCGTTGATAGGACGCTTCTTCCATCTGGTCGGAAAGTCGATTTGGCGCGCGTTTGATCATGACGCGTTTGCCATTGCCAAAGCGTCCGCCTATTCGTCCATTCTTACTTTTTTCCCCACACTACTAGTTGTCGGTTCGGTGCTTGGGAACGGCAACAAGACCATGCGCGAGTATTCGCGCGAAATCTCGTACGCGCTTGAAAGAATTCTGCCGGCCGGATTCAGCACGGTTCAGGCATATCTGCACGGCAACACCGGGCGCTCGGTCGGAGTGCTCATCACGACTTCACTGCTGGCAGTATGGCTAGCCTCAGGTGTGATGGTTTCATGGATGGAGGGCTTTCGCCGCTGTTACGAATTGCCAAAAATTTGGGGTCTGGTGAAAGAACGGTTAGTCGCATTCTCTCTGGTCATTCTGGCCGGGATTCCTTTGGCATGTTCCACCATTTTGGTGGCATTCGGCAGCGAGATTGAAACCGACGTATTGCTGAGCACAAACCACGAAGTTGGCCAGTATGTATTGTTAATGTGGCAGATCGTGCGCTGGCTGATTGCAATTCTTACCAGCGTGGCCGTGATCGCGTTGATCTACCACAACGCCGTCCCCCGCACACAGCCGTGGCACAGCGTGCTTCCTGGCGCCAGCCTTGCCACGGTCATGTGGTTTATCGTCACCGTGATTTTTGGCTGGTATTTGCAGCATTTCTCTGACTATGGCGTAATCTATGGCTCTCTTGGTGTCGCCATTGCTCTGCTCGTCTGGATGTATATGATCTCGCTCGTGATCCTGATTGGGGCAGAATTCAACGCCATGCTCTTTCCGCGATCGAAGCTAGGAAGCGAACTCACGGCAGTGGGGACTACAAAATAGTGCCAGCCGGTCGTCAGTCGCCGGTCGAAGGTCGGCAGCAAAGCTGTTTGCAAACTCGCGAGAGCTTGTCGCGGGAGGCCAGGCAGCGGGAGCGCCAACGATTCAAAATTTCCCCATTGGAGACCGAAAACTGACGACCGACGACCGACATCTAGCAGGTGAATCTGCTTGTCCCGCGGACCCCACTCACGACCGCAGGGCGAAAATCATCTGCACCATTGGGCCGTCATGCAGCACGGAAGCCGAACTGCGCGAACTGATCCGCGCCGGAATGGATGTTGCTCGCCTGAATTTTTCTCACGGTCTACACGAAAACCATGCGCGGCGGATTGAAGCGCTGCGCCGGGCGGCTGCGGCAGAGGGCAGGACGGTATGCATTCTGCAGGACCTGCAAGGGCCCAAGATCCGTACAGGAATGTTGCAAGGTCATCAACCGATTATGTTGAAGGCTGGCGGGCAAGTGACCATTACTACCCGCGACGTTGAGGGTACGGCGGAACGGATTTCAACCACGTTCAAGAACCTGCCACACGAAGTAAGCGCGGGATCGCGCATCCTGCTTTGTGACGGCAAGATAGAGCTGCGGGTGCATGACGTTGCCGGCGAAGAAATTCATTGCGACATATTGAACGGCGGCACGCTCGGGGAGCAGCAGGGGATCAACCTTCCCGGAGCGGCACTTTCGATTCCAGCGCTTACGGAAAAAGACCGCAAGGACGTGGAATTCGGGTTGCAACACGGGGTCGATGCAATCGCACTTTCATTCGTGCGATCGGCCGCAGACGTGATTGAAGCAAAGAAAATCATCGTTTCGCACAAAAAGGAAATCCCGGTAATCGCTAAGCTGGAGAAGCCGCAAGCCATTGACCGGCTGGAAGGAATTCTGGAGGTGTCGGACGGAGTGATGGTGGCGCGCGGCGACCTGGGAGTGGAAATGCCGCCGGAGAAAGTCCCCGTGATCCAGAAGCAGGTGATCCGGCGGGCTGCAGAATTTCGCAAGCCGGTGATCATTGCCACGCAGATGCTGGAGTCGATGATCGAAAACCCGCGTCCTACGAGAGCCGAAGCCAGCGACGTCGCTAATGCCATATTTGATGGTACAGACGCGGTAATGCTTTCCGCGGAAACCGCGAGCGGAAAGTATCCCAAAGAGGCGGTCTGCATGATGGCGAAGATCGTGGTCGAGGCCGAAAGCAACATGGCGGACTTCATGCAACCGAGACGAAGACGTGACCACCGTGCGCTGTCGGTTTCAGAGACGATTTGCGAATCGATTGCGCACGCAGCCGAAGACCTGCACATGGCGGCCATTGCGGTTTTCACGGAATCGGGGAACACCGCCCGCTTGATTTCGAAGTACCGGCCGCAGGCGAGAATTTACGCCTTCAGCCACGTTCCGGAGATCTGCAATCGCATGAACCTGTTCTGGGGAGTGCAGCCGGTGCAACGCGATCATGCCATGCATTTTGAAGAGATGCTGGTCGCAGCCGAGCAAGTCCTGGTGCGCTCAGGCAAGGTGGACCACGGCGATGTGCTGGGAATTGTGGCCGGAACGCAGATGTCGAGCGGGTCGACAAACTTTATGCGGCTGCACGTTGTGGAATGAAACGGCGATGCATTCTTGCTAACCCAAAAAATTCAATGGCACTGCGCGTCGTCAGCGGAAGCCCGCCTCTCCCTGTAAGCAGCCCAAGCTGAAGGCGCCAGCTGGCGAATATCGCGACAATCCGAGAGGACGTTATTCAGACAATTGAGATGAATGTCAAAGGCGAGTTGTGTTGGTGCGTCTACGCGCTGAGGAAGCTGTGCATCGAGTACGTTAGATGGTGGCCCAGTCACGTGCGGGAACCCAGCCGACCATGGATAATATCCGTGATAGTTGTCAGCTCGATAGGAATTAGCTTCGTATCCCCACACTATCAAGCCGTTGTACGAGTAACATCTTGCGGTCCGCAACTCCACGACCGCGGTCGTACTATCTTCTAATCTCCCGGAATGAACGTGAAAACGCGAGTAGACGGACCAAGATCGAATATGAAGAAGGTGCGCGACACTGTACCAGAACTCAGCTGTTTCTCCTGTTAACCTACCTTTCGCTAGTCCTGCTCGGATCCACAATTGGAACGTGCAGTCTTCCTCAGTGCAAGCTGGCTCAGTGCGAACAACGGGAAAAACTACTTTTCGCTGGGTATCCGGCGGGGCAGGTACGCCGATTCCGGGTAGTTCAGGGGGGAACGATTGAATGGCTGTACCACCGTGGCGAATTGCGAATTCACGAACCTCTGTGAACGTAGCCGTAGCGAAAGGAAATTGTTTGAGGTCAGCGATTAACGATTCAGCTCTTCGTTCTTGTAATGCAGAGTCGAAATACAGGAGCAGCCACACGCACAGCAGTACGGAGACTAGGACAAGGAAAGTTAACTGGAAAGTCCGCCCTCTTCGGGTCATTCGGAGATCCTGCCAAATTGGACTGCGACACACAACCGGAAGTTCCTGGGTGCGATGTAGAAAGGTGCTCTGGTCGGACTGACGCCTGGGAGCGTTTTAGTTGCCGTGAGGGTCAAAGTCGAACTTGACCACGAATTTTTCTTTGGCGCTCGCAGGCGCATACTTCCAATGTTTCACCGCCTTCAGTGCTGCCTGGCCCAGAATCGGATTGCCGCCAAGAACCTGCGCGTTTTCAATCGTGCCATCGGGTTTGACCGAGACTTCGACGCGCACCACGCCGCCGATGTACATCCGCTTCAGCGTTTCGGGGTAGTCTGGTTCCACTCGGGTGAGGACCTTCCGTGTCACCGGAGGGTCAGTCTGCGCCTCGAGAGGCTTCACTGAGCTAAATGTACAGAGCAAGAGGATGCTGAGAGCAAGGCTGAGCCCTCGCCGCATTTGCGTCCGAGGCGCCGTAATTTGTGGGTTTAACATTCGTTCGACTCTTTCGTAACGACTCATTTCCTGACTGCTCTTCTTCCGAAGATTTAGGGCAGATCTACAACGAGCTGATAAACTTCCTGCGTACTGCGGTCCCGGACAAACATCCAGGAACCATCAGGCATTTGTCCGGCCCACAGCCCAAAGGCTCCGGGATAACGTTCAATCCCTTGCAGCTTAAAAACACGTTCCGTGTGCTTCTCGCCGACTCTCACACGCCGGATCGTCTCCTGATCGGTGACCAAATCGTCAAAGTAAAGAGATCGGCTGTCCGATGACCAAACTGGATAGCTGACGGCACCCGCCGGCTCAGTAAGCCAGTTCGTCCACTTTTTGGTCTGGAAGTCGAACAGCATGACCTTGGTGAAATCTGGAGTAAGAGCGGCAATATAACGGCCATTGGGCGACCAGCGCGGGCTGAACAAGCCATTGGAACCGGGGATGACCTCAACTTCATGCGTCTTAAGATCGACAATCTTTATGCTCAAACGTTCCGAGCCATAAACATAGCCGTACATAATCCGCCGGCCGTCGGCGGACCAGTTGGCATCGATCTGGCCCTGGTCTTCGTCGAGAATGTCCTGCGCGGCGCCGCCGGCAACCGAGATCGTGCAGATGCGCCATGGCTTTCCCGGCTGCATGCTGACGTAGGCGATCTGGCTCAGGTCCTTTGACCAGTGAGGCAGTGCGGCGCGCTCCGGAGCGGAGGTCAAGCGCAGTTGCTGTGAACCATCGGCGCGCGAGCGGTACAGCTCGCCATCAGGAATGGAAACGTAGGTGACCCATTTGCCGTCGGGCGAGTAATCGAGATCAGTGGCTGAGGCTCCGGCTAAAAGCGGAGTAAATTCATTTCGCGAGGGACTGAACTTGACCGCTTCGCCTGCCGGCTGGACACCAATAGCCCACATTTTCTTGTCGTCACGGGAAGGAGCTATATTGCCGAAAGAGATCGGCCCTTTGGTCAATTGAAATGGAAGAGCTGTTCCTCCCGAATCTGCGACCGCCCACAATGTCGTCAAAGTAGTCGGCTTGCTTTGCGTCACTTGAAAAATGTAATAACGTCCATTTGCCGTCCAATTCCCGCAACAGGCATTGTTTGCGCCTTGCCAATCCCCAAGAAGCTGATGGGGATTCGACCCGTCGGTCCCGACTTCCCATAGCGAGGTTGTATTTTGCGCGGTATTGCCGACGGTGAAGCGGATTCGCTGGCCATCGGTCGAGATATGCGGCGCAAAGACGGTACCGTTTGCTCGAAATATTTCGTGAATGGAACTGCCGTCGCCGTTTGCGAGATAGACGACGGCGCCTCTGCTGAATGTGAGTTGGCGGCCATCGCCGGACCAGGAAGCATCACGCCCGGTGAATTCGCCCAGCCGCTCAGGAATACCGGAGTTTACCGGGAGAGTCCAAAATTCGTTGTCCCGCGCGGCGCCGTGCATGGGGGCAATCAGCAGCCTGTTGTGATCAGGCGAAATATCGAGTGCCTCTACATTTGAGAAACTGGTTGAGATCAGTGAGCGGTCAGCGGTCCGCAGTGAGACTTTTGCCATGACGTGGCGAGCGGCTGACCACTCTGTCACGTATAAATTGGAGTCGTCCGCAAGCAAATTTGTTTTGCCGATGCCATCATGCGTGATCTGTGTGATCGAGGCTACTCGCGGCGCATTTGCCGGGCTGCTCTGGTCCGCGCAAACGGAGGCTTTGGAGAAGGCAAATAACGACACTAGGACAATCGACAGCCAAGCTGACACTTTCCCGGTCGTAATGGACATAAAGACGATGCTAGCAAGCGGAATTTCCTGCTCAATGGGAAAACGGTTACCGCGCCTTACCAACGTAATGTGTTAAAGGCAACGCAAGAACGTTTTTTGTAGAACGGGGCAGGCTTATACGAGGCTTGAATAGAGCTGACCCAAGCTGAGCTAGGATGAATTGATGAGCTTCGAATCCTTTTCGAGTCAGGCTATTGATCCTGCCGTTCGCGGGTTTCTGCATCGCCCAGAGACTGCTTCGGGCGATGCTTTGGTCCTGACGCATGGGGCTGGCGGAAACGCACAAATGGCGATGCTGGTTGCGATGTCGAAAGCATTTGCCGGCGCAGGCTCTCAGCGCTAAAGCGGTTCGGAATGACACCGGGGACAGCCAGGTCAATCACACACCCTCTCGGTTTATAATTCAGCGTTTTAATCCTTCCATTTTCAGGAGCTAAGACATGGCCCAGCCGACGATGGCTGCGATTCCCGGACTCAAAGACACATACGTGCAATTGAAGTCGCGCATGGACAAGGCAGTGGACGATTTTCGCAAAGCGCTGGTGGGCACGCGCACGGGGCGCGCGTCAGTGCACATGCTGGATGGAGTGACGGTCGAAGCGTACGGTTCGCAGATGCCGCTGAACCAGGTTGCCACCGTGCATACGCCTGAGCCGCAACTCATTACGGTGCAGCCGTTTGATCCCACGCAACTGAGCGGCATTGAGAAGGCAATTCGCGGGGCTGAACTTGGGCTGAATCCCATGAATGACGGCAAGATCATTCGGGTTCCAATCCCACCGCTCACTGAAGAGCGCAGGAAAGAAATGGTGAAACACCTGCACAAGGTACTCGAGGACCACCGGACGGCGGTCCGGAACGTTCGCCGCGATGGAAATGACGCGACCAAGAAGGCGTTGAAGGACAAGAAGATCACCGAAGACGAAGAGAAACGCGCGACAGCTGAAATCCAGAAGCTCACCGACGATGAAATAAAGAAGATGGAAGACATGTGCAAGGCGAAGGAAAAAGAAGTGATGGAAATTAAGTAGTTGTCGGTCGTCGGTCGTCAGTCGTCAGCAGTCGGCGACAACCGAATGGCGCAGCCTCTTGTGAAATTCTCTGACCTGGGACCCCGAGGTTTTGCCGACGACTAACGACAGACAACTAACGACAATAGACTAAGGAGTAAACCATTCGTATCGAAGAAATTCCGGGGTTCACCGTCATCGGAATCAAGGCACGAACTGATAACGCAAAAGAAACGACGGCTGAAGGGATCATCGGCCGCCAGTGGCACAGGTTTATCGACCAAGGAATGGCGGAGAGAATACCCGATAAACCCAATGCAAACCTTTACGCTGTCTATGACGAATACGCCAGCGATCACAATGGCGAATACACGTTTACGGTCGGAGCGCCTTCAAAGCAAAGTGACGCTGCTCCGCCCGGAATGGTTTTGAAACACGTACCCGCCGGCAAGTACGCCATCATTACAACTGAGCGAGGGCCGTTTCCCAAGGTCATACCCGAGGCCTGGCTACAGATTTTCAAGCTTGAAGATGATGGGAAGCTGAAGAGAACCTATCAAACCGACTTCGAGCTTTACGATGAACGCGCTCTGGACCCGCATGATGGGCAGGTCGATATTTACATCGGTATTCGATAAAAATCCGACGGGCGAGGACGCACGTCCCCCACGTCCAAGCGCGTGAGCTACGCCTGCCTCGCGGGTTCAAGCCAAATCTCTCTGCTCTATAATCTTCTAAATATGGCGACGTCTGTGGAGAGTTCCGTTGGTGTACGGGCGAAATACGAACCGGTCATTGGGCTGGAAGTACACGTTCAGCTTTTGACTGAGTCGAAGATTTTTTGCTCGTGCTCGACTCGTTTTGGCGATCCGCCCAATACGAACGTGTGTCCGGTGTGTTTGGGACTTCCAGGCGCGTTGCCGGTGCTGAATCGCAAAGCCGTAGAGTTTGCCACCCTGGCGGCAATGGCGCTGAACTGTGAAATTCGCGAGACTTCAATCTTTGCCCGCAAAAATTACTTCTATCCCGATTTGCCCAAGGGATACCAGATTTCGCAGTACGACAAGCCGCTGGCCGAGCATGGGCACATTGAGATTGCGACAGGCTCCGGCAGTAAGCGAATTGGAATTACGCGACTTCACCTCGAAGAAGATGCGGGAAAAAGCCTGCATGAAGGCTTCGCCGGCTCAGGCGAGACGACCGCTATCGATCTTAACCGCAGCGGAGTTCCCTTGATCGAAATCGTGAGCGAACCCGATATCGCTACGCCGGACGAAGCTTACGAATATCTCACGCGGCTGAAGGAGATCATTCTATATACCGGCGTCAGTGATGTGAACATGGAAGAAGGTTCGCTGCGCTGCGACGCGAACGTTAGTGTGCGTTTGCGCGGAGAGAAGAAGTTTGGAACCAAAACAGAAGTGAAGAACGTGAATTCATTCCGGTTCATCCGCGAGGCGCTGGAGTATGAAATCGAGCGGCAGATTGATGTAATCGAGTCAGGCGGAAAGATCACGCAGGAAACGCGACTATACAACTCGGTTGAGGGCAAGACCTACGGAATGCGCTCGAAAGAGCAGGCGCATGACTACCGATACTTTCCGGAGCCGGACCTGCTTCCCCTGGTCGTTGACGAGAAATGGCGAGCTCAGATTCGCAGCACGTTGCCGGAACTTCCCGAGGCACGCCGAAAACGCATGATGGCGGACTACGGGATCACGGCGCAGGATGCACACGCACTGACTCTGACCAAGACATTTGCCGATCAGTTCGAGGCGGCAGCGAAGGCGGCGAAAAATCCCAAGCGCGTGGCGAACCTGGTGCAGAGCGAGTTGACGGGGCGGCTCAAAGTGAAGGGGCTGGAAATCGAGCAGTCGCCAATTTCGATGAAGGGTTTGGCAGAGGCGGCGGACCTGGTCGAAGGCGGTACGATTTCCGGAAAGATGCTCAAAGACCTCTTTGATTTGTGCTTTGAGCGAGGCAAGGATTTTCCGGCAGTTTATGAGGAAGAAGGCCGGCCGGCGCAGTCGCGAGATACATCGGCGATTGAGAAAATTCTCGACGAAGTGATCGCGGCAAATCCCAGGCAGGTTGAGCAATACAAAGGCGGCAAGAAGACGGTAGCGGGGTTTTTTGTAGGTCAGGTCATGAAGCTCTCTAAGGGGCAGGCGAACCCGCAACTGGTGAATGAGCTGGTCGCCAAGAAGCTGGATTAGTTGGTTGTCTTCCACTTCTGGCCTTGATCTTCTTTGTTGCTCACCCAGCGTTGAAGCGCCTGGTCAATATCAGCATCACTTCGAGACCGCGTCTATTCCTTCGTTGGCCCAGCTTCAGCACGGGGCATCTTTAAACGGATGAGGATGCCTCTTTCTCTACAAACCAAAGCTTCGTTCTCCGGGGGTCGTGTACCTTCGGTTACTTCTGGGGTCTTCTCTTTTCCGTCACCATAGACGGTGGTGCAACGGAACTGAATGCAAATCACCGGAAAACGAATTTTCAGCGCGATTCTACTGACCGGTTGCACGATAACGGTTTACCAGGTCATGAGCAAGCCGCAGCCGATTGCTACGCGGCAAAATGTCGAAGATGCGCAAGCGAGCATAGCGTCGTTCGACCAGAAAATCGAGCAACTTGCTAAGGAACGTGCTGCTCAGGACACCGCGGCCGAGGTACGCTTCAGCTCAGATGAAGTGAGCGCGGAAATAGCTCGCTCAACGGGAGCGATTCCTCCAACGCCAGTTGTAAATGGCGCGCAACCGGTGAGCGCGGCCCGTGTCACGCCCAACACGGTGATTGCACCAGGGCCAGTGCAGGTCAGGGGATATCAGGTCAAACTCGATGGCGACGTTGCGCGTGGCCAGTTTGTGACTGAAGTTGCAGGCAAAGACGTTTACGTCACGCTGGCCGGACGCTTGGGGTCACAGGATGGATACGTGACGTTCGATCCCACGGAATTCAAAGTCGGAGACCTGGATATTCCGGTTTCGCTGGTGAACTCGGCGCTGCAGAAAAAGCTGGCCGAGCAACGAGAGCAGTTGAAGCTTCCGGACTGGGTCGCCAGCTTGCGGGTCGAGAATAGTGAACTGGTGATTACGCCGAAGCAATAGGTCAGCTTCTTCGCCTGTAGTACACCGCAAACTCAAAGCCCTGATTTGGTGGGAACATCTCCGCGATCTTGCGCAGGCGCTCGGCGAGCGATGCGGGGGCGAGCAGCGGGTAATCGCGCTCGCGCAAGTCCTGGTAATCGATATCGAGACATAGCGAGAGAAGATAAATCGAAATCGCGTCGGAAAAGGCTGCCGCAAAGTATTCGTTCTTGTGTTTCTCCGCCTCCGAACTGTGCGGGGTTGCGAGTTTGCGCGATTCCCAGGCATCAAGCGAAGTCTCTCCACGCACGCCGCCTTCGGCTTGCTTCCATACCAGGTCGCTGAATTCGCGCGAGACGCCGGCCTGTTCAACGAAGGCGTGCCCCACATTGATGAAGAACTCGAAGGCGATAGAAAATTTGTCGTCCATCAATCGAGTCGAGATGAAAACACATTGCGAATTGCCGAGCTCCAGATTGCGATGGCAAACCGCATTGTCACTGAGGGCAACGTCGTAGCGATCGGCAATGACGGTCTGATCGCCCTGATTCACGGTGAGCGGAACGAAATAGTAGGCCTTGCGCTGCAGGGCTCCGGCGATGGCCTTTGGGACCGAGGAAACCATGCGCTCAAGGTCCGAACTCGAAATGCTCATGTCTCCAGCGACGGCATAGCAGATCCCGTTGGGCGCCTGAGAGACGGGCGTCTCGCGGACTACCTCGGCCGGCGGCCGGGTAATTGCCTGTGCGGCTTGAGACATCCGAGTATTTTAGCGCAATGGGCGCGACAAACAGAGCACTCTGGGCCGAAGCGGGTGCGCTAAACTGAAGTGAGATCGCCAGGTTTGATGGAGCAATGATCTCTGCTTCAATGTCGCCTCAGGGGCCGCGGTGGTACTCGATCCCAGTTCGAGTGTTGCTGTTGACACTTATCGCCACGCTGCTGTCGTTTGCAGTTGGACTGTTGCTCGGAATCTTGGGCGTGGTCCTTGCAGCAACGTTCCGTGGCGTTCATCCCGATTTGCGATTTGCCTATAGGGATGTGGCTGCTCCGGCGGGTCTAGCGATGGGAACGATTGCGCTGGTGTCCTCGACGTTTGTCGAATTGCGACACTATCGCCGCGAGAGAATGCTGAGTCATATTGAACACCAGATCGGCAGGGCCAGTTAACCGATGAAGCCCCGCATTGCGATTCCCCTGCCGCATGGCAGTGACGCCGAGTACGCACAAAGGGCAATTCCACAGTACGAACGTGCAATCGAGCTTTCTGGAGCGGAGCCGGCACGGATTCCTCTGGACCGCACTCCTGCCGAAGTTATGAAACTGATTGAGCAGTGCGACGGCGTACTGCTGCCGGGCAGCAAGGCGGATGTCGATCCTGCGAAATTTAATGCCGAGCGGCACCCGAAAACAGCAACGGCTGATCCCAGGCGGGATACCGTGGATGAGTTACTGCTGCAAGATGCGTACAACATGCGCAAGCCGCTGCTCGGCATTTGCTATGGCTTGCAGATTCTGAACGTTTATCGGACGGGGACGCTGTTGCAGCATATCGAGTCGGCGGTGAATCATGAGGCTGGCCGGGGAGTGCCGATCGCGCATGAGGTGGAGATCGAGGCGGGATCGAAGCTGGCGGAAATTCTGTCACTCGGCGCAGGTGGAACAGTGGGTGTGAACTCCAGTCATCATCAATCGGCGGACGTAATTGGTGATGGGCTCAGGGTGGTGGCGCGTTCTCCGCGGGATGGAATTATTGAGGCGCTGGAGGGAACTTCGCCGGACCATTTTGTGTTAGCGGTGCAGTGGCATCCGGAGAGATCCTTTGATGAGGATGAATGGTCGCGCAATCTTTTCCGAGCGCTGGTAGAAGCTGCTAAAGAACGTCATCAGCAGATCGTAGGCGAATTCGAGAGCACTCGCTAGGAATCTTCGGACAGGAATGTCCGACCCACACGGGCAGTGCCACACGGTCAGATTTTCAACACAACTTTTCCCAGATTTTTTCTTTCGAGAAGCAGTCGGTATGCGTCTCCAGCTCTTTCCATCGGCAGTACATCGCCGATGATCGGTCGCAGGTGACCCTGCGCGGCCCATGCGGAGAGTTGCTGCCAGGCCTGTTTCATCAGGTCGGGCTTCTGCGATAGATATGTCAGCCACAGTCCGTGCACGCTTGCACCCTTGGCATAGAGCGCGCCGGGATCAACTTGGCCCTTAGATCCGGTTGCGCTGCCGTATACGATGACCCGGCCGAAATCGCGAAGGCAGCGGACACTTTTCATAGTGTGTTCGCCGCCGAGCATTTCGAAAGCCACGTCGACGCCTTGCCCGTGGGTCAATTCTTTGATCGCCTGCTCATAGTCTTCCTTTTTGTAGTTGATCGAATGCTGCAGCCCGAGTTCCTGCACGCGGTGTAATTTCTCGTTCGAGGACGAGGTCCCATACATTTCGACGCCGAGGAGTTTGCCTATCTGGACGGCGGCAGTTCCGACTCCGCCGGCGACGGCGTGAATCAATACCCTCGCGCCAGTGGTTTGCGGCACCAGGCCGGCTTTCCAATATGCGAAATAGGCGGTGAAGAAGTTCACTGGGAACGCGGCGCCTTCTTCGGGACTCCAACCCATGGGAACGGGCCAGAGCAAGGCTGAGCGGGCCGCGACGGCTTCGGCGAAAGCTCCCCATTGCGTGTAGCCCATAACTCGCTCACCGTTGCTGGCGCGAGTTCCGCAGAATTCGCGTCCGGCAACCAACGGAGGCTTCGGCGTGCCCGGATAGCCGCCGGAGGCAGCCATGGTATCAGCGAAATTCACGCCCCCAGCCTGAACACGAACTAACTCCTCGCCGCCGGATGGCGCGGGTTGTGGCATGTCACGGACTTCGAGGACCTCGGGTCCGCCAAGGCGTGAGATGACTACGGCTTTCATATTAGAAGTGTAGCAACGGGGTTACCGCTTGGGCTTGCGCCCTCGCGCTTCGGCCCCGCCATTGCGGCGTACCCCAGCGCTAAAGCGCTGGGCTAAGATCGGTCGTCCCGTTGGGACGTTAGTCGGTCGTTCAAAGCACATTCACCGATTGTCGGCAGGTATATACTGCTCGCATTAAAATTCCGTCTGAAAGGACGGGGAGGGGGCCACCAATTCATTTCATAACGGCTCCGAATATAAGAACGTCTCCGGCATAGATGAATGGCAGTTCCGGACGGCGCGGGACAGCTGTATTGGGTTACAGTTGGCTCCGGGGAGGCAGTACTGTGGACCTCATTTTTGTACGGCTTATCTTTGTACTTTTTGTTTCGTTTGCCTGTTATCGGATTCATCCATTTGGGCTTACCCCCAGACTTGATGCAGGAGTAGGCGCTCTGCTGGGCGCGGCGATCGTCGTTTTCGAATGGCGATTGCTCCGCGTGAGCCTGAAACGGTTGATCGGGGCGGCGATTGGAGGCATTCTGGGCATATTCGGCGCATATCTCTTTGCGCTGGTGATCCGAGACAGCCTCATTGAAGGCCCTTTGCGCAGTTTTCTTCAGATCATGGTCATGTTGCTGATGGCCTATGTGGGACTGATTGTGGGTGCCAACAAGGGCGATCTGCTGAATCTTTCAGCGCTCGGTGGAATCTTTGGCGGAGAGAAGTCGCTGAAGAAAAGTTACAAGATTCTCGATACCAGCGTAATCATTGACGGGCGCATCGCGGATATTGCGGAGACCGGGTTCCTGGATGGGACTGTGGTCACGCCGCAATTCGTATTGCGGGAACTGCAATTGGTGGCTGATTCGGGCGACTCGTTGAAGCGCAACCGTGGGCGGCGTGGGCTGGACATTTTGCAACGTCTGCAAAAAGTAGCGACGCTGCAGATACAAATCGTTGAAGACGATTTTCCAGGCGTGCGGGAAGTGGATTTGAAGCTGATCGAACTCGCCAAGCTTTATGAAGGAAAGATCATCACCAACGACTTCAATCTCAACAAAGTGGCCCAACTGCAGGGCGTAGCGGTCTTGAACATCAATGAGCTGGCAAATGCGCTCAAGCCGATTGTTCTTCCCGGCGAGACCATGCGCGTGTTCATCCTGAAAGAAGGCAAAGAGTACAACCAGGGCGTTGCCTATTTGGACGATGGAACGATGGTGGTGGTTGACAATGCGCGAAAGATGATCGGCAAGACCATCGATGTCTCAGTGACTTCGGTCCTGCAAACCACTGCCGGGAAGATGATCTTCGGCAAGTGGGATGAGCGATCGGGGCCGCGGGGAGAGTCACGGAACGCGATGGGGGCGGCAAACTCCATCTCGGATTCGAAGAAGCAGATCGCGTTGGAGCCAACGCCCGAGTAGTTACGGCACCCACGGCGCGGCAGAGTTAACCACGATGGTGTCGCCTTGAAGGGTTCCGCTAATGCTGGCCCTGGTCCCGAGGAGTTTGCTCAGAGAGCGCCGGTCACCGCTCAACCTGTAGCGGCGATCTCCATCCACTAGCACGTAGCTGGCCCCGCTGCGAATGCAGCTGGCCGCACATTCGGCGGGAGTGAGATTGGTGTGGCGCATGTGACGCGCGCCGCAATATGAGTCGGTGATCATCCCGGTAAAAGTCGCCATAGCTGGACGTTCCGGAGAGGCGGGTGGCGAAGTCTCTTGCACGGCAGAGGAGGAGCTCTGAGCATCGTTGTCGCTCTGATGGCTGGCAAGCGCGACAGAGGCCCCGGCCACGATCACGGCGAAGGCGAGCGCGGCAGCCAATACGGTAATGAGGCAATAGCCGACGAGGGAAATCCAGGATCGATTGATCTTCACCAAACCTCCGAGCACGCCAGACAACAATGAGCCGAGCATAGTTTGGTTGCGGGATGTGCAACTCCGGTTGCTCGCAGATTTGAATGGAGATGCTGCACCTCGTATACTGTTCGCCCGCATGAAGGTAGTTGCAATCATTCCGGCAGCCGGTCTGGGCACGCGGATGGCCCCGGTCCCGAGCGCAAAAGACAAGAAGCCCATTGCCAGCAAACAGTTTGTGGAACTGCAGGGGACACCGGTCCTGGTGCATACCCTGAAGAGATTTGCCGGCAATTCCCAGGTGAGTGAAATCTTTGTCGCCCTCAGAAAGGCGGAAATTGAACCATTTCGCGAACGGCTCAAAAGGGAAGCGCCTGAGATTTTCAAGAAGAAAACTGTATTACTCGAGGGTGGCGAGAACCGGCAGCAATCGGTTGCAAATGCGCTGGGCACGGTGACGGCTGATGCGAACGATATGGTGCTGGTGCATGACGCCGTGCGGCCATTTGTGACAGATGAAATTATCCACGACTTGATTTCGGCAGCTGAGAAATATGGCGCGGCGATCACAGGAGTGCCGGCGGTGGATACGGTGAAGCAGGTGGAGAGGACCGCCGAGGGAGCGATCATCAAGGCGACAATTCCGCGCGAAAAAATCGTGCTGGCACAAACTCCGCAGGGCTTTCGTTACGAAGTACTGAAGAAGGCGTTCGACGAAGCCGCGGCTGACGGATTTGTCGGAACCGATGAGGCGTCGCTCGTGGAACGCTCAGGGCATCAGGTTGCAGTCGTGATGGGCTCGCCACGGAACATGAAGATCACGACCCCAGCAGACTTGGAATTAGCGGAGTTCTACTCGCGGCAAGGTCCGAAATGAAAATCGGATACGGCTGGGATTCGCACGAGTTCAAGAGAGGCATTCCGCTGAAGATAGGCGGAGTGGAAATTCCGCATGAAAAAGGTCTCGGCGGGCATTCCGATGGAGATGCTTTACTTCATGCCATAACCGATGCATTACTCGGAGCGGTTGCTGCGCCAGATATTGGAACTCTCTTTTCTCCTGCCGATGCGCGCTGGAAAGGCGCGGACTCGGCGTTGTTTCTTTCGGAAGCTCTCTCGCGGGTGAAGTCAGCGGGATACCGGGTAGCAAATATCGATTCCACGATGATTCTTGCTGGGCCGAAAATTGGTCCTCACAGCAAGGCCATCCGCGACAGCGTTTCGAAACTCACGGGTGTTCCCCCGGACTGCATTGGAATCAAGGCCAAGACTCCGGAAGGAATGGGAACGGATAACGCAGCCATCGCCCATGCTGTGGTCTTGTTGGAACGCCTGCCGCGAAGTAGGCGGCGCAGATCGCAACAGAAACCACGCCATTAGTTGTCAATTGTCATCGAGTTGTCCCATCCTGCTAACCGCGAATTAAATCGTTCGTCCAACGAAACAATGAAGGAACCTCAGCGCAGGTGATTGCGTATTGAGGAGCAGACGGAGAGGATTCCGTCTTCGCTACGACAGCAAAATTTGAAGGGCCCGGGGACTGCCTCGCACGGTTTGGCGGCCAGCGGAGGACAATCCCCTGAAGCAAGCGAGCACGCATTCGCGCGCCCGCTTTGCATTACCCGAGGGTGGATTTTAGGCCTTTTGGGAGAAAACACAAGCCCGAATTCACGCAACCCGACCGCCTTAGCCGTTTCCGGCGTCCCGGAAAATCAGGAGGATTCGTGAACGCAAAGTCAGGCCTAAAAGGAATTTTTCTGGCAGCCCTCATTCTGGTTGCTGGAGTCGCATTCGCTGCCAGCAAGGGTTCGTTGGAATTGCAGCATCCGACGAGCGTTGCGGGGAAAAAACTCAGCAGCGGCAATTACAATGTCCGTTGGGATGGAAGCGGCGATCAGGTGCAGTTGAAGATCTACCAGGGCAAGAACGAGGTAGCTTCAGCTCCGGCCCGAGTAGTGAAGATGGACCATCGCACTTCGGCGGACAGCGCGCTGGTGAATACCAATGCTGATGGCAGCTATTCACTGTCGCAAATCCGGTTCGGCGGCAAGGACTTCGCGCTGGAGATCGTGAATGATGCCGGTGGATCTGCGGGAAGCGGTGCGTCGCGATAACCAGGTTCGCTGTTCTCCAAACTAACCGTTTCATGCATAAAAGGCAGGGCTGTGGCTGCTGTTAGAATGACAGAGCAATGGTCCTGCCTTTCGTCCGCGATCTGTTTGCGGACGTGGAAAAGTTGCCGGTCTTCTCGCGTGTTGTCTCCCAGCTTCGAGCAAACACGGGGCGGATTCGTGTTTCCGGTGTAAACCCTCCAAGCAAAGCTCTGCTGATTTCCGAGCTGCAGAAGGCCTCATCGAGGCAACTGATTGTCGTGGTCAGGAACAATGAAGCCGCGGACGATTTCCTGCCTGTGGTCCGCGCGTTTTGCGAACTCGTGGGCGGCGCGACTGCCGATTCGGTTGTGTCCCTTCCCGCTCGCGACGTGCTTCCATTTCAGAACCTTTCCCCACATCCGGAAATCCAGGAGCAACGCGCGATTGCGTTGTGGAAGATCGCGACCGGGGCGGCTTCGATCGTGATTGCGCCGGCCGCAGCGACGATCCTGCGGCTCAGATCGGTCGAGTACTACGGCGATCTGGCCCGAACTCTGCGGCGCGGCGAGAGCTTCGAAACTACTTCATTGCTGGAACACCTGAATTCAATTGGCTACACCTCGACGGATGTGGTCGAAATGCCTGGCGAATATGCGTTGCGCGGCGGGATTCTCGACGTCTATTCGCCGGAGATGGACCGGCCGGTGCGGGTGGAATTCTTTGGGGATGAGGTGGAGTCGATCCGCAAGTTCGATCCCGGTACGCAGCGCTCGTCATCACCCGCTGATGAAGTCGTGTTGTTGCCGTTTTCGGAGACGCCGGTGCGCGAAGATTTGCTGGCGGCGATTCATGCGCGGTTGTCCGGAAAACGACTGACTGGACCGGAAGACATCGTCGAGCAGGCGGTGCGATCGGGTGGCGTGACGGTATTTCCCGGCTGGGAATTTTATGCGCCGGTGGCGGGATCGTCAGGGACGGTTTTTGATTTGCTGCCGAACGCGGCTGTCATCGCAGACGAACCCGAGTTGCTGAGCAGCGAACTCGATCAAGTGTGGGAGCGAATTGAAGATTCACACGAGCGAAGCGGGGTAGGAAATCTGGTGCGACCGTCAGACCTTTACATTTCTCCCGATGATTGGCGAGCGAAGGTGGTGGGGTTGTCGGGCGCAGATATTGAACATCTGGGAGTTGCGCGCGGCGAAGAGATCGAAACCGTCGAAATCCACGCGCAACCCAGCCCGCGCTTCCACGGCTCCATTCCAATCATGCTGGAGGATGTGAAGAAGCATCTGGCGGAAAATCGGCGAGTAATGATGGCCGCGCCGAACACCGGTGAACTGGAGAGGCTGGCCGATTTCTTCACGGAGTACGGTGTGTCATTCCGCCTGGGGAGCCGAACGCGGGGGGGCGAGAGTTATGCCGACGAGACCGCGTATTTCGCAGGCGAAGTGCTCACTACGACGCTAGTAAAGGCGTACATCCCCGACGGAATGATTTTGCCGGATGCGGGGCTGGCGATTTTCGGCACGCGTGATCTTTTCGACGAATCGGAGTCGGTGGTTTCGCGACCGCAACGGCAGAAGTCGAAAACGTCGGCATTCCTTTCTGATTTTCGCGATCTTGCGGTTGGTGATTACGTGGTTCACGTGGAGCACGGGATCGGACAATACCAGGGATTGAAAGAAATAAATCAGGGCGACGGGAATGCCGAGTTCATGGTGCTCGAGTATGCCGATGCCGCGCGGCTCTATGTTCCGCTGACCAGACTCGATTTGGTGCAGAAGTATCGTTCACAGGAGGGCGCGAAGCCTGTACTCAATCATCTGGGAACGGCCGCATGGGCGAAGACCAAGGCGCGTGTCCGTAAAGCGATGCAGGACATGACCGAGGAACTGCTGAAGCTCTATGCGCAACGGCAGGCAGCAGAGGGCCACAGCTTTCCGGCAGACAACGAATGGATGCGCGAGTTCGAAGATGCGTTCGAATACAGCGAGACGGAAGATCAGGATGCGGCGATCAAAGATGTGAAGCGCGACATGGAATCGCAACGCCCGATGGACCGCTTGCTTTGCGGGGACGTCGGTTACGGCAAGACCGAAGTCGCCATGCGGGCGGCATTCAAGGCGATCAGCGACAACAAGCAGGTTGCCGCGCTGGCTCCCACGACAGTGCTGGCTTTTCAACACTTCGAAACCTTCAAGCAACGGTTCGCGGCTTTTCCGGTCACGATTGAGATGATCAGCCGCTTCCGGTCCCCGAAGCAGCAGAAGGAGATTTTGCAAAAGGTTGAAGCTGGAAAGGTAGACATTCTGATTGGCACGCACCGGCTGCTGTCGAAAGATGTGAAGTTTGCCGATCTCGGTCTGCTGATCGTCGACGAAGAGCAGCGGTTCGGGGTGCGTCACAAAGAGCGGCTTAAGCAGATACGCAAAGAAGTGGATGTACTCACGATGTCGGCGACGCCGATTCCGCGGACCCTGCACATGTCTTTGGTGGGGTTGCGGGACATGAGCGTGATCGAGACGCCGCCGAAGGACCGCATTGCGATTCAAACCGTGGTTGCCAACTGGGATGAGAAGCTTATCCGCTCTGCGATTGAACAGGAGTTAGAGAGAGGAGGGCAGATTTACTTCCTGCACAATCGTGTTGACACGATCTGGGAGATCGCGGCCAAGCTGCAGGAATTGATTCCAAAGGCGCGAATCATTGTTGGGCATGGGCAGATGGGAGAAGGCGAGCTTGAAAAAGTGATGCTCAAGTTCATGCGTCACGAAGCCGACATTCTGGTCGCCACAACAATCATCGAGAATGGCCTGGACATTCCGCTATGCAACACGATTCTGATCAATCGCGCCGACCGCTTCGGGCTTTCTGAGCTATATCAACTGCGCGGGCGTGTGGGACGTTCAAACCGGCGAGCGTATGCGTATTTGCTGTTGCCGGCGGAAATCGAGTTGACGCCGATTGCGCGGCGCCGCTTGGCGGCATTGAAAGAATTTTCCGATCTCGGAGCCGGCTTCAAAATTGCAGCGCTTGACCTCGAGCTTCGTGGCGCGGGAAATCTGCTAGGCGGCGAGCAGAGCGGGCACATTGAAGCTGTAGGCTTCGATCTCTATACGCAAATGCTCGAACAGGCTGTGCGGGAAATGAAAGGCGAGGCCGAACCGCAGCCGCAGGCCCAACTCAACCTGGGACTGAACATTCGGATCCCGGCCGACTACATTGGCGAAGAGAACCAGCGGTTGCGAATGTACAAGAGAATTGCCGGTGTCGAGACAGAACGCCAGCTAACGGATGTTGAAGCGGAGTTGAAGGACCGTTATGGCGAGCCGCCGCTGCCGGTGCAGCAACTGATCCGGTACGCCGCGTTGAGATTGCAAGCTGCGCAGGCTGGAGTTACAGGAATCGAGCGGAAGCGTGATCAGGTCAGCGTGCGCTTCCGTGAGGACGCTCCCGTCGATCCAGCCAGGCTGGCAGCGTTTGTTTCTTCTCAACGCGGTGCCCAATTCCTGCCTGACGGAACGCTGAAGTTTGCGGCGAAGAGCCTGGATTCGCGCGAGCTTCTTGAACAACTGCAGAACCTGCTCGGCCATCTCGCGGAAAACGTTTCGCCTTCGGTGGTCTAGGGTCTTTTCACGTGTGCTTGTCCCGCACTGTGACGCAGGAGCTTCCGGCATTGTGATACCGTGAACTGGGCCAAAATGAAAAAGACGGCAGCTTTCCTCACTTGCCTTTTCTGGTTGTTCTCTATACCCAATGCAGGTTCAGCCGATACGCAAGCCGTGACAAATTTCAACGCTTTAGTTGACCGGTATTTCGATTTTTATTTTTCGTTTCATCCGACCGAAGGCACTGCGGCTGGTTTTCACCAATACGACCAGAAGCTGGAAGATTTTTCGGCGGCTGCACTGGGGAAAGAGGTAGCTGGCCTGAAGGAATTCCTGGGCAAGTTTGAAGGAGTCGATGGAGCGACGTTGCCGGCTGATATCGCCGCCGATCGCGAGTGGGTGATTAGCTCCATTCACTCGAACCTGCTTGAACTCGAAAATATTCAGATGTGGAGGAAGGATCCTGATCATTATTCGGGTGGAGTCACGAACAGTATTTTCTCGCTGATGAAGCGTAACTATGCTCCTCCAGAGGAGCGACTGCGTTCGGTAATTGAGCGCGAGAAACAGATTCCGAAAGCCCTCGATTTCGCGCGACAAAACCTGCAGATCCCACCAAAAATTTACGTCGAGATCGCCCTCGAACAACTGCCGGACGAAACAGATTTTTATCGCAAAGATGTGCCGGATGCATTTTCGTCGGTCAAAGATCCCAGGCTGCTGGCGGAATTCAAGGCCTCAAACGATGCGGTGATCGATGAGTTCGAAAAATATCAGAGCTATCTCAAGGATTCGGTGCTGAACAATGCGAACGGCGATTTCCGCCTGGGCGCGGAAAACTATCGCAAGAAGTTACTGTATGACGAGATGGTCGACATTCCTCTCGATCGATTGCTTCAGGTCGGCTACGAAGATTTGCATCGCAACCAGGAAGCGCTGAAAAAAGCGGCTGCGCAAATCGATCCAAAAAGCTCGGTACAGGACGTGCTTGCTGATGTGCGGAAGCAGCATCCCGCGCCTGACGGACTGTTGCAGGCTTTTCGCGATACGTTCGGAGGGCTGACGCACTTCATCGAGGAAAAAAAGATTATCACCATTCCCGCGGGCGACCCGCCGATTTTGGAAGAGACTCCACCCTTTGAGCGCGCCACCACGGAGGCATCGATGGATACCCCGGGGCCGTACGAAACCAAAGGGCGGAAAGCGTTTTTTAATGTGACCACTCCGGATCCGAAGTGGTCTGCGGCCCAAACAGAAGAGTGGATGCGAGGTTTTAATAACGCGATGATTCCGGGCACTGCGATCCATGAGGTTTATCCGGGACACTTCGTCCAGTTTCTTTGGATCGGGCAGGTGCCGTCGAAAATCCGCAAGCTGATCTATTCAGGGACGAATGCAGAGGGCTGGGCGCACTATTGCGAGCAAATGATGCTGGATGAAGGATTCGGCAATGGCGATCCCAAGCTGCGTCTGGGGCAGCTCGACGATGCTTTGCTGCGCAATGCGCGTTACATCGTCGGCATCCGGATGCACACCGGCGACATGACTCTTGACCAAGCGAGGAAATTTTTTGTCGATGAAGGTTTCCAGACTACCGCTGTGGCGGATGTGGAAACCAAACGTGGCACTTCCGATCCTACCTATCTGATGTATACGCTGGGTAAGCTGCAGATTCTCAAGTTGCGCGATGACTATCGTAAAATGCGCGGGAAGGATTTCAGCCTGCTGGAATTTCATGACAAGTTCATGCAGCAGGGTGGAGTTCCGCTGAAGATCATCCGCAAAGCCATGCTTGGGAATGACAGTCCTACGCTTTGAAGGAAAGTTGCATCCAAAGCGGTTCAGTCTAACTTTTCAAGGCCAAAAAGAATGATGAAAGTCTGCAAAGCAGTTTTCCCCGCCGCGGGCCTGGGAACGCGCTTCCTGCCGGCCACAAAGGCGCAACCGAAGGAAATGCTGCCGTTGGTGGATAAGCCAATTATTCAGTATGGCGTGGAAGAGGCGCTGGCCGCGGGATGCGACCAGATCATCATGGTCACCGGACGGGGCAAGAGCGCGATCGAGGACCACTTCGACGTCAGCTTCGAGCTGGAGACGATCCTCGAAGAAAAGGGCAAGAAAGACCTGCTGAAAGTCGTCCGCGAAATTTCCGACATGATTCATGTTGCGTACGTGCGCCAAAAAGAGGCGCTCGGTCTTGGCCATGCGGTGCTGACCGCTCGCGAACTGGTTGGGCACGAGCCGTTTGCAGTGTTGCTGGCCGACGACGTGATCGATGCGAAAGAGCCTGCGCTGAAGCAGATGATGCGGGTGTTCGAGCAGACGCAATGTTCAGTGATTGCCACCCAGATCGTGGAGGGGGCGGCGATTTCTGCTTATGGGGTGCTCGAAGTCAAGCCGGTCGACGGGCATGATGGCCGGCTGTTCGAAGTGCGGAACATGGTCGAAAAGCCGAAGTTCGAGGAAGCGCCGTCGAACCTGGCGATTATTGGACGATATATTTTGACGCCAACCATTTTCGACCTGCTGGAGAAAACGCCGAAAGGGTCAGGCGGCGAATTGCAATTGACCGACGGGATGCGCCTGCTGCTTAAACAAGAAAAAATTTACGCCTACGTTTATGACGGCAAACGACACGACGCGGGCGACAAGCTGGGCTTCCTGAAGGCAACTGTTGAGTTCGCGCTGAAGCGAAAAGACCTGGGCGGACCAATGAGAGAATATTTGCGCAGCCTAAAGCTGGATTAGTGCATTTGTTTTGCCGGGCGGGACGCCCGGCACCACACATTGAAACTGTTTTTGGGGCACGGGCGTCCCGCCCGTGCTATTTAGCGCTCTCCTTCAATTTCTTCGACTTCTCCTCGACTCCTTTGGCTAGCTTCTCTTTGTGCGCATGCAGTTTTTGAGCAACGCCCGCATCGGCTACCCCAATAATTTGAGCGGCTAAAATTCCGGCGTTCGTAGCTCCAGGCTTTCCGATGGCCACGGTAGCCACCGGAATCCCAGCCGGCATTTGCACAGTTGCCAGCAGCGAATCGAGCCCGTTCAATGAAGTCGCGGGAATTGGCACGCCGATCACAGGGAGCGTAGTGTGGGCGGCAATGACTCCGGCGAGGTGGGCTGCTCCGCCGGCGCCGGCGATGATCACGCGAATTCCACGATCGGCGGCCTTGCGCGCGTACTCGGCGGTCCGGTCGGGCGAGCGATGCGCTGAAGTCACGTCGATTTCATATTCAACCCCGAAGCCTTCGAGTGCTTTGCCAGCTTCGCGCATGATCTCGAGATCCGAATCACTTCCCATGACGATTGAAACCAAAGGTTTGCTCATCTCTCTCCTTAGCTATTTTTTCAGTGCTCTTGCAGAAATGTCTTTTCGGTAATGCGCGCCATCAAAAGTTATTTTTCCGACGGCCTCGTAGGCACGGTCAACCGCGGTGTCGAGCGTCGCAGCCCGCGCGGTCACGCCAAGAACGCGCCCTCCGGACGTGTAAAATGCACCGTCCCGCCTGGTAGTTCCGGCATGGAATACTTTGACGCCTTCCACCTTGTCCGCGTCCTCGATCCCTTCGATTTTTTTGCCGACCTGAATCGTGCCCGGATATCCCCCGGATGCCATGACCACGCACACCGACGCATCCTGCGACCAGCGGAAATCTCCGTCACTCACGCGGCCCTCAATGGAAGCTTCGACTGCTTCGAGCAAATCGCTATCCAGGCGCATCATGATCGGCTGAGTTTCAGGATCGCCGAAGCGGCAGTTGAATTCGAGCACCATGGGGCCTTTGGCGGTCATCATCAGTCCGCAATAGAGAATGCCCTTGTATTCGGTGCCCTCGGCTTTCATCCCTTCGACGACCGGTCGTGCGATGTGCTGCAGCAGCCAGTTGGTCATCTGATCATCGAGCAGGGAAGACGTCGAGTACGCGCCCATGCCGCCAGTGTTGGGGCCGGTGTCTCCATCGCCAACGCGCTTATGGTCCTGCGCGGCAACGAGTGGTGCCACACGTTCGCCGTCGCTGATAACAAGAAACGAAAGCTCGTCCCCTTGCAGACATTCTTCCATCACCACGCGAGCGCCGGCTTCGCCGACCATTTTGCCGCTAAGCATCTCTGAGGCAATGCTTGCTGCTTCTTCTTTGGTTTTGCAGATTACCACGCCTTTGCCTGCCGCGAGACCATCGGCTTTTACTACGACGGGAGCGCTGAAACGACCCAGCGCATCTCTTACTTCATCACTCGAATCGCAAATCGCGTAGTGTGAAGTCGGAATGCGGCGGCGCTGCATGAATTCCTTGGCGAAGCTCTTGCTGGTCTCAAGCTGCGCGGCGGCGGCTGTTGGGCCGAAGATCGGCCATCCGCGGCGGTTGAATTCGTCGACAATGCCAAGCTGCAATGGCAATTCGGGGCCAACGACGGTCACGTCAGGCCTGAGCTGCGAGGCAAGGTCGATGATCGACTGGAGCTTTTTCAGATCGACCGGAACGCACTCTGCGTCGCGGCTGATGCCACCGTTGCCCGGGGCGCAATAAAGCTTGCTGATTCGCGGAGACTGCCGAAGTTTCCAGGCGAGCGCGTGTTCGCGCCCGCCACTGCCGATGAGAAGAACTTTCATGACCCGAGTAAACAAGGTTAGGGGCAGGAGAAAATCGTGTCAAACGAGGGGTTGAAAAGGAAATTGCCGGAATGGGCAGGCTTGAGGAGTAATATCTGGGAATTTCGCAACAGTCCTGTGAGAGAGCCTTTGAAAGGAGGCTGTCAGTCCTCTCCGTAGTGACACAAATCTCCGAAATTACCCTGCCAATTCTCTTGATCATTGAATTTTTGAGCCAGAACCCAGCCCGTTAAACCCGTGCTCGTTCTAACTTGTACCCACCACTCACTCACGCCGTTTCTGATGATGTCGATCGTGCATCCGGCCCCGCCAAAACCCGACGTGAAACCGCACTGACCCTTTTCCGCCACGGCCTCGATCCACACGCCGAACCACACTCCCTTGGCCCAGAACACGATGTTTTCATCAGCATCGAGACCATAAACAAGGGCAACGTCTCCAACCTTTAATGACGGAGAGTCGTCTGGACCGACGTACTTGATTATGGCCGTGCCTGGTTCGCGGATAACATTCGCTCCACCGAGCACGGTCACTTCGTCGCCCGCCTTAAGAGTACCCACGGATTTCTCTTTACCTTTCCAAGAAGGATAGATTCGGTCATCCGTGTCGATTTTGACGTTGCGAACAGTGTTGCCTTTTCCGGGACAGGCGTATTCGTCGATGACCGGAAGTTTAGGTTTTAGAGTGCTCGCCGTGCCGATTATCGGATTCGAGGGTTGCTGCCCAATTGCTAACGGTGCCAACGCTAGAACGGCCAAGAATCGAATGACGTGCATGTGGCAAGTATAGGCTTTGGATTTTGTCTATAAATGTTACTCACGTACCCTGGGTGAAACCGCAGTGCCGGCTCATGGACGTAGACATTCATGCCCAGCCGTCGAACCTTGCCAAGTCTGGCAGGAAGTCCTGCCTGTTTTAAGTAAGATAGTTATTCCGAATGCCAGAGTCCTTACCAACGCGTCCCGAAGTTGCGGACGTAAAGGCAACCCCGCATCCCGGCAATTTCTCGCTCGAAGGCATGCACAGCAGCATCGAGGTACCCAGTCCTGCGGCGGGATTTTGGCAGCAGTGGCGGGCGTTCATTGGGCCGGCGATTCTGGTCAGTGTCGGGTACATGGACCCAGGCAACTGGGGGACGGACCTGGCCGGCGGAGCGCAATTTAAATACGGATTGCTTTGGGTGGTTGGGCTGGCCAGCCTGATGGCGATTTTTATGCAGGTAATCGCTGCCCGCCTGGGCGTGGTGACGGGCAAAGACCTCGCCCAGTGCTGCCGGGACTGGTATCCGCGATGGACCCGCTGGCCGAACTGGCTGCTCTGCGAGCTCGCGATCGGAGCATGCGACCTGGCAGAAGTTCTCGGCAGCGCGGTTGCCCTCAACCTGATGTTTCACGTCCCACTGCTGTGGGCGGTGATCATCACGGGAATCGATGTGCTGCTGCTTCTCGCACTTCAGCGCTACGGCATGCGCACGATTGAAGCGGTTGTTCTGGTGCTGATTGCGACGATCAGCATTTGCTATCTGATCGAAATTTTCGTTTTGCCACAGACGCGGCCCAATTTTCTGGAGATGGGGCATGCTCTCATCAGCCCGCATTTCCGGCAAACAGGAATGATCTATGTGGCCATCGGAATCATTGGCGCCACGGTGATGCCGCACAATCTTTATCTGCACTCGGCGCTGGTGCAGAGCCGCAAACTGCAGAAAGACGAAGCCTCGATCCGCAGTGCTATCCGTTTCAATGTGATCGACTCGACCACAGCGTTGACTATCGCATTCCTGGTGAATGCCGCGATTCTGGTGCTCGCGGCTTTGGTGTTTTACGGAAGGACGAGCATTCAGGTAGCGGGCGGACACACAATTTCGTTCAGCCCCGACAGCGACTGGATTCGCATTGCTTACCTGACTCTCGCGCCGCTGCTCGGGACGTCATTGGCGAGCACGTTGTTTGTTGTTGCCTTGCTGGCCAGCGGGCAGAGCAGCACGATTACCGGGACACTTGCCGGGCAAGTTGTGATGGAAGGTTTCATGCACTGGCGCATGCAGCCGTGGCTGAGGCGGCTGATCACGCGCGCGCTGGCGATCATTCCCGCGGTCGTCGTAATCGGCATGCGTGGCGATGCCAGCGTGAACGATCTGCTGACGCTCAGCCAGGTTGTGCTCGCATTGCAGCTTCCGTTTGCCATGTTTCCGCTGCTGCATTTCACCAGCTCTCGAAGCAAAATGGGACTCTGGAAGAATGGATGGTTCCTGCTCGCGGCCGGTTGGGGAAGCGCGATTCTGATTACTGCAATCGACGTCTGGGGATTGCCGGAGTCGTTGCGATCGGCGTGGCACGTCATCGCGGGCAGGTAATCGCAATGTACAAGACGATTCTAGTAACGGTTGATGGCACGGCAACTGATCGGGCGATTCTCGATCATGTGAAGCAGCTTGCCAAAATGGCGGACAGCCGCGTGGTGCTGTTGCACGTGGCCGACGGATGGGCTGCGCGAACGTATGGCCGAGACGCAGTGAGCCGTGAAATAAGTGAAGATACCGATTACTTGAAGCGAGTGAGAGAAGAATTCCAGGCCGCGGGTATTCCGGCGGAAGCGGAGTTGGCTTTTGGCGATCCTGCCAAAGAAATTGTGCGCTGGGTGAAGCAGAAAGGATGCGACCTGGTGGCGATGAGCACGCACGGGCATCGTTTTTTTGCCGATCTGTTTCTGGGAACGACTGCGAATCGCGTGCAGCACAACGTGAGCGTTCCGGTGCTGCTGCTGAGAGCGAAGTGATAATCAGGTGTGTGGGAATGCGGGCGTCCTCGCCCCGTCGCGCAATCCTAATCACGCAAACTCCTCCGCGAACCGCTAAACTAGTCTGTTGCTGCTCCCGATAGAAAATTCATAGGAAGGCTGCTTCATGGATAGCTTTCGTTCCCGTTCTACGCTGGAAGTCGGCGGCAAACAGTACGAGTTTTCCCGCCTTAGTGCGCTCGATGAGCAGGGAATTTCGACCAGGCACCTGCCCTTCTGCCTGCGCATTCTTCTCGAGAATCTTCTCCGCACCGAGGACGGCCGCAATGTCAAGGCGGAAGACATTCGCGCTCTGGCGGCGTGGACGAGCGGCACGAAATCGGAAAAAGAAATTGCATTCACTCCCAGCCGCGTGCTGATGCAGGATTTCACCGGGGTTCCCGCGGTTGTTGACCTGGCGGCGATGCGCGATGCGATGGAGGCTCTCGGCGGCGATCCGGCGCTCATTAATCCGCTGCAGCCGGCCGAACTGGTGATCGATCACTCGGTTCAGGTAGATGAGTTCGGCAAGCCGACGGCGCTGGCGCTGAATGCCGAACTTGAATTTGTGCGGAACAAGGAGCGGTATGCGTTCCTGCGTTGGGGGCAGACGGCGTTTCGCAATATGGCCATTGTGCCGCCGGATACCGGGATTGTGCACCAGGTGAATCTGGAATATCTGGCGCGCGTGGTGTTTGTGAATGAAGCGAACGGCAAGCGCACGGCTTATCCGGACACGCTGGTCGGCACGGATTCTCATACGACAATGATCAATGGCCTCGGTGTGCTCGGTTGGGGCGTTGGCGGAATTGAAGCCGAAGCGGCAATGCTGGGACAGCCGGTGTCAATGCTGATCCCAAAAGTTGTGGGGGTGAAGTTGACCGGCCGCTTGCGCGAGGCCGCAACCGCAACTGACCTTGTGCTGACGATTACGGAGATGCTGCGCAAGCATGGTGTGGTCGGAAAATTCGTCGAGTATTTCGGCCCGGGTCTAAAAGACTTGCCGTTGGCGGATCGCGCGACGATTGGCAATATGTCGCCAGAGTATGGCGCGACCTGCGGAATATTTCCCATTGATCGCGAGACTTTGAATTATCTGCGGCTCACTGGACGCTCGGAAGAACAGATCGCTTTGGTCGAGGCATATTGCCGCGAGCAGGGCTTGTTTCATGATGAGAATACGCCGGAAGCGCAGTACTCGGAGCTGCTGAGCCTGGATCTTGAGACGGTCGAGCCGAGCCTGGCGGGACCGAAGCGCCCACAAGATCGCGTGCCGCTCTCAGGCGCGAAGCAGTCGTTCGACACCGCGTTGCCGTCGCTCATCAAGCCTGGCAAGCGGGAACCAGCGGTTTCTGGCAACGGACACTTGAGTCACGGCAAAGTTGTAATCGCGGCGATCACCAGCTGCACGAATACGTCGAATCCGTCCGTGATGCTGGCAGCGGGCTTGCTGGCGAAGAAAGCGGTCGAGCGCGGATTGTTGGTGCCGGAATGGGTGAAGACGTCGCTTGCGCCGGGATCGAAAGTCGTGCGCGACTACCTCGAAAACGCCGGAGTGATGCCGTATTTAGAGAAATTAAAATTTCATCTTGTCGGCTACGGCTGCACCACGTGCATTGGAAACTCGGGGCCGCTGCCGCAGGAAATTTCAGACGAGATCGATCGCAAGAACCTGGTGGTTGCGTCGGTGTTATCGGGGAATAGAAATTTTGAAGGACGCATCAATCCGGATGTGCGCGCAAATTATCTGATGTCGCCGCCGCTGGTGGTGGCATTTGCGCTGGCGGGGCGGATTGATGTCGATCTGAGGAAGGATCCGTTGGGCAAGGACCGCGAGGGCAAACCGGTCTATTTGGCAGACGTTTGGCCGACGCAGCGCGAAGTGGACGAAGTGGTGCAGCATTCGATTTCCTCAGCGATGTTCCAGAAGAGCTATGGCGAAGTATTTGCGGGAGACGAGCACTGGCGATCGCTGAATGTGCCAAAAGGCGAGGTGTACGCGTGGGATCAGGATTCGACCTACATCCAGCGCGCGCCGTATTTCGATGGCATGTCGCGAAAGCCGGAAGCCGTTGGCGATATCAAGAAGGCGCGGGTGCTGGCGGTTTTGGGCGACAGCGTGACGACCGATCACATTTCCCCGGCGGGATCGATTAAAAAAGACAGCCCCGCGGGAAAATTTCTGCAGGAACATGGCGTCAAGCCCGCGGATTTCAATTCCTACGGCTCGCGGCGCGGCAATCACGAGGTGATGGTGCGTGGAACGTTTGCCAATGTTCGCTTGCGAAACAAGATGGTGCCGAATCTCGAGGGCGGCTTTACCAAGCATCTGCCGGACGGGGCGGAGATGACCATCTTCGAAGCGTCAGAAAAATATATCGCTGACGGAGTGCCGCTGATCATTCTTGCGGGCAAAGAATACGGCTCGGGTTCATCGCGTGACTGGGCGGCGAAGGGGCCGCGGCTGCTGGGAGTACACGCGGTGATCGCCGAAAGCTATGAGCGAATTCATCGTTCGAACCTGGTGGGGATGGGAATTTTGCCGTTGCAATTTCTGGCGGGCGAAAATGCTCAGTCGCTGGGTTTGAGCGGAGAGGAAGTTTTTGAGATCACGGGAATCCGCGACATCGTTGGAAAGTTCTCGGCGGGACGCAAAATCAAGGTTCGCGCCAAGCAGGGCAAAGAGACGAAGGAATTCGAAGCGCTGGTCCGGATCGATACCCCGCAGGAAGCGCTCTACTACGCGAATGGCGGGATTTTGCAGTATGTATTGAGGCAATTGCTGGGAGGGGAAATAGAAAGGCCTAACTGATTTCGATATCAATTCTGATGCCATATATGGTATAGTAAATAGTATGAAACTTAGCGGCGAACTGCAAACTACCTCTGTACGCTTGCCTCGTGATCTTTATGAGCAAGCGCGCACGGCGGTGCAGCAGTCCGGAATCGCAGCAAGTATGAACGACTTTCTGGTAGAAGCGGTCGAAGAGAAATTACGCCAGATCAAAGAACAGGAGATTGATCAGGCCTTTGCGGAGATGGGGCGAGACGAACAGTATCAGGCCGAGGCGCTGGCTCTTACCCGCTCCTTCGAGAAAAGCGACTGGGAAGCGTACCAGGTCGGAAATGCCACAGTGATCAATGAGCGCTCCCGAAAAAAGAGATCATCTAAAGCCACGCCGCGGTGACGTCTTTCTGGCGCGACTGGATCCTATCGAGGGAAGTGAACAAGCCGGCACCAGGCCGGTTGTTGTACTAACACGCGACGCTATCAATGCGAACAGCCCCGTGGTCGTGGTGGTTCCTCTCACGGATGCCGTCAATCCCAGGCGCATCTATCCAAGTCATGTCTGGCTGCCAAAAGGATCTGGAGGATTACGCATGGACAGCATTGCCAAATCTGAGCAGATCCGGGCGATCGCCACTTCTCGGCTGCTTACATTTTGGGGAACACTGAAGGATTCCCAACTGGCGCAACTGGAGCAGGCAATTCGAATTACACTCGCCTTGCGCTAGATGTCTCGGTGCCGCTGTTATAATCAACGTTGCTCTCGTCGCATTTTTTCACGATGCCTAAGCGCCTGATTCGCTCCACTACAGTTCTATGTGTCCGCAGGGATGGCAACGTGGTCATGGCCGGCGACGGCCAGGTCACGCTTGGCGAGGGCGTGATCAAGCACTCGGCGCGGAAGATACGGCGCCTATATCAGGACAAAATTCTTGCTGGATTTGCGGGGTCGACGGCTGATGCGTTCTCGCTGTTCAGCCGATTTGAAGGGAAGCTGGAGCAGTATCACGGAAATCTGGGCCGGGCGGCGGTTGAACTGGCAAAAGATTGGCGTACGGATAAATTTTTGCGCCATCTGGAAGCGTTGCTGCTCGTTTCCGACAAAGAGCAGACATTTCTGCTCAGCGGGCAAGGCGATGTGATCGAGCCGGATGGCGGAATCGCTGCCATTGGCAGCGGTGGCCCATATGCTTCAGCCGCGGCGCAAGCCCTTGCCGAGCACACGCAACTTCCTCCTCGCCAGATCGCGGAAGAAGCAATGAAGATTGCGGGCAAAATGTGCATCTATACCAATGAGAAGGTGACGATAGAGGAACTCTAGCCCTCAGCATTCAGCCATCAGCCTTCAGGGGAGGCGCGTTTGGCTGAGGGCTGATGGCTGAAGGCTGACAGCTAAATGGCCATTTACCTACCCGCAACTGCCGACGAAGAACAGGTTACGCTCGACGAGCTGACCCCGCGCGAAATTGTCGCCGAGCTCGACAAATATGTGGTCGGGCAAAAGGACGCGAAGCGCGCGGTGGCTATTGCTCTGCGCAACCGTATGCGGCGGCAGAAGCTTCCTCCCGATATGGCCGAGGAAGTGATTCCCAAAAACATCATCATGATTGGACCGACTGGCGTAGGAAAGACGGAAATCGCACGTCGCCTGGCGAAATTGGCGAATTCGCCATTTCTGAAAGTTGAGGCTTCGAAGTTCACCGAAGTTGGGTATGTCGGACGGGACGTGGAGTCGATGATCCGCGATCTGGTTGAAATCGCGATCGACAACGTGCGGGAAGAGAAACTCGAAGACGTTTCCGACAAAGCTGAATTGAATGCCGAAGAGCGGCTACTCGATATCCTGCTTCCTCCTGCGGCACCGCCGGGTCAGCCTCAGCAGGCAGGCTTCACCCTGGAGGCTTCTACAGGCGATTCTTATTCGCGCACGCGCGAAAAGCTGCGCCAGCAATTGCGCGAAGGTAAGCTCGACGATCGAATCGTCGAGATTGAAGTCCGCGAGCGCAATTTCCCGTCCTTTGAAATCATCAGCAATCAGGGCGTGGAGGAGATGGACGTCAACATCAAGGACATGTTGCCCAACATCTTCGGCCAGCGCACGAAGAAGCGCAAGATGAAGGTCAACGAGGCCTTCGAGTACCTGATCCAGGAAGAAGAGCAGCGGCTCATCGACATGGACCAGGTGACGCGGATTGCGATTGATCGCGTCGAAGATTCGGGAATCATGTTCCTGGATGAGATCGACAAAATTGCCGGGCGCGAAGGTGGCCACGGGCCGGATGTTTCACGCGAAGGAGTGCAGCGTGACATTTTGCCGATCGTGGAAGGAACCACGGTTAATACACGCTATGGTATGGTTCGCACGGACCACATTCTGTTCATCGCCGCAGGCGCATTCCATGTTTCAAAACCCAGCGATCTGATTCCGGAACTGCAAGGCCGCTTCCCGATACGCGTCGAGCTGCAGTCGCTCACCATGGACGATTTCATTCGTATTCTCACTGAACCGAAATCGTCTCTCACCAAGCAGTACACAGCACTGCTGGAAACAGAAGGGGTAAAGCTCGACTTCACCAAAGATGCGCTCGAAGAGATCGCGCGTTTTGCTTTTCGCGTGAATGAGGGCACGGAAAACATCGGCGCGCGGCGGCTTCATACGATCATGGAGCGCGTGCTCGATGAGATCAGCTTCTCTGCGCCGGATAAAAAAGGCGAACAGATCACGGTTGATGCTGAATACGTCAGCAAGATGCTGGCTGATATTGTGAAAGATCAGGATCTGAGCCGGTATATTCTTTGATTTTGTTTCCGACGGGCGAGACGCCCGTCTCCCCACGATCTGTTTTCTCTCTCTGTTACTCTGTTCCGTAAACGATGAGCTTCAGGAAACTGACGCTGGGAATTTTATTCGCCGCTGCTTCACTGCTTCCCGGCTGCGGCGCGCCCGGTATTCCGGAGCCGCCGTCGCTGGAGTTAGCGCGTCCGGTTCGCGACCTGAAGGCAGTGCGCAAAGGGAATGAAGTCCGGCTCACATGGTCAGTGCCGACGGAGACAACGGACCACCAAACCTTCCGGCACGTAGGGCAGACGCAAATCTGCCGTGCTATTGGATCATCGCTGTCGAATTGCAGCGTGCCTGCTGCTGAAGTGAAAACTGAGAGCCCGTCGGCCGCGGCGAGAAAGTCCAGATTCCACACGAACTCGTCCCCAGAGGGTGTGGCTTCTCTCGAAGCAAGCTTCACTGACCAGCTTTCGCAAAATGTCGAAATGCAGTCGCCTACATCGAACCTGTTGTATGCAGTGAGTGTGTTGAATTCTTTCGGCAAGAGCGCCGGATTATCGAATCAGGTGCAAGTGCCGTCCGCGCCGGTCTTGCCAGCTCCGTCCAGCTTGAGCGCGAGTCTATCTGCGCAAGGAGTGCGGCTGACGTGGATCCCGGTTGAACCTGCTCAGGAAATCTCCGGTCTGAAATATGAATACCGCATCTACCGTCGCGATATCCAAAATCAGCGGGATTCGATCGCGGGCGACGTGCCGGTCACGAGTGAACAGAATCCTGGTTTGCTCGATACCGGCTTCGAATGGGAAAAAACTTATGATTACCGCCTGACGGTCGTCACAGTGGTTGAAAAAGCCACCGGAACAGAGCAGGTTGAGGGAGACGACACGCCGCCGGTGCGAGTGGTTGCACATGACGTATTTCCGCCGGCTACTCCGACTGGATTACAGGCAGTCTTCTCGGGACCGGGGCAGGAGCCATTCATCGATCTCGTATGGACAACGAATACGGAACCTGACTTCGCGAGCTACAACGTCTACCGGCATGAAGATGGCGCGCAGCCGGTCAGAGTGAATGTCGATCCGGTAAAGTCGCCGGCGTACCGCGACTTGGGAGTTGTAGCTGGGCAGACATATTTTTATTCAGTGTCCGCGATTGATGTGCGCGGGAACGAGAGTCCGAGATCTCAAGAAGCAGAAGAGCGTGTCCCTGGGGATCGATAGTCAAATCAAAGGACAATTCACCACGAAGGACCCCTTCAACTCCTTCTCTCTGGTCGGTCGCTCAGAGCAGGCTCAGGTCGCACCAACGTATTAACCACGAAGGACGCGAAGGTACACGAAGGAAAAATCACGACAAAAACCACGAAGGAAACTCTTCGGCTTCGCTTACGGTCGGCTCGCTCGGGCGAGGGAAACCCCAGACACCTTCGGTTATTTGATCCAGAAGTAAATCAATCCCGCAGCGGCCGCGAAGATTGCGGCGGTTGTGAGCCACCCGAGGATGTTCAACATCCGGGTATTCACCCACCGTCCAACGATGCGGCGATTGTTGGTCATGCGCATGAGCAGCAACATGAGAAATGGAGTTGAAAGCCCCTGGACGATGCCGGCCCACACCAGCGCCCTGATGGGATTCAGCCCAAGAAAGTTCATGCCCATCGCGGCCGCGGTGATGATGATGATCGCGACGTAGAAGCCTCGTGCCTGGCGAGGAGGGGTGTGCAACCCGTGCCGCATGCCAAAGGTCTGGCAGAAATCGTAGGCAGCCCCGGCAGTCATGACTGGCACGGCAATAAATCCCACGCCGAAAACTCCGATTGTGAACAGAAGCTCGGCGAATTTTCCTGCCAGTGGACGGAGCGCTTGTGCGGCGTCGGCGGCAGTGTTGATGTCGACCTTGCCGGCCCGGAACAAAGTGGCTCCGGTCGAGAGAATAACGAAGTACATTACAAGGCTGGAAAAGAACATGCCAAAAGCAACATCATGGGCGGAATGGCTGAGCTCGGCTTTTGTGGTCCCCACGCGATCAACCAGCCGGCGTCGGCCCATTGAGATATCCTCTTCCACTTCCTGGTTCGACTGCCAGGTATACAGATATGCCGAGAGGGAACTGCCGATTACAGCAACCACGATTTCAAGAAAGCCGCGGTTGAATTGAATGTGGGGAACGAATGTTCCCTTAAGGGTGGAGATCAGCCCGGGATGCGCCAGCAGCGCCGAGCCGAAGTAGGCGAGCAGAGCCAGGGCGAGCCAGCGAAATATGCTCCTGATGTGCGTGTACGAACCCCAGATTTGCAATGCGAGCACGCTGAGCGTGATCAGCACGACAATGGCCGCAGGAGGAATCGGTACCACTAGATTCAGCGCAGCCGCCATTCCGCCGATATCAGCTCCGGCCTCGATGGTGTTGCCGATGAGGACAGTTGCCAAAAACAGTATCAGTAGCCAACGGGGATAATGTTGGCGAATGACTGCGAATAAACCCTGCCCGGTAACCTGGCCCAGCTTCGAAGAGAGATAAACGACCGCGAACATCATTGGCATGACGACCGGCGCAAGCCACAAGAGGGCGGGGCCGAACTTCGCGCCCCCGGTGGCAAAGGTGCCAATCGCAACCGGATCGTCGTCAGCGGCGCCGGTGATCAGTCCAAGTCCGAGCGAACGGAAGACGCCGCTGGGAACCGGCTTGGGCGAATGCGACTCGTAACGCTCCTCGAGTTCAGGGTCATGCTTCCGGCGTTCGACCGGGACGGGACCGGGAGGGTGCGGAGTTAAGTCGTCTCTACGTTGAGTCGAAGGGCCAAACGCCATGTAGGTTGTCTCTGTCAGGCCAGAATCAAGCGCGAAGGCTTCACTGTCCGCTGCTCCCCTGGCCTGAGGTGGTGCGCGGGAATTCGTCTTTGTACAAAAAATCAGAGTTGTGAGATGCCGAGTTTGAGCATGAGTTTGTTTTCTGCTGCTCTGGTCCGGGCCAGCTTGCGTTAGTTCTGCGCCTCTGGCATAGTTCGTACCTATTTGAGTTCAATTCAATAGCACGATTTCATAAGGGACGATGAAATATTGCCGGTTTGAATACAACGGAACAGCTCAGTTCGGATTAATTGAAAGTGTTGCCGGACGCGACGAGATTACGCGCATCTTTGAATCTCCTTTCGAGCGGAACACTCTGGAGTCAGGATCCAAGAAAATTGCAAATATTTCGGTTGAGCAGGCCAAGCTGCTGGCTCCGGTTCAGCCGACCAAGATTGTTTGTATCGGACGGAACTACCGCGAGCATGCGGCAGAGTTTGGTCATGACGTACCTACCGAGCCGCTTATTTTTTTGAAGCCGCCTTCGTCGGTGATTGCACCGGGGGAAAAGATCATCCGACCGAAGATTTCGAAACGCGTCGATCATGAAGCCGAGCTGGGGGTAGTGATCGGGAAGAAATGCCGAAACTTGAAGGCGGACGAAGATGTTCGCCCCTACATTCTTGGTTATACCTGCGTGAACGACGTGACTGCGCGCGATCTACAGGAAAAAGACGGGCAGTGGACGCGCGCGAAAGGCTTTGATACGTTCTGCCCGGTGGGACCCGTGGTTGTGGGCGGACTCGATCCGTGGTCTGGTGTCCTAGTCGAGGCGCGAGTGAATGGCAAGACGAAACAACATGCCAGCACCAGCGATTTCATTTTTGCGCTCGATGTGCTGATTCGCCATATCGCGCAGGTTATGACGCTTTTTCCGGGCGATCTGATTTCGACCGGAACTCCGAGCGGAGTGGGGCCGTTGGTCGCGGGAGACGTTATCGAGGTCGTCGTGCAGGGAGTGGGCACACTTAAGAACCCGGTGGTCGACTGACTTGGCGACGAACTCTGTTTATTGTGGCTTGATCCGGACCTGAACGACAGCGCCCTCCGGGAGCGCTCCATCCAGAAGCTCGACCTTTCCTTCGCGCACGACTCCGCTAAATTCCTTCTTGCCTGGCGGGGGTAAAGGCGCGCGGAAGGGGGCTCGCCCAGAGCCTTTGTCCATAGCCTCGTTTGCGAGTTGGTCTGCTTCGCGATTATGTCCGCGAAGCACGTGTTCAATGTCGAACCATTCCAGTTGGGAGCTAAGCTGGCGTGCCCGCGCGTGCAAATCACGCAGCGTGGGATGCTTCACTTTGTAGATGCCCTTGATCTGGCGGACCAGCAATTCGGAATCGCTGACTACGCGCAGCGCTTTGGGGCCATGCTCGACGGCGTATTCAAGAGCAGCGATTAGCGCCTGGTATTCGGCGAAGTTGTTGGTTTGTTCGCCGAGGTATTGGCTCAAGGAAGCCACCTTTTTGCCCTGCTGGTCCTGGATCACGACGCCATAACCTGCGGGACCGGGATTTCCGCGGGCTCCGCCGTCCGTGTGGGCGATCAGGTAATGTTGCGGGGCACTCTTCATGATTCTCGATAAAGCATTATCGTCCCGCAGCCAATCGGGTGGCTAGCCTTGCGGGAAGATTCGCATTGAAAATTTTCTCCTGGGCAGAGCGAAGATCGTAAGGAACCCGACAGAAAGTCACCTTGCGCTCCTCGGAATCGAATATGCCAAAAGCAGCGCGCCAGTCGCCGTCGCGAGGTTGTCCGATTGAACCTGGATTTATCAGGTAGCGAGCACTCACTTCGAGCTTGAGATCCCAGGTTTCGTGTTTGCCTACGCTTGAATATGCGGGGAGCACATCCTCAACCGGCCCGAAGTCGCTCCATAGCAGAAACCCTCCCTGTACATGTGTGTGGCCGAAGAATGTTATAGGTTGATTGGTATTTGCGAGCTGCTGGTTAGCATCCTGGAAGGTGACCACGTAACGGTCTTCATCATCTGCAGCACCGTGAACGAGTTGAACGCCGCTCAACTCAGGAACTACCTGTGGACCTTTCGGCAAGTTGCGCAGCCAGTCGAGATTGTCACCAGTCAGTTGGGCGCGATTCCACAGGGCGGCGACTCCAGCCATGGGGTTAAAGCTCTCAATGCTGTCGATATCTGCGACCACCTTGTCATGATTTCCGCGGACGAATGTTCCTCCCAATTCGCGCGCGCGGGCAGTAACTTCGTTGGGGCTGGCGCCGTAGCCGACGACATCGCCGAGATTGGCGACGGCGTCGTGCGGCGGAGCGGCAGCAAGGCAAGCCTCTAGGGCCTCCAGGTTGCTGTGAATGTCGCTGAGTAGCAGTAGGCGCAAACCGTGGATTATAAAGCGGCGGCAGGGTTTGTCACCGGGCATCTTGCCCAGTGCCCGGGGGAGATCTCGGCGAGCGCGGGCAATGAAGCCGCGCATGCAGCAATGCTCAGCTCACAGCGCGGTTCAAAAGCGCACCCGGCAGGGACGGATTGCAGGGACGGGACGGTACCTTCAATCGTGCGCAGGGGATGATCGCGCTCTGTTTTGAGCGTGGGAGCGGCTTTCAGCAAGCCCCGTGTGTAGGGATGGGCAGGCGCACGGAAAATATCTTCTTTCGAACCGAGTTCGATCAGGCTGCCGGCGTACATCACGGCGACGCGGTCCGCTACTTTCGAAACTACGGCGAGATCGTGGGAGATGAAGAGCATGGTCAGGCCGAACTTCTGCCGAAGATCGGCGAGCAGGTCGAGGATTTGCGCTTGAATTGTGACGTCCAGCGCGGTGGTAGGTTCGTCGGCAATCAGCAATTCGGGGCGATTAACGATTGCCATGGCGATCATCACTCTCTGGCGCATTCCACCGGAGAGCTGGTGGGGATAGTCGCGGGCGCGGCGTTCGGGATCGGGAATGGCCACCTCGCGCAAGGATTCGATCGCACGCTCCAGTGATTCTCGTTTTGAGATGCGGTTGTGAGCGCGAACGGCCTCTGCGACCTGCTCGCCGACGCGCATGACAGGATTCAGGGCAGTCATCGGCTCCTGAAAGATCATTGAAATTCGCGAGCCGCGGAGGAGGCGCATCTGCTCGGGACTGAGAGAAAGCAGATTCTGCGGAGCGTTGTTGCTGGCAAAGCGAACTTCGCCGCGAACGATCGCTTGTGGGGGAAGCAGTCGCATGATCGCGAGCGAGGTGACAGATTTTCCCGAACCGGATTCGCCGACAAGGCCGAGTACTTCTCCTTTGCCAATGGCGAACGAGATGTCTCGAACTGCCAGCAGCGGCCTGGGCGAGGCGGGAAATTCGACGCTGAGGTTTTTGAGCTCGAGCAGCACCGCTTCGATGTTATCAGCCCAATGCCGCCCACAAGGCTGCGAGTTCGGACCATTGCGTAAAATGTACTCTGACAAAGTGAAGCCGCCATTTACATCCATCGACCACGTGCAACTGGCGATGCCGCCCGGCCGGGAAGACGACGCGCGCGCCTTTTATTCAGGTGTGTTGGGGATGATCGAAATAGCAAAGCCGCCGGAGCTTGCGAAACGCGGCGGCTGCTGGTTTGAAAGCGGCGCGGTGCAGATTCATCTTGGAGTGGAGAAGGAATTTCGGCCCGCAAAGAAGGCGCACCCCGCGCTCAAGTGCGCCGGATATGAGGATCTGGTCGCGCGGCTGCGCAGGGAGGGAATCGAAGTCGTAGAGCCGGACGATATTCCGGGAGTGCGACGTTGTCACGTACACGATTCATTCGGCAATAGAATCGAGCTGATCGATGGAGATTCTGCTCGGTGAGCGGCAAATTCTAGGAAATCTCCGGCCTGTTTCGGTACAACCGAGAGTTGCTGGCCGGAATCGCAATTATTAGCATAGAAATACGGCGGGTATTTCGGATCGAGGGGAGTAGTCTTCTGGAGACCTTTCTATTCTGTTCAAAGCGGTTTGGTGCTGCATTTCTTTTCCTTTTCATTTTCCTCGGGGCAGAAGCGCATGCGGATAACGCAGCGTTTGATCTGATCGGTCCGAAGTTCCAGATGCACGTCGAGCGGGGCGGCAAAACGCTGCCGATTGCGGAGGTCCCGAACCTGGAAGCTGGCGACCGGCTATGGGTGCATCCTGATCTGCCTGACAATCAGTCGGTTCACTACTTGATGGTTGTGGTGTTTTTACGCGGAGCGACGAATCCACCGCCCGAGGGTTGGTTCACTCTCGCTGAGACGTGGAAGAAGCCCATTCATGACGAAGGAATTTTTGTCACGGTTCCACAGGACGCAGAACAAGCTGTCGTGTTGCTCGCTCCAGATACCGGTGGGGCGTTCTCAACTTTGCGGACCGCCGTGCGGGGCAAGCCGGGAGCGTTCGTTCGCGCGGCGCAAGATCTGGAGCAGGTGAGCCTCGATCGTTCGCGATTGGAAGCGTATCTGGAGGCGGTTCGCGAGACTTCAGCTACCGATCCTGAACAACTCAAGCAACGCACAACGCTGCTCGCGCGCAGTCTGAACATGAAGCTCGATCAGCAGTGCTTCGACAAGCCGACTGCGCAGCAGGTTCCATGCCTGACGCAGAACACCGAGCAACTGGTGCTCGACGACCAGCACAGCCAGAGCATGGTGGCAACCTTGACGTCAGGGCCTTCGACGGATTTGCTCACCCAACTCAGCGCAACGCCAACTGCGCGCGCCGGATATTACAGTCCGTATGTGGGCGCGGTTGTGGATGTGGTACGGATTCTGGGCACGACACACACAGCGCAATTTCAATACATTCCTGCCCTGGCGCTGCCAAAAAAAGATGATCTGAACCTCCGGCTGAACAATCCGCCGTCATTCAGGAATCCGAAGTCTGTGCTCGTAATTGCGCTTCCGCCGATTCATACTGCGGCCCCGCCCCCACTTAAAGCCATCAACGCAGCGCAAGTTTTCTGCCTGAACAAACCCGATCTGCTTTTGCCGACCGATGGGGCGCCACTCGCTTTCGCCACTGAACTGGCCCACAATTTTGTGTTGCACGTGGAGAGCAAGTCCGGCAAGGGCGTGGATTTTCCGGCGCGCCCCGATGCAGCGCAGGGCGGATTCGTGATTGAAACAAATCCGGCGAAAATGAAATCGCTGGATGCGGAAGCAATTGGAACGCTGCGTGGATCCTGGGGTTTCCACACCTTCGAGGGCCCGCACTTTCATTTGCGGACCTCCAGGCCGTCGCAATGGGTTGTGGCTTCGAAAGACGCGAGCGCCCTCATTGTTGGACGCGAAGACACGTTGCATCTGGAATCTCCTGATGTTTGTTGCGTCAGCGAAATCCTGATGGAAAATGAGCAAGGAAAATCAGTTCCGGTGGAGTGGAAGGTTGCGAAGGAAGGTGAACTGGAACTGAAAGTCCCTCTTCAGAACGCGCCGGCAGGTTCCTTGCAGATGCAGGTTAAGAAATACGGCCTCAGCGAAGCAGATGAAATTCCGCTCCACACTTACGCGGAAGCGGCGCGTCTTGACTCCTTCGACATTCACGCCGGCGATCAAGACGGCATATTGCGCGGCACAAGGTTGGACCAGGTTTCTAAACTTGAGGTGGGTGGCCTCACGTTCACGCCGGGAAATCTTTCCCGCGACAATCAGCATGACGAATTGAAGCTGGCGGCGCATGATGCCGGCGCATCCGCGTTGAAGCCGGACGACAGGGTTCTGGCTCATATCACTCTGAAGGATGGGCGTGCGCTCGATCTGCACGCGACAATCGAAGCTGCGCGACCCAGATTGAGCTTGTTAAGCAAGAGCGTGCAACTTAGCGATACAGATTCAGCGCCGATGATCCAGTTGGGTAATCCGGATGAGTTGCCGCAAGATGGACGATTGAATTTTTTCCTGCGCACGCAAATGCCGGAGACTTTTCCTCCAGCCGAAAAGATCGAGGTCTCGACCGAAGACGAATCCTTTCATGTTCTGTTGAGTGAGAACGACGGCAACCTGACGCTGCAGGACGCAAAAACGGTGTATGCGGTGCTGGATCCAATGAAGTTGCTTGGGCCATCGGCATTTGGGCGACTGAAGTTTCGGCCTGTCAGTGCAGATGGGGTTGAAGGAGACTGGCAGCCACTCGCGAATCTGGTGCGCATCCCGGAACTGAAAGCGGTCCATTGCCCTCCTGCTTTGCAAAAGAAGGAGGCGGCGCGCGCATCCGCGGAAAGGAATTCTGACGCGGATGATACTGCTGAAAAAGCTGAAAAAGATCCAGCTTCTGAAAACAGCGCGGTAAACGCGAGCACTCCGCCCGCGAAGAAAGTCGCTGAAAGAGAATGTACGTTGAGCGGCGACAAGCTTTTTTTGATCGATGCAGTCAGCGCCGACCCGGATTTCACCAGCTCTGTCACCGTGCCTGACGGCTTCGTTGAGGCAGGTCTGAGCATCCCCGCGCCGAAAGGAAAGACCTTTTACATCAAACTCAGAGACGATCCGGCAACGGTGGATACCGCGGTCGTGCCGGTTCTGAGTAGCCAGCCTTAGACCTGCCCGCGGTTGGCATCCTTCCTTTTCTGCCCCCCCGGATTACTGTCCAGAAGTGAACAGGAGCCGCAAATTACCTGGAATTTTGGGCAGTTACGCAAGTGAGTGACCAAACTGTTTAAATAGTCGCTTACCAATTGGGGCCTCCTGCGTCTATCTGGTTGTAGCCGGGAAGGGTTGGCGCCCGGCAGACCCGAGGACAAAAGCGATGCCGGCCGACGCGTGGGCAGTACAATTTCCGGTTGGCAAGTGTTCTCATCCGGCAGCAGTTCGCGGCCAGGGCAATGAGCTCGCGGAGCGGGTGGAACGAACCGGTGGATTCCTGCAATCCCCAGCACGGGCCCACATGTTGAGTCAGAGCCGTATCGATGACACGCTTCTGGTGCGCGAGGCGCAACGCGGTAGCCGCGCAGCGTTTGAAGAGTTGGTGCGCCATTACGACCAGGCGGTATTGCGACTGGCGCTGCACCTGACGGGGTCCGAACACGAGGCGCAGGATATTTATCAGGACGCGTTCCTGAAGGCCTACAAAAACATTGGCCGTTTCCGATTCGAGTGCTCGTTCTACACGTGGATCTACAGAATTGTTACGAATCTGTGTCTCGATAACATTCGCAAAAAGCAAGTACGAAAAGAGGAAGCCCCGGTAGCGACCGATTCTGAAGGCGAAGTTTACGACATTCTGGCGCAGGTGGCCGACGGGCGTAGCGGAGCGAATCCGGAACGGGATCTGATGCGCCGGGAGCTGGGCGGCAAGATCGCAAGGGCGTTGGAGAAGCTGACTCCGCGCGAGCGCATGGTTTTTGAGTTGAAGCACTACCAGGGTTTGAAGCTGCGTACGGTCGGAGAGATGTTGAACACAACGGAAGAAACAGCGAAGAACACGCTCTTCCGTGCGACGCAGAAGTTGAGAGCGAGTTTGGCAGAGATGAGGTAAATCGTCGTGAGTCGCGCGCCAAAAGCTAACGGCAGCGGCTCATGACGTGCGACGGACGACCTGCGACGCGAGGAATGAAACTATGAAGTGCGAATGGGTACAGGAAAACGTTCTGCTGTATGTCTACGACGAGCTGCCGGATGACGCTCGTCATGAGCTGGAGCAGCACGTAGCCCGCTGCAAAGATTGCGCAGGGGAACTGGAGGCGACCAGAGAGTTCCGCAACGACTTTGCACCAGCTGCAATTACGGAGCCGAGCGCCAGCTTTCTCGCGGCCTCGCGAATGCGGCTACAGGAAGCGCTGGAGACGGCGGAGCAAGGCGGATGGTGGTCGCGGCTGATCTTCGATCCGGTGCACTGGCTGAATCAGGTTCGATTTGCTCCCGCGCTGGCGGCAGCAATTTTTGTGCTCGGATTCGCTGGCGGAATCGGCGCAACCTACAAGATGGTCAAGACACCCGTCGAGATCAGTCCTTCTCCGGTCACGCAAGCTAACATCGGCTCAATTAGTGGCATCAGTTCTATTCTTCAGCAGCCGGGCTCAAATCAGGTCACGATCAAATACGACACGGTTTCTCCACAGGAAACCCACGGGTCGCTCAATGATCCGAACATTCAGCAGCTCCTGCTTTTTGCAGCGCGGAGCAATTTCAACGCCGGCCTGCGCATGGATTCGGTGAATTTGCTCACCCAACAACCAAATAACGAGCACGTTCGCGAAGCGTTGCTGTACGCATTGCGCTATGACTCAAACACGGGGGTGCGGTTGAAGGCGCTCGATGGGCTCGGGCCTTACGTGAAAGACGATGTTCAGGTCCGTGATGCGGTGCTGGAATCGTTGATGTCGGACGCGAACCCTGGAATCAGAATTGAAGCTTTGAGGTTGCTGCAACCCTGTGCCGCCGACAGCAGTGTGCGCATCGTTCTACAGCGGTTGGCCGCGAAGGATGACAACCGTTACATCCGCGCGCAGGCGCGGTCCATGGTAGCGCAGTTGCCGGAAATGAACTGAGGAGCAAACAAACAAAATGCGAAACACTCTGACCAAGTTCGGGCTCCTGGCCGTACTGTTAGCCACAGTATGCGTCGCCCAACAGAGCTCCGTTCAACGAGAGGGAAATTCCTGGACGAATGTAGTAAACGGCTCGCTCTCAGGTGCGCGAAACCTGCACATCAAGGTGGACGTCGGCACCGTGCGAGTGCAGGGCGGATCGTCGAAGGAAATTTCGTATGTGATCCGCAACAAGTCTTACGAGTCTTCCGAAGACCGCGCGCGCCATCAGTTTGAGACGTACAAGGTCAATTCCTCGGTCCGGGGCGACACAGCATGGATTACAGGCGAATGGGAAGCCGGCCGTCCTCACAAATTTTCTTCAGATGTGACGGTGACCGTTCCTCGTGATATGGATCTCGTGAAGATTGAAACCGAGGGCGGCGAAATCGTGACCACGGGCATTTCGGGTCGTCTGGAAGCCGAGAGCGGCGGCGGCGGAATGCATCTGGACGACATTGGTGGATCGATCAGTGCCGAGACGGGTGGCGGCGGAATCGATGTGGGCAACGTCGGCGGCGATCTGAATGTTCGTACTGGCGGAGGAACCATTCACATCGGTTCTGCAAAAGGCAAAGTGGTTGCTGAGAGCGGCGGCGGGAATGTCGTGCTGGTTTCGGGAGCGCAAGGAGCTTCGCTGCAAACCGGGGGCGGAAGTATTCACGTTGATAAGTGCACTGGCATGGTCAAGGCCGAAACCGGCGGCGGAAGCATTGACCTGGGCCAAGTCGGCGGCGAAGCCACCATGGAGACCGGCGGTGGAAGCCTCAAATTGAGTTCAGCAACTGGCCTGGTTAAGGCCGAGACCGGTGGCGGCAGCATTGAACTTTACAACGTTCCGGCAGCGCACGTGGAGACGGGAGCGGGAGCGATCACAGCCAAGTTCATAGCATCGAGTGCGGCCAGCAATTCTGAGCTTGAAACCGGCTCCGGCGACGTGACTGTATATCTGGCGTCGAATATGCGAGTGACACTGCGGGCCAGCATTGAAGCGGCCAGCGGGCACAGCATCAACAGCGACTTTCCAGAATTCAAGGTCTCATCGGAAGGCGGGCAGTGGGGGCCGAAATTTGTCTCTGCCGAAGGTGCTTTGAATGGCGGTGGGCCGGTGCTGAAAATCCGCACCACGATGGGCAATATTTATATCCGGCGCGCCGAGTAGGGGAAACAACATCATGATGAGACTTACGACGATTGTGACAACTGCGTTGGTCGCGGCGGGATTGGCAATGCCGGCAGGAATGGGCGCGGAGCCGGGAAATGAACCCTATGTCTTTTATGGAGACGATCCGGGAGGCGGTTCGTACCTTGGCGTCGACACGCAAGATGTTACTCACGACCGCATGGCCGAGCTCCACCTGAAAGAGGAGACCGGGGTTGAGATCACGATGGTCGATCAGGACGCTCCCGCCGGCAAGGCAGGGCTGAAAGATCACGATGTAATTCTGAGCATCAACGATCAGAAGATCGAGAGCGAAGAGCAGTTGCGGCGGGTGATCCACGAAATACCAGCTGGACGCACGATCACGATTGGAATCAGCCGCGATGGACAGGCCATGACTCTGACGGCGCGACTTGCCGAACGCAGCACTGACCATAACTTTAATTTCCATTTCACTACGCCGACGGTGAATGTGCCGGCGATCCATATTCCGCCGATTAATATGCCGGAGATCGATATTCCCAGCGTTGTGGTGATTCATTCGCCTCGCAGCAGCGGAATGATGGTGGAAAATCTTACGCCGCAGCTCGGCGACTTTTTCGGCGTGAAAAGCGGGAATGGGGTGCTCATCCGGTCGGTTGAAAAAGGCAGCCGCGCTGAGCAGGCGGGTTTCCGCGCGGGCGATGTGATCGTGAAAGTGAATGGATCGTCGGTGAACGACTGCAGCGACTTCAGCCGTCTGCTACGCGACCGCAAGGACAATAAGGCGTCGGTCGTGGTGATACGGGACCGCAAGGAGCAAACCTTGACGCTTTCTCTGCCTGAGCCGCGGCGTTCGGGTTCCCTGCAAAACTGCAACTATGCCGAAGCCGTGACCTGCGCCACCATTGTGAACGAAGGAACCGAAGTGGCCGCGCTCCTGCCGGAAATTACGACTGCGGAGCTGAAACGTTTGAAGCCAGAGGTGGCCCGCCTCAAACAGAAAGCGATGGTGGACGCGCAGAAACACCAGGCGGAGCTGCAGAAAGAGCTCGCCACTGAGATCGCCAGCCATCAGGACGAGATCAAGAAAGACATGGAAGAGATGCAGCAAGACCTTCGTGAGCAACAGCAGGAGATAGAGAGGCAGGTGCAGAAGTGGATCAAGAGCTCAGAGATTTGATTACCGACGCTCTTGTTGATGAGGTTTTTTGCCCCACTTGGTGAAGGTTTTGATCGCTCCGAAGATCACCAGGCAAATCCAGAAATCCACGACCATCCCAAGATCGTATTTATGAAGGTGCTGCGCCGCTGGCGGGAGATGGGGCATCAGCAGAAAATACACCAGGTTACCCAACAACACAGCAGCCAGCGATTGCAAGAAATTGGTTATAAATTGCTTTGACACCGGATGTCCCAAAAAGCACTCAGCATTCAGCCATACAGACCAAAGGATATTTAAGCCGTAGAGGCGCCGCTTCGAAGGGCTAAATGCTGACTCCTGACTGCTCCAGTGAGAGCTCTACATTCGCTTCTGTTACGCAGCCATCCGCCACAACGGGCTGAATGTTGATTGCTGAGTGCTAGCTGCTCATTTTGTTACCATCCCTTCAGATGCTGGAACCCTCCACCCCTGTGCAGTACGTAAAAGGAATTGGTCCGCGCCTTTCGGAGATTCTGGCAGGCAAGGGCGTCCATACAGTTGATGATCTGCTTCATTATCTGCCGTTTCGCTACGAAGACCGGCTGAATCCCCGCGGAATCGCGGAATTGCGTCCCGGTGAAATGGCTACGGTCATCGCTGAGGTACGCACCTCTGCCCTGTTTCGTACCCGTCGCATGCCGATTTTTCAGATGACCGCCGGCCAGGGTCGCGCCCGTCTCAAGTGCATCTGGTTCAATGGCACTTACCTCAAAGATAAGTTTCAACCCGGCCAGATGTTAGCACTTTACGGGCGTGTGGAAGAAAATCGTGGCGAACTGCAATTGGTGCAGCCGCAGTTTGAGATTTTGGGTGAAGCCGATGGAGACTCTGAACAGAAGGCCGCGGAGTCGCTGGAGATCGGGCGAATCGTTCCCATTTATGAATCGGCGGGGAACGGGCGGCTGACTTCGCGATGGTTCCGGCGAATCATCCGCTTCGCGCTCGAAAACCTTACGCCGGAGTTGCCGGAAGGGCTGCCCACCACTATTAGATCGCGATTACAGTTGCCCGGGCCGCGGGAGGCGTTGTGGAAAGTTCATTGGCCGGACGAGGGCGAGAGCCTGCAGAATTTGCAAGCTTCCAGGACGCCGGCTCACATCCGGCTGATTTTTGAAGAACTCTTTTTCATTGAACTCGGTCTTGAACTCAAACGCCGCGAGCAAAAGGCGCAGACAGGAATCGCTTTCGCACTCAATGATCAGGTTCGCGAAGCGATAAAGAAAATCCTTCCCTTCCATCCCACCGGAGCGCAGAAGCGCGCGCTGAAAGAAATTGCGTCAGATATGGAGAAGCCCTATCCCATGCGGCGTTTGCTGCAGGGGGATGTAGGGTCCGGCAAGACGCTGGTCGCGTTCGAGGCGGCGATCATTGCAATTGAAAACGGGTATCAGGTTGCGCTGATGGCGCCGACTGAGATTCTGGCACAACAGCACTTTTTCTCCGCTCGACGAATTCTCGAACCCTCTGGGTACCGAATCGTGCTGCTGACCGGTTCGCTCGAGGATGACCGCAAACGCGAGACTCGCAGGCACATCGCGCAAGGCAATGCGCAGTTGGTCATCGGCACGCATGCCCTGATTGAGCAAAAGGTCGAATTCTCCAAACTCGGGTTGGTAATTGTAGACGAGCAGCACCGGTTCGGAGTGCTGCAACGGTTCAAGCTGATGAAGAAGAGTGAAGATGCGGGCGGCGAAAAAGATCGGGGAGTTCCGCTCCGGAGGACGGGCGAGGGTGCCCGTCCCCACACCGACACGGGTGAACCCGATGTTCTGGTTATGACCGCAACTCCGATTCCCCGCACCCTTGCTCTCACTCTTTACGGCGACCTCGACATCAGCGTGCTCGACGAAATGCCGCCGGGCAGAACGCCGATCGTGACTCGTCGGATCGGAGATGAACGCTCCGACGAAGTTTGGCAGTTCGTGGGCAAGCAGGTTGCAAACGGGCATCAGGCCTACATTGTTTATCCAGTAATTGAAGAAAACGAAGAAACCGAACTCAAGGCGGCGATGAAGATGTATCGTGAGTTGAGCAAGAAAATATTTCCTGATCTACAGGTTGCCGTGCTCCACGGGCGAATGGAGCCGGAGCTGAAGGAGCAGGTCATGCGCCTCTTTCAGCAAGGCAAGATCCAGATTCTGGTCTCAACCACGGTTATCGAAGTTGGAGTCGATGTCCCAAACGCCGCAGTCATGGTTATCGAACATGCGGAGCGCTTTGGACTGGCACAACTTCATCAGTTGCGCGGCAGGATTGGACGCGGAGCGGCGAAGTCGTATTGCATTCTGATGACCGGCGGCAAAGTATCCGAAGAAGCCGATCGGCGTCTGGATGCGATGGTGCGCACAACAGACGGTTTTCAGATTGCGGAACTCGACCTCGAAATGCGCGGGCCGGGAGAATTCTTTGGCACACGGCAGGCTGGGCTGCCAAACTTCCAGGTTGCGAATCTGATTCGGGATCGCGAGCTGCTTGAGATTGCGAAGCGGGAGGCCGCAGCAGTGCTGTCTGGAGCAAATGCTGAAATTTCTCAGACGGAGATCGACCGCGCACTCTGGCAAATGCGTACCCGCTGGCAGAAAACATATGGGCTGGTAGAAGTTGGCTGAAGCGCCAGCTACTCAATGTGGATCTTCACGTACTTCCTTCCCGCATACAAGCGATAGTTACTGCCTTCTTCGGCGAATTTCAGAGGTACCGGGCGCTTTAGCTCGCTATCCGTGTTGGCAGAAGCGCTGATTACATCGTTGGCTCCTACATCAGTGATCACAAATTTGTCACCGACAAAGCCGAAGCCGTATTCGCCGGGCACGAGACCGGCGTCCCCAACCTTCAGCTTTACCTCGGTAATGAATAGTCCCTGGTACTTTTCCGCGACATTTGAGGCATAGCCCGCAGTATCGACAAGCCCGGCAAGCACGTATCGGCCATCACTGGTGCGGATCGCGCCGGAATTTCGCAACTGCACACTCGCGGACTTTCCGCGATAGAAGAAGCTGTTCGGCACGACCGTCTTGCTTTCAGCCCCGGGCACAATGCCCGCGGCTTTTGTCTCTTGTGCCCACGTAGAACACACGCTGGAGATCATGAGCATAAGAAGAAAGGCATACGATTTCATTGAGTTCCTCCCATGTTTTGGATGCAATGAATGTACCGTCTAGAACCGCCGAGGCGCAAACCGGTACTTCGAAACTCTGATGAGCAGTCAGTTGCGCGGAGTCAGCAGCTCGCAGATAATCGTCGCTGATGAAGAGTCAGTCCGATTTATTTCGCGAACTCCCTTCGGTTGACGAGCTTTTGCGGCTGCCAGAACTCGCGCTTCTGGTAGAAGAAGATGGCCAACCCGCGGTGGCAGATGCGTGCCGCAACGTTCTGAACAGGGTGCGCGCGGAAATTGCGGGCGGACATGTGAGCGAGAGTAGGTTGGAATTGGCTTTGTCCGGCATTGTTCCTGCAGTGCGGGCCGAGGTAAATCGAATCGTCAACTATTCGCTGCTGCCCGTGATCAATGCGACCGGCGTAATCCTGCACACCAACCTGGGCCGCGCACCGCTGGCCGCGTCCGCATTTGAGCACATTCGCGAAACTGCGCTCACTTACTCAAATCTTGAGTTTGATGTTGAATCGGGAGAGCGGGGTAAGCGCGATGTTCACGTGGACCGCCTGTTCCGCAAATTACTTTCACGAGACGATGTCGCGCCTCACTCAGCAGGACGGGCGAGGACGCCCGTCTTCTCACCAGCGTTGGTCTCAACCATCGTGGTGAACAACAACGCCGCCGCCGTGCTGCTTGGCTTGAACACATTGGCCGAAGGCGGCGAAGTCATTGTCTCGCGCGGAGAACTGATCGAAATCGGCGGATCGTTTCGTATTCCAGACGTCATGGCGAAGTCTGGCGCAGTTTTGCGCGAAGTGGGGACCACGAATCGCACACGAATTGCCGACTATGAGCGCGCCATCAATGAACGGACCAAGCTGCTGCTGCGGGTTCATCGCTCAAATTTTGAGATCACGGGGTTCACCGAACAGCCGAGAGTTGACGAGCTGGTCGCATTGGCTACGAAACATAAGTTGCCGCTCATGGAAGACATGGGAAGCGGCGCGTTTTTCGATCTTCGGATGGTTGGAATTAACAACGAGCCCAGTGTGCTGGACAGCCTGCGGGCCGGCGTTGACATCGTGACCTATAGCGGAGACAAGCTGCTTGGCGGTCCACAAGCTGGGCTGATCACCGGGCGGGAAGATCTGGTCAAAAAGATGCGTGCAAATTCCATTTTCCGCGCATTGCGTGTGGACAAGTTGATCTATGCCGCGCTCGAGGCAACTCTTCTTGATTATGTAAAACGTAATTACGATGCTGTGCCGGCGCTGAGGATGATGCAGCTTTCAAAGTCCGACATAGAAGCACGGGCGGGCAAGATGTTGGCTAGAATCTCTATCACGAACGGCGCGGGAACTCGTGCCAGACAGAGTATCAACGCCGAACTGGTAGACGGCGAATCATTGATTGGCGGAGGTTCAGCGCCCTCTGCGGCACTTCCCACCAAACTGATTGCTCTCACCTCATCGACTCTGAGTGCAAACGAACTCGCCTCCCGGCTGCGGCAGCCCAATCCCCCGGTCGTTGCACGCGTAGAGGAAGGCCGTGTGCTTCTCGACCTGCGCACGGTATTTCCCGCGCAAGACGAGACTTTGGCGCAAACACTTACTCATCTCGTAAAAACAGAGAAATAGCAGCAACGGGCGGCATTGCTGAATGTCGAATGTTAATCTGAGTGGCCATCGCCACGCTTTTCACCATCGGCCACTCTACTCGCACGTTGCAGGAGCTGATTGACGCGTTGCAGGCACATTCCGTCCACACTCTTGTTGATATTCGCGCCTTCCCGATGTCACGACGCTTGCCGCACTTCAATCGGGAGTTTTTGGAAAAAGCATTGCCAGAAGCTGGAATCGGATACGTGTGGATGAAGGAACTGGGCGGCCGGCGGAAGAAGACATTGAAAGATTCGCCCAATGTGGCGTTGCGAAACGACAGTTTCCGAAACTATGCAGACTACATGCTTACGCCGGAGTTCGAACAGGCGATGGCTGAGCTGTTGAAGATAGCTGAACACTCGCGCACGGCTTACATGTGCGCCGAAAGGGTCTATTTCCAATGCCATCGCATGCTGGTTTCCGACTGGCTGGTTGCGCATGGACATGAGGTGCTTCACATTGACGATCAGAAGCCCGCGAAAGCTCACAAGTTGATGAAAGAAGCGCGAATGATTGACGACCGGTTGATCTATCGCGGAGACCGGCTCTTGTGATGCGTGCTTGTCGGGCAGGCATGTCCGACCCACACCCTTGTGCTAACGTATCGCCATGATCGTGGGTACCGGAATCGACATCGCCGAAGTGCCGCGAATTGCCGAATCAATCGAACGGTTCGGAGACAGGTTCATTCGCCGCGTCTTTACCGATGGCGAAATCCGGTATTGTGATTCGAAGGCCAATCGCGTGGAAAGATATGCCGCGCGGTTTGCGGCGAAAGAAGCAGCGATGAAGGCTCTTGGCACAGGATGGAACCACGGCGTGCGCTGGCGTGACGTGGAGGTTCTTCGCGAGCCAGGACGGCGACCGACGATCAGATTTCATGGCAAGGCGGCTGAGTTCGCCGCGCACTTGAATACGAAGAATATTTCTCTTTCGCTTTCGCACACCCCTGAGCAGGCCATCGCAAGCGTAATTCTCGAAGATTAGCTTTGATACACTGACCTCTTTCCATGGCTACCACAGCGACGTTTCCCCGCGTCTCTCCTCCTACTCAGCCCATAGCCAACAAAATGTTGCTTGCGGGTGTAGCACTGAGCAGTTTTTCGGCGCTGCTGCTCGAGCTTTCTCTGACCCGATTATTTTCGGTGGTGCTCTTTTATCACTTCGCATTTCTGGCGATTTCTATCGCCTTGCTGGGACTCGGCGCGGGAGGGGTTTTCGCGCACCTGCGGAAGTCCAGATTGCAGAAGTGTGAACTGCGCAAGATCGCCGCCAACTGTGCCGCACTGACCGCGCTCAGCGTGCCGGTTGTGCTCGAAGTGGTGCTGCACACTCCGGTTTCGCTGAAGCTGACGGCGGGCAATTTTCTTCGTTTGAGTGTGATCTACCTGTTTTCTGCCGTCCCATTTTTTCTGACTGGAATTCAATTCTCGGTTATTTTTGCACGCATGTCGGACCGCATTCCACGGCTCTATGGCGCGGACCTCGGCGGCGGAGCGCTGGCATGTCTCGGTGTGGTCCCGTTACTGAACTGGATTGGAGGGCCGAACGCGATCCTGTTTTCGGCGGTAACTGCAGCTGTCGCCGCGGTCATCTGGAGCGTCGATGCGCGCACGCGAAAATGGACCGCAGGATTGGGAGTGTTGCTGCTGCTGGCAATTATCCTGAACCACTCCGGGAAAATCGCCGACATAGTTTGGGCAAAGGGTGTCCGCCAGAAAAATGTCGAATTCTCGCGGTGGAATGCGATTTCCCGCGTCGAGGTGGACCGCACTCCCGACAACGGACGACTGGTTGTGATCGATGCGGACGCGAGCACGCACATCATGAACGCCGATCCGCAGAAGTGGAACGGGTCCCAATGGCAGAAATGGCTGATGGCAGCTCCGCCGGCAGTGGTCAATGTGCTGCGGCCACACGGCGATTACGCGATCATCGGCCCGGGCGGCGGAGTTGACGTATTGCGCGCTGTCGCTAATGGAAGCCACAGCGTCACTGGAATTGAGATCAATTCCATCATCGCGCGCACGATCATGCAGCACCAATATGCGGACTTCGCGTATCACCTTTATCAGCGCCCGGATGTGCACATCCATGTAGCCGACGGGCGCTCCTTTATCCGCAACGCGCCGAATACTTTTGACGTCGTGCAAATGACGCTCGTCGACACCTGGGCCTCGACCGCGGCGGGCGCGTTCGCGCTGAGTGAGAACAGCCTCTACACGACCGAAGCATTTCGCGAGTATCTGGAGCACGTTAAGCCGAATGGAATCGTCGCAGTCACTCGTTGGGAGTTCCAGCGGCCCCGTGAAGCTCTGCGCGTCGCTTCAGTGGCGATGAATGCCTTGCATCAAATCGGCGTTACAGATACGGCGAGTCACTTCATTGTGATTTCGCAAAACAAACTCGACGAAGATGGCATACACGTCGGCGTCCTTGCTAAAAAGAGCCCGTTTACTCCCGATGAGGAAGCGGCCGTACGGCACCACCTCGCCAACAATCCGCCAATGCAGGTTTTGTATTCACCCTCTGGGCAGGAGGACAATGCGTTTTCGCAGCTGATCAAAAGCAACGATCCGTACGCTTTCAGCGCGAACTACGCGTATAACGTCACGCCCGTGAGCGACAATGCGCCATTCTTCTTTTTCACCCTGAAGCCAGAACAACTCTTGCACCTGCACACGCGCCACTCCATGGACTGGAAGGTGAACCTGGGAGTGGCGATCCTGGCCATGCTGCTGGTCATTTCCGTTATAGCGGTACTTGCATTTCTGATTTTGCCCTTGCTTATGGAAAGAGGACAAGAGCGCGGTTCAGCGCTTCCGCTTTTGTATTTTGTGGCGATCGGGCTTGGCTACATTCTGGTGGAAATCACCTTCATTCAGCGATTTGTTCTTTTCCTAGGTCATCCGACCTATGCCCTGACGGTGGTGGTTTTTCTCATGCTGCTGGCGAGCGGAGCCGGAAGTGTTCTTTCCAGGAAGTGGCTCGCCGAGCCGCGCCGCGTGTGGATCCCATTGCTGGCAATCGTTTTGGCGCTTGCATTTTATGTCCAGGTGCTGCCGTCGATCTTGAACCGGCTCGTCGGGGTCTCGTTCGTAGAAAAATTAGGCGTTAGCGCTCTGCTTTTGGTCCCACTCGGTCTGGCGATGGGCATGCCGTTTCCAGCAGGACTTCGGCTGCTCGATATTCACCGGGCGCAAACGACCAATTCCATCGAGTGGGCATGGGCCATGAACGCGGCCTCCAGCGTGCTGGGGTCGGTTCTTGCGATCTGTATCGCGATTGAATACGGTCTGAACATCACTCTTGCTTGTGGTGCTGCAACATACTTATTGGCCCTGCTGTTGCGCGGGAAGCTTCTGCCCCGGCCATCGGCAATCTAGAAATCCTTCCCATTCTGCTATCATCAAAAAAATTCGGTATCCATGCCGGTCCATGCGCGGCGTTTTGAACTGGCCCGCCGCCAGGCTGCTTGGGAGGATAGTTGCCTAGCCAGAAGCAGTTGCAGTGGTCTCAACTGAAAGTTGGCATCACGGTCGTAGTTGCCGGAATTGTGCTGGCAGTGCTGATCGTGCTGATGAGCGGGACGGGCGGCCTCCTGACCAGCAAAATCGTTCTGAAATCTTACTTTTTTGATGCGCAAGGTTTGCGCGTGGGCGCACCAGTCCGCCTGAGCGGAGTGGACATTGGGAACGTGAGCCAGATCGTGATCGTCCGTGATAACCCACTCGCGCCGGTCGAAGTGACGATGAAGGTGAGCACAAAGTACAAGTTCAACCTGCGAAAGGATTCGAAGACATTGCTGTCGACCGCAGGCGTGCTTGGCGAGACCTACATCAACATCGACAGCTCAAAGGCGACAGGCGCTGAAGTCGGGAATGGCGACGTGCTCGCAACCAGCGAGGAGCCGGGCTACCAGGACGTAATGCGTTCGACACAAAATGCGCTGCAGAACATGCAGGCATTGCTGGCGCGAACGGATCGAATCATTGCATACGTTGAGAGCGGACAGGGTTCGGTCGGAAAGGCGATCTACGATCCGGCCCTCTACAATCGGCTGAATTCTACGATCAATGACTTCCAGAAACTCGTGAGCGAAGTGTCCCAGGGGCAGGGCAGCATCGGTAAGTTCATCATGAGCGATGATCTTTACAACAAGGCGAATGCGACCATCGACAAGATCAACGTGATGATCGACGACCTGAACGCCGGGAAGGGAACTGCCGGAAAGCTTCTCAAAGACCCTTCCCTCTATGACACGGCGCAACAAACCGTGGCTAATTTCAAGCAATTGACTGACGACATAAATGCCGGCAAAGGCGCAATAGGCACTCTCACGAAAGATCAGGTGTTTGCCGCCAAGTTGCAGAACACGATGAATCGCATTTCAAGTATTACCGACCGCCTCGATAACGGCGAAGGAAGTGCCGGAAAGTTCTTGCACGATCCCTCAATGTACGACAACACGAATAAGCTGTTGACGGACAGCCAGGACCTGGTCAAAGCGATAAGGCAAAATCCAAAGAAGTACCTGACCATTCACCTGAAAATCTTTTAAAGCTGTTTCCGAAGAAAGGAGAAATTATCTTTGGAGCAGGTCGACCGGCTGCTTTACGTCGTGGACTCGGAAGTATCCGGCTAGCGCAGGGTGTTTCTTCCGCACCTCTTCGAACATCGCGTAGGCGACATTGCGGTAAGAGAAATGCCCAGCCGGGCCGCTGCGCAACTCTGAAATGTAGACAGCTTCAGCGAAATCCATCTTGAACAGAGTGCGCTTGCGGAAGCCGAGCGGGATGGCATACTGCGAATTCTCGCGAGCCTCGGGGCTGGCGGCTTTTGCGAGGTCCGTGACAGCCCTTGCCGCGGAATCCATTGCGGACTTGTATTGGGCAAGTGCTCCCGCGGCAACAAGCTGCTCGGGAACGTCATAGCCCTGGGCTGTTGTGAAGCCTTGCTCGATCTGGATGCAGCGGCGATGGCGATGCATGTCGCGGAAGCCGCCAATGTCCATTAGGATGTCGAAGCGGAATTGCTGGCCAGCGCGAAAGGCGCGCAGCATTTCATCGTGCTTACCACGATGATGCAGGCCGGTAGCAATGATCTCGCGACGCCGGTTCTCATCGGTGTTCTCTACCGCTCGCCGAATCTGCCGATACGAATAGTTGCAGTGTTCATACAGCAACGTGCACGCAAGTTCGATTTCAAGCGGTTCGTCATTCAGCAGGTCGACGAGCGGCGCAGAGTCGATTGCCGCTCCCTGCATCAGTTCGGCTGCAATCTGGCGAAGGTCGCGCCGGGTTTCGATCTCGTAATTATTCGGATCGGCATATTTGACCAGCGTCGGAGAAACGCGAACATCCTTTAACAGTTGCTGCGCAGCGCGCTCTGCAAGTTCGGGAGAGACGTCGCGAATTTCTGCCACGAGTTCGTGCCACGATTCGTGATTCACGTTGTACGCGGCAGAGGTGGCAGCGCGTTTTAGCAGTTCACCGAGATGGCGCACTTCTTTGTGAGTATGCGAGAGCAGGTGCGAAACCTGCACTTCCAGAGTGCGTGCGTTCACGATTTCGCCGAGCGAAGTGTTCGTAGCCAGTGGCAAGAGGTATCGTGAAACGTCGAAAGCACGTGCCCGCAGTGTGCGATCGTACGATTCCTGCTTCATCTCCGCAGGCTTCGGAGTGACCTCGCAGAGATGTTGAAAGATGCGTTCAGAAATCGATTCGTATTCAGCGAATAAACCATCGATGGCGCGGGTATAGAGTTCGCGCGCATTAGCATCAGTGCCGAAATCGGGAATGTAATAACCACTCTTGCGAAAGTCCTGGTAACGAGTTGAGCGCTCCTGCCCGTCCCAGCGTTGCTCGTCGGCGACTACGATTGCGGCAAGAATCGAAAGCTTCTCGATCGCCAGGGCAATGTGCGCCAAGTCGGCGATAGACCGATGTCCGTACTGAAAGTAGAAAGTATTGAGGAATTTTTCGGCCTTCTGGGTGCTAATTTCCTTCAGAGAATCCTTCATCGAAAGCGCTGAACGCGAATACTTGGCCATGGCATAAGCCTGTACCTCAGGTTCGGCACCGAAAATGGCGTAGACCTCGGTTGCTGGCGCATCTTCAGATGAATGTTTTCCGTTCGTGGGTGCCGATTTCAGCGCAGTGTCAGCCATGAAGTACCTCGAAAGGGAAGAGATTGAATGTTAATCGTCGTGTACATGCAGCGCAATTTCGGTCTTCTCCAGATAAAAGCGGATGAACCACGAAGGGCACGAAGGGAAGCAACGGAAGGCACGTCAGTAATTCGAACCTCTGCGGAAGAATGAGTTCCCAAGTCTCCTTCGTGAACCTTCGTGTCCTTTGTGGTTAATGCCTTTCAAGCTCACAACGTATGCAAATAGGCCAACACGTCGTTGATCTGCTCATCGTTCAGCACATTCCCAAATCCTTCCATCTTGTTACGGCCGATGCGGATGATGTCCCTTGCGCGATCATCGTTGGCCGGCATGCCACTGCCAGAGAAATATTGGCGCTTGAATACCCCTTTCAGGCTAGGCCCCCGGCGCTTGCGGGATGAGTAAGAGGCATGGCAACGCTGGCAATACTGATCGTAGACGTGTCGGCCGGAGGCCTGCTGTGGGTTGAGTCCGAGTTCAGCGTCGCTCTTGCGGCGTTCGACCTCGCACCCGCAGAATAATGCGAGCACAATCAGTAGAAGAACTGCGACCAACTCCCGGCAAAATTTCACGTCAGCCATCCAACTCAGTTATAACGCGCTGTGGCGGAGTTGACCAAATGCGGCCACCAGCAAGGAATGTGCCCGTTTTGCACAATCGCCTAACAGTGACTTTCAGCTATGAATTCACGCAAGGAATGAACAAACCTTGCGAAAAGCGCAGCAATATTAGGTGTTTTGCGATTCCGAGTGTCCCGGCTGCACAAATTTGGTAGCACATGCTTGTGAACGAGCTGCACTCGATTGAAATCAAAGCACATGCAAATTCGTTTTTTCTATTGACCCAAAATTCTAAAGGTGTAAAACCATAATCGTTCTTTGACAGTTTCTGAAGTTTTACCGGTTGGTGCGGCGTCCGGGGGTCAAGCGAGATCACTTTCGGCAGGACGCAAAAGCTAACGTAAGGACGTTGAGCAATCAACGAACTGGCGTACAGCTTCTGCGAAATGACTGAGGGAGGGTCAGCAAGGCTCTATAGCAAAGCGCTGGTCGAGGAGAACAGGAAACCAAGTCAAAGGCAGGATAGAGTCCCGAAGGCGTTGAACTGATTTATCCGGTTGGCGGTAAGCCCGGAGCCCGAGCACGATCGCCGGTCGCGGTCCGCAAGGATAGTGGCCAATGCAGGTCGGCAAGGGTCTAAAGCGAGCTACTGGCCGAGACGAATGAGTACAACATAACCTCGGGACTCTTAATTTTTAGCGTCGCGCTCTCGCGGTGCTATGAGCAGCGTCTTGCGTCATGGAGCGGCCGTCTTCCCCACACGCTCCTCCCCCAGAAAAACGGCCTTTAAGGCTCTGATACGGAGGCGCTGCGCTTGTAGCGAGATCCGCTTCTAATAGTGAGATCAGAAACTTCCGGTTACGGTTTCTTTTCCGGTGACCAGGCGCGCCCGAAAGATGTGCTTCGAATTCGGTTCCTCGCCAACGACATCTACATTCACCTGGTAATTTCCTGACGAGAGCGTTTCCCCGAACGGGAGCTCCTGGTCCTTCGTCAGCTTCTTCAGCGGGAAGCGCTGGTAGCCAATCGCCGTCGCGCGTCCGATGTCATTCACCGCGAGCACGATAAATGTGAGATCCAGATCGCGGCCGGTGTGATTTGAAATCTTTACCGAACCATCAATGCGTTGGCCGTTGACTTGGGCTTTCTGTTGCCAGTCCACGGTGAGCGGAGTTTCGGCTGTCACTATCACCTGCTGCTTCTCTTCTTTTGGAGGCTGACTGTTGTCACGAACAATGGCACTGAATTCGAACGGACCGGCCTCGTCCAGTAAGCCAGTGAGATTGCCATTGTCATTCAAGAAAATTCCCTTGGGAAGCGGACCTGCCCCGCGCCAGTGGTAAGGTTCTGTGCCCCCGCTGGCCCGCAATTGATAATGAAAGGGCTCCCACATTTGAATTTTTGGCTCCTCAACTGGAAGCAGGAGCTTCGATTCCGAAGCCCGTTGCGCTAACACCGGAATGGCGGTGAGAAGCAGAATAAGAAAAGCGGCCCTGATGTGCCCAAACGGCATGAACGAATTATAGGCTGTGAAAACCGGGCAGATGGAGTCGGCGATGGGTTTCATAGTTGGGGCTCCAGACCGCGTTTTGATTGCCCCATCTGTGGTGAGAACGTGCGAGAGCGCGATTTTTGTGGCTTTTTTTGGTTCAAACCGCAAAAAACCCGCATAAATAAAGGTGTTTTTGCTGTTTTTCCACAGCACAGAGCGTTAATATAACAACGCAATCTGGGAATTCTATTTCGAGCACACAGGAGGATTCATGGCAGCAGGCATGACCAAGACTCAGCTTGTCCGTCATCTGGCGGAGAAGATGGGCGCGAACAACAAAACCGCGGCGGCCTTTCTGGAAAATCTGGCTGATACCGCGATCAAAGAAACCAAAAAGAGCGGCGTATTTGTAGTTCCCGGCCTCGGACGGCTGGTAAAGGCGCACCGCAAAGCCCGAATGGGACGCAATCCGCAGACGGGCGAAGCGATCCAGATCAAAGCGAAGACGGTAGTGAAGTTCCGCGTAGCCAAAGCCGCGAAGGACGCGATCGCGCCCAAGAAGTAGCAGACCTCGATCTTCCCCGTAAAAGGCCGGCATTGCTGCCGGCTTTTCTTTTTGGCGGGGGTCGTATCGGAGCAATCAAGTTGTGCACTACGCCGCCTCACTAGGCTCGCAATCTATAGCCGTCCTCACTGGTTTTCGATATGCAACGTGCTTCCCTTTGCGATATAGCCTTTGCGCTGGAACCAGTCCTCCATTGCCGCCTTAAGCTGATCAACCGGCACGCGTTCGCCAATTTCGATCAGGCCGTCACTGACGGGGAGTGTATCGTCGAAGATGCTGGCATTGGTGAAATTGCGCATCGAGAAATTGTCGAGCCACTTCAAAGGGCAGCGAACCAGCTTGCCTTCATGCTCGTACTGGACGCGAATCTTGCGGGAGAACATGCTTTCAGGATTTTAGAACCACGGGAAAAGATCGCCGGGGATTGACAAAAATTCAAAAACGCCACGGATCAACACGGATATTCACGGATTGTTAAATCTTATCCGGGTGCATCCGTGGAAATCCGTGGCGGATTTGCTTTACATCGAGGAGGCAGGGGTGGTCGAAGCCTGCGCGCTGACTTCCCCATTCACAAGATCTTTTAATTCCTTGCTGGGCTTGAAGAAGGGAATTTTTTTCGCCGGTACGTCGACGCGGTCTCCGGTTTTCGGGTTGCGTCCGACGCGGGGCTTGCGCTGACGAGTACGAAAGCTGCCGAAACCGCGAATCTCGATCTTGTCTCCGGCGCGAAGCGATCGGACAACGCTATCAAAAATCGTCTCTACAACGACTTCGCTGTCTTTGCGTGTCAATTCAACCAGGCGTGAAACCTCGTCGATCAAATCGGCCTTTGTCATACTTGCCCCCAAAATATCGAGAATATTGCAGCTAGAAGTCCTGAGCGGGCACCCGAGCCACGTTGCCAGCCACGCAGAAACCTGTTCGCATAACCTTCTCAAATTTCAGGGCTTGTTGGCAAGGGGCAGATTCAGTCCATTACTTCCATAGATAGTAGAAGCCGACGTGCTGGTCCATAAGCTTCTCTTTCGTGGGCAGCCAGTGCGAGACGTCACCAAACAACAAATCGAGCAGCGACTCACGATTTCTTTCGGGATGAACCAGCACAGGCTCCCCGCTGATGTTGACGGATTTTGCGGTGTCAAGGACTGCCGAACGGAAATCCCCAATCTGGTCAATCAGATGCAATCCCATCGCCTGCTCCCCCGTCCAAACCCGGCCGTCGGCAATGGACTTTACGTCAGAAACTTTGGCGTGCCGGCCGTCAGCTACGGCCTGGACGAATTGCCCGTACATGTTGTCGATCAGACCTTGCATATATTGGCGCTCAGCAGTGGTGAGTTCGCGCGTGGGGTCGCCTGTATCTTTAAATTCCCCAACTTTCAGAACTTCCGGCTTGAGCTTTACCCATCTCATGAGGTCACCGTAGTTTACCCACTCGGCGATAACGCCAATGGATCCCACGACGCTGCCGTTGTCGGCGTAAATCTTGTTGGTGGCAGAAGAGACGTAATACGCTCCGCTCGCGCCGACGGTTTCGATCGAGGCCACAATTCGCTTGTGCTTCTCGTCGCGAATGCGTTTGACCTCGCGATAAATTTCTTCCGAGGCCGCAACTCCGCCGCCCGGCGAATTCACATGGATGATGATGGCTTTGATGGAATCATCGTCACCAAACCGCCGCAAGTCTTCGACCATTTCTGCAGGATCGATGATGACCCCGTCGAGATCGACGACGCCGATTTTTCCGCCGAAGGCGTGAAGGCCAGCTTCGCGGCCGCTCGCGTGCAGAGCGATGTACACCAGGGTGAACACCGCGAGCACGAAGAGGAAAAATGCGCCTCCGCCGATTACCACCCACAACCAAACCCGCGAGCGTCCGTTTTCAGGCATAAACGTTGGTAGTTTAGCACCGCGGGCTGGTATGCGTAGCTATTGGGCGACAATCACCTGCAAGGCTCCCGGAGCAACGCTAAATTCGACCGGAGTCTGGCAGATGTATTCACCATCCGCGTAAACGTCGAAAGGTCTTTCGGTCTCAATCGCGGCAACCGGAGCTTGGGCGTATTCGACGCTGCTAATCTTCGTGTGTCGTCCAAAGTAGACGGTGGGAAACAGGCAGAACAGTTTGAATTTGTCCATAGCCCGCACTACGCAAATGTCAAGCTTTCCATCATCTAAGAGCGCGCTCGGAGCTATTCTCATTCCGCCTCCGTAATACTGAGTGTTCGCGACCGCTGCAAGAATGGTCGGGTGAAAGCCAGATGGAGAGCTTCCATCAGGAGAGATTTTCATTGGGAACGGTGCAAAACGAAAAAACTCGCGAGGCGCCGAGAGGCCATATCCTCCGCGCGCGCGCAACCAGCGCGGCAGAAGGTTGGCGCGTTTGGCAATTTCTGCGTCGAGACCGACGCCGGCTACGCAGCAAAAATAAACTTGAAAATCAGTTCCGCTGTCCCGTTTTGCACTTTGTCGAATAAGACCGAGATCGACCAGTCGCGGCTTGGATTGGCCCGTACTGAACTGCTGCCACGCGGTCAGGGAATCACGAATACTTCTTAGCCCGAGCGCGCGGGCGAAGTCGTTTCCGCTTCCACACGGCACGATCAAAACTGGGACGTCCAGTTCGATCAGTTTTGGAAGGTTTCTGTGAATTGTGCCGTCACCGCCGAAGATTACGATGGCATCCGCCTGTTCGACGAGTGAGGTCCACCGCGCATTGGCTTTGTGCTGGAATGCCGCAAATGTTTTGCCCGTATTTCCGGGGCCAAGAATTGCGGCGAGGTGCATGTCCACGGCATTAGAACATACAGACTGGAATAAGGACAGGTTTTCGCAAAGCATGCACGCGGTCCGATAGCCGTATTTGTTCCCATTGGGGAAAGCGCGTTAGCGCACTGCCGTAACTTGTTGAATAGATCGAAAACTCTCTAGGCTGGTTATGGTTACCCGTCTCTGACGGGCAAGATTGAAAGGGGAGAGAATGCGTACGTTAAAAAAATTTTTGCCAGTTCTTTTGCTTTGCATGTTGGCCTCCGCACAGGAGCCAGCGGCATCGTCGCCTGCTCCGGCGGCGGATGCTAGCAAGGCGACCGTTTACATCTACCGCTACAAGCAATTCACCGGTTCTGCATTGGCGCCTTCGGTGTTTTGCGACGATACCGCGCTTGCCAGGATGGAAAATGGCCGCTATTTTGCCGCGAAGGTCGAACCCGGCAAGCACGTCTTCCACTCAAACGACAAGCAGTCAGGAGTGGAAATCGACCTGAAGCCCGGTCAGCAATATTTCCTTCGCGTCGAAATTGCCACAGGTTTCATGAAGGGCCACGGTCGTCTGATTGTCGTCGCCCCCGAACAGGGAAAGTATGAGCTGCAATCGTCGAAACTCAAGCCCCTGGATTCAGACAAAGTATCAGATACGACCCGAGTTTCAGTCGCAGAGTTTCGGTAGAGTGTTGGGCTAATTGGGAAGCCGGTGAAATTTGGCTTCCCTTACCGCTTTTTCCCCCAGCCATTTCTCGAGCGGTTCAGCCATGTTTGCCAAGGCAAATCCCATGACCGCCATGCACGCGGCATTCTCGCGAAGTTCCACTTCGACAAGCCCCGCGTTAGCGTTCACTCGGCTTGCTCCTGTTCTTCTTCGATTGAAAGCGGTCGACGCTGATCAACAATGATCACTGCTAGAAGAATTCCGCAAGGCCAATAAAGCGCCGCAAACTGCTCCCGTGCCGTAAGCAATGTACCGCTGGCAGCGCCGACAACGTACAGGATCCAGAGTGATGCCAGGAAGCGAACTTTCCGCGCGTTTGTGCTCGCGAGCTCAACCAAAGCTGGATCGCGAGAATGGTCTCTCCCGAAACGCAAATCGTATGCAGCAAAAATCCAAAGCGATGTTACCTGCGCGAGCTTGTTGATCATTCCGGTTACGAACGTTGTGTGCACGGTGAGGGGCCCGATCCGCGTGAGACTTGCGGTTTGCAAGCCCATTGCAGCCGCCAGCATCGCGAGCAACAAATAGGTGATTGCGGTTGGGGCGTGGGGCGGACTGGCATCGCTCAGGCGGGTTGTTCCTATCACGAGTACACAAACCAGCAGCAGCCATTCGATGCCAAAAGTGATTGAGGCCACGCGCCGAAACCCGGAGCGTTGAGCGGATTCAATGAGTACACGTCCAAGCAATGAAGCTCCAAAGAAAACGCAGACAATGGTGACCGCCGCAGTCGCTTCTCCCCATCTGTGCTCCACTAGCCGTTGTGCGAGGCGAACGGTAGTACCCGAAACGTGCGCGGTGAAAAGATCGAATATTTTCAGCGCTCCTACGATGTCCACAAATCCGGCAGCAAAGGAAAGGGCAACAGCCACCAGCGATTTGATTCGGCCATGATCCGTATTTCTTTCTTGATGGTCCACTTGTGCGAGAACGGAATTCCAAACCTAGCGGGTTTCGTGGATGCCCGGCTGTTGAGTCACTTCAATTTGCCGCTGTATCCGGCGACAGAAGACACAGACAGCGCTGAGTTTGGATGTTTATTGCACACACGCGCAACATACAGCATTCGCTGTAGGTGCTGACACAAATTGGGCCGAGGGTCGCATCAACTTTGGCTGGCGATCGGCAGGACCTCACGAGGAGAGCTGTCTCGAGAGCGGCTCGTTCCAGATAACGAGCCAGGAAGGAACCCACTTCCCGCGAAGGCGGGAAGTGGGAATTTCTCTGTGTTGAGCGATCAGTTTGACTGCAATTGGATGAATGGCGCGATCGAGGGCACGCCGTTGGAGTTCACCAGGAACAGCAGATAGTATCCGGGCGGCGCGACGAAGTTGCTGGTGGGAGCCGTAATCGTCAGGCCTCCAGTGGTCTGCGTGAACGACACCGGCACGAAGCGTGCATTCATGTTCATGAAGTGGGTGACTGAGCCCGTACGCATCAGGACCGCACTCTTTATGCTCGCCCCATCCGGAGTAGCCACAAAGAAGTTCTGGCCATGCGAGATTTGTGACGGAGCCTGCGTAATCGTCGGCCGCGGTCCCTTGAAGAGATATGGTGGCGAGAAGAACTCAGCGCTGAGTTGGTCAGGCACGTTGCCAAAGTCCGCTCCCATTCCCGATTCCATAACTCGTCCATCCGGCAAGAGAATTGCCGTGCCGTGATATTCACGCGGCGTGTGCATCGAAGCCATCGTTGTCCATGTCATGGTGGTCGGTGACCACAATTCAGCTGGATAAACAGCTTTCGAAATATCCCCGCCATTCTTGTCGGTCTCGCCACCCGTGGCAAGGACGGTTCCGTCAGGCAGTTCCGTAAGGTTCATGAAGCTTCTAGCGTTCGCCATGGAAGCAGTCTGCTGCCACTTGGGTGACGGCTGCGTCATGTCTATAACGAATGTCGTTTTTGCCGAGGCGCCGCTCATCTGACTGTCAGCTGCGCTGCCAGCTTTCATGATCTTGTCTTGCAGATACATGACCGAACTGCCGCCTTCGGTGATGTTGGTGTCGACGTTCGACCAGCTCTGCGCGTTCAGATCGAGAACGTCGGTTACGGTTGCGTATTCCGAGCCGTTCACGTGGACCAGCCGCCCGTCAGATAGCTGATAGATGAAGGGGTACGTTTCAAAGGGGTTATTTGCGTTATTGAGCTGTGTCCAGGTGTTCGCAACCGGATCGTAAACTTCAGGAATGCCGGCGTTCGTATGTTCGGTCGTTTTCCATCCACCCATCACGATCACACGCCCGTCAGATAAAGTCGTCGCTGTTGGGTACCAGCGGGCGTACGCCATTTTCGGCAGGACCGTCCAGCTATTGTTTGATGGATCGAAAATCTCGGCGTTGGCGATACCGTACTTGGTATCGCTCCCACCGAAACCGCCAACGATAAGAATGCGCCCGTCCGCCAAAGCAGTCTGACCGGAGCAGAACAGATCCGCCGGCGCCGGAGTACTTGTGAACACGTTGTTCAGATAGTCCCAGACCGTCGGCGTTGTACCGTCTTGATAAAACAGGACAGAGTTGTTTTTGAGCAGGACCAGGTTTACAGCGACCGCGGGAATTTCCACGGGTTGCGACCAGCTTCCCACAACAGAAGCATTGCCGGAATTGTCGACCGTCACGGTGATCGGGCTTGACGTCGCACTCAGGCTGGCGCTGTTGTAGGCGATGGCCGTGAGCGCGTGTGTGCCGGCGGCAGCAGAAGTGGTGTCCCATGCAAACGTATAAGGAGCGGAAGTAACCTGGCCGCCGAGATTATTTCCATCGAGCAGGAACTGCACTCCTGTAATTGTCGAGCCTGAATTGCTGACGTTCGCCGTGATCGTGGTCGTTCCGGTTACGCTGGCGAATTGCAAAGGCGAAGCAATGGCAATCGTTGGCGGTGTGCCGCCACCGCCTCCGCCGCCCAGCGAGGGCAGGACTTCCACAATGGCAAGGTTGTAACGATCTCCAGTTGGTGCGCTGTCATTGATTTTGACCGAAGTTCCAGCGGTTGGGGTGGTATTGCTCTGGCGTTGCACCCAATAGGTATCGCCGGCTGACGTCAAGTCCTGGTGCATCAGCGTCTGCCCTGCGGCGGGCGTCCTGGCAACCGCATTGTCGAAGTCATTTCCGACGCCGAACACCCAGGAGCCGTTTCGTGTGGTCGTCAATGAAGCTGTGGGCGCGCCGGATTTCGCGTTTGTCGCAGCCGATGCACCAATCGCTCCCGCGCCGTTGCTTCCGGTCGTATCCGCTCCGGTGAAGCTCACCACAGTAATGGACGATTGAACGCTCTGTGAGAGCGCAGCCGCCACGGTCACCTTGGAAAGCGGAGTCGCCGCGAAGCTCCGCCAGATTTCTGACGTTCCGCTTTGAGTATTCGAACGCTGCACGAGTACCCATGTCAGGCCTCCGCCAGTCACGCTGGTGACGGTGGTGTTGGCTCCGGAGAGGTAATCTGCGGATACGAACGCTAACAACAATTCGTTGCTTGAATTGGTGGAAAAGGCAGGGCTGACGGCGGACGTAGATTTAACCGAAGCGTCGGCTGAAACCGTGGTATCAATCGCGAGATTTTGCGAGGTCACCGCCTGGGCTGTGAAATTGACATTGCCGACCGACGCTCCACTCACCGGGACAGCTTGCGAAGGCGGTGTGAAGGTTTCGCCTGAACGCGTAGGCGTGACCGTATAGCTCCCGTTCACCAGATTGGAGAAACTGTAATTGCCGTTCACATCGGTGGTGGTGGTTGCGGTCGCCGACCCGCTGAGCGCTACCGCAACGTTCGCGCCGAGATTGAGCGGGCTTATGTTGCCGGAGATCGTCCAGGTCGGATTCGGGACTGCCGTGAAGCTGACATTGCCCGCGCTGGAGCCATTGATGGTTACCACCTGGTTCGCCGGATTGAAAGTGAATCCCGCATTCGACGGCGTCACCGTGTAAGAACCATTCGCCAGGTTGTTAAAGCTGTAATTTCCTGAAGCGTCTGCGGTTGTCATGCCTGAAGAGGCGCCGCTGAGCATAACCATGCTCCCGGATGCTGTCGTCCCAACGTTTCCGGAAATGCTCCAGCTTTGTAATGTGAAATTCACGCCGGTCACGTTGCTGCCCGCTATCGTCACATTCTGGCTTGCAGGCGAAAAGGACTGGCCGGATTTGGTCGGCGTGACGATATAACTGCCATCACTCAGGTTGCTGAAGCTGTAGTTGCCTGAACCATCCGCAGTTGTTGTTGAAGTCCCTCCGCCCGGGAGGGTTAAAGTCACGGTTGATCCGCTCGCCAAAGAGGCCGGGCTGAGCGTTCCGGAGATTGAAGATGTGGTGATGCCGCCAGTTGCCGCAATCACTTCTACGGTGCTCAAGTTATAGCGATCGCCAGTGGGCGCCGTATCGTTGATGGCTACACTGGTGCCGCTAAGCGGGGTCGGGCTGTTTTGCATCTGTACCCAATAGGTATCGCCAGTAGTCGAGAGAAGCTGGTGAACCAGACTTTGCGCTGCCCCTGGCGTGCGTGCAATGGCGTTGTCGTAGTCATTTCCTACGCCGAAAACCCATGAATTATTTTGAGTTGTAACCAGGGTGGCAGTTGGGGCTCCCTTTGCAGAGTTGGCGCTCTTGGTGGCGCCTATTGCTCCCGAGCCATTGGTCCCGGAGGTATTGACTCCGGTGAAGCTGAGCACCGTCATCGAAGACGCGACACTCTTCGACAAGGTTGCGGTCACCGTGACACCGCTCAGCGGAGAAGGAGCAAATGCGCGCCAGATTTCAGAGCTGCCACTCTGCACGTTTGTGCGCACGACGAGCGTCCAGGTCAACCCACCCCCGCTGATGCTGCTAACCGTAGTGTTAGTGCCTGAAAGAAAATCAGTCGAGATAAATGCCAACAGAAGTTCGTTTCCGGAAGTTGTTGAAAACGGCGGAGTGGCAACCGTGGCCTGGGCCGAATTCTGGTCGGCGGAAATGTTAGCGTCGATAGCGATTGCCGCCCCGGCCGGGGTTGCGAACAAGCTTGTGGCGAGGATAGCCGTAACAACAAGATTTAAAGTGAGATAAGGCCTTGCGCGCATCAACTCTTCTCTCCCGTTATGGTTCTTTCGCCGGAACGGCGAGTTCGGTAGTTTTGTGGCGAAGATCGTCCTGGAATCGATTTCGGGTGCCTCTACGAGTGGGCTTGCGGGCCTGAGAGGGGGTGGGCTTTCGCGAGCGACCACTGACTAACCGGGGGGACGGTCGGTGCTTCCTGAACGTTGAAGTCCAGCTACGCCATATCGCGGGCGAATTTCACACAACCCGCTCGTTACCCCAACGTCAGTTTTCAGATCATATCCCCGAGCTTTCAAAGATCCTACGGGTAACTCTTCTCTAAGACTTTAATCCATGAAACTGGCCGAAATGCCGCCGGCACGCACTGGCGCTGCTATAGTACCCAGCATGAAATCCACCTCCCTGGTCTTGTTCTGTCTCTTTCTCGGTGTTCCTCTCGGGTTTGCGCAATCATTTACGGTCACCTTTCCCAAAGAAATAAATGCTGCGCCTTTGGACGGCCGGCTTTTGCTGCTTTTGTCAACCAACCCCGATGCCGAACCGAGAATGCAGATTGACGATACCCCGGGGACGCAGATGGCGTTCGGGATGAACGTTGATGGGTGGCAGCCTGGCCAGGCGGCGACGGTGGATGCGAGTGCCTGGGGCTATCCGGTGCGGAGCCTGAAAGATGTGCCCGCAGGCGAATATATCGTGCAGGCGGTGCTTAACAAGTATGAGACATTTCACCGCTCAGACGGGAAAACCCTAAAAATGCACATGGACCAGGGCGAGGGCCAGCACTGGAACATTTCGCCAGGAAATCTATACTCGAAACCGCAGAAGATCACGGTGACGGCAACCAGTGCTCCGGTTCCGATCACGTTAACAGAAGTCATTCCGCCGATTGCCCCGAAGCCAGACACCAAGTACATCCGCCACATCCACGTTCAAAGTCCGCTGCTGACCAAATTCTGGGGTCGTCCCATGGAGTTGAGCGCGATTGTGCTGGTGCCTGAAGGCTTCGACGAGCATCCCAATGCGCGTTTCCCGCTGATGATTTTTCACGATCACTTCGTCGACGACTTTGATAACTTTCGGACGACGCCGCCTGATCCAGACTTGAAACCAGATTACAGCGAGCGTTTTCATGTTTCCGGTTACAACCGCATCCAGCAGGAGGAGGCGTACAAGTTCTATCAGCAGTGGATCTCGCCGAAGTTTCCACGCTTTCTCGTAGTCAAGATTCAGCACGCGAATCCTTACTACGACGACTCGTATGCGGTGAATTCGGCGAACCTTGGACCATATGGCGATGCCATCGAGACCGAACTGATACCCGCGATCGAGAAAAAGTTCCACGCCATGGGCCAGGGTTGGGCGCGATTTGCGTATGGCGGTTCAACCGGAGGGTGGGAGGCGCTTGCGGTCCAAGTTTTTCATCCCGACTACTACAACGGCGCATTTGCCGCGTGCCCGGACCCAATTGATTTTCATGCTTACACCACAATCAATCTCTACGACGACAAAAATGCATTCTTCCTGGAAGGCGCGCACAAACGCGTAGCGCAGCCGGCAATGCGCGACTACTTGGGACATACATTCATTTCCACGCAGGAGTTCAATTCCTACGAGCTTGCGTTGGGAGACCATGCCCGCAGCGGCGAGCAGTTCGATATTTGGCAGGCTGTCTATGGACCTGTCGGTGCCGATGGTTATCCGCAACCGATTTTCGACAAGATGACTGGAGAGATCGATCACACGGTCGCGGACTATTGGCGGAAACACTATGACCTTGAGGCCATTCTCGCGCGCAACTGGTCAAAAATAGGGCCAGAGCTGGCGGGCAAGATTCATATCTACGTCGGATCGGACGATACCTATTTTCTGAATGACGCGGTTTACCGCATGGATGATTTTCTGAAATCAACCACGAACCCGCCCTATGGCGGCGAAGTCACGTATGGGCCGCGGGCCGAGCATTGCTGGAACGGCGATCCCACGCTGCCGAACTATCTTTCGCGACTGCACTACAACACGCAGTACCTGCCGAAAATTCTCGACCGCATTGAAAAGAGCGCGCCAAAGGGAGCGGATTTGACGAGTTGGCGATATTGACCTGGCGGAAGTCCTATGCCCAAAACCAGTGAGCGCACCACCAAGTTCGCAGAGTCTGTAATTCGAGGAATGACTCGTCTCGCGAATCAGTGCGGCGCGATCAACCTGTCGCAAGGCTTTCCTGATTTCGACCCTCCGGAAGAGGTGCTAAAGGCAGCGATACGCGCCGCGAAGGAAGGACCACATCAATATGCCGTTACCTGGGGTGCCCCGAATTTTCGCGCGGCTCTGGCGAAAAAACAATCGCGCTTCACCGGCATTGCGCTAAATCACGACGAGAACATCGTGGTCACGTGTGGCAGCACCGAGGCGATGATGGTGGCCATGATGACCGCCTGCAATCCCGGCGACAAGGTAATCGTATTTGCGCCCTTCTACGAGAACTATGCTGCGGATGCAATCCTGTGCGGGGCGGAGCCGATTCACGTGACGCTACATCCTCCAGAATTTCGTTTCGATCCGGATGAGCTGCACCGGGCATTTGAACAAAAGCCGAAAGCGCTGGTATTGTGCAACCCCTCAAACCCCTCCGGCAAAGTGTTCACCCGCGAGGAACTGCTGGTCATAGCTGAAATGGCGGCCGAGTTCGACATTTTCGTGCTCACCGACGAAGTCTACGAGCACATCGTCTATGAACCTCACGAGCACGTTTACTTCGCTTCGTTGCCCGGAATGTTTGAGCGAACGTTGTGCTGCAGTTCGCTATCCAAAACGTATTCAATGACCGGCTGGCGGCTGGGATACGTGATTGCTTCGCCTGCGATTATCGACCAGGCTCGTAAGGTGCATGACTTCCTGACCGTTGGTGCAGCTGCTCCCCTTCAGGAGGCCGCTGTAACCGCGCTCGAACTTCCCGACTCTTATTACCAGGAGCTGCGAACGCTGTATACGCAGAAACGGTCTCTGTTTCTGCAATACCTCGAGCAGGCCGAACTGACATACGTTGAACCGCAAGGCGCGTATTACGTGATGATCGATGTCTCTGAATTCGGGTGGAAGAGCGACATGGCTTTTTGCGAGTGGCTGGCCCGGGAAGTCGGCGTGGCCGCGGTACCAGGATCCAGTTTCTTTCACGAACCAGTCAATCATCTTGTTCGTTTGCATTTTGCCAAACGCGCAGAGACGCTTGCCGCTGCGGGCGAACGTCTGCTGGGCCTCCGAGACAAAGCCGAGCAAACTTCCCCCGGCGCACGCCTTCAACGCGCTACTCTGGTCTGACACCTTCTACTCAGCTTGCGAGCACCTGAATCATCGCTTCGTTGTTAAGCTCTTGTGGTGAGGTCATGCCATGGCAAAAAAAACAGAGGACAACCTTAAGCAAAGGCTCGGAAAATACCGCGAAATCAAGCTCACCGTAGTTGGCCGCAAGAGTGGACAGAAGCTTACAAATCCGGTGTGGTTTGTGTTTGAAGACGGCAAGCTCTATTTGCTGCCGGTGCATGGCTCCGACACCCAGTGGTACCGCAACATTCTCCAGAACCCGTCGATTTGGGTCGATGCTCGCGGCGAAGAATCTGAGTTTCGAACGACTCCGATCGAAAGACCTGAGTCCGTGAAATCCGTCGTTAAGAAGTTCCGTGAGAAATACGGAGCCGATGACGTGAAACGGCACTACTCGAAATTTGACGTTGCGGTCTTGGCGGAGCTGCCGTAACCGGCATCCTTCTATGGGAACCAAAAAGGAGAATCAAATGACCGGATCGAAATTCGTAATTCTGGGCGGAGGAATGGTCGCGGGATATGCAGCCAAGCAACTGGTGGAACTCGGGCTGAAAGCAGGCGAACTCACGATCATTTCTGCCGATACATCGGTTCCGTACGAGCGTCCTCCGCTCTCCAAAGGATTTCTCGCCGGTAAAGACAACGAAGAAGCGATCCGCATCAACCCGGATACGTTCTATCGCGAGCAGGGAATTGAGATCAGGCTCAAGACCAAGGTTGCATCCATGGATCCGAAGCGGAAAGAGCTCGGATTGCGATCGGGTGAAAAAGTTGGTTTCGAAAAGCTGATCATCGCAACGGGAGCACGACCAAGAACCCTGACCATTCCCGGGGCGACTCTCCGAAATATCCACTACTTGCGTTCCCTTGACGATTCAAAATCTATTCGCAACTCAGCGCAAGGAATTGCTCGGGCTGTCGTCGTCGGGGGTGGGTTCATAGGCATGGAGGTTGCCGCAGTCTTGGCGCAGAAGGGCATTGAAGTCACGATGATTTTGAATGAAGACCGCATCTGGAAAAGGTTCTTCTCGCCAGAAATGTCCACATTCTTCGAGTCGTACTATTCCGAACGCGGAGTGCGATTTCTTAAAGACGTCACGATAAAGGAATTCGTGGGCGACGGTGATTTGAATTCAGTAAAACTTGCCGATGGCAAGTCGATTCCTTGCCAAATGCTGGTTGCTGGAATTGGCGTGATCCCTGTAACCGACGTGCTGACGAACAGCGGCATCGAGGTGCGAGACGGGATCGTTGTTAACGAATATCTCCAGGCTACTCAGCCGAATATTTACGCCTCTGGCGACGTGGCCAACTATCAGGACTTGATCTTCGGCAAGCGGCGGCGGGTCGAGCACTGGGACAATGCCGTCTCGCAAGGCCAGTATCTTGCGCGTACGCTGATGGGCGAGCGAGCGCCTTTTCGCCATGTGCCATATTTCTTTTCTGACCTGTTCGATCTTTCATACGAGTACTGGGGAGATGGAAGCGGTGCGGACGAAGTCGTCCACCGCGGAGACATGTCCGGCAAGAGCTTCAGCGTATGGTGGCTCATGCAGAAAAGAGTTGTCGCCGCGTTCACAATGAATCGTCCGGATGAAGAGCGCGAGGCCGCTGCGAAATGGATTGAAGGCGGGCGACATGCCTCCAGCGCGAAGTTGAAGGACGCGAACCGCCCAATCGAGAGCGCTATTGAGTAAATGCATCTGCGATGACAGAATTTGGTTCGCAAAAACCTGGCAAATGTTGGCGTCCCCGACGGGATTTGAACCCGTGTTACCGCCGTGAAAGGGCGATGTCCTAGGCCGGGCTAGACGACGGGGACGAGATTGACTACGGGCAAGACTTCCAGCTTCGACCGTCTGCGAAGGCTCTCCAGATGAGAAACCCTGCGGCTAGAATGTCGATGGTAGCAGCGGGTCTGGGCGGTGTCAAAGAGAGCACGCAATCGAACATCGCGCAGTCAGTCCGCGTAAGTCAATCCCAGCATGAATCAATCCAAATTCGTAAAGATTTCTGATGTCGACCTCACAGTAGTTTCCAACTCGCTGCGCACAGCGATTGCCACGCTGGTTTCGTTCTTCGTCGCGCGGACGTTGAAGATGCCTGAATTTTACTGGGCTCCAATCTCGACTATCGTAATCATGCAATCGACGATCAATCCCGTGCAGGGGGCATGGCAAAGATTTGTCGGGACCGCGCTCGGCGCAATTCTGGGTGCGGTGTTCGCTACGTTTGTTGGACGAACGGTGGCGATTTACGCGCTGGGAATTTTTCTTTGTGGAATTCTGGCCGCCATGCTGCGTGCCTGGAGCGCGTACAGGGTCACGGCCATCACCTTCAGCATTGTGGTATTGATTTCGCGCGGCCCGGGGTGGAGCTTTGCCCTTCATCGCTTCATTGAAGTCTCAATCGGGATCGCTGTTGCACTCGTAGCAATGCTGATTTGGAAAGGTAAGTAGACTGGCCACGGGCGATATGCCAATCGCTGGAGTGATCCACCAGCAATTCCAGTATCATTTGAACGTTCGTAGCAGTCCGCAGGCAGATCTTCTGCACCGGGTTAAGCATGGAACACGCATTCCTCTGTGACGCAATCCGCACGCCGTTTGGAAGATATGGTGGATCGTTGGCATCGGTTCGCACCGACGACCTGGCTGCGATCCCGATGAAAGCGCTTGTTGAAAGGAATTCGAAGGTCGACTGGGGGGCGGTCGATGACGTGATTTACGGCTGCGCGAACCAGGCGGGCGAGGACAATCGCAATGTGGCGCGAATGGCTCTGCTGCTGGCAGGTTTTCCGCATGCGGTCCCAGGCGCCACGGTGAATCGGCTATGCGGGTCCAGCATGGAAGCTGTGTCGGTTGCTGCACGAGCGATCAAATCAGGCGAAGCTTCGCTAATGGTTGCCGGCGGGGTCGAAAGCATGTCCCGGGCACCCTTCGTGATGGGAAAATCCGAAACTGCATTTTCGCGTGCCGCCAAGATTGAAGACACCACCATTGGTTGGCGGTTTGTGAATCCAGCGATGAAAGACAAGTACGGCACGGATTCGATGCCCGAGGCCGCGGAGAACGTAGCCGAAGAGTGGAAAATTTCGCGCGCCGACCAGGATGCATTTGCCTTTCGCAGCCAGAAGCGCACGACGGAAGCGGCAAAGTCCGGCAAGTTCGCCGATGAGATTGTGCCGGTGACGATTGTCGGCAAGAAAGGCGATCCGCAGGTTGTGTGTAAGGACGAACATCCCCGTCCGGATACGACCATCGAAGCATTAAGCAAACTAAAACCCATCGTAAAGGCGAACGGGACGGTAACGGCGGGAAATGCCTCGGGCGTGAACGATGGCGCGTGCGCCCTGCTGCTCGCATCCGAATCAGCTGCGGCGAAGCACGGGCTCACTCCTCTGGCGCGCATTGTCGGTTCTGCGTCGGCCGGAGTGCTTCCGAGAATTATGGGCATCGGTCCCGTTCCTGCAACACAAAAAATTCTCTCGAAAACCGGGCTCAAGCTTTCCGCGATGGATGTGATCGAATTGAACGAAGCGTTCGCCGCGCAGTCCCTCGCTGTTCTCCGCGACCTCGGCCTGCCCGATGACGCTGAGCACGTAAATCCGAACGGCGGGGCGATTGCGATCGGGCATCCGTTGGGTGCGAGCGGAGGGCGTCTGATCACTACCGCTGCATATCAGTTACGGCGCACCGGCGGCAAATATGCGCTGTGTACAATGTGCATCGGCGTGGGACAGGGAATTGCAATGATTTTGGAACGAGTATGAATCTGTAGAGTGTGAAGGCGAAACACACCGAATGGCCTCAACTTCCGTGCAGAAAAATTCCGGGGCACTGCACGCGCTGAAAAAAGTCAGCCTCTTTCCATTCATCTTCGTAATGTATTCCTACAATACCGCCGGCCCGTTCGGGCTTGAGGACCAGGTACGGGTGTCCGGTCCGGGAATGGCGTTGATTTATCAGTTAGTCATCCCGTTTTTCTGGTGTATTCCAATTTCGTTGGTGGCGGCGGAGCTTACCAGCGCTATGCCAGTTGAAGGTGGCTTCTACCGCTGGAGCCGCGCGGCATTCGGCGACTTTTGGGGATTTCTTGCCGGTTGGTGGAATTGGTGCGCGTCGTTTTTACTTGGCGGAGCTTACGCGGTCCTATTTGCTGACTATGTCGCAAGTTATTTTCCGAACCTCACTCCGGCGGAGCACTATCTGATCGCACTCTCTTCCGTCGCGTTGATTGCCTATTTGAATATTCGTGGCATTCGGCTGGTAGGCAGCGTCGCGACCGTACTGGAGTTGTCGATCCTGGCCGTGATTGCAGTCATGTGCGTGATGAGTGTGCGACTCTGGCACCAGAATCCATTCGTGCCGCTCATCCCGCCGCATAAACCCATCTTCCAGGTCTTCGGTGTAGGATTCGCGCTGGGCCTCTGGCTCTATGCCGGTTACGAGCAGATGTCATCCGTCGCGGAAGAGGTAGAAGACCCGCAACGAAACTATCCGAAGGCCGTCGCCTGGGTCGTGCCGCTCTCGATCGCGACGTATTTTCTTCCGACTTTTTGCTCGCTCGCGGCTTTGGGCCATTGGGAGCAATGGCACGACGGATATTTCGCCCAGGCAGCAAGACTGATCGGAGGTCCCTGGCTTGGGTTAGCGATGACTTTGGCGGGCACTGCGATGAGCCTTTCCATTCTCAACGCCATGGTACTAAGCACAACACGGATGCCGTTCGCCATGGCCGAGGACGGCTATTTGTCTTCAGCGCTCGCGCGTACGCATCAAAAGTTTGGAACCCCATGGCTGGCGATTCTGCTTTCAGCGGTGATTTACTGCCTGGTGGCGGCACACACTCTTTCGCAGTTGATTTCGGTTTACATCTGGCTGCGAATCGCGACCTCAATCATGACCGTAGTTTCTGCGTGGCAGTTGCGCCGGAAACGGCCCGACCTGCAGCGCAGCTTTCGCATTCCCTGGGGCAAAGCCGGACTAGCATATGCGGTGATCGCGCCTTTACTGATGAGCGGGATCGCGATGACATCGAGCGACAGGTTCGCCCTAATGTGGGGGCCGGTTGCGTTGCTGCTCGGACCCGTCGCGTATTTCGCTTTTGGCAGGCGACAAAGAAGTCAGCTGAGCGAAATCAGCTAACCCAGTCGAGCACTTTGTAATAGGCTCCGGCGAAGGGCAGGAACCAAGGCCTGCCGTCGTATATCCCGAGAGGCGCGCCGGGGAAGGGAATTGCGCTGAACGGGATTTCGCTTTTCGCGCCACAAATGGTTTCTGCGATCTTGGTGCCGAGATAAGTTGCCATCGCAACACCATGGCCGGCGTAGCCCAGTGCGAAATAGATTCCGCCAACTTGGCCGCAGTGGGGCATCGTGTCAAAACAAAAATCGAGTGTTCCGCCCCAGGCGTGTTCGATCTTTTTATCTTTTAACTGCGGGTAGACCCGGATCATGTCTCGCCGCAAAATGTCGGCACTACGCTGAATTGTGTTTTTCGTCTCGGGGAAGAATGCGGCGCGGCCCCCGAAGAGCATGCGACGGTCGGGGGTGAGCCGGTAATAATGAAGATAGTGTTTTGAATCGTAAATCATGCGGTCACGGGGGCTGAGTTCGCAGGCGAGTTCTCTCGTCAATGGCTCGGTCGCAACGATGAAGGATCCGATGGGAATGATTTTTTTCTGCAGGGCGGGAGTGGTTGCGGAAGTGTAGCCGCTGGTTGCGACGAGAACATCTTTCGCCAAGACTGTGCCTCGCGAAGTGACCACGGAAAACCCTGCTGTGCCGTTCAGCGTACTCCTCTGAATTTGTTGTGCCCGGGTGTTCTCGTAAATACCTGCGCCGGCTCCAAGTGTCGCAGCAGCAAGCCCGGCAACGTATTGCGCTGGATTTACTCCGGCGCTCGTCTCATCGACAATTCCTCCAAAGTAGATCCTGGAACCGATTTCATTGCCAAGTTCGGCGCGTGGAATGATACGCAGTTCATGGTTGAATTCCCGCGCAATTATCTCCACTGAACGTGCGTACGCATCAAAATGTGACTGCTTGCATGCAACTTCAAGGTGTCCGCAACGCGAAAAGCTACATTCAATTTTCTCGTCATGAACGATCTGTTCGACCAGTGCAATGGACTCGAGCGAGCTAGCATACATTCGCCGGGCGAGTTCTATCCCGTATCGCTTGATTAGCGTTTCGGCGTTGAGTTTGAGGCCGGTTAAAACCATGCCCCCGTTTCGCGAACTGGCGCCCCAGCCAGCTGAGTTTGTTTCTAGCACTGCAACCTGCGCGCCTTTTTTTGCAAGAGCGCGCGCCGCCGAAAGTCCGGTGAATCCCGCGCCAATGATGACCACGTCAGCACGCTCCGGCAGATCGCCAGCGGTTCCCTGCGGCATTGATGTCGTGGTGGGCCAGTAGTTGGATCCGATCGGCATTCTTATTTGTTGCCCGCCGCCAAAGACCGCAGCCTCTCCGCCGCAAGTTCTGGAGTGATGTCACGCTGGGGAGTGCCAAGCATTTCAAACCCCACCATGAATTTTCTTACTGTGGCCGAGCGCAAGAGCGGGGGATAGAAATGCGCGTGAAAATGCCACTCGGGGTGAGCGTCGCTATCAGTGGGCGCCTGATGGAATCCCATTGAGTAGGGAAAAGGCACATCGAAAACGCGATCATAAGTGGCGACCATCTGCTTTAGTATCGCCGCCAGATCGGCCGCTTCAGTGCCGCTGAAATCGGGCATCGTGCCCAGGTGTCGGCGGCTGCAAAGCAGAACTTCAAACGGCCAGACGGCCCAGAAGGGCACCAGGACTACAAAACTGTCATTCGCGCACACCACACGCGCGCCCTCATCCTTCTCGAGTTCAATGTAGTCACAGAGCAGGCAACTGGCGTTCTTCTTGAAATAGCTGAGTTGTGCGGCAAGTTCACGTGCCGGGACTTGGGGGATGGAACTCGTCGCCCAGATCTGGCAATGAGGATGAGGGTTGCTGGCGCCCATCATTTCCCCACGGTTCTCAAAAATCTGCACATGGTTCATTGCTGGCAAAGAGCCGAGTTCCGCGAATTGCGCGGTCCAGGTACGGACGACTTCCTCGATCGCCGGAACTTCCATTGTCGAGAGCGTCAAATCGTGGCGCGGCGAAAAGCACATGACGCGGCAGGTGCCGGCTTCGCCTTCTGCAACAATTAAATTCTTATTTTGCAGATCCATTTTCGCCCGTGGCACGTCTTTCTTAAGGGCGGCGAAATCGTTTTCAAAGACGAAGGTTGACCCGTATTTGGGATTGCGTACTCCCCCTGCACGTTCGTTTCCGGGACAGAGATAGCAGGTTGGGTCGTATTCGAGTTTTGCCAAATTGGAGGATTTTTCGGTTGCACCTTGCCATGGACGCTTAGTTCGGTGCGGGGAAACCAGCACCCACTCATCCGTCAGGGGGTTAAACCGACGGTGTGAATGTTCCGTGAGGGAAACAGCAAATTGCGCTTGCATTTTTTCCTGGTGACGCCGATTCCGCGGGAAGGCGGATTGACGTTACCTTCCGTTGGGCATTATGGTTCTCTCACATCTCAGAAGTCCATTACAATACCTTTCACTCAATGGCCGCCGCTGAAATCGCAGAACGCTTTCGCCAGGAGTTCCAGGTGCGGCCGCAGATTTACCGCGCGCCGGGCCGGGTCAACCTGATCGGCGAGCACACAGATTACAACGACGGCTTTGTCCTGCCATGCGCGATCGAGTTTTCCACCCAAGCAGCAATTTCCGCTCGTGCCGATCAAAAGCTGGTCCTGCAATCAACCGAGTTTCAGAAAGTCTTCGAGTTCGACGTCTTGCATCTGCCTCAGAAGCCGCTCGGCACTTGGTGTGACTATGTGCTGGGGGTAGCATCCGTGCTCGGAAAGTCCGGTCATCATCTGTCTGGCGCCAACCTTCTTGTGCACGGCGAGGTGCCGATCGGATCCGGCCTGAGTTCTTCTGCGGCAATAGAAGTCGCCACAACTTTGGCTTTCTTGAGTCTGGCCAACGAAAAACTTCCTTTGCCGGAAGTCGCGAAACTCTGTCAAAGAGCAGAAAACGAATTTGTCGGAGCACGCGTCGGCATTATGGACCAGTTTGTATCCTGCCTGGGCAAAGCCGGACACGCATTGCTGCTCGATTGCCGCTCGCTCGAATTCCAGCATGTGCCGGTGCCGGAGCAAGTGAAGCTGGTAATTTGCAACACCAAGGTCAAACATGAACACTCAGCGGGTGAGTACAACAGCCGGCGAGCGCAATGCGAGGAAGGTGTTCGGATCCTCTCGCGGACTTTCCCGGGGATGCGGGCGCTGAGAGATGTCACGGTTGAGCAGCTCTCCTCGCAGGAAGAGTCCATGCCCGCGCTGATCTATAAGCGCTGCCTGCACGTCGTCGAGGAGAACCGCCGGGTTTTGCAGTCCGTCGAGTGCCTTCGGTCGGGCGATCTGATCGGGATGGGCCGGCTCATGGCCGATTCACATCGCAGCCTTCGCGATTTGTACGAAGTCAGTTGCCGCGAACTTGATCTCATGGTTGAGGCTGCGGAAGGATTGCCTGGCTGCTATGGCGGAAGAATGACCGGTGGGGGCTTCGGCGGTTGCACGGTCAATCTGGTCACCTCCAATCAAGCGGAAGCATTTCGAGAAGAGATTGCGTCCAGGTATCGCAAGCAGACGGGAATTAATCCGGACATCTACATCTGTTCGCCGGCGGATGGGGCGCACGTGGAATGAATTTGTGCTGGCTCCATTGTGAGAATACCCGGTCGGCAGTGGCGGATTGTCTTGGCAGGATCGCCGTGTGCGCACTCGCCAGAGAAAACGTTTACAAACTATCTTCGATTGGAGCATAATTCAGCGCAACGATTTTCTTAGACTTGTCGGTTGGAATCAAAATCTTATGGAGGTCGCGCGAATGAGGGTTTTCGCTCTCGTACTTGCGCTGATTACTATTGTGGCGGAGATGGAAGGCCAGGTCACCAAACAGCCGTTTGGCAAAACCCCGGACGGAACTGCCGTCGATATCTATACGCTGAAGAGCAGCGCGATTGAAGCCCACATCATGACTTATGGCGGGATCATTCAGTCGCTGAAGGTTCCGGATAAAAACGGCAAGGTCGATGACGTCGTGCTCGGATTCGACACGCTCGATGGCTATACCGGCGGCGCGAAGCCAAATCCGGCATATTTCGGCGCGTTGATTGGGCGGTACGCAAATCGAATTGGGGGAGCGAAATTCACCCTTGATGGCCAGACTTATCACACACCGGTCAACGATGGGCCAAATACCCTGCATGGCGGGATACAGGGATTCGACAAAAAAGTTTGGAAAGCTAAAGTAATTCCCCATGGAATCGAGCTGACGCTGGTTAGTCCAGACGGCGACCAGGGCTTTCCGGGAAAACTCACTGCGGTGGTTCGTTACACGCTGGTTGGCAAGGAATTGAAGATTGACTACTCAGCGGCAACAGACAAAGATACCGTCGTGAACCTGACGAATCATTCTTACTTCAATCTTGCGGGCCAAGGTAATGGGGACATTCTGCAGAACCTCGTCAAGATTAATGCTAGCCACTATACCCCTGTGGATGACAATCTGATCCCCACCGGCGAATTGGCCAAGGTGGAAGGGACCCCATTCGATTTCCGTAAAGCCACTGCCGTCGGCGCAAGAATCAATGACAACAACGACCAGCTCAAAAAAGGCCACGGCTACGACCACAACTGGGTACTCGACAATGGCGGCAAATTCGCGGAAGCTGCTGAGGTTTACGAGCCGACAAGCGGACGGGTTCTGACCGTGTCAACTGACCAGCCTGGAGTTCAGTTCTACACCGGGAATTTCCTGGATGGCACCCTTACCGGCAAAGGCGGAAAGGTTTATCCGCATCGCGGAGCGCTGTGTCTGGAAACCCAGCATTTTCCAGACTCGCCGAACCACCCGAAGTTTCCATCGGCGGAATTGAAACCCGGACAGAAGTATCACGAAGTCACTATCTTCAGATTCTCGACCCGCTAGTCGCGTTGAAGAAATTCGCACGGCATTTCTTGCGGCCGGGGAAGGAACCTAAATGACTCCACTCTTCGCTGTGTATGTAACGGAACGACTGGTTCGGCTGTCTGGAGTGGACCTCGCGATCATAGCCTTCTACTTCCTGCTGGTCCTTGCGATTGGTTTTTACCTGAAGAAATTCGCCAAAACCGGCGAAGACTTCTTTCTTGCCGGCCGCGAGATGACCGCATGGGTGGCCGGTCTGGCTTTCGTCTCAGCAAACCTGGGATCGCTGGAACTGCTGGGCTGGGCGGGCTCGGCTTATCAGTACGGTATTCTCGCTGCCCACTGGTATTGGGTTGGCGCCATTCCGGCCATGGTCTTCCTGGGCCTGGTGATGATGCCCTTCTACTACATCTGCAAAACGCACTCGGTACCCGGATATTTAAAGCTGCGCTATGGTTCGGAAGCCAGTGCACTCAGTGCAATCACCTTCGCGGTCATGACCATCCTGATGTCGGGCGTAAACATGTACGCCATGGCTGTGGTCATGAAAGTCGTGCTGGGCTGGGACATCAATTTCAGCATCTGGGTTTCGTCGTTGACGGTTGGAGTTTACGTCGCGGCCGGCGGATTGTTCTCTGCGATCTTCAACGAAGTTCTGCAGTTTTTCCTGATCTGGTTCGGCGCGCTGTTGATTCCGATTCTTGGCCTGATCGAAACCGGTGGCTGGAGCGGCATGGTTGCGCGTATTCATCAGAATTTCCCCGGCCAGGACTTCACCCACATGTGGGGCCCGCTCGGTTCATTCACCCACAATCCAATGGGGATTAACTGGATCGGAATCGTCTTTGGTCTTGGCGCGGTTCAGTCGATGGGATATTGGACGACGGACTTCCTGGTGGTGCAGCGCGTGCTTTCGGCAAAAGATATTCGCTCCGCGAAGATGGCGCCGATCATCGGATCATTTTTCAAGATGGCAGTTCCACTGATCGTCATTCTTCCCGGCTTGCTAGGACTTGCCGTGTTGCCGATGCACTTGGTCCCCGCAAGCAATCTGGCGGCTGGCCAGCACAGCTTCAATGAGGTCTTGCCTCTTATGCTTGCGCGCTATTGCGGTCCGGGATTGCTTGGTTTAGGCATCACCGCTTTGGTCGCAGGTTTCATGGCCGGAATGGCGGGGAACGTCAGCGCCTTTGCTACCGTTTGGACTTACGACATATGGCGTCCCTATATCTATAAGACTGCTCCCGATAAGCACTATGTTTCCATGGGACGCTGGTGCACAATTATCGGACTGTTTATCAGCATTGGAACGGCCTATCTGGTAATGAATTTCGCCAGCATCATGGACTACGTGCAGGCGCTGTTCGGATTCTTCATTGCACCTCTTTTCGGCACCGTCGTACTCGGCATGTTGTGGAAACGCGTGACTCGCTGGGCCGGTTTCTTAGGCCTGCTCGCAGGGACTACAGCGTCGGTCACAATGTTCGCGCTCATGAAGACTAATCCCGCTCACTGGGTACCTATTTTCGCGAGGTCTCCGCTTGCTCAGGGATTAGCGCAGGACATGTTTCAATCGCTGTGGTCATGTTGTACGTGCGTTGTCGTCACGATTCTTGTGACTCTCGCTACCAAGCCGAAGCCGGATCAGGAATTGGTAGGCTTGGTTTACAGTCTGACGCCGATCGCGCACGAGGAACACACCAATTTCTGGCATCGTCCGGTCGTGTGGGGTGTTCTCGCGCTCATCGCGCTGGTTATTTTGCAAATCATCTTCTGGTGAGATCCGATGACTGAAGAAAAACATCACATTATTCCGGTCTGGTTCTTCGTGGGCGTGCTACTGCTGGTATACGGAGTGCTTATCTTTATCAGTGGGCTGGTAGAACTTTCTCACCCGCCGGATACAGTTCTCGCCAATCTGCACGCACCTGTTTGGTGGGGAGCGATTTTAATCGTGCTCGGCGGAACATACTGCCTGATCTTTCGCCCGAAGAAGAATTGAGCGGGATTGAATCATTGAATCTCGGACCAATGAGAAAGATTGAGCCATTGGATCATCGGATCATTGAATCATTGAACACCAGTCTTTTCTATCTCCGATGAAATCATCGCGACTGTTTGCATCACTTCTCCTCCTTCTTTCATCCACCTATCTCTCTGCGCAATCCAATCCATCTCCCGCTCCTACTCCGCCGATGGGCTGGAACAGTTGGGATTCCTACGGCACCACAGTCCGTGAGGAGCAAGTTAAGGCCAATGCCGACGCGATGGCGCGTGACTTGGCCGGCCATGGATGGCAGTACATCGTTGTCGACATTCAGTGGTATGAACCGAACGCGCAGGGTCATGATTACGCTCCCGGCGCGAAACTCTCCATGGATCAATATGGCCGTCTGACGCCTGCTGTGAACCGTTTTCCGTCGTCAGCCAATGGTGCAGGATTTAAGCCCCTCGCCGACTACGTTCATAGTAAAGGCCTGAGATTCGGCATTCACATCATGCGCGGAATTCCACGGCAAGCAGTTGAACAGAACACGCCGATCAAAGGCACTCACTTCCACGCAGCTGATGTTGCCGATAAAGACAATCCGTGCCGCTGGAATCCCGACATGTGGGGTGTGGATACCACCAAACCCGGCTCGCAGGCCTACTACGATTCAATCGCGGAGCTCTACGCCTCGTGGGGAGTTGATTTCATTAAAGCCGACGACATGGGCAGCCATCTCTACCAGCCGGCAGAGATCAAGGCTCTTTCGCTTGCAATTCGCAAGACTGGCCGCCCAATGGTGCTGAGCATCTCGCCGGGGCCGGCGCCAATTTCGGAAGCAGAATTCTTTGAGAAGTACGCGCAAATGTGGCGCATCTCCGACGATTTCTGGGACGACTGGAAGCTGCTAAGAAAACAATTCGACTACACCCGCGATTGGGCGGAGTACGTGGGAAAAAACAGCACCTGGCCCGATGCCGACATGCTTCCTTTTGGCAAATTACGCGTCGTGGCGAAAGAAGGTGGCGGGTCACCGTCGAAATTCACGCTCGACGAGCAGCAGACCGTGATGACATTGTGGTCGATTTTTCGCTCGCCGTTGATTTTCGGCGGAGATTTGCCCAGTCTCGATCCCGCAACCCGGGCGCTAATAACAAATGACGAAGTCCTCGCCGTAGATCAGCACAGCAAGGATGGTCATCAGGTATTCGACGGTGGCAACACTCGCGTGTGGATTTCTGATGCGCCGAACGGACAAGATCGCTACCTTGCAGTCTTCAACCTCGGCGACGATGTTGCGAACGTCGATTTGCCTTGGAGTAAAGTCGGGATCAGCGCATTCATTGTTCAAGTTAGAGATCTGTGGAGCAAGACTTCGCTCGGCGAAAAGGATCATTTACTCGTGAGCTTGCGTCCCCACGCGAGCGTGTTATACCGGATCTCCCCGTGATCGTGTGGCGCGGGCGCCCTCGCCCGCGAAATTGTCGATGTGAGGCCCGATCTGAGCGGGAGTGAAAATCAAAGTCCCCACCCTGTCGCACAAAACGCGACAAGGATGGGGGCACCCATTCGTCTCTAGTGTGAACCGGTCAGCGTCTTCATGAATTGATAATAGAAATCCACTCCTTTGTAGAAGGCCTCTGTCGGAACTCTCTCATCTTGCCCGTGTTCGCGATGGTCATCGCGCTCCATTTCAACTCCCGATATTCCATACGTTGGCATGCCGGCGTTCATGGTATAAACGCCGTCAGACGCGCCGGTGGCCATAGTTGGGAAGACCGGAATGCCCGGCCACATTTTTGCCGCGACAGTCTTGATCGAATCGAAGACTTCCGCTCGCGGTGGAGGAGGCGCGAACGACCGCTGGTCGGGAATGCTGTCTAGTACTTCGCCGGCATTGGTGATATAGCGGATTTCGACCTTAGGATCGGCCAATGCCTTCGCGATTTCGTCACGAATTTCCTGTTTCGAGTGTCCAGGAAGTATGCGGCAATTCACCACCGCTTCTGCTCGTCCCGGCAGTGCGTTATTGGCGTGACCGCCTTCCAGTCTGGTCGCCACGCAGGTGGTATGCAGCTTCGAATTGTCGATCGGGTCCTTCGACAGCCGATCGACCGCGCCCATGTCTGGCGGCGTCTTCAGCATTGCCTTGATGTCCGCCGCTCGCTGTCCGGTTTCCACGTTTGCAAGATGTTCATAGTAAGCGCGGGTCACGCTGTTTAACTCGAAGCGGAATTTGTGTTGCTCGAGATTGGTGAGCGCGTGCGCCAGTTCATAAATCGCGTTGTCGGGCCGCGGTTGCGAACTGTGTCCGCCAGGATTGGTGACCACAAGCTGATAGTCCGAGTAAAGCTTCTCAGTCGCATCCACCACGAAGGCCAGCGCCTTTCCGTGATCCATCTGCACTTCGCCGCCATCGTGGTTGAGAACCAATTCAGCATCGATCAGTTCGCGTTTATTTTTTAACAGCCAGTCGACTCCGTTTGATTTTCCGCCCTCCTCATCCGCCGTCAGAGCTAGGATAATGTCCCTATCAGGAACATAGCCTTCTTTTTTGAACCGGATCAGCGTCGTGACCATGATCGCGTCGCCATCTTTCATATCTTGCGTGCCGCGCCCGTAAAAATATCCGCCCTTCTCCACAAACTGAAACGGATCGGTAGTCCAGTCTTCGCGCTTGGCCTCGACCACGTCGAGATGTCCGATCAGGAGCACCGGCTTGTACTTGCCCGAACCGTGCAGGCGGACGACAACATTCTTTTTACGATCGTTCGGCCCACCGATGTAGATATCGCTTTCGGCGAAACCTGCATCGCGAAAGCGCCGCGCCATTGCCTCCGATGCCGCGCTCACGTTGCCCACAGAATCTGTGGTGTTGGTCTCAATCAACTGCTTGAAGATGTCATGGGAAAGTTGTCGTGTGGAGTCATCAAGTTGAGCGTTGGCGAGTGGAACCAGCATCGACGCGCACAGGCAGACAAGTAGACGGTTCAATATATCCCCCAAGTATTCATCCAGAATTGGTGCGAATGCGAAACCAAAGATTCTAAATGGAATAGTGCTCTGCCGAACATCGCGTCCAGAGCAAAGTAGCAGGCGTATGTACCGGCTGAACGATGCAATGTTCCGCTAAAGAACGATTGTTGATCGCGCAGAATCGGCAACTCTGCGCTGATACAGGAAATACCGTATTTCGGGCAGCATACGCGCTAGTGCATCCTTACCATACGTGCGCCGGGTACTCGGCCATCCTTTGAGCGTTGTGCGTGGAGACCTGCTGCGAAGATCCGCCCAATAAGTAGGGCTTGTTTCCAGGGCGGAAGTGTGTATTCCCGGGCATTTGTGAAACCGCAATGAACCAAATCGAAATTCTGATCGCCGATGACCATGAGTTGTTTCGGCGCAGCTTGCGTTTCTTGCTCGAGGCGCGGGCCGACTGGCACGTTTGCGGGGAAGCCGCCGATGGCAAGGAAGCAATCGAAAAGGCAAGAAGTCTCAGGCCAGATCTGATTCTGATGGACGTCTCCATGCCCGAGATGAATGGCCTCGACGCGACCCGTCGAATTTTGCGCGAGAAGCCGGACTCGAAGGTCATGATCGTTAGCCAGAACGACCTTGCGTTGATGTCTCGGCAAGCCCGCGACGTGGGCGCGTGCGGAGTCATTTCAAAGTCGAGCATAACTTCCGACCTGGTACCCGCGATGGAAGCGGTGCTTGGTAAGAGCGAGGCTAAGCAGAAGGACAGTGTCGCAGTGGATTCAGCGCAGTTCGGAATGCAAGGCGCCGAGAGCGAAATGGCGACTCTCATTCGGAACACGGATTGGGCGAAGACGCCTGTGGGGCCGTCTGACTACTGGTCTCCTGCTCTCCGCATGATGGTTGATCTTCTGCTGGTCAATCGATTCCCACTTCTGCTCTGGTGGGGCCCCGAATATGTCCAGTTCTACAATGACGCGTACAAGCCGATTCCTGGATCAAAACATCCCAAGTCGCTCGGCCAGCCCGCGAATGAATGTTGGAGCGAGATCTGGCACATCCTGAAACCCCTGATCGACACACCGTTCAACGGCGGCCCACCGACGTGGAGCGAAGATCTCGAACTGGAACTCCGCCGGTCGGGATTTCGCGAAGAAACTCACTTCACCATTGCATACAGTCCGGTGCCAGACAGCGCCGCTCCCAACGGGATCGGCGGAGTGCTTGCCACAGTCCACGAAATCACCGCAAAAGTTGTGGGAGAACGGCGGCTGGCAATGCTTCGCGAATTAGCGTCGCGCGGCACCGAGGGAAGAACCGCGGAAGAAGCCTCGGTTCTCGCCATGCAGGCGCTCTCATCCTTCCCGAAAGATGTTCCCTTCGCTTTGTGCTATTTGCTGGATGCCGACCGAAAACGAGCGCAACTGGCTGCGACTGCTGGCATGGACGCAATCCAGTCCCGCGTCCAGTCTGTCGTCGATCTATCTGAGTCGTCCGAAAACGCGTGGCCATTTCGAGACGTGTTGCAAAGCAACGCGATGGCGGTCGTGCACGATATTGGTTCTCGGCTCACCGGTGTGCCGCCGGGCCCGTGGTCGGATCCCCCTGATACCGCGGTTGTGGTGCCAATTCCTTCGAATAAGCCCCATGATGTGCGAGGCTTCGTGGTCTTGGGAGTAAGTGTCCGCCTGGAGTTCAATGATGACTACAGAACGTTCTTTCAACTAATCGCGGCCCAGTTATCGACCGCAATTGCCAACGCAGAAGCCTATGAGGAAGAACGAAAACGGGCGGAGGCGCTGGCGGAAATCGACCAGGCGAAAACTCTCTTTTTCAGCAACGTCAGCCACGAATTCCGTACCCCTCTCACTTTGATGATGGGGCCACTGGAGGATGCGATTGCCCGGCCCGACGAACTGTCTCCGGCAAATCGTGAACGGATAGAGGTGGCGCATCGCAATTCCCTGCGTCTGTTGAAGCTGGTCAATACGCTGCTCGATTTTTCCCGCATCGAAGCCGGCCGTGTTCAAGCTTCCTACGAGCCTACCGACCTGGCGCAGCTCACTTCAGGTCTTGCGAGCGTCTTCCGCTCGGCGATCGAACGCGCGGGTATGCGCCTTACCATCGATTGTTCGACCCTCTCGGAGATGGTATTTGTCGACCGCGAAATGTGGGAAAAAATTGTTTTCAACCTGCTTTCGAATGCGTTCAAGTTCACTTTCGAGGGAGAGATCAAGATTTCGTTGCGCCAGATAGGGCGATCGGTGGAACTTGCCGTCAGCGATACGGGCACCGGCATACCTGCGGATCAAATTCCCCAGCTATTCGAGCGTTTTCATCGCGTCAAAAACGCCCGCGGGCGCTCGTATGAAGGTAGTGGAATTGGCCTGGCGCTGGTTCAGGAGCTGGTGAAATTTCATTCCGGAAGTGTGCGTGTAGAGAGTGAAGTGGACCGCGGCACTACCTTCACAGTCCTCATCCCGCTGGGCAAAGATCATTTGCCTATGGAACGCATTCATGCCGCGCGCGACCAGGCTTCCACTCAAATGAGCAGTGAAGCATTTATCCAGGAAGCCCTTCGCTGGCTTCCGAGCGCCTCAGGCGGTCCTGCTTCCCTCAATGCTGAGCATGTTGGGGAAAGGCCGGAGATTGAATCGCGGAAGGGAACTGAAAGGACTTTTCCTCGCGTCTTGCTGGCAGATGACAACGCTGATATGCGTGAGTACATCCGGCGGCTGCTAAGTGAACAATATGAAGTTGTTGCAGTAGGAGATGGCGAAGCAGCGCTGCATTGCCTGCGTGAGCGACGTGCGGATCTGATTCTGGCGGACGTCATGATGCCCCGCATGGACGGCTTCGCCTTACTCGAAGCCGTTCGCGGTGATCTGTCACTGAGAAATATCCCGGTCATTCTGCTTTCCGCGCGCGCGGGAGAAGAGTCTCGCATTGAGGGGTTGGAAGCCGGAGCAGACGACTACCTGATCAAGCCGTTTTCCGCGGCCGAGTTGCTGGCCCGGGTGAAATCAATCCTGACGATGACGCGTAGCCGGGAGTCAGCGGTCGCTCTGCAACGGAAGCTGCTTGCCGAAACAGAACTGGAACGGGAACGGCTGCACGAGTTATTCATGCAGGTGCCGGCGGCAGTTTGTCTGCTCAGCGGGCCAGAACATCGATATGTTTTTGTCAATCGGGAATATCTTCGCGTTACCGGTCGGGAACGTGCCGAAGACTTTGTGGGGAAGAGTGTCCGCGAAGCATTGCCTGAGTTTGAGGGACAACCATTTTTCGATTTGCTTGACGGCGTTTACCGCACCGGAGTTCCGCAGATCGGGAGTGAATCGAAGGTGATGCTCAAGCGCTCGGCTTGCGCTCCTGAAGATCTGTATCACAACTTCATCTATCAGCCAGTCAAAGCAGCCACAGGCGAAGTTGAAGGCATCCTGGTCCACGTAGTTGACGTGACCGAACAAGTGCTGGCTCGACAGGAACGCGAAAAACGTGAACGTGCGTCCAGTCTTCTCGCGGCCATCGTCGATTCCTCCGATGATGCGATTATCAGCAAGAATTTGGACGGAATCATTACCAGTTGGAATAAGAGCGCTGAACGTCTACTCGGCTATTCCGCAAGTGAAGCGATCGGGAAAAGTATCACGCTCATCATTCCTCCCGACAGACTCGATGAAGAGGTGCAGATTATCAGCCGGCTTCGCCGCGGCGAGCGCATCGATCACTTCGAGACTGTCCGCCAACGTAAGGACGGCAGTATGGTGGACCTCTCGCTCACCATCTCGCCAGTCAGAGATTCGTCGGGGCACGTGATAGGCGCTTCAAAAGTGGCTCGGGACATTACGGAATTGAAGCGCGTCGAACGGACACTGCGCGATAACGAAGAGCAATTGCGGGCTATTGTTGAGACCACACCCGAATGCGTGAAGCTGGTTGCTCCTGACGGAACTCTGCTCCACATTAACTCTTCGGGCCTGGCTATGATTGGCGCAACCTCGGCGGAAGAGGTGATCGGAAAAAGTGTGTATGAACTGATCGCTCCGGAACATCGTGAAAAGTTCAAAGCTTTCAACGAAAGTATTTGCTGCGGGGAAAAGGGCAGTTTGGAAATGGACGTTTTAGGTGTGGGAGGCACCCGGCTGCACGTTGAGACGCATGCCGCCCCGCTGCGCAACGCGGATGGAACGGTGGTACAGCTGGCTGTGACCCGTGACGTTACTCGCCGAAAGCAGGCGGAGGAGATGTTGCGCAAACAGCGGGAAAGGTTCGATCTTGCGGTTGAAGCGACGCAGGTTGGGTTCTGGTTCTGTGACCTTCCTTTCGACAAACTTCAATGGGATGAGCGGGTAAAGGAACATTTCTGGCTGCCCCCGGATGCGGAAGTCACGATCGATATGTTTTACGAAAGATTGCATCCAGAAGATCGGGAACGCACGCGCGAGGCAATTGCCCGGTGTATCGCTGAAAAGTCTCCCTACGATATCGAATACCGAACCATGGCGCCGGATGGAAGGCACAAGTGGCTCCGGGCCATCGGCGGTGCATTCTACGATTCGAGTGGAAATCCTGAGCGTTTTGACGGCTTGACCCTGGATATCACTCAGCATAAGCAGGCCGAGGAGCGGGAACGGCAAATTACCAACGAGATGGTTGAAGCCAATGCCAAGTATCGGGCCCTCGCTGAGCGCCTGGAAGCGGAAGTGCACGCTCGCACACTGGAACTGGAAGACCGAAACGAGGATGTGTTGCGGCAGTCGGAACAACTGCGGGACCTCTCGCGGCGATTGCTGCAGGCCCAGGATGAAGAGCGCCGGAGGATCGCCCGAGAGTTGCATGACAGCGCCGGGCAGACTCTGACCGTACTCGGCATGACTTTGGCCCGGCTCTCGCAACAGGCAAGACAAAATGGCTCGCAAGCTGTCGCACACGTCAACCGTGGGGTGAAGGAAGCGGAACAAATTGTGCAGCAACTTCATCAGGAAATTCGCACTATGTCGTATCTCTTGCACCCCCCGCTGCTCGACGAGACCGGCCTGGCGCCCGCTCTCAGTTGGTATCTGGATGGACTGCGTGCCCGCAGTGACGTCAAGATGACCCTGAGCATCCCCGAGGATTTTGAAAGATTGCCCAGGGACATGGAACTGGTTGTGTTCCGGCTGGTGCAGGAGTCTTTGACGAATATTCATCGCCATTCCGGAAGCAAAGTGGCCGAAATCCGAATTGCGCGTGACGCGCGCAAAATCACGGTTGAAATCCGCGACCGGGGGAAAGGCATGTCATCGCAGAAATTGGCCGAAATTCAGTCGCGCGGCTCGGGAGTTGGAATTCAGGGGATGCGGGAGCGCGTGCGCCAGTTCCGGGGTGAGATGTTGGTTGAATCTGACAGCGGGGGGACTCGAATTCTCGTGACCATGCCCCTTCCGAAGAGCAGCCAACAGCAACCGTCTGAGCCGCTACAGGCTGCAGTCTAGCGCGCTGGCCATTCGAGCTCTTCCACAACTTGCACAATCTTCAGCGGCTATCTTCCTTGCAGAAATTCCTGCAGTCTCTTATACCCGGTGCGGCTCACTGGAAGCCTGGTGCCATCATCAAGAATCACGACATGGGTATCCTTGCCGAACGGCTCCAATCGGGTGACGCGCTCCAGATTGACGACGTACGAACGATGAATGCGTACAAAACTTTTCGGGTCGAGTGAGGCCTCAACACTTGAGATGGTCTGTTGTTTTAGATATTTCTTGCCTTGCGTGGCCAACGCGACATAGTCGTCCTGCGCTTCGGCGTAGTCGAGCTTGGCGACAGGGATGATCTGTACCCGGGTCCCATCCTTTACAACAACACGCTCGGCATATTCTCCATCACTTCGCGCGGCAGAAGAGAGTTGGTCTGGTGTGGCCGTCATTTTCTTCCCGATTCGTTCCTTGGCGCGTTGGAGCGCGGCATCGAAACGTTCGGCCCGGAACGGTTTCAGCAGATAGTCAACCGCGTGCACTTCAAAGGCACGTAGCGCGTGTTCGTCGTAGGCGGTTGCAAAAATGACTGCCATATTGTCGCCAAGCAGTTCGAGAACTTCGAAGCCATCGAGCTTTGGCATTTGAATGTCAAGGAACAAGAGATCGGGTTTCAGTTCGCCGACCATCCTCACTGCGTCGAATCCGTTCGAGCATTCACCCACAATCTCGATTTCCGAATGAGTGCGCAGCATTTCGCGAATAATCTGGCGGGCCAGGTCTTCGTCGTCAACGATTACGGCGCGGATTCTCTGATTCATAGCGATTTTTCTGCAGGCAGTTCCAGGGCAACCTTGAATTGTTCCCCTTCCGTGCGAATGTCGAAGCGGGCGCGACCGCCGTAGGTCGTGTCGATTCGCTGACGCACGTTTTTCAATCCGATGTTGGCGCCGCTGCGCTTCGGCGCCTCGGGATCGAAATTATTTTCGATTCGAATGGAAATAATCTGAGGTGAGCCATTTGGCAATTTCAAGACGGATCCACCCGCCTTCAGTTAGGCTGGCGATCCCGTGACGTATCGCATTTTCAATCAACGGTTGCAACAGAAGTGGCGGCAACTGAAAGTTAAGAACGCCAGAATCCGTCTGTTCCTCCAGCTTCAACCGGTTGCCAAACCGGATTTGCTCGACTGCCAGATAGGCATGGACCAGATCGAGTTCCTCGCGAAGAGGAATCTGCGATTTTTCACCGAGGCCAAGAGTTTTGCGCAGAAATTCTCCAAGCCGGATGCACATTTCGCGAGCGGTCGCAGGATCACTCGACGTGAGTGCGCTAATCGAATTCAAGCAATTGAAGATGAAGTGGGGATTGACTTGCGTCTTGAGCGCCTTCAGTTCAGACTCGCGCGCCAGGCTGTAAGCTTCCATCTCGCGCTTTTCGGCACTGTGAGCGGCCTCATTCGAGAGCAGTACATAGTGCAGGGCAATCGCGAGCAGGTAAAGAAGAACCCCGGTGGCAAATAAAATTCGATATACACTCCCGAGTTGTTGATCGATCCCGAAAACGATCCCCGAGCCGGAGAGCACACTGGCAAACCCTCGCGCGATCAGGATCCAGAACAAACTGGCAACCATCGCAGTCACAAGGTGGGCAAGCCAGGAGCCGGAGTTCTCAACCGGAATGGTGCGGCACGAGTACCATGCGGAAAGGCAAACGAACGCGAACACGACGCACAGTGGAACGGCCAGCGCCGCAGCTCCTGCCCTGGTGAGTCCGCCGAGCGAGACGAACAAATATATAAGGATGCCCGCAACCGGCGCCCACGCGGCCAGGTACAAGGTGAGCGCACGGAAATTGCGGAGGATGGGGTGCATAGTTCAGGCGCTGCTAATTTTTTACTTCGATTCCGGCAAAAACCGCTACCCCACGGATGATCAGAGTTTTGGTCGGCTTGGATGGATCGGTTTGCAGGTGGCGGCTTTTGTCTTCGTACGCGCCGAAAACGCCAACCCCCTGCATGACTACAAGCCAGTTTTCAGGAACGCGGATTTCGCCTCCCCCGAAAACTGCGCTGGCCTCGAGCACCGCCTGGTCGCCTTCGATCTCCGCGCGAAGAAGGTCAATCTTGTAGCCGCCGAAGACCGCCATTAAGCGTGCTCCCTGAAAGTTCTTAGTGTTCACCTGGCGGTCACCGCCACCGAAAATGTAGAAGGCATCAAAATGCGGATTGGCCGAGATCGCCGGCCCTTCTTTGCTCAGCGCCTGCCACAGCATCGCGGCTCCGGCGATGATGATGAGAACCGGCCACAAGTCCCAGAAATTTATGTAGATGATACCCATCTCGCGCAATTGCAGAAGTATCCCGAGCCCGATGAGGACTGCGCCGGTGGGACGGCCGGCGGCACCCGCGATCTTAACGATGCCAATTACGATCAAGATCGTGGGCCAGAAATGCAGAATGAAATCGTGCGGAAGATAGCCCAGTTTTTCGAGGAGCAGAAACGTGCCTACCACGATAAACACGATCCCACCGATAAGTGGTCCGCGGTCGCGTCTGAGATAGGTTTCCGGATTCACCTGCTTCCTCCGACTTGGGCGACGGATTTGGCGTGTCGCTTTGAACGGTTCGATAGAATCTGCCGTGCCCAAAGGACCACGCCGCCGCCGATAAGCAGAACCGGCCACCATTCGAACACTTTCCAGGCAAGCAACTGGTTCAGAAATGGCAAGTCTATCCTCGCACTGGCCGGGAACAGTTTACTCTGCAGAATTGCGATTCCGGCAATCGCTAAACCGATTGCGAGGACCAGATCCTGGTTCCAAAGAGGGCCTTGATGATTTCTTGCCATTACGTGCTCCTTCTGTTGCGCTAATGGCAAGCTACCCCAGGCAGGAGCCTCGCACTGCAACTTTTCGGTGGGCTGCGGCAATTTGCCGGCGAACATCGCCGGATACGAACTAATGTCTGGGTTGAATCGGCCGCATGGAAACGGGACTTTGAGTCATCCGGCGATGCTCTTTCTGCCCACTAATCTTCGTTCATCTCTACGAAAAGTTGCGGCAAAACCTCAAGCGGCGGCTGATCATTGTCGCGCCAGAATACCTGGAAGCACTGGTTGTCATCATGAAGTTGCCAACTGGTTCCATCCTGAAAGAAAACCGTTCGGGGAAAAATGACCCAACCGAGGATACTGTTCGCCGAATTTCCCGGATAGCCTGGCACTTCAAAAGTCTTTTCCTCGCCGGGAGGAATGGAAGTATTCCAATTCCAAAAATTATCGAACGGCCTGCGCCGGTACTGCCGGCTCATCAGATGGTCGAAGTTGACCGTGAGCTTCGAGATTGGTCTTGAACTTACATTCTTCACCGTGATACGAAACTTTCCCGGCGTGTGCCAAAAGTCGGCCGCAACGAACTGAATCGGGCTGGAGCATTGCTGAGGCTGGTAAATTGTGTACGCGGCCATCATTCCGCCTTCCATGTGGTCGGCGACGTGGCAATGAAACATCCATGTCCCAGGATTGCCGGCGATCATGTCAGCCACAGCCATGCTGCCAGGTAGCAGTTCAACAACATCGGTGTGCCGGTTCGCGTATGTGACGGTGCTGCCGTGCCAATGCGGCGTGTGAACATCGATCTCGTTGCCCATGCCGAGTAGATACCAGCGAACCCTTTCGCCATTCTTCATGACCAGACCCGGCAGGTTTCCAAATATGTATCCGTTGATTGCGTAGAACAGTCCCGCGTCTTTGCCTCCCATTTCGTCAAAAATCATGAACGCGGCAACGAACTCGCGGTCAATGTTTTTGGGTGAGCCATCCCCTCGTGCCTTCCCCTTGGCAGTAATGATGATTGGTCCGACTAATCCACCGTTGATTTCAGTCGTTGGGTCAACGTGACTGTGATACCACCAGACCAACGAACTCGGATCGTCTTTGCCTGGACCACTTCCTTCATCGGCAAACCAGTGGTAGGTGTAGCGTGATCCCGGAGGCACTCTCGATCCCGCTCCGCTCGGCAGATACAACGCCCCTTCGTTTGCCTTGTCATAGTGCACGCCGTGGGGATGGATGCTGTGTGGCATGGAGCTGCGGTTCAGAAATTCCACGACAATTTCATCGCCGACCTCCGCGCGAATGATCGGACCAAGAATGCCGAGCCACTGCGGCTGGGGTTTGCGCACCGAGAAAGTGGAATCTGTGTACTCGATGAAGCGCGTCTTTTTCCAACTGGTTTTTGGACCCCACGGCAACGGAATTGGCTGGCCGCCCATCAGGTCCATACCACTGGGAGCAAAGTTCCAGGTGACGTCTTCGGCAGCGATGTAATACTGACGGATCGCGGCGAATCCGGGCAATGGCAGGAGGAACAAGACCAGCGCCGCAAGGGGAAAAAGTCTCATTGCAAATTGCTCATCGCCGCGCCTGTGCACATGAGGTTAGGCCTAAGCCGCCAAGTACTGGAACGCAACACTAGCGCCGGCACCCCGAGCAATATCCGCCGACTTCCAGCCGTGCCACCAAGATACGGAACTGGCATTCTTGCTCAAGCTGGTTTTTGAGTGAGTCGAACGTACCGCTGACAAACTCAGTAATCTTCCCGCACCGTAGGCAAGCCATATGAATGTGGTCTCGGCCTCCAAGTTTGCGTTCGTAATAATGGCCCTCTCCGTTTAAATGCATGAGATCGAGCTCGTCAATCATGCCTTGCCTCTTGAGCAACCCGAGCGTGCGATAGACCGTGCTGCGGTCGACTGAGGGATCTAACTTTTGTGCCTTACGAAGAATTTGAGCCGCGTCGAGGTGTTTGTTTGCGGTCTCGATAACCGTAAGAATCGCGCGCCGTTGATCGGTCATGCGAATCCCGCGTTCCGCCAAGAGTGCTTGCAACCTTCCGGGAATTTCGGTTTGTGGAAGAGGCATCGATACTATCCTGGCTAAGTCGCAACTGATCGCAACTGATGTGCGACGGAATCTTCGTGTCTCATATTGACCATTCGGAGCAGAGACCGTACCTTAGGATCATACTGGTTGTTGCGACTGGGTTGCAACTAATCCTTTAAATTCAAAACTTATTTGCCACCATTTTTTTTATGGCTTCGGGGCCAGGGTTTGACGCAGGCCTCGGCAAAATCGACTTACTTTTACGTAATTATATGTTGCGACAGAGTCGCATCTGAATGCAAGGAGAAATGTTTCGTGATTCCAAGCCAGCCGGCCAGCAATGTAGCCATGCCGACACGTCGAACGAAACGCGGCAAGAATTTCGGCTTTGCAGTGGGCTCAATTGTGATTCTTTGTGCGTTGCTGCATAACGCTTCCGCGCAAGAAAGTCCTTACATCGTCACCTACGATCACTACATGGAGGAGCCCGGGAACCTCGAGGTGGAATATTTCTCAACCTTCGTTACGCAGCGCGGCGGGAACGATTTTCGTGCCTACTGGATGGAATTGGAATATGGCGCAAAAGCCTGGTGGACGACGGAATTTTATTTTGATGGCCAAACCACGTTCAATGACAGTTCGGTGTTCACGGGTTTCCGCTGGGAGAACCGCTTCCGACTGCTGCAGTTGGAACATTTCATCAACCCCGTTCTCTACGTCGAGTACGAACAAACCAATGGCGCGGACAAGATCTTGAAGGAAATCGAGGGTCACGATGTGGAGGACGATGCCGCCGACCCCAATCCCATCGCCCGCAAAGACTGGGACCACGAACTGGAGCTCAAGCTTTTGTTGTCGAAGTCATTTAAGGGGTGGAACGTTGCTGTAAATCCGCTGTTTACGAAAAATTTGTCGCCATCTGAACCCTGGGAGTTCGGTTACGCTATCGGAGCGAGCCGGCCGCTCGCCTTGAAGGCGTCTGCCAAGACGTGCAACTTTTGCCGAGAAAACTTTATTTTGGGCGCCGAGATGTATGGCGGCCTTGGAGATGCGGAGAGTCCTGGTTTCCACGATACTTCTCACTATCTTGCGCCGGCAATGGCATGGAACATCCCTTCAGGATGGACCGTTCGGGTTTCTCCCGGCTTCGGCCTGAATGACAATGGTCATCGATTGCTGCTGCGCTGGGGATTGTCCTACGAATTTGAGAGTTTCGGAGACGCTATGAAGAAGCTTTTCGGAGAACGCCAATGAAAAACGTTTTCCCCTTTCGAAGCTTCTTTCTCGTTCTCCTGATCGGTACAGGGTTTTCCCTAACCGCGGTTCCCATTGCTTCAGCGCATGACGAGGGCGCAATGAATTCAGAGCACGATCATCTCCATCATCATCACAACGTTCTCGAAAAAACTCCTGAAAGAGACCGGCTTCGGGTGAACCCGCTGGCCAACGATCCCGACGCCATTGCTGCGGGGAAAAAACTGTTCGAGCGACACTGTGCGGTGTGCCACGGCAAGACTGCCGAAGGAAGACCGCACAAGGCCCCAAATCTTCGTAAGGATGAAGTACAAGCCGCAACGCCCGGCGCGATTTTCTGGGTCCTGACCAATGGCGTGGTGCGGCACGGGATGCCCGTATGGTCAAAGCTTCCCGAAGCCCAGCGCTGGCAAATCACGACTTACATAAAGTCCTTGCAGCCCTCAACCAAGGAGGAGCACCACGAGGGTTCGCAATAGGACTTGGCGCAGATTGTCGTGGCATCTTTTGTGATCGGCGTAGGCGTTTCAATCAGATGACAGCGGAATCGACTCAGCTTCATTTTCATGTTCTCCGATTCTCTTTCGGATTCCTTATCTTTCTATAAACCTCGCGTCAGCCATTTACATCACAGAGCCAAAGAGCAGGAGGCTCTATGCCACTTTTGAATAGCGTAACCAAAATAGCTTTAAAACCATTCCCGAATACGATTGACCCACGAGCACACGCCGTCATTGACTACATCAATGTTGGCGCATTCCTTGTAGGGGCTTTGGCGTTTTGGCGACGCAACAGGAGGGCCGCTATAGGGTCCCTGGTTGCGGGCGGGACAGCGTTGCTGGTCAATTTGCTAACCGACTACCCGGGCGGAGCAAAGAAAATCATAAAGTTCCACCTTCATCGCAACATCGATTTCGGGCTTGCAACCATGACCGCCACACTCCCAGAATTCCTGGCGTTCGACGGCGAAGGTGAAAAGATGTTTTTCGTCGCTGAAGGCATTCTGATATCCGCGATTACCGAATTGAGTCGCTTTCCTCAGGAAATTGGTCGGCCAGAGAAGCGCCGCTTTGCTGCCTAGCGCCACGCCGTCTTTTTGTCACTTCTTCGGGGGGAAGAACTATTTCCCCGTGAGTTGAAGGTCCGAGTCGACTGTCAGAGGTGAAAACGACTAACATTCGTTCATAGGAACAGGAAGAGAAAATTAATTGCCGGTCAGCCGGATGGGAGGGAAGCGCGCGTGAATAAACCGATTGCTCCTCGGAGTGCGAAAGCGCTTTTTCATCCGGGTATCCGGGCTGCATTTTATGGCCTACTGGTTTCTATTTTCCTGATTCTCACGGATCAAATTTCTCAGCACTTTGGGTTAACTGGATCACAACTGGTCATCGACGACCTGTGCGGCGGATTAATTGCCGGATTGCTCGCCTACCGCTACGAATATTCACGTTCGAAATACCTGGAAGAAAAGCTCAAGACGATTGAGTTGATGAACCATCACATCCGCAATGCCATGCAGGTGATTGTCGACTCGGTTTATCTCCACGGCCACGCCAGGCAGTTCGAAGAGATTCAGAACTCCGTCAAACGCATTGACTGGGCGTTGCGGGAAATTCTCCCTGGGACGGTGTTGGACAGGTTCGATGAACCGGAAGATCTCGAGAAAAAAGCGCGAGGCGGCACTGCCGCATAGTGGCACCCACCGCGAAGTCTCAGACAAGTTGCCGAGCAGACCTAGTAGAGAGGTTTGACTATCCGCCTAGCGTGCGTGAAAATTGATTCACTGCCTCGCGAATTGGGCCTGTGGCGCAGCTGGGAGCGCGCTTCCATGGCATGGAAGAGGTCGTCGGTTCGATCCCGACCAGGTCCACCATCTTTCTCCCCAGTATTTACGCGGGTTCCACGCACATCGGCACTCTCCGAAATCTGCTCCGTTAGCACCCCTGTCACAAAGTTGTCACAATTCGCATGTGCACAGATTTCGGTGCAAGGCGTTTTTTCCGGCCTGGGAGTCGGACTGCTTCCTGCGGGAGAGACCCAATCTGAGGAGAATTCAACAGAAGCACGGAAAGGCCCAGATACGCTCTACCATCAAACAGTCACTGGACCTCCACCACTCACTCCCAGGTTGGCCCAAGCACAATGAATCCCTACTTGCCAGTGCGCTGAGCTGCCGCCCATCGCTGATGTCCACGTTCCGAGTGTGTCGCGCTGGGGCCAGCTTTTACTGGTAGGCGGTTGAGCCAGTCCATCAAATCACTGTGTAGGATCACCGTACGTCCCATCAACTTCCGAGCACGCAAGCCACGTTCAGGATCTTTCGCGTAGAGCTTGATGGCGTTATAGAGCAAACCCTTGCTTGCATTGATTGCATCTGCCGCGCCTTTTACGCTGTGAGCAAGGGGCTGAACAGTAGCTAGTTGTCGGGAGTCAGAACGCCGCACTGGGGACCTCGGTTTTCGAGGGCGATCCCTATCAATCAGAGTTCCCTTTTCCTGCTCTTGCACGACTCGCAATCGGCCAGTTGATACTGCCTCATCGAGAGGGCTCGATTGTCCATTTGAGCGGTGCAGACGTGGAACATCGGCCGCGTCAGACGGGCCTTGCACTGGCTGTAGCTTTAGATCAATAGAGGGCTGGCTGGACATACTTAAGCTCCGAAATCTGAATCCGGGCTAGATCGTGCGGTTGTTCGCACGACGGTTTCCGTGAGGCTATGTTTAGACCCATAACGAAAACCCGTCAAATGGGCGCCGAGTACGGGTTGTCGTGCGGACTTCGATTACAGCGCGTACGCGTGTATTCAGGCGTATAGGCAGGGAGCGATTTCTCACTGCCGACTTCGTATTCGGCTGACCCTTAAGCTCCGGCCAGAAGACCGAAGGTGAGATTGTAGGCTGCATGCATGAGGGCTGGGGCTGTCGTCGAGCCGGAAGCCATGCGCACCCAGCCGTAAGCGATCCCTGTCGCGGTGAACGTCAAGCAGTGCCCCAGATTCGTCGGCCCATGAAAAATCGCGAAGATAGCAGCGGCAATAATTATGGCCGGTATGCTCCCCATGCTCTGAGCGAGAAGTGGCATTAAGCATCCTCGGAAGAACGACTCCTCAAGAATTGGGCCAAGTACGAGCCCCAGGATGAGCACCTCATTGATTGGAATGGGCGGGCAGACCTGGTTGCGAAGCCGCAGATATAATGCGATGCCCGCCGCAAACGAAGGTCCCGCCATGAGAGCGATGACGATGTAAGGCGTTTGAGGAACTATCCAACCTAGGGGCTTAAGCACTGGCTGCCTGTAACGGAGTCTGATAACGAAATAGAAACCCGCGCCCAGGAGCGTAACCACTGCGGACTGCAACGCGACGCTCGGGTTGTCCATGGAGGACCGGGTAAGAAACTGGGATCGCACGAGCAGACGAACGATCAGGCCCAGCACAACGGTGAGTAACAGAAAAATGCCGATATCCTCGTAACCCCAAAACGGCTGAGGCTCAAGTGATCGTTCCTGATTCCCACCCACCGATTTCTCGCTTCTCCACGGATTCTCATCTTTTTTAAAGCGCATGCAGGTGTTGGAACTCCGGAACTACACCGAAAACCGCAGTCGGAGCCTGCACCGTGTCTCCGACCTGGTCGATGCGCGCCGGTTCAGCGTTACCAAGAAACCGCGATCCCTCGCGAATGTGCACAATTTTTTCGGGGTCGAAGCCCATCAGTCTGGCGCAGGTAGCGTCTGCTGCAACTGGATCATTAGCAAGTACAATGTTGCCCAGAGGTCGGGGAGTACCGTTTAGCGGGCCGTTGCCTTCCATGGCGATGATGCCGTCGGCGATGACGAAATGAATCGGAACAGTTGCGCACAAATCGAGAATGCTTTCCTGAATGCCTTTCCAGTGCAGGACGTTTTTTGGCCATCCGTAGCGGGCACCGGGGACAATTCCAAACATGTTCTTCATAGCGAGTGTCACGCCAGACCAGTGATGCGTCTTAATCTTCGGCATTGAGACGAGAAAGTCTGCCTGCAGCACTGTGCGAGGAAGCCAAAGGTCTTTCATGCTGGTGTAGCTGGCTCGAAGCGGCGTACGGATCAGCTCGTCGCGATTGAGGTCGACGAATCTAATCTTCTCGTATCGAAGGGATTCCTCGTAGCCACTCTGACAGAGAACTAACTGAGTATCACGTTGATGTCCTGGCCCCTCGGCGATGACGACAGACTTTGCTCCTAAGCGACGGAATGCCTCCACTGCGGCCAATACCAACGTTGGGTGAGTGTTGATGGCATCCCCTGGAAGGTAATCGACCAAATTGGGCTTGAGTACCACCGTCTTCCCGCGGA